>JGI24721J26819_10004887_pt1 | contig 13642 bp, 6 predicted proteins | sample YelNatPaOPGAMG01_FD_26819 | JGI IMG/M metagenome (IMG submission 26819)
GAAGGTGAAATAATGAATGTCTTGTTTTTAAGCGAGTTGTTTTATCCCCACGGTGGCGGTGCTGAATATGCCACTTTTTTGTACTCCAGACTTCTTAGCCAAGCTGGTTTCAACGTTAGAGTTATCACACANGGTTTTAATGGAGAACCTCGGTTTTCAAAGGATGGACGATTAACAGTTTACCGTTTTCCTTTGCTTGGAGAAAGCGGAAGCGTTAAATATGCCATTTTGAAACGATTTGATTTTTTATTTTCCGATTTTATGAATAGAATGATAAAGTGGGCAGATGTAGTATATATTCCGCGTTTTTGGTTCTCCGCCATTCCATTAGCAAAGGCATTGGGAAAACCTGTCGTTGCACATCTACATGACTACATTCCGATTTGTTCTTTAGCTGTTCTCTACAATATGTCGACGGCGAAGGTTTGTAATNGTAAGAGACTTTTGTGTCCTCCTCGTTGCATTTATGTTTATGAGAAGGCNCGTAACAGAAAATTTAGGGAAGCCCTGACTTCTACCATTTTAAATTCGATTGTAGGACGATATATTTCTAGGCTTATTGAGTTNAGCGATGCTGTAATNTGTGNTTCTAAGTTTCAAAAAGATATTATTGAAAAGCAAAAGTTATCGCTNCGCACNAGACTATACGTNATTTATAATCCACTTCCGAGNCTTTCAATTATTGGAATGGAAGGGAATGATTTTGGGTATTTTGGGGGACNTGATGTTATGAAGGGTTTTTGTATACTTTCTAAGGCTTTATTGGAATTTAAGAGNCATAACTCCATCAGTATACGAGTTCATTCGACAAAATTTCCTTCAGAATATGGAAAATGTGCGAGTGCTTTGGGTAAATTAGGTTTTATTTTTTACAGCAAGTTAAAAAGCGATGAACTTGAAAATGTTTACAAGAAAATATGTGCTGTAATTGTTCCGTCAATTTGGCCTGAGCCATGGCCCTACGTAGTTGTTGAGGCTTTGATTAACGGACGTTTGCTGTTGGCATCAAAAGTAGGCGGTATTCCGGAGCAAGTTTATGGTTGCAAGGGAGTGCACCTTTTTGACGCTGGAGACTATGCCAAATTAGCCGAGCTTATAGAATACGTGAACTCTTTAAGCAGAGAAGATGTAATCGATTTAGGTCTGCACAATAGAGAAAATTTCCTTCAACGATTTGACAATGAAATAAGCATAAAGAATTTTGTTAGCGTTATTGAAAGTGTTGTTTAAAACCGTTTGGAAGGAATTAAAGAATGCATGAGATAAGTGTTGCAATTGTTGGATGCGGTTATGTAGCTAATGACCATATTAAGGCCTGGCGGAAAGTTAAAGAAGCAAGAATAGTGGCTGTGTCTGACGTAAATGAAAATGCGGCCAAAAAAGCAGCTGAAACCTGGAAGGTTCATAAATATTTCTCCAATCTAACAGATTTATTGGCAAAATCAGATGTCGATGTAGTTGACATCTGTACTCCTCCGCAGTTTCATGCAGATTTAGCCGTTGAGGCCATGAAGGCTGGTGTAAATGTTGTGATTGAAAAGCCTATGACTATGACCATTAAGGATGCCGAGAAAATTGTTGACTGCCAAAAGGCTACAAATGTAAAAGTTGGCGTCATTCATAATTGGTTATTTGATTACCCAGTTTTAAGAGCGGACTCGTTAATAAAACTGGGGAAATTGGGGGAAGTATATGGTTTTGAGGTTGAGGCGCTTCATACAAAACATGATTTGATGGCCGCTAATGAAAAACATTGGTGTCACACTCTAGCTGGAGGGAGATTCAGCGAGATGCTTGTTCATCCAATATACTTAACTAGGCATTTTCTGTCTGGCGAGCCAACGGTTCAAGATGTCAGAGTTTCCAAGGTTGGCAGTTATGGGTGGATGTGTTCAGATGAACTTTGCGCAATTTTTAAAGTTGACAATAAAATTGGCCGAACTTACGTTTCATTTAATTCCCCAAGAGACGAGGTTTACATCACTGTCTACGGCGATAAAGGTATTCTAAAGATTGAGCTCATAAACACGACTATTGTTTTTTTGCCAGCGAGAAAAGCCAGCCGGTTTAGTAAAGGCTGGGACTCACTTAGGTACGCAATGCAACTTACCAGTTGTACTATTAAAAACGCATGGAGAGTTTTTTCAAGAAAATGGTTGAGCGGGCATGATTTATATATTAAATTATTCGCTGAAAATTTAGTTAAAGGTGATGATCCACCAGTTTCTGTTGAGGATGGATTTGCAACGATCAAAATTTTGGAAGAATTGTGTGGAAAAATCGTTGAGCAAGAAAAACGTACTTACGAAATTGAATCATAATCGCTGGTGATGCTTTGTAATGGCCGCATCTTATTCGTTTGTTGCTAGAAATTTTCTGCTACCAATTTACGATTTTGCAAGAGGTACTTCTAGATTTAAGTATATGCATATTTTGGAAAGAACGCAGTGGCTTCCCCCAAAGGATATTCAGAAGTTGCAACTTAGGAATTTGCGTGCCCTCTTGAGACACTCATTTGCTACTGTGCCGTATTACAGGCGTATGTTTAGGGAAAAGCGCTTAAAACCTGACGATATAAAATCTGTGAATGATTTAAGAAAGTTGCCTGTTCTAACTAAGGCTGATGTGCGGAGAAACTTCAATGATCTTGTTTCAAGAGGATATCCTAAAAGTGCATTAATACCTTATGTAAGCGGGGGAACAGGCGACCAAATTAGGTTTTTTATTACTAAAGAGCAACGAAGTTGGGAGTTAGCCGCAGAGTTTAGAGCTTATGGTTGGGCAGGATATCGTTTTGGCGATAAATGTGTGGTTTTTTGGGGTTCTCCAATCGATTTAGCCAAACACCAGAGCCTAGTCAGGCGTTTTAGTAGCTTATTGGAGCGAGTTATTGTCTTAGATAGCTACGTTCTCTCTGATGATGTTATGGAAAAGTATGTTCTACTCATGAGAAGATTCAAGCCCGAAATTGTTAGAGGTTATGCAAGTTCAGTTTATATGGTTGCTAAGTACATTTTAGAGAAAGGTCTTGATGATTTGCGCCCGAAGGCTGTAATTACTTCCGCTGAAAGTTTGTTGGATATATATAGGCGCACTATCGAAAAGGCTTTTGGCTGTGAAGTTTTCGATTACTACGGTAGTCGGGAGATTGGTGCAATCGCCGCTGAATGTGAAGAACACTGTGGTTATCACATCAGTGCTGAAAACGTGGTCTTAGAGTTTGTCAGAGAAGGAGAACATGTTTCAGCTGAAGAGAGCGGAGAAATTCTAATTACTAATTTAAGGAATTTCGGTATGCCCTTTATCCGCTATGCAATTGGAGATGTAGGTAAGTTATCTGATGAAGCCTGTGCCTGTGGGCGTGGCTTGCCNCTAATGAAATCAATTGAAGGACGTGTATCTCAGTTTATGGCCGTTTATGATGAGAAATTAGGGCGCGTAATCCCTGTTAGCACTGCAGCTCCAGGTCTGTTTAGCGGAGTTTTGATGCACTTGCCATTAGAACAGTTCAGGATAATTCAAGAAAGCCTCAACAAGGTTGTTATAAAAGCTGTTAAGGGGAAGGGATACTCTGAAGAGCACACTAAATTTTTGGTTAATCATATTCGCAGGTATTTAGGAGATAGTATTATAATTGAATTAGAATTTGTGGACCATCTTCCACCATTACCAAGCGGAAAAAGAGCAGTCTTCGTTTCCAAAATAAATCCATTCCGCTAGGGAAAAGGCAGACGTGTATGTTTGAACAAGTTTCTGAGGACATTAGTCGCCAACATAGAATTCGAATAGAGGAAGCAAAATTAATTATTAATGATCTTCAAATTTCAGATAATTCCAAGATCCTTGAAGTTGGCTGCGGTTCCGGTGTTCAAGCCGCTTTATTTGCTGAGAAAACTAGTTTTATCATTTCATCGGACATAAATTTAGCTAATGTTAAACTTAAGAATGTTCCATTAATTAAATGCAGTTGTGAATATTTGCCCTTTAAAGGTAATACATTTGATATTGTTTATTCATCCTGTGTTCTTGAGCACTTAAAAAATCGCGGTTTAGCCTTAAGAGAGATGAAACGTGTCCTTAAAGCCAATGGAATTATGGTATGCGTAGTACCCACATTAGCGTGGAAAGTCCTCCAAATGCTTACATATTATTTGGTCGGGCTTTTAAGTATCATCTTTGTGAGGAACGTGGAAAGAAATTATTACAAGAGTCACCTAGGGAAGTCTTTTATTATTCCGCCAGTGCATGGTGAGTTCTCTGGAAACAAAGAAGAATGCATGGCTTATATGACTAAAAGCTGGGTGAATTTGCTTGAAAGCCATGGCTTTCAAGTGTTTAAGATCAAGAAATTACTGTTGTATGCTCCGTTAGGAAGGCTTAGAAAAAAGGGAATCACTATAATTCCACCAGCTTTAAAAATTGAAAAAATAACAAGGTTAAGCAGCTCCATCGCGTTATTTGCTAGGTTATGTTGAAAAAGGCTTATACGCGCGCGAATTACTTTTATATGTTCCACTAGGTGATTTAAGAAAGAAAGGATTACTATAATTCCACCGTGTTTAAAATCGAAAAATGGACAAGTTTAAGCAGCTTTGTTGCCTTATTCGCTTTACCAAAGTGATTTAGATGAATAAAAGTAAAACTCGTTTCCATCGCATCAAAGCGGTTAAAATATGCTTTGTCACTAACTTATGCCCTCCATACAGACTTCCAGTGTTTCAAGAACTGTCGAAATATTATGACCTCTTGTATATATTTACTAAAGATGGAAGTTATAGGGGATGGAACAAATACGAAAATATTAGGTATCTATTATGCCTTTCAAATATTAAATTATTAATTAAGACGCTTGAGGTTGACTTTGATATAGTGATAACGGATTTTCCCGCATGGTACAGCATACTACTGTATGTAATATGCAAAATTATTAAAAGGAGAAAAATTATCTTTTGGGTTGAAGAGTGGCACCAACCAAAAACCTTTAAAAGAAGTCTTTTAACTCCAATTCTTAGATATTTCTTGGTGAATTGTGATGCTGTTATTGTTCCAGGTAAAGCCGCCAAGATTCATGTGTTGAATTTTGGTGTCATGCCGAGCAAAATCTTTCAAGCGCCAAACGCAAGCGTTATTGCAGAATTTTTTAACTTAGCAAGCGATAATAATGCAAAACTAGGTGGAAATTTCAACATTCTTTACTTGGGTCGCTTAGTTAGATATAAGGGTGCTGACTACTTAATCAAGGCTTTTCATATTCTTCGGAAAGAAATGCAAAATGTGAGATTAATAATAGTCGGTGATGGTGATTTTAAATATGAACTCATGCAACTCGTCCGAGAGCTTAACGTTCCTGATGTTAAATTTGTACAGAAATGTAAAGACGAGGAAAGAGCGATCTATTACCAGATGTGTGATTTATTTGTATTACCATCAATTTGGCAGAAAAAATATTGCGAAGCATGGGGTTTGGTGCTAAATGAAGCGATGCAGTTCGGTAAACCAGTAATAACAACTGACGCTGTAGGTGCAGCCTATGATCTTGTTAAAAATGGTGTAAACGGGTTTATAGTTAAAAATGGTGACGTTGAAGCTCTTTATCGTGCAATGCAAGTAATTGCGAAATCTCCAAGATTAGCCAAATTCATGGGTGAACAGTCTAGGAATATCATTAAAAGTTTTACTTACGAGAATATGGTTAGAGGTTTTATAAACGCAATAAGTTTTGTAATTAAGCAGACAGGAAGAAGAGTTCATTATGACGCTTGACAAAAGAGGCATATTAATTTTGACAATCCTAACGCTTGCATGCGTAATTTTAATACTATCTAACTTCGTCATGTATTATTACAGCACTACCATTTTTCTAGTGCGTGTTGTAATTATTATTACATTCCTTGCTTTGCTTTCACTGCCTTTATGCATCGCATTAAGAAAAAAACAAGTTAGTCAGGGAACTGTTTTAACGATGTACTTCTTATTTTCATTTTTTTGTCTAACATGGCGTTCTGGCTACTTTACGTCAGAATTTATGGAAAACCTCCTTAACTCAGAAACAACAATTTTAAGCAGGGAGTATGCAAATCAAAAGGCGTTAATTTTTAACACGCCTCATTCTTATTTCTTCCTTAACCCGCTAATTAAATATTATCTTTGTAGTGTTGCTGGTTTTTCAGTTGAAACTTGCATTTACTTATCCCTTATGTTATATGGATTGATGATTTCTTTGATAGGCATTTTAATCTATCAAACTCTTCGAAAACTTCTGGATAGTAACGATTCATTCTCATTAAAATTCCTATCCCACATTATCTCATTTATGGCTATGTCCTTTGCTTATAATTCGCGATGTGGACGCGCAACAGATTATTCACTTTTACTCGTAATTATCACACTCTACTTTATTTTTTCACACGAATTTAAAAACAGAGGTAAGAGCGTTACTTTACTTTTTTTAATCCTCGGAATAACTTTCGGAAATACTGACGGTATATTAATATTGGTTCCATTTTTTATGGTGTTTTCGGCACTCAAAAAGAAAACAACTATAATGTACGCTTTGATTCCTATAAGTTACCTTTTATTCTGTGCTTATTCGTATACTCTATCGCTAACAACATACCCAAAATCCGTCATTAATGGATTGACAGAATTTTTAAACAAGCTATTACGGGGCGAAGTAGTTCAACGAGTGGTTCCATGGAGAAGAACATCCATCATGATAAGCTCAGACATAGCGGTGTGCTCCTACGCGTATCTCTTTATGTTGATAATCTCTATCGTCCTAATGGTGATCCTATTTTTTGGGGTTATTAAAGATAGTACGGCTTATAATAAGGACGGAAATTTAATAAACATTTTCCAATCAACATCTTTTATGTGGCTTTTATTGTGGTTCATTATCGCTACAGCAGTATACGTGGCAGCATCTGTAAACCCAGAATCCCCGTCATCTGACATAAGAAGTATAGTTCTTGTACTTCTATCATTAATGTTGCCGTTTTTGTTCATCCCAAGCATAACCCGCATCAAATCACTCAAATCTTCTGTAGCCAAAAAAACAGTTTTAGCATTTCTTATTGTATTCATGACAATCGCTTCTGTTCGTGCAGTGTATGAGGTATACCCGAAAAGCATTAACGATCCTATTTTAGTGGTAGAGGATGACAGAACGGGTTTGAAAAGTATCTATGCTATTTCAGAATTTGTTAATAATTATTATACTAACGGGGAAATTATAGCAGATTATAAAGTACTCGTTCATGTTGATGATTATCTCTCCCCCCAAAAATATAAAACCCGATTTATGAATGAAATAAACATTAAAATGCTCATAGCTTCGAACCAAAAAATTATTCTTGTTTACACCCTGCTCGGAATGAGATATCCCTCAATTTATCACACACCGACTACTTATATTGACGCAGAAAATTTTACCGCTAACAACAATCGCATTTATGACAATGGGATAATAACAATTGGGTCGTGCCCGAATGTTTAAGCTATAATATTTTAACTTTTCATTCCTTAGGGTGAGTTATGATGGAAAGAAAAGCGCCCAAAAAATTTTAGACATAGGATCGTGGCATCACCCTAAGTTGAGCAACTCATTTATGTGATTTTTACGTTAAGTCTGATAAAGAACGGGGCGGCCTATTATTGATTTATGATAGATCATTTAAAGGGTGATATTCAGTATCTTCCTTATCTCCGCATTATTTGGAACAAAAGTAGTGAAGAAATGATGTACAAGCGACTTATCTTCAAAAATCCATACAAGTACTTCGTATCTGTAGAAAACTGTTCCTTTAGATCTTTCAGATCTTGTTTGGATAAAAATGTTCGTATCGGAGAAAAACTGCAGCGAGCAGAAACAGATTTTCGCGGTAAGGTTAGTAATCGGTAGTTTAATCTTTTTGATTGGGCTAAGTTGGAAGTTTTACGTTTTCGCAGCTTGTTAGAAATGTGGTTAAATGTCTACTTGTAATAGCGCAACCGTATAACCATTTAATATAAAAGGTTCGCTAAGATTTATTTCTTCAACTTGCATACTAGCTTGTTGCCATGGAATTGTACTATCAATCTTTGTGATTCTTCCCATACCTGTAACTCCGTTTATAAGGATAGTTCTCGTTTGGTCAACTTTGCAAATCAATAAAATGTTAACCTTTTGATTACGGATCCATGCGAGAGTTCTAATTTCCTCTGAAGAGCATATAGAATTTATAATTAAGTCGCCGACTGCCAAATTGTTACCTAACATATAGTTCACGTAATATGGATACCATGGTTTTTTACTGAAAGTGTCTATCATACCAAAGCCATATGAACCTTGACAATAACTTGAGGCTAATTCAAAATAAACATGATAATGAACGTCGTTTAAAATTTCCGTCCTTAATAATAGAGCCAACCAAACTGCACCGGCCATTTGCTGTATCTTCGGGTCGGTTCCCCCCTCTCCGCAAGCGCTATTAAAATTACTTTCAGAACAAATTATTGGTAAGAATTTCCCCCGCTTATCATACCATATTTGACGTGCCTGCATGACGCTGTAGCCTAAAGGCGACGATGTAAAATATCGAGTTTCTGCTCGTTGAAACATTTGAGTGTCTGTATATGGATTAGGTAAGGGACCATCAGCGTCATATTTGTGAAAATCTATAAAATCAACATCAGCACCTCCATGAGTTAACCAATAATCTAATACGGGTTTACGAGCGATAAAATCAAAACTTATCAATATGTTTGGATTCACTTGACGCATACGATTAGCACATTCATTAAACAGTTCCACATAATAAGCGAGCTTCGTATAGTTTGGAGTCCAACCAAAATAAATCCATGGCTCATTTATAATTTCATAAAATCGCACGTTCCATCCTCTCTCCTTAAAATGTTTAACCCACTCAGAAGCATAAGTTGCATAACTTTCAGGGTTAGGTAAACCAGTTGTCGAGTTAATGATCATTCCTGGAGGAACTTTGGGTGGATTTCCTTCACCCACTATCAAGCCTAGGCAAATCAATGGTTCTGCGCCGATTTCAAAAATCTTTCCAATTAAATCATCAACATTTGTCCAATCATATATCCCATTTTTTGTGGACTCATTAAAATATTTGCACGGCATCACAGATGGAATCCACGGAGACTCTAATCCATCAAAAAATCGAACGATTTTAAAACAAGCATCCTTTGCCAACTGTCGCATTATTTGTTTATTAATAAAATCTCCAGAACCATAAGAAATCTGAAAGCCTAATGATAAATTATTTTTTCCAAGAATTTTTTCAACATTAATGTCTATGTTTACTAATTGGGAATAAATTATCCATCCAATCGACTTAATATCCCTTGACTGTGATGAAACTGTGTATACGCGCAGTGGAGTAGCGAATACAATTAACATTGATAATAATGATGAAATAACACAATTCTTGAGTTTTTTAGTTATCATACGCTTCCCTATATGCTATATTACGATAGAATAAATAAATTCTAATAAGCATTTCTGTCCTACTGCAAAACGGAAATACAATATAGAACATTTAATTAAATTTTCTAGATTCATAACCCAATAACATATAAATCCACAAGCAATACCATTCTAATTGAGAAAGGAGATTGGTATAGTGTCTCTTAAGCGGAGCTTGAAAAAGAAATCGCAATGTCTGTTACTGTTTGAATTATTGATTTTAGCTAACGTTATCTTTATTTTAGCACCGAGCATTAAACCCTGTTTAGGGCAGATAATTATCACAAGAAAATGGGCTAGATCTGTTGGCACAGGAGCTACATACATTGGCCCTTTAGCGGCTGATTTAAATAATGATGGCCTTATGGAAATTGTTATAACAGGAACTAATGGAGTTGCAGCAGTAAATCCAGTTAGTGGTGGTGTAATTTGGAGGATGCCATACGGAGGATTCCATTGCCCTCCAGAAATTATTGATTTAAATAAAGATGGAATACCAGAAGTATTGTTACCCGTGAATGGAATAGTAGCTTTACACGGAAATAACGGATCTGTTTATTGGCATAATGAAGCTGCTGCGGGAAGCGGACACTATATAGCTGTTGCTGATATTAATGCTGATGGGTATCCAGAAATCTACTGTGCTGAAGCTGGGAAAGTAACTGCACTTACATATGATGGTCGAATATTTGCATCCACCTACACTTATTACCCATGTTGGAGCGGAATGACCATAGGGGACACCGACTTTGACGGTGTATTTGAAGTTTATTTGGGTGAGAGAAGCGAGTCGTATCCCTCCTATCCATCAGGTGGAAGGGGACTTAGGGCATTTTGGGCTGATAACCTAACTGAAATATGGGCTCACCCAGACATCCTTTGCAGTAGTCTGGCACCAGTACTCGCCGACGTAGATAAGAATGGAGATCTTGAAATAATAATACTTAACCAAGGTAACCCTGGCGGTATTGCTGTAATTAACACCGATGGAAGCATATATCGCAAACAACTCACGATTAGCGGTCTTACAGCACATAGTAATCCGCCAGTAGCAGACATAGATGACGACGGCAACCTTGAACTAATAACGAATGGCAGGGCAGATCACGGTTTATATCTGCCAAAGATATGGGATTTGGTTCAATGGAAACCGGATGCCACCCTACCTTTCCCATCCGATGAGCCTCCAGGATTAGCTGACGTAGATGGAGATGGAAAATGGGAAATAGTAAACTGCAACGCCCAAAACATCACAATTTTCAAATATAACGCTATGACTAAGAGCTACGATATAGTTTATACGATTCCATTGGCCAATGCAAGCCCGTATCTAATAGCGCAGGACATAGATAATGATGATGAACTTGAATTGGCTTTCGGTGTATACAACACAGATTGGATATATGTTTATGATGTCGAGGCACCTGCGCCTACACCGAGACCAAGGTCTGGGCTCTACTTTTACAGCCAATATCGTACAAGAGTTCCCGAATACGTGCCTCCACCGGGGCCGCCAGCACCAAAAATAACTGAAGCCTCACCTCTAGACGGAGCCACAAACGTTCCAATAACACTTTCAGGGCTAAGCTTTAAGCTAACAGACTTCCAAAGCGACCCAATGAACGTCACGGTTTCAACAAGCCCAAACATAGGATCAATTTCGCTCATAAATGTTCCAAACAATAAATACACAGTCCCAATATCGGGCTTAGCCTATTCCACAACCTACACTTGGACTGTTACGGCTACAGATGGAACCCACACAACGACAAAAACCTTCACCTTTACTACAAGCGATCTCCCACCGTGGTATAACACGGACTGGCAATATCGCCGAACCATAATGATAGACCATACAAAAGTTAGCGGAGACCAGACAAACTTCCCAGTTTTAATAGACATAACAGACTCAAACTTTATCGCTAAAGCTCAGCCAGACGGAGACGACTTCGTCTTCACAGACCAAGACAACAACATACTCAACCACCAAATAGAATACTATGACAATACAGCAGGACGCCTAATTGCATGGGTGAATATACCATACCTATCCTCAACAGCAGACACAAAAATCTACCTATACTATGGAAACCCCACATGCGGAAATCAGCAAAATCCAAAGGCNGTATGGGACCCAAGCTATAAACTAGTGTTACACCTTAACGAAAAGTCAGGAATCCATTACGATTCTACAGCCTANGGCAATAACGGCACACCCATCAACGGCGTACAGCAAGGCGTAAACGCCAAAATAGACGGAGGCGACACGTTCGACGGAACAAACGACTATATAGAAATTGCTCACAGCGACACCTTAGCAGGCTATACTGAAGCCCTAACCGTAAGCTTCTGGATTAGGCTGGAAGACACCGGCAGAAGACAAGCCATAATAAACAAGTATAACACGGGCACAAACCAGCGTGGATGGTTCGTTGAATATAACCCTGTAGACCGCCCAACCCGCCCCTTCGGATTTTACGCATCGCCAGACGGAACAAACTACCGTGAGTGGTACGCNTCCTTTGTTCCAGCCGCAAACACATGGTACTACGTCACTGTTGTTTGGGAAGCAAACAAGGTTCCCATATTCTACATAAACGGTGTCCAAGTTCCAACGGTTGGAACAGCCACAATTTCTGAAATATATAACAATGTGGGCGTTCCACTTCACATTGCAAGAAGTACATATAATTCTGCACGCTACTTTAAGGGCTCCCTTGACGAAATCCGCATCTCCAACCCTGCCCGCTCAGCAGGCTACATACTCACAAGCTATAATAACCAGCTTAACCCATCCGCATTCTACACCGTAAGCCGAGAAGAATCCTTACCAGGCGAACCCATTATATCAAATCCAAACCCGCCGAAAGACGCCACAAACGTGCCAATAACCCTAACCGAGTTAAGCTTCACGCTTATAGACTACCAGCATGACCTAATGAACTTCACAGTTACAACAAACCCGGATATAGGCTCAAGAACAGAATACAACGTGAAAAGCGACACATACACTGTGCCAATCAGCGGACTAAAATACGCCAAAACCTACACTTGGACTATTACAGCCACAGACGGCACCTACACGACCACAAAAACCTTCAAATTCACCGTTGAACCTGCACCGCCAGCAGACGACATAATCTTCAACAGCAAATTCGACATGGGTAACCTCATAAACGTCACATACGTTGAAGGCAGAGCAGGCTACAGACACTACAAGGCAGCAACAAACTACACAATAGGCTACGACCCAGTTGCCGGCAGAACAAACAACGACAAACACTGGTGGTTCTACTTCAGCATGGAAAACGCCGCCGGCAAAACAATAGCAGTAAGCATAGTTAACGGCACTGATTCTGACTGGTCTACCAGCCAAACGGCAGGAAACAGATGGCCAGAAATCGAACCCGTATACAGCTACGACAACATAAACTGGTATAGGGTGCCGCTCTCATGTGTTTCATATGACCGAACAGCAAAAGTATTCACAATCAACATAACAGTTCCACCCGAATACGACAAAGTTTGGCTTGCACCGTTGCCACCATACACCATAGCTAGGCGAAATGCACTGTTCGCAGAGTTTGCAGACAGCCCATACTTGAAAGTGGAGTCTTTAGGCACAACTCCAGGCGGACAACAACTCTTAGTAGCAACAATAACCGACCCCGCATACCCGGACGAAAATAAATTCAGATCCTACGTAATAGCCCAGCAACACTCCGGCGAAGTTCCAGCCAGCTGGGAAGCCGAAGGCCTAATAAGATTCCTACTATCAGACAACCCGACAGCTGCAGCCATAAGAAGAAGCTTCATCTTCAGAATAGTTCCCATTGTAAACGTTGACGGCGTCTACTATGGCGTAAGCAGGTACACTCCAATAAGGAACGGCTACCAATACGACCTCAACAGACAATGGTCCTTGGCAGCGACGGGAAGCACAAGCTCCTATCTACAGCCTGAAATAAAATGGATATGGCAAGACCTTTTGACCTTTAAACCCCACTCATTTAACGACATGCACAGTACGATAAACACGGAAGTCGGCTCGCCAAAAGAAGCTCTAACCTATTCTTGGAGCACAACAGACTCGACAGTAATTGCCTTCAGAGCCAAACTCAAAGAGGGAGGATGGCCTGAAACAGTAACCGGTACAACAAGCTACGCCTGCAC
>JGI24721J26819_10004904_pt1 | contig 13622 bp, 16 predicted proteins | sample YelNatPaOPGAMG01_FD_26819 | JGI IMG/M metagenome (IMG submission 26819)
CATTGCCTCGAAATAGTTGTCCCAGTCCTCGACTCCCTTTGATATTTCGATGACCTTATTGTAAATCTCAAGTGCCTTTTCCGTTCTTCCTTTCCATTTTGAATACAGCTCTCCAAGGGCATTGAGGCTCATAGAGAAAAGCACTGGATCTTCGTCTTCATCTGCTTTTTTTATTGCTGAAGAGAAGAATTGCTCGCTTTCTTCAAGCTTCTTAGCGTCCATGTAAATGTAGCCCAGATTAAGGTAATCCATCACAATCATATCAGATTCTTTCAATTTTTCATGTATAGCAAGGGACTCCTTCCCAAATTTTCCTGAATTTTCTGGGTTTTTAGGCTCAAGTGCATAATATGCCTGTGAAAGTTTGTAGCATAATTCAGCCTTATCACCATTATCCTCTTTCATCAGCTCATATGCCTTGGTATATTCCCTGATGGAATCCATGAATTTGTCTTTCTGCAGGAAAGCATCACCGTTCTTTATGGTCTGTTCTATTTCGTCCATTTGATCTAACTCCGTTGGAAATGTATTACCTATTTATGAATAACTCGTTTATAAATTGTTGTTTTGATATCATAGGTTCAGTTTCAGATGTCACAGAAATAACAGAAATCAGACATTAAATTATGAATAAAATTCCATGGAGGAAATCAATGATCTTTTCATTATCTGGAAAGTCGCCATGAGGTTAAGAAGAGGTTGGAAATCAAGCCTGAATTGATCATTGCATTTATTAGTGAACTATATGGCGCCGATTCCAGTCAACGGATCACTGATCTGATTTTTTCCGCATCTTCCTGACAACATCCTCTGCAGTTTTCCTGTTTATGCTTCCTTCTTTTACCATCTCGCTGACAACTGCATCAACCTCTTCAGGCTTGGCTCCAGCCTCAAGAGCAATATTCCTGGCATGAAGTGACATATGCCCTTTCTGTATGCCCTCATCACTAAGTGCCCTCAGGGCTGCAAAATTCTGTGCAAGTCCAACCGCTGCAAGAACATTTGCCATATCGGAGGAATTATCAATACCAAGAATCTTTCTTGAAATCTTTGCCTTTTCCACTGTACCCGTTGTGCCACCAACTGTACCAACTGCCAGTGGTATCTCAATGCTTCCTACAAGGTCCCCATTTTCACTCTCCTCAAACTTGGTGAGAGAGAGATTTCCAGTCACATGGCCGTAGGTGTGTGCATTTGCCTCAACTGACCTCCAGTCATTCATTGTTGCCAGTATGACTGCATCAATGCCGTTCATTATGCCTTTATTGTGTGTTGCTGCTCTGTAAGGGTCAATATTTGCCAGTTCACATGCTCTGACTATATTCCTTACAATCTGCGAACCACCAACAAGATCTTTTGGAAACACCGCTTTTGATCTTGAGACCCTTCTCACTGAAAGATTGCTCAGTATCCTTAAAATAACCCTTCCCCCTGTTATTTTCTCTACAGTTGGTGCAACGTATTCGCACATGGTGTTTACCACATTCGCCCCCATGGCATCTCTTACGTCAACAAACAGATGCAAAACAATCATGTCATCAACTTCACTGAACGTTCTAATTTCCATGTCTATTGCACCGGCCGACATTTTTGACAGTGTCTGGCTCCTTGTGTTGCTCTCCCTGAGTATCTCTTCCTTTTTCAGCAAAAGGGATTGAACCGCCCTTTCAATTGAAGGTATTTCAACTACCTGTATCTGCCCAATCATAACGGGTCTGGAGGATTCTGACCTGAATCCACCACCCTCCCTGGCAATCCTGGCAGCATTGGAACAGGCCGCTATGACAGAAGGCTCTTCAACAGCCATTGGAATAAGATATTCTTTCCCGTTAATAACAAAATTTGTGGCGATGCCAAGTGGAATCTCCATTGTAGAGATAACATTTTCAATGAGTTTATCCGCAAGATCGATCTTCATTGATCCGGTATTTCTCAAGGTTTGTTTTTCACTTTCATTCAATCCAGAGAATTCTCCCACCATCTGAAGCCTTTCTTCCGGAGTTTTCTTATAGAATCCTGATATTTTTGAGCTTTTTTCCATATGAACCAGTAAATATCAGATTCATATAAGATTTGGTGGGTGTGAAACAGACAACATAATCATAAGCAAATTAACATATAATTCATGGTGTTAACCTATTTGACCAATGAACAGATGGATAGATGTAATCAGGCCGATAAACGGAATAATGGGCATAGTTGCCACCATTGTGTCAGCAATAATAGGCACAGGCCTTAATTTTGGCCGTTTTTACCTCAGCGTTGCATCGGCAGCCATTATAGTTTTTATGGTTATCTCTGCTGGAAATATAATGAATGATGTGGTGGATGTTGACACAGACAGGGTCAATCACCCGGACAGATCACTTGTTAAGTTCCCGGAAATGATCCAGAATGCAAAGGTGCTTTTCATAATATTCTTCATAATACCTATTGTTCTGTCAATACTGTTCATATCCCCAATTGCCCTGGTTCTTGTTGCTGTGGCTGAAGTTCTGCTCATTACTTATGAGCTGTACACTAAAAAACTTGGACTTACGGGGAATATCACAATCAGTGTGCTAGTTGGCCTGATATTCATATTCGGAGGCATAGCTGTGGACTCTGTTGTGAGGATGTTTCTTCTCTTTGGAATGGCATCACTGGCAAACCTTGCACGGGAGATTACAAAGGACGTTCAGGATATGGAGGGTGATGTGGACAGGAAGACTTTTCCAAAAAGATACGGGAAAGAGATTTCATCAGTTATTGCGTCCATATTCACTGTATCCGCAGTGATCATATCATTTCTGCCTTACTACCTCAAGATATTTTCCATCTACTACCTTCTTGTTGTTCTGGTCTCAGACATTTTCTTCATCATGTCGGTCTATGTCCTATTCGGTGATCCGGAAAGAGGGCAAAAGATATCAAAGTATGCTATGATACTGGGACTGGCAGCATTCTTTATTGGTGGTCTCGCATGAAAGTATATGATGAAATAATGGCGGCACTAAAAAAAGACAGGATTCACATGACGCTTATAGATCCAGCCTCACAGGATGCGCAAAAGGCTGCGTTAATAGCCAGGGAGGCTGACCAGGCAGGCACAGATTATTTCATGATAGGTGGTTCCACAGAAATTGATGCCAAAAGCATGGACTGCACAATAGCGGAGATTAAAAAGGTCACAGGCAAGAAGATCATAATATTTCCAGGTTCTTCATCCATGCTCAGCACAAATGCTGATGCAATTTATTTCATGACACTTTTGAATTCAAGAAATCCAGAGTTCATTGTAAAGCATCAGGTAAAAGCCGCTCCAATACTGAGAAAGGTAAAAATGGAAACCATCTCCATGGGTTATTTGATTTTTAAGCCGGGAATGACTGTTGGAAGAATAGGGGAGGCTGATCTGCTGGACGAGGAAAATCCAGAAGAGATTATCTCATACGCCATTGCTGCAGAAATGTTCGGGCTNAAGNTCCTGTANCTGGAAGCNGGAAGNGGATCNCCAAACCATATCAGGCCTGATACNGTGAGAAAGGTGCGGGCTTCTGTNAAAATTCCAATCATAGTTGGCGGGGGCATAAGATCTCCTGAAGCATCCAGGGAGTTAGCACAGGCAGGNGCNGANATCATAGTCACCGGAACCGTTGCTGAAAAATCNTCAAACATTGAGGCTGTTCTTGGNAGCATCATAAGATCCATNAAGAGATCCTGAAACTGGAAGATTTTATAGTTTCCCTANAATACGGTNTNATGGTTACTTTCAGAGTGGAGGTCAGGTATCTTCCNGGNGTNGAAGATCCTGAGGCTTTGACTATCAAAAGGAATTTAAAGATTCTGGGCTACGATTCTGTTTCGGATGTGAAGATGGCAAGAATTTATGATCTAACTTTCGAAAATGAAAAGGATGCTCATACACAGGTCGAAAAACTTGCAAGAGACCTGCTTTCAAATCCAGTTATAAACAGTTACACCATCACAAAGACGGGTGAGTGAATGGAGAGTAAAACCGGTTTCAGAAAATCGGTAGGCATAATGGGACTGGACAGTTCACAGCTTATGGAGTTATCAGACAGAATGGCCCTGGGCCTCAGCCATGATGAACTTCACATGCTGCAGAACTACTTTCAGGATCTAAGGCGTGACCCAACAGATATTGAACTTCAGGCAATGGCTCAGGCATGGAGCGAGCACTGCTGCTACAAATCATCAAAATTCTACCTCAAGAAGTATCTGTCAGNTCTGAAAACACCTTACACAATACTGGCAATGGAGGATGATGCCGGCGTAGTTGAATTTGACAACGATCACTCTTACGTGGTGAAGATGGAAAGCCATAACCATCCAAGTGCAGTGGAACCTTATGGTGGAGCAGCAACAGGAGTTGGCGGAATATTGAGGGATGTGCTCTGCATGGGGGCACAACCCGTAGCCCTGCTGGATTCATTATACTTCGGTAAACCGGATGAAGCGGTCACGGAAGGCCTTTCCACACGCTATATCATGAACGGAATAGTGTCCGGNATAAGGGATTATGGAAACAGGGTCGGAATACCTACAGTGGCGGGTTCCATAGATTTTGACAGTTCCTACTCAGGAATGCCTCTTGTAAATGTTGGTTGCGTTGGCATCATGAGGAAAGAAAACCTCTCGCGGAGCAGGATAAGCAAAATTGGTGATCTCCTGGTGCTTGCCGGAGGTAGGACTGGAAGGGACGGAATCCATGGGGTTAATTTTGCATCCAAGTCCATGTCCGGAAACACTGAGGAGAGCAAAAGGGCAATACAGCTGGGAAACCCAATAATCAAGGAACCTCTTATACACGCAGTTCTTGAGGCCAATGAGGCTGGATTGATCGACGGAATGAAAGATCTGGGCGGAGGAGGCCTGTCCAGTTCCGCAGGGGAGATATGTTTTGCTGGAGGAACATCCGCAGAGATTGATCTTGCAAACGTAATTCTCAAGGAAGATTCAATGGAACCATGGGAGATTTGGGTCAGTGAAAGCCAGGAGAGGATGCTTCTTGCAATTGATCCTTCAAATCTCCAGGACCTGAAAAAAATATTTGAACTCTGGGACGTGGAGTATTCTGTCATAGGGACNGTGAAAGANGGGGAGAATCTGNTCCTGAAGTTTCATGGNGAAGAGATCCTGAATCTCGATCTCTCTTTTTTAACATCCGGGCCAATGTACTGCAGAAATTTCACGGAAAATAAAATAAAATCAAACCAGTACCTTATGCCCCCAGAACCAACAGATCTCAATGAATTTGTTGTAAAATTCATGTCATCTTACCTCAACTCTTCAAGATTGCCTGTTGCAAGACAGTACGACCATACTGTAAGAGGAAATACGGTTATAGGGCCAGAACAGGGTTATCCCAATCATGAAACCCACTCGGACTGTGCCATAATAAAGCCGGTTCACACATCTTTCAGGGGACTTGGCATAACCTCGGGATCACTGAGCAGGATGGTCAGCATTGATCCCTATAACGGTACAATGCACACAATGTGTGAAGCATACAGAAACCTCATCTCAGCAGGTGTAAGGCCGCATGCTGTTGTGGATTCCCTCAATTTCGGAAACCCTGAGGATCCGGAAGTTATGGGCCAGCTGGTTTCATCAGTAAGGGCAATTGGTGATTTCTGCAGGCGCTTTTCCCTCCCCATTGTTGCAGGGAACGTTTCTCTTTATAACCAGTCCCATGGAAGAAACATCAAATCCACTCCAACCATTATGATGACAGGAATCATTGAAGATGTGAGGAATTATGTTCCTTCATTTTTCACATCCGAAGGAAAAGATATATATTCCATTGGAGAACCTCAAACCAATCTTGGAGGCAGTGCATATCTGGAATATTTGGGTCTGGAAGGGCAGAGTATAGCACCACTTGACCTCAGGGAGCTGGAAAAGATAACTCCAGTCCTTACAAGAATGCAGGATGCTGGAATTGTGGAGGCCTGCCATGACATATCCCAGGGCGGTTTATTCTCATCCATTTGTGAAATGTCATTTGGCAACCGCATTGGCATCAAGGCAGACGTTTCATGGGTCTCAGGAGAACGCACAGTGCACAAACTCTTTGCAGAAGGAGGGAACAGATTCCTGGTGCAGGTTGACAGGAAAAATGAGGAACAGTTTCTCAAGGAAATTGAAGGAATCCATCACACTTTTCTGGGTACCACAGGCGGCAGCAGGATCATAATCACCAATGACGGAAGAGAATGCATAAACAAGGAAATAGCAGAAATTATGACTCCATGGGAAAATGGCCTTGAAGAATATTTCTGAAAACCTATACTGAATTGTGTTTTACTTCAGGGTTTGCTGTCTATTCCATTGATCCAATGGATCTTTTAAATTCGGGAAACCTTTTGTGAAATGCAATAATTATATTGTTCGCAACAATATGAGTTCCATGGATGATTACCTGGATGAAAGTATATTCCTGAAGGAACAGGATGTAACAATAAGGGTCAGCTACAGGCTGAATTTTGATGCTGAGAAATTTTGCGGATATTCAAAGATCTTCAAAGGGATTCCAGAAAAAGAGGAAGAGAGCTTTGAAATTTATATGGAAAATTATGAATGCGGAATGGATCGTGAGAAGGTCATGGAAAAATTCCACAAACTGGTTGAAGAGGTTAAAACAGGAAAAATTGATGTGGTATTCTGAAAAAAGCAACCTTTCAGATATTAACTACAAGGCTTATTCCTGCCCCATCTGACAGTTTCAGTTTTTCACGGAGATAGAATGGGGATATTATCTCAAGTACATCGCTGTACACAGATCTTTCAGGGAGTATGGCAGCACATTCCAGTCCGCCAATATTGCCCAGGAATGCCTTGACCGATCCAAAGGTCCTGTCGTCAGTTACAAAACCGTCAATGTGAATGCCCTTTGAATTTCTCAATCTGCGAAGTTTCCCCTCGTTCTCCGGATCTATTTTAATGTTGAGGGTACCCAAAAATGGTATGAATCCAAGTTTTTCCTGAAACTGGATTATGTAGGATTTCCGTGATATGTAGTACCTGCCCTCGCCAAGGCCACTGATTACATTTCCATGAATTTCCAGGGTTTTCTCAATTTCGAGAACTGAGGCCAGATCATTCATCTCGGAAAAGAGTATATCCAGGCCGGCATCCGTGATGGATATGTTCTGCCTCCTGTCCTGTATTTTTCTCTGAAGAAATCCCTTATCTATAAGCTTAAGGATGATCCTTGATGCAGATTGCTGGCTCATGGAGAGTTTTTCTCCAAGCTCTCTTGATGATAAGGAAATCCATGGGCTTTTTCCCATTATGCGTTTGATTGTCTTCAACGTCCAGTAATCATAAGGGTCTATACCGTTCATTTCAGTGGGTATGACCAGAAACATAATATGTTTATGCGAAAGTTCAGCTCAATCAACGGGATGAACTGAAATTCCAGTAGGCCAGAGTTTTTCTGGCCGTGAACATCAGACATCTTAAGCCGTTTTCATGCAGTTTCATGGCCAGATTTCTATCATTGGTTACAACGTATGCGTTGTTTTCTATGGCCGTGTTGAATACGCACACATCTCCCTTCCCCTGGGATTTTACCACCATGAATCTCTGCACAATTCCCATGGCAGTTCTTGCATCAATGTTACCCGTTGATAGTCCCTTCAATTCATCAATAACACACTGGGGAACTAGTATTTCAGACCTGCCTAAAAGATAAGTGATCTGATCCCGCAGATCCACATGATATTTTACGGAGTAAATAAGGGAGTTTGTGTCCAGCACAACCTTTTTTGCAGCATCATCATTTTTCACGGTCTACAACTTCTGCAATAGCTGTATTGTTTCTTATTTTTTTTATGAGGACCTTTACGGTTTCACCCTTCTTAACGCCCGGAACAAAGATATTGTATCCTCTGAATATGCCCCTGCCCTCACCCGATGGTCCAATGCTTGTAACCTGTATGGTATACTGTTTGCCCTCTTCTATGTCGGTGTCGTTTTCCTTTGATTCCCTCCCCATCCTTATGGGATGCTGGGCACCACATGCCTTGCAGACCAGTACAGTTGTCCTTCCAACCTTCTGGAGCTCTGTATCAGGTGAATTGCACTCGTAACACATAACAAAGGTATCCATGTACATGTTCATTTTGGACATGAACTGTTCCAGCGTCACCTTACGGTTTATAATGAGTCTCTTGCCGTTTAGAGTGAGCCCGATGCCAAGCTCTCCCATGAGGAATTTGGTTATGTGCCTGGGATCTCTGTTTATAAGGCTGAGCATATCTCCAAAATTTCTGACAATAGTGAGTTTTCCCTCATAAATAATATCGGGATCGGGTATCTTAAGCCTCTCCATATTCTTGTTTGATTTTGATAGAATTTTTTCTCCCCTTTTCAAAAGGGCTTCATAATCTTCCTGAACCATAGCATGTTATTGAACAGCTTTATTAATACTTTGACTGTTTCTTTGAAAACAGGATTTCCGCTATTTAAAAGGAATTTTCAATAAAAATATGGAAAGATAATCTAAATCACAAATATAAATATAAAGTATTTTGAATAAAGATGTACACGCAATTTAATACGTATGACAATTTTGAGAATTTTTTGATACTAAGTTGTACAAATCCTTTATTATATGCTATTATTCAAATAACAAGATATTACAATAGAAAAAATTCTGTACATATTTTGTCCATACATTACAAAAATTTAAATACTTCCGTACGAATAGAAGGGCGAGGTTAAATCGATTGGAAGGAAAGGATACCAAGCTTACAATCCGCATATCTGAGGCTGATTTGGAAGAAATAGATGAATTTCTTCAGAAAAATAGCAGCTTTGGTAGCAGATCAGAATTCATCAGGCACGCATCCATCGATTTTATATCAAAGAGCAGGGCGCAGTTTATAGAACCTTCAGAGACCAACGTAAACATAAACAGAAAGCTACTGGAAACACTCAATCTTGCTGTTGGAAAAGGATATTTCAGTTCAATCAGTTCCGCCCTTGGTGAGATAATAAATTACTCCACAGAGAAAGGGATCATTTCTGAACTTATAGCAAAGAGGCGCCAGGAATACAGGAATCTTGCAGAGAGTGTTTCAGATATATTCAGGGAAGAGCCGGATCTGGAGAACGGAACTAAAGATCAAAAAGGAGAAAAAAAGGGGGAAATTTAAATGGAAAACGAATTTTATAACAATATGGGGAAACAGGCCCGGGAAATAGTGAGAAACTACTATGAAGATCGCGCCGATAATACAATCATATCATTTGGTACCGCAGGAAGGAAGATACTTGAAAACATCATGCCACTTGAATACAGGAGGGCAGTTTACCACTCAGTTGTAAGGAACGAGAACGGATATCATGTGAACAGTTATTTTCACGGGAACGAGGACATACTGGAGATAGTTGGCCCTGAACCCATGGAGGTTCAGCTTGTGAACAAGCTTGAGTATGATCAGGAGAGGGCAAATAAGGTAAAAATTGTGGAAAGAGACCCGGTAAAAATAGGTGAAACAATCATAGACTACAATCCACATGATTTTTCCCCTGCAATCACTGCCAAAGAAATATTTTCACAAATGGATAAGTCCAATTCATTCATACTTGTCAGCGGCTTCGGGGGACCATTTGCCCAGCCCCTTCATATGGCATTTTCCAAGCTTCTTGCCAGCAGAAACATAACACACTTCAACTTTGTTGTCAAACCATCAGTGAACAATTACATAAAGAGGAACAGGGCAGAGGCCGGTATAATGGAATTATCACGTATAAACCATTATTTGAGGGAATACGACAACGATATCCACCTGGGTCCGTTAAACGGAACAACAACTCAGATAATGGAAAAAGTGAAAAATCTTAATATAAGAATAGCCCGGGACCTTGAGGTCGTATCCACAAGGATGTCCGGTGCACTTGAGCTTCTAAGGCTCCAGCTGATATCCTGAAGCAGGAATCAGCCATTTATTTCAGAGATTGTTCAGTATATCTTTCTCCTGCATGTTTCTCTCACAGTAGTAGCATCTCAGTACCAGAGGCTTTTTTGATGAAACATAGAACTCGCTGAGAACAGGTTCCTTTGAGTTAGTTATGCAGTTGCGGTTTGAGCATTTTATTATCCCGGTCACTCTTTCCGGAAGGTCAACCCTGAACTTCTCAACTACTTCATAATTCTTGACTATGCTTATTGAAGCCTCTGGAGCAATGAGGGAAATTTTATCCACCTCAAATCTCTCCAGGTATCTCCCCTCTATCTTCACAACATCCTTTGAACCTATCCTTCCGCTTGGAACCCTGATTCCAACGCTCACTGTCTGTGATCCCTTTTCGTCTATTTTCAGAATTGCCAGAACCTTGATTGCCTTGCCCGCAGGAATATGGTCTATTACCGTTCCTTCCCTTATCTTTGAAATTTTAAGTGTCTGATCCATTTTTTTCACCCCAGTATTGTTGATACAAGTGCCATCCTTACTGGAACTCCATTTGCAGCCTGCCTGAAATATGCAGCTTTTTTGGAATAGTCAACTTCAGGGGATATCTCGTCTATTCTAGGCAGAGGATGCATGATGATGGCGTCTTCCTTCATCTCTGAAACAGCTTTCTCATCAACAGAGTATGAGCCGATGACACTCTGGTACTCATTCAGGTCAGTGAATCTCTCTTTCTGTATTCTGGTTACATAAAATACATCCGCTTTCTTCAGGACTTCTGAAAGGCTGTCAGTCACTGTAACCTCAAATCCACCGGGCAGCCTTGCNAGGATATGTTCCGGTATTCTGAGAACCTGTGGGGAGACCAGCGTGATGCTCACATCGAATTTTGAAAGGGCAAGTATCAGGGAATGAACCGTTCTTCCATAACGCAGGTCTCCGATCATGGCGATGTTAAGGCCGTCTATTCTTCCCTTTTCCTTCTTCATTGTATAAAGATCCATCAGTGTTTGTGTGGGATGCTGCCCAGAACCATCTCCGGCATTAATAACAGGCTTTGAAGAAAACCTGGAGGCCAGTCTTGCTGCCCCCTCCATTGGGTGCCTGATTACTATGATATCCGAGTATGATTCAGCCATTCGAATTGTGTCAGCAAGCGTTTCACCCTTGGCTATGGATGAACTTCCCGTATCTGAGACTGTTATGACAGAGCCTCCCAGGCGGTTCATTGCACTTTCAAAGGAAAGCCGGGTTCGGGTACTGGGCTCATAGAAAAGTGTAGCCATGATCTTTCCATCCATAACCTTCAGGGGTTTGTGCTGTTCAAGCAGCTTCGACATCTCATCTGAAGTTTCAAAAATCTCAGTCATATCCTCCTTTGACACATCGTCAATAGAGACAACGCTCCTGTTTTTTAACATCGGGGATGAATATGGGTACGGTTTTTATATATCTTTGCCAGAAAGACTCAATGTGCCTTACCTGTGTACTGCCGAAACCTGTACTGTGAAAATACATCAGCCATGTGGGTGACCTCTAATGTACGCCCCAAGTCTTACCTAGTTTCTTAATGAAAATATCTGTGACAGTTTCATATCCGGTTTTCATTTTCAAACCGGTAACTGAAAACTCCGTTCTTCCAAATTCATGTATGCCCGCATTATTGAGATATTGAAAAACTGCCTCGAATGATGGTATGTCAGTTCCGAAGGTTTTCCCAAGGTCCCGGAGATCAATAAAATACCTGCAGATATCCTCGTTTCGCATCAGATCAAGGAACTTTTGAAGTTTAACGGGATTTTCAATATACTCTGGAACATTCATACCTGCAAGAATATTATTATTGTTGATCTTTCCTGTCCATAAGGGCCCTTCTTCAAATGAGGGGTAGATGGAGGATATCTCACGGCTTTTGTTCAGGAAGCCTATGTTTTCAAGCATTTTATCCGAACCAGCAGTACCCTTTGAAACCTTAATAATGACCCTGTAGAAATGCGATTTCCAGAATGATATCTGTGGTTCCAGATATCGGTCAAAAACTGCAGCCCTTCGTGCCAGATAGGCAATAAGTGTCCTTATCCCCGCTTCATGACGGGTGGAATCGTTGGGCAGATGGGCACCATACCTGCGAAACGTTTTTGATGGAAACGATCCGGTCAAGGCGGAGAGATCAGTTGCTGTGAATGCCACATAACCTCCATTTCTTATATTTCGTATTGCATCGTCAGCATATCTTACAACTGATCCATAGGGGTCAACGTCAATGAAATCATAGGGGAATTCCCTTACTTCACTGTTAAAATCTTTCAGTTTAAGTGTCGCTGAACTTTCATTCAGTGCAGAGTTTCTTTCCAGATATTTAAAGGATTCAGGATTCTTTTCACAAATGGTAACCTCAGATCCGGTTTCTTTTTCAACCCTGAGGCCTCTTGCACCGGTCGATCCAAATCCATCAAGAAAAGTCTTTATCCCGGTCTGTCTGATAAATAGTACTGTGAGGTCCCTGTTTATGATCTGTGATTGGTTGTAGAAACCGGCCCCAATTCTACCAGGGCCCTTTATCTGGCTATTCTCAGGAACATCGAGCTGGACAAGTCCCTCCCTGATTATCAATCAGCTACCTTCTTCTCCTTTGATAACTCTTACGACCCTGAAGGGGAGTAGATTTCTGTTTATGGGAGTTATATCGAATACCCTGATTCCTTCTAGGGCTTTTATCTCCTGCAACACAGGGTTCCTTGATTTCTTGTGAAGTGTAACAACAAGAGGCTTCTCAGACTTAAGTGTCTCAACAATCTCTTTCTGGATATTTTTGGTTACATTTTCCAGTTTTCCAACTTCATCTATAACAATTACGTCNGCCTCATCTCTCGCCTTCTGGAGGCTTGGTATGAGTATTTCCTCAAGCAGTCTTGTGTCCACTCCAAGCTTGTCAATCTTGACTCTAGAAACTATGTCCGAATCAGCAAAATTGACCCTTTTCTTAGTGTTTATGTCGAAGAGTGAGTATCCCCTGAGCTTTCCATGTTCAACTATTTCGTTTACCAGTACCCCCTGAATGGTCATACCGTCATTGGTCAGCATATCCATTATTTTTTGGAGGGCTTCGGCCTTTATACTTCCAACAGGCCCTGTTATTCCTATCTTTACTGCCACCATTTCAATCNCCCTCCAGATACATTANNGGATAGTCCATATCGGGAACGTATCTCAGCCTCGCCCTTACCTCCTCATCCTTGTACTTTATGGTAAGGCTTACGTCCATCATCTCTCCACTGAGTGTTATGTATTTGTATACTCCCTGTCTTTTATTTACTATGTCCCTGTCAATACTGACGTGGGCTTCTTTAACAAAAGGCTGAACAAGCACACTTTCCCTGATGGCATTTTCAAGGGATTCCAGATTGGTCAGGTTTATGGGGATTCCCACGTACTGGTGATATATTGTCCCCAGTTTAATCCCTGCCTCAAATGTTGCTCTTTCTCTATCTGTGCAGTTAAAATAATGTTCGGCCGGGTCTTGCATATTCTACCTATATCACAGAAAGTTAAATAAACATTTTTCGAAATCTAGAAAACCCAAATTCAAAAATGGACAGCACATTATGAAAAGAGATCCATAATGATAAGCTATATCATTGTGGATATACACATCTTGTCTGCAGTTCATTTAAAGATGGCGCAAAAACTGATCGATAT
>JGI24721J26819_10004920_pt1 | contig 13590 bp, 10 predicted proteins | sample YelNatPaOPGAMG01_FD_26819 | JGI IMG/M metagenome (IMG submission 26819)
AAAAAAAATTTACTGAATTAAAATCAGAATCCACTAATTAAACCAAAATGAATTTTACCTTGTGAAAAAGAATCCCCTTTTGCTAAAGCAAAACTTACACCTAATATTCCAATTCCTGTTTCTACATTTAATCCAAAACCATAACCAATTTTAAATTCTCCTGAAAGGTTCTCGTTCGTATAATCCCTTGAAATATAGCCAGTATCAAAAAATAAAAATGCATAAGTTTTATTTGAAAGAAGAAATCTGTATTCAATGTTCGACCATAAAATTCTTGTTCCTGAAAATTGTTTTTCTCTGTAACCTCGCAATGAATTTGCTCCACCAAGCAAATATAAATCGCTGATTTCAATATCTGAACCTTTCAACTGTCTTGCATGAACTTTTAATGCTGCAANTTGATTTGAAAATAATTCTTTAAAAAATTCAAAATCAATTTCCAATCTTTGAAGTTCTAATTCTGTTTTTGTCTTCTCTGAAAAAAATTCTTTTGGTCCATTAATTTTCTTAAATGTATACTTGTATGAATTACTAAATAAAATTCCTTTTCTTGTTGAGTAATAATCATCTCTTGTATCAATTTTAAAATTCATTCCAGCAGTTATTGATNAAGAATTAAACACAGTAAAAATTTTGTTTTTTCTTTCAATTGGAATTGTAGATTGAGAGTTAATCAAAATCGAAGCGGAAATTTCAGAAGTTGCTAAATATTCTAATATGCCTTCGTAATTTCTCTGAATGTATGTTGAATCCTGAATTCTTTGAAATATGCTTCCCGATAAATTAAAGGGATAATTAAAAATCCATGGTTCAGAATATTTTAGTTCAAGTTCCTGTGTATTTTGATTTTCTCTTTGCCATCTTATCAAAGCAGCTCTTCCTGTCCCGAATAAATTTCTAAATCCAAGATTGATAAAACCGGTAAAGTAACCTTTCTCTTTTCCACTTGAAGGAACATAACCAATTATCCCATCAAAATTGTTAGTGACTTTTTCCTTTACAGAAATTTTCAGAATCCCTTCATTCTTATTATTGATATAATAAGCAGGAATTTCTATGTGTTCAAAAAAATTAAGCTTGTTTAATTTTGCTGGAATAGCATCAATTACTTTTTGATTATACTCATCACCAATATTTAATCCAAGTTCTCTAAGTATTACTTTATCTTTAGTTTTATCATTGCCTATAATTTCGATGCGGTTGATTATTCCCTTAATTCCTTTATCAATATTTAAAAATATATCTGCATAATTTTTTTTTGTTGATGAATCAGAATAAAAGTAAATCGAATTTATTTTTACAGATGCAAATGGATAACCGCTATCTTCATAATAATCAAGAACATTGCTGACTGCGTTTTCAAAAATTTCTTTTGAAAATATTTTATGGAATAGTTGTGAAAATATTTTTGATAAATAAGATGAATCCTTGCCATCACAATTATATTTAATGTTTGATATAAAGGCAGGTTCATTTTCGTTAACATTGATTAGTAAATTTATCTTTGATGAATCAACAGGCAGCAATATTGTTTTTACATCAGCAAAATAATATCCCTGTTCTTGAAGAGCTGCTAAAATATTTTTGTTAATTGAATCATCTATGCCCTCAAAAATTTTCGTCCCTTTTGAAATGCGTGTCCAGATTAAATAATCTTTTTCGCTATATATTTTGTTTCCATGAATTTCTATAGAATTTATTACTTGAGAAAAAATTATTTGATAAAAGAAAAAATAAAGAATAATCTGTATTCTAATACTTTGGTGTGTCATCGATAATTTTCATTTTCTTGCCTACAGGTTCAANAACAATATCGGATAAATATTTTTCATATTCGTGTTTATCAACTTTGCAAGTTTCTAACTTTGTGGCATTAGCAATTCCAAGAGCAGTAGCAATTTTAACAAAATNATCAAAGACCAGAGAGTTCTCCAATCCATAAGCTATTCCTGCTGTAAAAGCATCACCGCTCCCGGTAGAATCTACAGATTCAACTGAAGGAAAAGAAATTTTATAAATGAAATCGAATTTAGAAGCAAAAAAATAATTTGCNCCATCAGTCAGAAAACCAAGTTTAATCCCTTTTGCATAAAGATTTTTTAAGTAATTAATTTTTTCTTCATCATTACAAAGTTTAATGGAAAGAGATTCTTCTACTTCAGAAATATTATTGTGAACTACAGTTGGCGAAGCATTTAAGCAATCATTTAAATGCTTTCCATAAGTATCAAGGATTGAAATTTTATCATATTTATTTGCAAGTTCAATTCCGAAAGGGAAGATAGAATTTGCTTCATCAGAAGGCGAGCTTCCAGAAAACACTACAATCGAACAATTTTGAATCATTCTCTCAAGTTTATTTTTNAANTCATCAACTTCTTCTTTAAAAATTTTACTGTTGATTCCAAAAAATGTTGTTATTCTTTTTGTATCACTTTCAATTATAACATCAGCAATGCGAGTTTCTGATTTTGTCGATTGAATCGAAAAATTAATTTTTTCTTCTGTTAAAATTGACCTTAAAATTTTTCCATTATTTCCGCCTAAAAAAGTCAAAGCAGAATTTTGAATACCAAGACAATTTAATTGGCGACTTACATTTATACCTTTACCACCAGCAGAATATTTTTCATCAATGCATTTATTGTTTTTGCCTAATTCAACGGAATGAAAAAATAATCTTCTTTCAAGCAAAGGATTAATTGTTACAGTAAGAATCATTTGAGATTAATTTTAGTTTATAACAAAAAATTTATTCAGGGTCTATAACCAGGCCAGCGGCTATAATCTGGATTAATTAATCTATAATCACCAAATCCNGTTTGNTCAACAAAAATAAATGAGCGATTCAATTCGTAGTAATCCCAGATTTCATATGGTCTTGAATTTGGTTCAAGCGGATGACGCTCGACATAACTTGGCGGACCAAAAGTTATATAAATCATTCCCATATCCGAACGCCAACCATCTCGTCCCCATCCTTTGAAATTTTTATTTGCATATTCCACTCTTCTATAATATTCAATTAGAATAGGATTTTCATCCATCTTTGGATTTGGTTTCCATTTTTCCCAGAATGCAAGAAAGCGTTCTAATTTTTCTTCATAAGTTTTTCCTTCTCTAATAAAATCTAATTCATTGGGACTTGCAATATAAATCATCTGTTCAATAGCTTTATCCAGATCGTCTATTGATTTTGGCAACCCTGTAATTATTGAATACAATTTTTTTTCTGTAGTAGCTAAGTTATTATTTTCAATATCTTTCAAATTAATTGTGAGTTTATAATCACCTAATTTAAAGTTGGTATTTTCAAAAGTATAGAATATTGGATTAGTGCCTTTACTAATTTTATATGATGTTGACTGCTTAATTGAGGAATTGTTTTTCAAGTCTTCAAGAATGTATTCAAGAATTATGTCTCTTTCTTTATTCGAATAAACTTCAAAATAAATTGGCAGATTTTTAGTTTTGTTTGTTACTGTTTTAGAAACATTCGGAACAATTTTTTCTCCTGATGTATCTTTAATAACATCTGTAACAAAAATAATATCACTCATACCAAGTGAATCTGAAATAGGATTGATATTAATTTTATAATTTAGTGAATAACTTTTGCGCGAATCCAAATCTTCGAGTATGCATGTAAGCAAATATTCTCCGGGTACAAAATCGAATGTTTTATAAGAAAGATTAAAATTATTTTTTGAAGTTGTATTTTCAAAGTCATCAGTGCTTACTTTTTCTCTCCAGATTCTTTCGAACAAAAGATTTTTTTTGTCTTTATCATAAAATATTAATGACAAATTATAACTTGCATTAAAGTTATTATTCTGTTTAACAAATTGTATGCTGGAATAAGGAACCTGAATAAATACATCCAGACGTGTCTTGGCTGGTGTTGAATCAATATAATTAGCAAAATCAACAAAGAATGCTTGTTGTGTAAACTGGCTTACTCCACTTGAAGACTCAACTTGAGCATACAAACAGCCGCTAATTAAAAGCATATATAAAATTATTCTTTTCATTTTATAAATCCTTTCTTTCACTTCAATTTACCAAATAAATCATACTCGTTGCAATCATAAATTTCAGCACTATAAAATTTACCAATTTGAATATGATTTTTACTTTTTTGTATGTAAACTTCGCCATCTACCTCAGGAGCATCTCTTTCTGTTCTGGCTACATAAAATTTATTTTCCTTTTCATCGATTATGACTTTTAATTCTTTGCCAATCATTTCTTTATTTTTGTTTAACGAAATTTCTTTTTGAATTTCCATCAATATTGCCTTACGCTCTTCTTTTATTTCCGATGGAATAGGGTCTCCAAGTTTGTAGCTTGCTGTATTTTCTTCCATTGAATAAGTAAACACACCAAATCTTTCGAACTTTATATCTTGAACAAAATTACAAAGTTCCTCAAAATCTTTTTCTGTTTCTTCCGGATAACCAACAATAAAAGTAGTTCTAAGAGTTAAATCAGGAATTTTGTTTCTCAGTTTGCCAATTAATTCAATGGTTCTTTTCTTAGTTATTCCTCTTCTCATTGATTTTAAAACATTATCTGAAATATGCTGAAGCGGTAAGTCAATGTATTTACATACTTTTGGATTTGATGAAATTGTTTCAATTAAATCTTCCGGGAAATGTGATGGATAAGCATACATAATTCTAATCCATTCAATACCATCAATCAATGAAAGTTTATTTACCAATTCAGAAATATTTCTTTTGCCATATAAATCTTTTCCATAATCAGTTGTGTCTTGTCCAATTAAAATTAATTCTTTTACTCCTTGAGCAGAAAGAAATCGAGCTTCTTTAATTAAATCTTCCATTTGTCGTGATTTGTGTTTGCCGCGCATCAGTGGAATTGCACAAAAAGAACATGGATGGTCGCAGCCTTCAGATATTTTTAAGTAAGCAAAATGTTTTGGAGTTGTTAATAATCTTTCTCCAATTAATTCATATTTAAGATTTCCTCCAAATTCTCTCAGTACACTTTCATAAGCTTCTGTCCCAAAGAATGAATCAACTTCCGGTATTTCATTTCTCAATTCCTTGGCATATCTTTCAGAAAGACAGCCCATCACAACTACTTTTTTAAGTTTACCTTCTTTCTTTAGTTCTACTGCTTCGAGTATTGTGTTAATTGATTCTTCTTTTGCTGCTTCAATAAAACCACATGTATTTATTATTAGGGCATCAGCTTCTTCTAAATTTTTTGTTAGTTCTATGTGATTAAGCTTTAACTGATTCATCAATCTTTCAGAATCTACTGTATTTTTTGAACAGCCAAGTGTAATAACTGAAATTTTNTTTCTCTTCTTCATAACCTTGATTCTTTGTTGCACAAAGATAAATAATTAATCCTGCCTATTGAAACCAAGGGATAACTAAAATAATAAATTATACTTTTTTTCTTTCTCTATTTATTTAACATCATCATTACTATATTTATGACAAGAAAAATTTATTATTGAGTTTATGAACAATCCAGAAATTAGCATAGGCATATTAAGCAATAAAGAAATTATGTTCGATTTATATGGAGAATTTTTTGAGAATGCCACAAATAAAACATTAAGCGGAAATTTCTTAGCAACTCTAAATAACAATAAAATCATTTTAACTCAGAACTCAAGGGAAATTTTGTCTTCGGAAGAAATTGTTCTTACTCCAAAAGATATAGAAGAAGAATCCTTTGTTCTCTACGATGTTGTTATAGGCAAACAATTTCACTGGGAAAGAAAAGAAAAACAAAGATTTCGCGGCACTCTAAAAATCATCATAGATGAAAATAATTTAATTGCAATTAACATTATTCCTCTTGATGATTATCTTGTGAGTGTAATCTCTTCTGAAATGAGTTCAAATTGTTCTATTGAATTATTGAAAGCACACGCAATAGTTTCAAGAAGCTGGGTATTAGCACAATTAGAAAAAACAAAAAATTNTTCTTCAATCAATGAAGTAATTACTGAAAATGAAATAATTCGATGGTACCACAGAAATGACCATACAAAATTTGACTTTTGCGCCGATGACCACTGCCAGAGATATCAGGGGATAACAAAAATACTCAATGAAAAAGCCTATGAAGCTGTTGATATGACACGGGGTTTAGTTTTAATGTATGACAATAAAATATGCGATACTCGTTATTCAAAATGTTGCGGAGGAATTACTGAATCCTACGAAAATGTGTGGGAGCCTGTAAAATATCATTATCTTGTTCCAGTTCTCGATTACAAATTTGAAGTAGAGGGACTCGATTACGATTTAACTAAAGAAGAAAATTTTGAACAATGGTTAAAATCTTCTCCTCATTCTTTTTGCAACACTACAAACAAAAAAATTCTTTCTCAGATTCTAAATCCATTCGATATACAAGAAAATATTTCTTCTGAACAAAATTACTATAGATGGAAAGTTGAATATTTACAGGATGAAATTTCAGATATAATAAAATCAAAAAGCGGAATTGATTTTGGAAATATTATTGATTTAATTGCGGTTGAAAGAGGTTATTCAGGAAGAATTGTTAGATTAAAAATTATTGGAACAAAAAAAACATTAACCATCGGTAAAGAGCTCGAAATAAGAAAAACATTATCAAAGACTCATCTCTATAGTTCTGCATTCATTGTTAAAAAAGAAAATATAATTGATAATATTCCGCAGAAATTTATTTTATATGGTAGCGGCTGGGGACACGGCGTTGGGCTATGTCAGATTGGTGCTGCTGTTATGGGAGAAATGGGTTATTTATTTGATGAAATTCTTCTTCATTACTACAAAGGGGCAAAAATTCATAAGATTTACTGATGAAAATACTTAAAACATGTTTATCAAAAAGCTGGGGTGGTCTGGAAATGTTTGCTCTCCGGACAGTAAAAGAACTATTAAAAAAACAAATTAACGCAGAACTTTTGTGTTATCCAGATTCAAAAATTCATAAGGAAGCAATGGCAGAAGGAATTATTAATCATACATCAAAATTCACAGGTTACTTTCATCCATATGAAACTATTAAAATTGCTTCTTTTCTTAAAAATAAAAACTACGATATAATTCATTGCGGAGCTTCAAAAGATTTATGGTTAATTGTTCCTGCTTTGAAATTAGCAAATATCAATACCCCATTAATTCTTTCCAAGCAGATGGGTTCATACATTATTAAAAAAGATATCTTTCATAAATTTATATACAGCAGGGTCACTTATGCTCTTGCGATAAGTAATGTTATAGCAAAAAATTTAGTTGATACAACTCCTCTGCCGAAAGAAAAAATTTTACTGCTTCATAATGCAATTGACACAAACAAATTTAATCCGGAAAAAGTCAACAGAATGAATGTGAGAAATGAATTTAAAATAAAAGATGATGAAATTTTGATTGGAATGATAGCAAGATTTAGTCCAGGCAAAGGCCACGAAGAATTTTTATTTGCAGCAAATGAATTGATTAAAAAATATGATAATATAAAATTTATGATTGTAGGCGAAGCAAGCAAAGGTGAAGAAGAATATGAAAAAGAAATTAAAAAGCTTTCAAACAATCTTGGTTTAACAGATAAAATTATTTTTACTGGATTCAGAAAAGATACTCCAGAAGTTTTAGCAGCAATGGACATATTTGTTTTTCCATCACATGCAGAAGCATTTGGAATCGCACTCGCAGAAGCATTGAGTATGGCAAAGCCATCGGTCTGTTCAAATTCAGATGGAGTTTTAGACATTGCAGTTGATGGGATAACTTCATTACTTTTTGAAAAACAAAATTGGAAAAATTTATCAGAAAAAATTGAGACATTAATTTTAAATCCGGATTTAAGAGAAAAATTTGGAGCAGCAGCAAGAAAAAGAGCCATCGAATTTTTTGATTTCAATGTATTCTCAGATAAACTTATAAGTATTTATGAAAAAGCTTTACAAGAAAGGAGATAAAAATTTAGAGCATGACATTTCTTAATCCAGCAATACTATTTGGACTGATAGCAACTTCAATTCCAATTTTACTTCACTTTTTGAATTTAAGAAAATTAAAAAAAGTTGAGTTCAGCACGTTAATTTTTTTAAAGCAGCTTCAAAAATCGAAAATTAGAAGAATCAAAATTAAGCAGTGGCTTCTGCTTTTACTGAGAGTTCTGATAATCACTTTTATTGTTCTTGCTTTTGCTCGACCGACAATTAAAAATTTTTCATTCACTAATAAATCTGCAAATACCACAGCAGTTATTTTAGTTGATAACACATTCAGCATGTCTGTAGTTACTGGTTCGGGTTCATATTTTAATAAATGCAAACAAATAGCCAAAAATTTAATTAACAATTTTAATACAAAAGATGAAATTGCTGTTCTTCCTCTTGTTAATAATAATGAAGAAATAAAACCTTATACTAATTTTGATTTTGTAAAAAAAATAATTGATAATCTTCAAATATCATATCAAACAAACACACTAAATGACGGAATAATTAAAGCTGCAAAAATTTTATACGATTCAAAAAATCTTAATAAAGAACTTTATATCATAACAGATTTGCAAAAAGGAAGAATTTATAATTCCAAAAAAGAATTATTAAACTTATCTGAACTGTTAAAAAATGTTAATATTTATTTAATAGATGTTCACGACAAAGAAGTAAAAAATCTTGGAATAGAAGAATTCAATGTAAATAATCAAATATTCGAAAAGAACAAAACAATTAGTTTTTCGGCAGTCGTAAAAAATTATTCAAACATGACTGTTAATAATTATGTTGTATCACTATTTATCAACGGAAAAAGAAGTGCACAGCAAAGTTTATCATTAAATCCTCATGAATCACAATTAATAAATTTCGAAACCAACTTAAATGATACGGGATTAATTGAAGCCACTGCTGAACTTGAAGATGATGATATTAATTATGACAACAAATTTTATACATGCTTTTTTGTTCCAGACAAAATCAATATTCTCATTCTTACAGATAATAATTCCGACAGCAGATTTATCAAGCTTGCTCTATCGAATCAAAATGGAAACAATTTCCAAATCACTGAAAAAGATTTATCATTAATTTCCTCAATTAGACTTCAAGATTTTGATGCGGTTTTTATTATTGGTTCAGATAAAATTAACGACAAAGACAAATTAAAAAATTACATTGAAAACGGCGGAAGTGTAGTTTTAATGCCGGGTTCTGCAAGTTCAACAAGTTCATTCCAGAATTTATTAAAGCATCTTGAGATTGGCATTTCAGCTTCATTCAAAGGGAAAATTAATTCGCCTGATATTTCAACTCAATTCGAAAAAGTTGACTTGCAGCATCCATTATTTGAAGATTTATTTGAAGATAAATCAAAAATTAGAATTGAATCTCCTGAGATTTATTACTACGCTCACATTTTACCTGATATTAAAGGAAAAGCAATAATTAGCCTATACGATAAGTCTGCTTTCTTAAGTGAATACAAAATTGGCTTAGGCAAAGTATTACTTTTTAATGTATCGCCAGTTTTAAGTTGGAGCAATTTTCCTGTTAAATCTTTATTTGCACCATTAATTAATAAAATTGTTTTTTATATATCTTCAAAAACAAAAAGTCAGCAATATTTTTATGCGGGTGATGAATTGGCTGTCAATTTGCAGAACATCAAAAAAAATTTTGTAAAAGNTGTTCGACCTGATAATTCAAATGAAATAATTAACACAGATTCTCTTATCAACAAAAATTTCCTTAATTATANAAATACTNATTTAACAGGGATTTACAAATTTTTCTCTGATGACAAATTGATTGATTATTTTTCTGTTAATCATAATCCAAAAGAATCTTCATCTGATTACGAAACTTCCGATGATTTTGAAGATTACCTNAAAGAAATTTCTTTCTCTAATAATTTTATCAATCTGAAATTAGGCGAAGATTATATGAGAATAATTTATCAATCAAGATTTGGAGTAGAGCTGTGGAAATATTTTTTAATTATAGCATTAATTTTGTCAATCATAGAAATGTATTTATCAAAAAGCTCAAAAAAAGATATGGCAAAAAACTGAATTGATTTAGATAGTAAATGATTTATAATTTTAATATGGTAAAAAAATAAAAAAATGATAGAAGTAAAAAGAAAAGAAAGAGAAAGAGCGATATTAATAGCGTTATCAACAGGAGAATATTCAGAAGAACAAATTGAAGAACATCTTGATGAATTAGAATTGCTTGCAGATACAGCTGGAGCAGACACAGTATTTAAAATAATGCAAGAAAGACCCAAACCCGACCCTGCATTTTTCATNGGAAGAGGCAAAGCCGAAGAGATTGCTCAATTAATCGAACCCAACGATATTCAATTAATTATTTTTGATGATGATTTAACTCCTTCACAGGTTAGAAATCTCGAAAAATTATTCAGCAGGAAAATTCTCGACCGCAGTGGATTGATACTTGATATTTTTGCATCACACGCAAAAACTCGAGAAGCTAANACTCAGGTTGAATTAGCTCAGCTTCAATATATGCTGCCACGATTAACAAGAGCATGGACTCACCTTTCAAAACAATATGGTGGAATTGGAACAAAAGGTCCAGGAGAAAAACAAATTGAAACAGANAGAAGATTAATCAGNACAAGAATCAGTAAGTTAAAAGAATACCTCGAAAAAATTGAATATCAGCAAGAAATAAAAAGTTCTTCTCACAAAAAATTTATTACTGCTGTTATTGTTGGATACACAAATGCTGGAAAATCTACTCTTTTAAATAGACTTACACACGCAAATGTACTTGCAGAAGACAAATTATTTGCAACACTTGATTCAACAACGCGGGTATGTATTCTTGATAAAAACAAAAAAATTCTTTTAAGCGATACAGTAGGATTCATTCGAAAACTACCTCATCATCTTATTGCTTCTTTCAAAAGCACTCTAAATGTTGTAAAAGATGCTGATATTATTATTCATTTAATTGACATTACAAATCCATATTTCGAAGAACACATAAAAGTTGTAGAAAACACATTAGAACAACTGAACTGCGGAAAAAAAATACAAATAAAAGTTTTCAACAAAATTGATATTCTCGGTAAAAGAGAATTGCTTGATTCAATAAATCACAGATTTCCCAATAGTTTATTCATTTCTGCAGAAAGAGGAATTGGCATAAACAATCTCAAAGAACTTCTTCTTAATTATTATGAAAAGAACTTTGAAGAATATCAACTAAAATTAAAACATCATCAGTCGAAAAAAATTTCACTTATTTATGAACTTGCTGAGGTTTTGGATACAATTTATAAAGATGATTATGTATTGCTTAAATACCGTGCAAGCAAGCCTGTTCAAAGTAGAATATTAAAATTAGTTCATCAAAACTGAATAATTTTTTATTACACAATAAAATTATTTTTAGAATATATGCATCTCTCTTCTGAAGAAAATTACTTTTCTATTTTTCTCATATCTTTTAATAAAATCACCATTACAAACAAAAATAAACTCGAGAACCAAAATGAAATTAATAATTGATGGAAATTCATTAACTCTTAAAAGCATAGAAAATTTTTTATCAAACAGCATATTAGTTGAATTATCCAATGATGCAAAAAAGAAAATCTTAAAGGTCAGTTCACTTGTTGACAAATGGGTTAATGAAGGAAAAGTAATTTATGGAGTTACAACCGGCTTTGGTGATTTTTCAAATGTTCGAATTAATAAAAAAGATATTGAGAAACTACAGGAAAATTTAATAATAAGTCACACTGCAGGTGTTGGAGAAAATTTACCTCCTCACATTGTTAAATTAATGATGTTACTGAGAGCAAATGCTCTGGCAGGTGGTTATTCCGGAATTAAACTTAATACACTTCAGCTTTTAATTGATTTTATTAACAATAATATTTTGCCTGTAATTCCATCGCAAGGTTCTGTCGGTTCAAGCGGTGATTTAGCGCCTTTAGCTCATCTGGTTTTATCAATGATTGGGAAAGGAAAAGTCCAGATAATTAAAAACATATTTGATGAAGCATCAATCACAAAAACAAAAATAATTTCTTCTAAGTCTGCATTAAAAAAATTTGGTTTGAAACCTGTCCGATTAACAGCCAAAGAAGGTTTAGCTTTGATTAATGGCACTCAAATGATGGCTGCTTTTGGTTCATACATTTGTATTGAAGCATTGAAATTAATTAAACTATCAGATATTGCTGCTGCATTATCCCACGAAGCTTTAAGGGCTACAGATGATGCATTCAACTTAAAACTTCACAAATTAAGACCGTATAAAGGACAATTGATTGTAGCAGAAAATCTTCTTCGACTCTTAAAAAATAGTGAGATTCGAAAATCACACAAAGTAAATGACCCTAGAGTGCAGGATGCTTATTCATTAAGATGTATTCCACAAATTCATGGTGCTGTAAGAGATACTGTTGATTTTGTCTGCTCTCAAATTGAAATAGAAATTAATTCAGTTACTGATAATCCAGTAATTTTTTATGAAGATAAAGATTATATAAGCGGAGGAAATTTTCACGGTGAACCTTTAGCTCTTCCTCTTGATTACATGGCTATTGCACTTTCAGAACTTGCAAATATTTCAGAAAGAAGAATTGATAGATTGGTAAATGGTTCATCCGAAAAGCTGCCAAAATTTCTTACAAACAATGGAGGCTTAAATTCCGGTTACATGATGCTGCAATATACTGCTGCTTCTCTGGTATCAGAAAATAAAGTTCTTTCTCATCCTGCAAGTGTTGATTCTATTCCAACTTCTGCAAACAAAGAAGATATAAATTCAATGGGTTCAATAGCTGCTAGAAAATGTTATCAGGTATTAAAAAACACACAAACTGTTATTGCACTTGAACTTTTAGCAGCTGCTCAGGCATTAGAATTTTTAAAACCACTTAAATGCGGTGAGGGGACAAATATTGCTTATCAAACAATTCGTAAATTCATTCCTCCATTAAAAGATGATAGAATCATCAAGAAAGATATTGATAAAATAATTGAGTTAATCAAAAACAACATTATTTTATCTGAGGTCGAGAAGGTAGTAAAACTAAATTAAATCTGTGTAAGATTATTACTAATAAACAAGCGAACAAGTTAAAGCAAGTTTGTAAATATTTCGAAACATAGATTTGTGAATAACGAAATATAATTTATGATATCCAGAGAGTATGTTTTTTATGTATTTCCCAATGATTATTCACATTTATCAAAAAAATTAATTCTCCTCTGCCAGCTAAAGGTCAATATACAACTACCATAGATAATACTGCTTGAGTTTTACTATTATCATAACCAATTTTTGAAACACTTGCATAGACAGGCTTATAATTACCTTTTATATATATGCTTTTAAAAACATAGTTAATTCCATCAATTCTTGGCAATTTATCTTTAGCATTATTTGCTATGATATAATTTTCTAAAGTATCTCTTTTTAATTCTTCAAAACTACTTAAGATGTATTGAATGTTCGACACACTAAAATTTTCGATTACATTTGTTGAATCACTAAGCACAATAAATTCATTGATATTCAATTGAATATTATTCAGAACTTAGTAATAAATTTCAAAG
>JGI24721J26819_10004924_pt1 | contig 13585 bp, 12 predicted proteins | sample YelNatPaOPGAMG01_FD_26819 | JGI IMG/M metagenome (IMG submission 26819)
CTACCAGACCCCTACCAGACAATGGCGGCCATGTCGCGGTTGTCCGAACACACGCTGCGCACCGCGGCCTCGACGTCGGGGGCGGTGACGATCTGCAGGTCCTCCACCGTCACGGGCCGGCCCGCACGCTTCTGGGCGACGACGCGGGTGTCGCGGAACCCCTCGGCGCGCTCGATGACGTTGCGGGCGAAGCGGCCGTTCTGCATGGCGTCGATGCCGTGGCGCCCGCCCGGGGTGGTGTAGTTGCGGATCGTGGTGGCCGCGTCCAGAAACGTCTCGCGCGCGGCGTCGTCGAGCAGGCTGGCGCGCGGCTCGGCGTAGCGGCGCGCGATCTCGACGATCTCGGCCGCAGAGTACGACTCGAATCGGAGCTTGCGGTTGAAGCGGCCGGCCAGGCCCGGGTTCACGGTCAGGAACGCGTCCACCTGGTCCTCGTAGCCGGCCCCGATGAAGCAGAAGTCGAAACGGTGGGCCTCGAGGGCGACCAGCAACTGGTTGACCGCCTCCATCCCGATCATGTCCGGGGTGCCGTCGTGGTGGCGTTCGACCAGCGAGTAGAACTCGTCCATGAAAATGATTCGGCCCAAGGACTTTTCGATCAGCGCGTTGGTCTTGGGCCCGGACTCGCCGATATAGTGCCCGCAGAAATCGGACCGGCGGACCTCCCGGATCTCGGGGTGGCGCACGATGCCCATGCCGGCATAGATCTTGCCCAGCGCCTCGGCGGTGGTCGTCTTGCCCGTGCCCGGCGGCCCCACCAGCAGCATGTGGTTGGTCTGACCCTCCACCGGCAGGCCGTGCTCGACGCGCATCATGCGCACCTCGAGCTGGTCCTCCAAAGCGGCCACCGCTTCCTTGACCGCCGCCAGGCCCACCTGCCTGGCCAGCAGCGCGCGGCCTTCGGCCAGCAGCTCGGCCCGCCGCCCCGCCGCGTCGTCGTCGTCGAGTTGCTCGCGGCTCTTGGCGGTTGCGGCGTCCCACTTGTCGGTGCGGCTGGCGATGGTCTGTTCGTCGGTCACGACCAGGTGCAGATTCGGGTCGGCCAACGCTTCTTTGGCCGCCTCGGTCAGCACCCCGTTGATGGTGGCCTTGGACAGCCAGACCTGGGCCTTGTCCTCCTCGCGCAGCTGGCGGTGCACCATCCCCCGCACGTACGCCAGGTCGGCGACGAGCAGCGGGATGTCGGCCGGGCCGATGGTCGCCGTCAACACGTCGGCGTCGAAGCGCGACGCCGAGGAGTCATGTCCGATGACGTCGACACGGTCCAGCCAGTCCAGCGCCACCCGGCCCTGCCCGAGGTGCGCGGCGGCGTGTGCCGCCAGCGCGCAGATCGACGCGGTCACCGCCGACATGACGATCGCCTGCGGCGGCAGCTCCTCGGCGGCCGTCGACAACACCTCGGGCCAGCGCTGCGTGGCGTACCTCAGGAACGCCCGGGCCAGCTGGTGCCACTGGTGGTTGGCCCACGAATCCAGCAGCTCGCGGTTGGCCAAAAGCGTGTCGGCCGCGGCGTATTCCCCCGCGATCGTCAATGCCGAGGACAGCGCCAGCCCCACCTGGGACGCATCGGTGACGGTGATCCCGATGTAGGGACCCAGCTGGATCTCGGCGGCCAGCGTCTGGCCGATGCGGGTGGTCTCGCGGTGCAGCCACTCACTGGTCGCGTTGAGCTGCTTGAGCGAGGCCAGCGCGTGGTCGCCGCAGGCGATGCGCCCCAGCCACGCATCCGCCATCGACGGGTCGGCGTCGGTGGCGGCGACGAACTCCGGCAGGGCCGCCGCCGGCCCCTGCTGCCTCCTGATGGTCATGGCCCGATCGAAAAGCCTGCGGGCGGTGTGCAAGTCAGCCATTCCGNCCGCCTTTCCACCTGCTGGATGCGCTCATCGAAAAGTGCCTCAAACTCGTGCTGCCGACGGTTCTAGGTGGCGACCGACATGGTTACCGGCTCCAGGCTGACGTAGCGGTTCTCCGCGCGGAACATGTCCATCGCGACCAGCCAATTCTGCCCCGCCGCACTGAGGTTCACCGTCGCGGGGCCGACCTGCTCGATGATCACCTCGAAGCCGTGCCTGTCGGGCTCCGGCAGCGCGGTGCCCGGAGGGGCGACGGTGATCACGGTTGCCGGCCGCGGGGCGGGCGAGATCGCGGAGTCCCCGAGGTCCGGCCCGCTGCCCTCGGCGGCGCCCACGCCGTGTTGCCCGCGCCGCGGGGCATAGTCGACGACGCTGACGGTGGTGCGCGGCGTGGGCCGGGGCGTGCTGACGACACTCACCTCCGGCATCTTCACGCTGGCCCAGCGGGCCACGTCGCGGGTGTGCACACACACCCGTTCACCGGCCCCGGCGGTACGGATCACGATCCGCTTGGCGATCGGATCGTCGGCTGCCACGAGGACCCGCGACGGTTCCCCCGCATCGGTGAGCGGGATCATCAGGCGGTCGCCGTTGCTCAGCTTGCCCACCAGCACACCCGACGGGCCGATCTCGGTGACCAGCTCCGGGGGCAGCGGGCTGCGCCGCAGCCCGCGCAGGTGCGGCCGCGGACCGCACATGTTGGCCGCCGCCGCCGCGGCCTGCTCACCGTTGAGGCGACGCAGCGTCACGCTGGGCGGGGTCGGGGCCGCCGTCGCGGTGAGCACGGTGACCGTCGCGGTACACGTCGCGTCCGGATATACGGTGACGTTCTGGATGACCTCGTCGGCGCGCAACGTCCAGGCCTGTGCGAGATCGCGCGACGTGATCGCCGCGGCGGGATAGGCGTAGGTGGTCATCCAACCGGCTTCCCCGCGGATGGCTTTCCAGCGCTGGGTGGGGCCGGCCACCGCGTCCGCGCCCAGCCGGCGGTCGAGCTCGAGCAGATCGGTGGCGGTGGCCACCTTCGCCCGCAACCCTTGGCAGCGCAGCAGGCCCGCGATGCGCTGAGCGACCGAAACCGCCGCCGCCCCAACTGTTGTGCGCCACCGCAGGGCCTGCGTGTTGTCGAGGACCGGCAGGCGCATGACCAGCCACGTCTCGCGCCGGCCCGCGTACGGCGGGGTGCCGATCTCCGAGTCGTAGACCCGCGGGAAGTCACCCGTGCTGCCGTGCCGCGAACCGAACGTGACGACGCTGAGCGAATCGAGTCGCAGGCCGAGCGCCTGTCGCAGCATCGGCGCCAATTCGACGATGTCGATCACGTTTTCGGTCGCCACCGTCACCGAGCCGGTGACCCGCGTGGCCCGGTGGGCGCGGCCCAGCAGCTGCACGGCGACCACCGCGACACCGTCGTGCACCCGCACACCGCCCACGGACCGGTTGTTGGCGACCGTGATCGGAGCCTCCCAGCTGATCGGCCGGCGGCCGCGTAGCCACAACACCGCCCACGACCACGCCGGCTCTCCCCACCACCGCACGAACACCAGCGCGACGCCCACGGCCACCGCGACCACCGCGCCGAGGTAACCACCGAGCGCCCAACCCGCCAGCGCGAGCACGAAAACCACACACACGCCGACGACCCGCCGATTGCTGCCCGGGCCGAACCCGGTCAGCACGGGCCTCACCGCGCCCTCCGCAGCCGCGCCGCGATCGCCATTGCCAACACACCCGCGGCGACGACGCCGACGAACCCGATCGCGACGTTGCGTGCCCGGTGATCCGGCGGCGGTGGCGGCGGCGCGGGCCTGATCACCCGGCTCTGCGCGCCCGGTGGCAACCGGTCACCGGCGGGGATGTCGAAGGTCAACGCGGCGACCGGATCCGCCAGCCCATACCCGACCTTGTTGTCCACCCCCGCGGGCGGATTGTGCGCCGACTGCACGATCCTGTTGATCACCTGATGCGCGCTCAGGTCGGGGAACTTGGCTCGTACCAGCGCCGCGGTCCCGCTGACGTACGCCGCCGAAAAGCTGGTACCCCAGAACGGCATGTTCTTCTCACCCGGCCTGGCGGGCGGGTAGGCGTTGACCGGCCCGCCGCCCTGCGGCGACAGACCCATGATGTGGGTGCCGGGCCCCGCCACACCGACCCAGGGGCCCGACATGCTCTTGTCCANGGCGGCACCGCCGCCGTCGACGGCGCCCACCGACAACACGTAGTCGGAGAACCAGGACGGCGAGGAGATGACCTTGACCTGATGCCAGTCGCGTGGATCGGACGGATCCAGCGGGTCGTACATGGGGTTGTTCGCGCAGCCGGCTTCCCCGACGTTGCCGGCAGCCGCGACGATCACCGCGTCCTTGACCGTCGCCGCGTACCACAGCGCCGCGCCCAGTGCCCGCTGGTCGGCCGGGGCCGCCGCCGGCAGGCACGAGGTCACCGAGATGTTGATCACCTTCGCGCCCATGTTCGCGGCGTGAACTACCGCCCGCGCCAACGTGTTCAGCGTTCCGGCCTTGACCCGTTCGTCGGAGTTCGGGTCGGCCGGCGGCGGGTTGACGGGCTCGAACGCCCGCGACGACTGCCGGATCGAGATGACGACGGCGTGCGGAGCCACGCCGACCACCCCGTCGGGTGCTCCCGGCGGGGGCGGCGGGACCGCCGGTTCGTCGTCGGTCTGCGGATCCGGCGGGCCGTTGGACGGCCCCATGGCGCCCGGTTCCACCGGGGGTGGTGGCGGGGGCGGCGGAACGACCTGGGTGATCGTCACCGGCGGTGGCGGCGGCGGTGGCGCCGCCGGCGGCGGGACCTCGACCGGNGGCGGCGGCCCCCCGATCGCCGGTGGCGGTCCGGCCGGTGCGGGAAAAGCCGGTNCCGCCGGCATCGGCCGCGGCATCGGCAGAATCCCTTGGGGCGCAGCGCCGATGATCGAACCGACGATGGTGCCGTGCGCGTCGCAGTCCGAAAGGCCGTCCTCGCCCATGATGTAGTCGCCCCCGGGCACGACCGGCAGCCGAGGGTTGGGGGTGATGCCGGTGTCGATGACCGCGACGGCGACGCCGTTGCCGGTGCTGTACTGCCACGCCCTCGCGATGTTGAGCAGGTTGAATCCGGGCGCCATCTGGGCCACGTCCGGGTTTCGCACGGTGATCGGCGACGAGCAACTGTTGGCCCGGCGCATCGGCTGGTCGGGGTGCGGGGGGCCGTCGGGGGGGACCAGCGCAGGATCGACGGCGGGCGGCGTAATGGCCTGGACGGCCGGGGCGTTCGAGGACAACGCGGCGAGCAGGACAACGCCGGACACCGCGGCGGCCCGCAGGCACCCCCGTCTCAGCGGCCTCAGTGTCGAAGCCACGTGAACAGCCCCCCCAGGGCCGCCGCCGCCGGCAACAAGACGATGAGCGCCAGCACCTCGACCCATTCCACGGTCAGCCTGATGATCGGCCTGAACCGCATCGCCGGCACCAAAAGTGCCGCGGCCAAACCCGATGCGGCGAACACCGCCACCGCCACCGCGGGCCACAGCAGCCCGGCTTCGACGTTCCTGGCGGCCAGCGCGTACTTGACGACGCCGGCGCAGACCGCGGCACACGCACCGCACACCAACGCGATGGCCTGGTATTTGGCCGCGAAGCCGCGGCCCTGGGTGATGAAGATCCCCGCCACCAGCCCGGCCACCAGCACCGCCAGCCACGCCCACGGGCGCCCCGGCGTCAGGACCCCCCAGACCGCCGCGGGCAGCACGATCGCAACCCCCACGCACACGCCGACCTGCACCGCATTGACCAGCCGCGCCGAGGCGGCGATCGCGGCGCCGCGGGCGGTGATGTCGGTCAGTTCGTTGTCCTCGTCCTCGGTTTCGTCCTCGTTGACCGGGGACACGGTGTCGACGGGCATCCCCTCGCGGCGCGCGAACAGGTCCCGGCCCGTGATCGACCCGAAGTGGGGCGGGCGGACCCGCGCCACCCACAGCGCGATCAGCGGTGTCATCCTGACCAGGGCGAGCAACCCGACCAGCACGCAGATGGCGAGCACCTGCACCGATGCCGGCCGGAACATCCGCACGGCCGCGACGGCGGTCAGAATCCCGCAGACCGTCACCACCGCGGTGACCACGGCGGTCTGCCAGCGCTGCCGGGTGAGCACCCCGATCGCGACGGCACCCAGNAGCGTGATGACCAATCCGATCAGCCCGTGGGCCGCGCCGAGCGCGCCGGGCGGCGCGCAGGCACCGGCGACCGCCAGCAGCACCACGGTCAGCCAGCCGAACCCGCTGAAAAGGTCGCGCCGTTCCCGCCACCCGCGCCAGACCACGCTCGTCGCGACCAGCAGCAGCACACCGACCCCCCCGGCCACCGCCGCGGGGATCGCGTTGTCGGTGAAGGTGCGCGCGCGCAGGGCCAGGCCCACGACCACGGCGACGGCCATGGCGATGAGCACGATCGCGGTGTGGGCGGCGGTCAGCGGTGTGACCGGCGCGAACATCCGGTCGCCGCCGTCGCGGCCGAGCCACTTGCCCATGGCCGCCAGGCCCGTCGACAGCGACTCGTACTGCGGTTCGAACGACTCCCCGGCGACCCTGGGCACCAGCACGAGGGTGTCGCCGTCCTGGACACCCAGCTCGTCGAGGCTCTTGTTGATGTCGAGCCGCACGCCGTTGATCTTGTGCAGCTCATAACTTCCGGGCGGCAGCGCAACGCCGTCGAACCCTTTGCGCTTGAGGTCGGCGTCGAACAGCTCCACCATTCCCTCGAAGAATCCCTCCACCGGAATTGCGGCGGGAAAGACTTGTGAACAAAGGTGTTTCTCGTAGGAAATATTGACCGCACAACGCGCCGGAAAGGCGACCTTATGCGGCGCAGTCANTGGGGCGCCCGCTCGGCGTCGGGGATGTATTTGTCGGCCAGCCCGGCGGTGATTTCGAAAAGCCGCAGCCGCGANTTCTTCTTCAACTCGTGGACCGTGTCGATGATCCCGCCTTTGGCCAGGTGCGGATCAAATGGCATCGCTTCCACGATTGCGCCCACCTTGGTGAACCGCTCCGTCAGGTAGGCCAGCGCTTCCTTGTCCGTGAGGGCGTCGGTGTGGTTGATGATGACCGTGCTGCGCGAGACCAGCTCGTGGTAGCCCTGGGATCTGAGGTAGTCCACGGCACGCAGCACCGGACGCGACCGATCCGCGGTGATGCCCGAGACGAACACCAGGGTGTCGGTGTTCTCCAGCACCGGCTTCATCACTTCGTGCTCGAGGTCGGGAGCGGTGTCGACGATCATGACCGTGTGCGTTCGCCGCAACCGCGTCAGCACGCCGGAGAACATCGCCGGCACCAGCGGTCTGGGCTGGTCTGATGAGCGATTTCCGGCGAGCACGTCCAGGCCCACCGCGTTTTGCCCCAGGTGTTCCCGGATGTCCGCATAGCCCTGGACGTCGGTGTCGTTGATGATCGCCGTGTAGTCGCCGGGCGGCGACTCGTCGATGCGGTCGGCCAGGGTTCCGAAACCGGGGTCGGCGTCGATCGCGATCACGTTCTGGGGCCGGCATTCCCGGAACACCCCGCCGATGCACGCGGCCATCGTCGTGACCCCGACGCCCCCCTTGCCGGAGACGACTGTGATGACGTACTGGCGTCGGATATGCCGCCGGATCCGGTTCTGCAAATCGCGGTAGTGGCGTTCGCCCGGCGATTCGCCGGGATTCATTTTGTGAAATGTGGCGGTATAGATGAATTTTCGCCAACCCGATCCCGGGGGAATCTTGCGGGGAGCCGCCAGGTCGGTAATACGCATCGTGTCGGATACGGAATCACGGAACTGGAGCCCCGCCGACGGATCCCCCCGTCCGAGCGCACCTTCGTCCGAGATATTCGGCTCATTCCAGGGCGTCGTCACGATCGCGATGCTAACACGTTCTGCGACACCGTGTTTGCGCGATCAGAAACGCTCACGCAGTTAACCGGAAACCGGGGCTTCCCCCATTCCATGACGTTTAGTTTCTGCACGGTTGTGGCCACCCGGGTCACACCACGCGCCGATACGAATACCATTCCTCGCCGGCGGGGAGCCGACGGATGAGCCGCTGCACCGCTCCGCTGATGTCGGAGCGCGATCCGGGCGCGACCATCTGGTACCGACGCCGGCCCGACATCACGTTCTCGACACACAGGCGGCCCGCGGGGGTGTCGATGAGCGTCACCGCGGTATGGCCGACGTGGGTGCGCGCGTACTGCTCCGGCCCGACCCCGGTTTGCAGCGCCACGATGGACGCGTGCGCGGACTGCGCGGGGTCGGCGGCCATGGTGACGATCTGCAGTTGGTCGACGTCGAGTCGCTGGCCGACCAGAAACGATCGCAGGCCGGCGGCGTCGCGCACCGACCCCAGCAACTGCTCGGTGTCGAGGGTGACCGGCCGCAGCGGTGCCGCCTCGGCGACGCCGCACAGCCGCTCGACCTGTCCCACAACCAGTTCGGCGGCGCCGCTCTCGTCGGCTGCGGCCCCGGCCGGGTACAGACGCACGAGTTCGCCGTGGCGTTCCAGGACCACCCACCACGTCGCGAATCGGCAGATGGACGCGCGCGTCGGCTCACGGCCCGGAACGCCGATGTGCACCAACAGCGCCAGATCCCGGCGCAGCAGAACGGTCAGCCATTCGCGGATCATGGAATCGACGTTGCCGTGTTCGTCGAGTGCGCCGGCGGCCGTCAGTTCGGCGGCCACGGGGTGACGTAGCGCGCGCTCGGGGGTGTCGAGCCGCGGCAACAGCGGCCGCAGACCCAGTTCGGGGCAGGTCTGCTCCAGGCCGGCCACCGCCTGCAGTACCCACAAACCGTCGACTGTCGTTGTCAGCATGCGTCTTTCGCTTCCACCGGCGAGCACGACACGTGGTGGTGGGGCACCCGCGCTCGGCGCGCCCGCCCCACCTTCACGCGAGGTCTCGGTGGGAAGACTCAGAACAGGCCGGCGATGGACTGGTCGGTGCTGATCGCACCGTCCAGCACGTGGGAGGTCGTCTGCCCGTGCTGGCGCACCGTGTCGATGAGCCCCTGCAGCCCCGACAGCATCTGCGCCTGGGCCTCGAAAAACCCTGCGGCACCGTGGCCGGCGAAGAATTCCTGCAGCGCATTCGTCCGGTTGGCTGTGTCGTCGTAAATGGCCTGCAGCTGGCCTGCGCGCGCACCCACGTCGGAGGCGAAGTCGGCGACGGCGCCCGGGTTGTACGTGATCGGATTTGTCATAGTGAACTCCTTTTTCGGAAAATCGGTTGGCGGAATACGGGTCAGGATCCGGCGTGACCGAACAGGGCGGTGAAGGCGTGGGAGGAGTCCGCCTCGTGCGCTTCCATCAGGGCCGCCGCCTGCTTCAGGCCCTCGGCCAGGCGCGTCCCGCCGGTCAGGACCTTGTTGAGGTCACCCGCGACCTCGGTGGCGGTCACGTGGGACGCGGTCACGGCGTCGCCGGACCAGGTCGCCGGATTCATGACGTTTTCCTGGTTTGCGACATAGCCCTGGGCGATCGCGATGGCGTGCTCCATATTCGCCTGAATGGCGTTTGACGTATCGCGCAGCATTTGTGGCGTTACTTTGATTGTCACGGAATTCTCCTTCTCCGGTTGGCTGCCCCCCATATGGCCTGGGGCATGGAGCGCAGTGTATGGCGGCTATTTCGACCTGTCGATTCACCCTTTCGCCGGGCCGGCTTCACACGCGATCGTCGACAACGCGCACCGTCGCGGGCTGTTCGGATTTGTCGCGGGCCCCGCGCTGGCCCCCCGCTGCATGGCCGACCGGCATCCCGCCCACGGGGGTCCCGCCGACCGTCGTGGTTTGCGGGCGCAGGGTCTCCGCGCCCAGTGCCCCGCTGGGCCGCAGTCCCACCGGCCGACCGCTGGTGCCGCTCTCGAACGCACTGACGGGCCGCGTGAAGCTGGTCGCGGACATGCCCGCGCCGGTCAACGATGCGCTGCCGCCCGCGCCGGCCGACGCGCCGGCCTCGGCTGCCGAAAGTCCTCCGGTCGCCGAAACCGCCGAGGCCGCCGGCCCGGCACCGCTCATACCCATCCCGGCGGGATTGGCGAACATGCCCATCATCGACTGCAGCGGCTGCATTCCGCTCATCGGAGCCTGCATCATCTGCATGGGGGCCTGCAGCGCCTGCGGGACCGCCCCCATCATCGACTGCAGCGGCTCCATGAACGTGGCGGCCTGACTCCCGAAGTCCTGGCCGGCCGAGGCGGACTGGCCGGCGCCGCCGGTGCCCGTCGAGACACCTTGCAACGCGGCGCGCATGCCGTCGCCGGCCGCGGTGTCCGCCGCCGCCTGGCCGACCGCCGACGCCGCCTGCGCCGGAGCCGCCGGTGAGGCGCCCATGGCCGCGACCGGCGGTGGGATCGCCAGGCTTTCGGCCAGCGCCGCGAGGATCCCGCCGTAGGACGCGCCGACCGAGGAGTTGACGGGCCACATCACGCCGAAGTACTCCACGTCCAGCGAGACGATGCGCGGCGTGAGCGCCCCGAGGACCAGCGGGTTGATGCCGTTGTCGACTCCCCATTCGGCCCGGTTGGCGATGCATTCGGGAGCCGGACGCATTGCGGCGTTGGCCGTCTCGTACGCGGTGATGGCGGCCGAAACCACCGCCGGCTTCACGTCGACCCAGCCGGCGAGCCCGTGCAGCGACGCGTTGAGCATGGTGACGGTCGCCGCAGAGGCCGCCGACCCGGCGCCCGTCCAACTCGCCGACGTCGCGGCAGTGTTGATCGCCGACGCGATACCCGAGGCGTGGTGCGTGGCTGCCAAGGTTGTCCAAGCGGTCTGGTTGACCAGATGCGTGCCCACCCCGGTCCCTGCCTTGAGCAGCATGTCGTTGTCCTCAGGTGTGCGCGCAGCCCACCCCGGATCAGGCATGCGTTTCTACCCCCGTCAGGTGGCCAAGGTCGCCGCACGCGCCGCCTCGGTGGTGACAGCCACCCCGGAAGCCATGCTCTGTGCGCCGGAGAACAGGCCGCGCTGGGCCGCGTGCTCAGAAACCATGCCCAGGTAGCCGGCGCCGCACGCGTTGAGCGCGGCCGAGAACATTGCCGAGTCGGGGTCTGCGCCCATCGGTGTCGTTCCGATCAGGGCCGGCGCCGCCGCGGACGCCGCCGCCTCGGTTTCCGCGCCGATCGCCGACTCGGCACCCGCCGACGCCAGCACGGCCTCAGGCTGGACGAAAAACGTCATCATCCCCTCCGAACTGTCGAGCGCGAGAGCCTCCCCTGGTGGGCAGTGTAGTGCGGCTCGACCGATCTTGTATGCACGTGTGTTAGAGAACCGACTCGGCCGCTACCAATTCGTCAAGCGAACGGCCTCATAATTGTCGGCAGCGTCAACGCGGGTCTTTCCCGGCTGCGACGGAATCGCGAGCGTAGCACTCCTGACGCCCGCCGGCATCCGGAATCGTTTATTCGCGCCTCAACGAGCGCCGGGTGTCGCGAACCCCGCGCAAACGCTTTGCTGACCAGCGGATTTGAATTGCCGATACACCGTGAATCCTATTTGGCCGTCGCGAATTCGGGCAAGGAACTACTCGAGGCCAGCGATGAGATCGTCGTACTGCTCTTCGAGCACTGCGAGCCGCGAACCGTGCCATTCGGTTGAACTCGTGTGCAATATCCGCAAAGTGAGCACCGAGAGCCGATCGACGATCATGGCGGGGGTCTCGGTGTGCAGCGGTGCGCTTCGGTCCGGATCGAACCACTCCAGCCGCGTTGCGTCGATGTTCTCGATGGCGGCATTGCGGCGTGCGTTGAGGTCGTCGATGGCGCGTTTTCGGCGGGCCACCTCGCGGTCGCCGACGCCGGGGCGACGAACGGCGTCTTCGTGATGCCACAGGCCGAAGTTCATCGCATGCAGCCGCAGCGCCTGCGCTGCGATGCACTCGTCAGTGCATGCGGCAACGGGATCTGTGCAGTGCCAAGACAATGCGGTGTCGTAGAACTGGTGCACCGCGTTCAGAAGGTCCGTAGCGGCCGCATCGTCGGGCCGCGACGCAGACCCGCCACTCCCCTTCACCTGGCGAAGTTGGCTGCAAAACTCGGCGTAGGTGATTGCCAGATGCCCGAAATAGTCGCGCGGGGCCAGCCCGGCCCGCGGGGCGAACACCAGGTCGATGGCCGGTCGCGGCGGCCGCTGATCGGCGCGCAGCGGCGATTCGTCAATGTCGACGATTACGGGCTCTTCACAGTTGAGGGTGTAGAGGTTGTGGGCGCGTCGTTGCTTGGTTAGGGGTCGAGGTCTTCCGAGGATGAGGGTTCTGCCGCCTTGATGAGCTTGGGCTGGAGGTGACCGGGCAACGGCTGGAGTCTGATCGTGCAGTGTTGGCGTGTCGGATCGCCGAGAACGATCCATGGTGTCGGCGCTGCGGGGAGCAGGGCACCCCGCGAGACAGCGTGACCCGTCAACTGGCCCATGAACCCCTTGGGCGGCGGCCGACCACGTTGCTGGTCACGATTCGCCGTTACCGGTGCGCGGGCTGCGCTCATGTGTGGCGCCAGGACCTCAGTAGCGCAGCCGAGCCGCGGGCCAAGCTATCGCGGCGCGGCCTGCGGTGGGCGTTGGAAGCAGTTGTGTGCCAACACCTGACCATTGCCCGTGTCGCTGAAGGGCTCGGGGTGTCATGGAACACCGCCAACGCCGTCATCGATCGCCGGGGTCTTCCCGTGCGTGGTCTCGGTCTCGATCTCCACGTCCTCGACCACCGTGTGCTGGCTCCCCGGGCCCACCGCGAATCCGTGCTGCCGGCGAGCTCTGCTCAAGGGACTGGGCCGCAAGATCACCGCGGCGCCGGTGAACTCCGCAGAGCGGCATGCCCTTGTCGACGATTTGCTGATCGAGCTCGATATTCATTTTCGCATCGAGGACGACCTGTACTACCCGGCCCTCAAAGAGGCCACCAAGCTCATCGCGATTGCCCATGCGGAGCATCGCCAGGTTGTCGACCAGCTTTCCGTGCTGATCAAAACCCCGCAGACTGCGCCTGGATATGAGGCCGAGTGGAATTCCTTCAAGACTGTCCTCGAGGCGCATGCCGACGAAGAAGAACGCGACCTGATTCCCGCTCCTCCCGAAGTGCACATCAGTGACGCAGAGCTCGAGGAGCTGGGCGACAAGATGGCCGCGAAAATGGAGCAATACCGAGCCTCGGCTGTACACAGGTTGCGCACGAAGGGGCGGGCCGCGCTCGTACGCGCCCTGTGACCGGGTTACCCGGTCCGGCGGCCGATCGGGGGTATCGTCGCGTCGCCCGCGAAGAAGCGCAGCTACGAATTCAGTGCCGACCGTACCGCCGCAGCACCCGCTGTCGACCGAAGCGCAACCGGCCGGTCGCCGACCCCGAGGAGGCCGCCACGACCTGGACCCGGGTCTTCAGCTGATGCACCCTAGTTGCTCGGTTTCGTGCGCCCACTCCACGACACTGGCGAGCTCACGCCGCGGCGTTGGCGGCAGGGGATCCGCGTTGTCTGGTGCCCAGCCCAGCCGCAGCAGCATCTGGGGATGTCCTTCGGCGGCCAATATGTCGGAGCGGATTGCGTCGCGGGTTATCGGGATTTCCAGGGGTTCGGTGATCGGGCAGGTGGCCAGTCCCCTCGCCGTTGCGGTCAGCAGTAGTGCGCTGGCCGCCTCGCCGGCGCGAAGTTGAGCCAGACGGTCGTCAGTCTCGGTGGCCAGCACCAAGATGACAGCTTTGTCATCGGCGGG
>JGI24721J26819_10004941_pt1 | contig 13548 bp, 10 predicted proteins | sample YelNatPaOPGAMG01_FD_26819 | JGI IMG/M metagenome (IMG submission 26819)
GAATAAAATATGGTAGCGTTGCCTCCATTCCCTTCTTATTAGCAGTTAATTTATGTCCCATTTCATGGGTTCCAAGAATAGCCATAATAGCCACTGTAAAGGTTGCCCCGCCAATCAGTGGGTCTATAAATCCCTCTGATAGGAAATAGCCAGCAGCAAAAGTTGTTCCTACAGTTGCAAAAAGCAAAAGCCAGTTAACGAGAGTGTTGCTGGGTTTAGCTGGCGGTTTAGGAAAGATTTTCAGAACGATTTTTTCATTATGCCTTCGCAGGTATGCTACCAAATTCATTGGCTTAAGCATTTCAAGCAATTTAAGGAAGGCTTGTTTTGTTTCTTGATGCTGTTTAAGGTAGAATGTGGGAATGTTATGCTCCACTAAGGCTTCTTCTATTTGGAAATTCTCGCAAACGATTTCCTTCAATTTTTCGAATTCTGTCTGACTTGTTTGCCTCTCTGTCTCGTTCATATTTTCGCGCTTTGAGTTTTAGATCACCTATAGAATTTTTGCGTGTTAGAAAAGGTTATCGGAGGGTTAATCTGGTTTTTAATCAGATTCGGAACCTGAAGATGTAAAATTAAGTTAAAGGCGAAAAATTGCTGATAAAGCTGAAAAGAAGAAATAAGAAACCGTTGGAATCGAGCTTTATAAGTAATCAGTCCGGTTGTACTAGTCATGAAAAGAACAGAAGAGATCACATAAATGAATTTAATCACAGTTATGCCACATTCAACTGAATCAAGCAATAACACAATAATTGTGCTTCATGAAATTTATGAGTTACTATTAGAACGGGAATATTCATATGAAGACATCGGGCGCCAACAAAATTTATTAGAGGAAACTGGCCTTTAAAAGGCTGTCCAAAATGATAATCAAAATGTTCACCGTTGGCAAACTCTTCACCAACTGCTACATTGCAGCATGCCCGGAAACGGAGGAAGCCATAATTATTGATCCCGGATTTGATAGTGCCTCTGAAGCGGAAAAGATATTCAGGTTTATTGAGGAAAACGCTTTAAAACTAAAGTTTATTGTGAACACTCATGGTCATCCAGACCACATTTGCGGGAATGGAATAGTTAAGAGAAAGTTTCAGACGCCAATTCTAGTCCATGAGAAAGACGCGTTTATGCTTGGAACCCTCGGCAAAGTGATCGGAAAATTCTTCGGCTTTAACAGTTCTTCACCATCAGCAGATACCCTCCTAAAAGACGGAGACTACGTGAAGTTTGGCAAAGTAGCCCTAAAAGTCATGCACACTCCGGGGCATAGTCCGGGAGGCATATCCCTAATAGGCGAAAATGAAGTGTTCACCGGTGACACTTTATTTGCCGGTTCCATTGGGAGGACAGATTTTCCACAAAGCTCAGAATCTGATATGAAAGAATCGTTAAAGAAATTGGCGGCTTTGCCAGAAAATTTTAGGGTTTATCCTGGGCATGGTCCAACAACAACAATTGGAGAAGAGAAGAGAAGCAACCCATTCCTCATTATGGAGTGGTGAAGACGAGGAGCGTTTTACAGAGCCTCTCTGAAAAGGTCCTCGTTCTTTCCAATTTTCAAATCTTTCGCGCTTGATTTCTCGCAAAACTCCACAATACCTCTTAGACCCTTAAAAATTACCACCGGTGTGGCTTCCTCACCCTGTCCCATAAGAAGCTCTGCTGCGGCGGCGATTTCATCCACAACAGCTACATTCTTAACCTTCAATATGTATCCATAAAGGTCCCTTTTGCCCCTATAATCCTTAAAGGGTTTAATTCCAGCCAATCCTATGGCAAAGTTCACCTGTCCACGCCTGAAGGGTCGGCTATAAGTGTCACACACTATTACTGCTACCTCCTTCCCAGTCAACCTCTTTATTTCTTCTCGGCATTTTTTCGCTGAGGCATCTGGGTCCTCAGGAAGAAGTGTAAAGTTGCTTTCCCCTTCAACGTTTGACTTATCTATCCCAGCATTTATACACACCAAACCACGAACATCCTCCACGAGCAAGATTTCACGTGAAGCCTTTATGACCTCCTTAGTTTCCCTTAAAACAAGCTCCACAAACTTCGGACCTTTTCCAGTTTTTTCGGCAATTTCCTTAGCCTTTTCAGAAGGGACAACCTCTTTAAGGTTGACGATTCTNCCCTCAGCCTTCGAAAAAATTTTTTGGGCAATAACAATTATGTCTCCATCNTCAATTTCCAAACCATTTCTCCTCGCAGATCCAACAATTATTTTTGCTATGTTATCTCCCCGTTTTATGAGGGGGAAACCTTCAAGGGCTATGGCTTTAAACTCCTTCAAGGTTTACGCCAGCTTTTGCTTTCCTAAATGATGTGCCTCCTTTATGTTAAAACTCTTGCTTTCCACTAGCCTTTAAAATAGACTTGCATGATGTATTTCCAAGTTTTATTTTGAATTCATAATGCTTAAGCAAGCCCTAGGCAAAGGATAGCTTAACATAATAAAAGGATGCGTTCATATGAAAAACAAAATAAAAACTCTAGCTTTGGTCATCAGTATAATTTTCAGTTTAACCGTTTTTTCTCCTGAAAGTTTATTCCCAGCCGTGAAAGCAACCTATGTTGAAGGAGAAATAGCAATAAACACTACTTGGACCCTTGTAGACAGCCCCTTCATACTCTCTGGAAATGTCACAATTCGTAAGGGTGCAACATTAATCATTGAACCTGGAGTTGAAGTAAGATTTGGTGGAAACTTCTCACTAATTGTTAATGGGAGACTTATTGCAAAAGGATCGGAACCCAATAGACTGATAAGATTCACCTCAAACAAGGAGACACCTGAACCTGGAGACTGGAGGACAATCTACTTCAACGGGACCGGTCAACCTCCTTCACTGCTGGAAAACTGTACGGTAGAGTATGGTGTGAATGGTATAACAATAGCGAATGGTGAGCTAACGATTCGAAGTAGCACCGTGCGCCTGAGCTCTAAGAATGGGATAGTAATGTTAAATGGCTCGGTGACCGTTGGACGTGAAAACTCAATATGTAACAATACTGCAAGCGGCATTTACATAAATGGAGGCAACGTAGTAGTAGAGGATAACATCATAGAATTTAATGGAGACGGCATAATCTTAACGGGAAATCTAACATCATTCAACATTAACATAACAAAGAACAGTGTAAACCTAAACGGAAAAAGCGGCATATCGTTCCTAATAGAAGATTACAATCAAGACAGCTTTGTTGTAAGAAACAACGTAGTAGCCTTAAACTATTACGGGTTCTATGTTTCTACAGACGCAAGCACCATCATAACACGAAACTACATACGCCAAAATGAAATTGGGGTCTTTTATGAACTTGGAAGTGGCCACAAAGCGAATTTCAACGACATTGTTGGTAATGTTCTAGGCATGGATGTTTCAGCTGATGCCACAGTGGATGCGACACGTAACTACTGGGGAGACCGTAGTGGACCATATCATGAGTTGTTAAACCCAAAGGGGAAAGGCGACAAGGTAGGTGGCGATGGTGTTAACCTTGACTTCATATTCTTCTTAACAGCGCCAATAGATTATAGTAATCATCCACCAACAGCGGTTTTATGGACGGACAAGACTACGGTTGCACCCGGGCAAGTGGTTGCTTTTGTTGGTTTTGACTCCTCTGATGAAGGGCGTGTTGACCAGTACTTTTTCGACTTTGGGGATGGGTACAACTCAGGCTGGACAACACTTTCAATATTTTTCCATAACTATATTGCAACTGGAAACTATGTTGCTCGCTTATGGGTTATGGACGATTTTGGTGAAGTGAGCAGCCCAGCCTTCACGACTATTTATGTGGAGAATTTGCCATCCCTAAATGTTGAGCTCATTACTAGTAGCAACAGAGTTCCATCTGGTGGAGAAATTTCGATAACGGTGCATGTTTCACAAGGCGGAAGTCCTGTAGAAGGTGCCAACGTAACTTTCTTCTCCATTAAAGGTGGAAGTTTTGCGACAAAATATGCTTTGACGAATTCTTCTGGTTATTTCACAACGTCGTTTACGGCACCAGCGGTCGAAGAAATAACTGATATACGGATTATAGCTAAAGCTTCTAAGAGCGGGTTTGCAGACGGCTCTTATCACCAATATTTGACTGTTTTACCACCCCTAAGCGTTGATGTTGTAGCCCAACCATTAGAGGTTTTGTCTGGAGAAACATCCACAGTTAGCGTTTATGTCTCTTGGATTGGTGAGCCGGTTGAGGGTGCTAACATCACCTTATTGTCAACTAATGGTGGAAGCTTCGATGAACCTTCCAAATTAACGGATTCCAGTGGTAAAGCCTTCTTCACATTTAATGCTCCACAAACTTCCGGAGAAATCCAAACAACAATTATGGCGCATGCCTTAAGGGGGGGATTCACTGATGGCGAGGGGCAAACAACGATAACGATAAAGCCAAAAATGTTCATGGTGAGGGTTACCGCAGAGCGCAACACAACAGTTTCAGAGGAAACGGTGATAGTAACAGTGCACGTTGAACACAATGGGGAAAGTGTTCAAGGAGCCAACGTAACTTTGTCCACCAGTGCTGGAACAATTTCACCCACGTTTAACTCTACCGACAGTTATGGGAATGTCACTTTCAGATTTGCAACGCCGCCAGTTTCAGGGGAAACGAACATCACAATAAATGCGACTGTCTCGAAAACAGGATTTGCCACAAACACAAGCTCTTTGGTGTTGACCTCCAAACCGGGAATTTTAACAATAGTAATTGAGCCAAGGACATACTCTGCACCGCCAGAAAGTCCTGTTGAAATAGATGTTTATGTAAGATGCGATGGCAGACCAGTAGCAGGTGCAAATGTTACGGCTACAATTAGCGCAGGAGTAATAACTTTGGAACCATGTTTGACAGATGCGAATGGCCATTGTATATTTTCTTTTTTGACGCCGAAGACTAGTGAAACGATGAATTTAATGGTTACTGTGAATGCGACGAAATTTGGGTATGTGGCCTCTCCAACTGGTGTATCATTAACTGTTATTTCGGAGGCTGGTGGCATACCTTGGCTGACGATTTTGATTGTGCTTATTCCAGTGTTGCTTGTGGTTATGGTTGCTGTGTTGGTGAAGTTTGGGGTTATTCAGGTTTCGTTTGGTGAGGAAGAAGAGGATAGTATTTCGTAAGACGCAATATTTAATAACCCAACGTATATTGATATATAACATAAGTACAGGAGAGTGCACATGACCAAACTGCTCCTCAAAGAGAAACTCGCAAAAATCAGGAAAGTGAGAATAAGAATTAACATTGGAAAGCCTAAGAAGAAGGCAGTTATTCCACCGCCCCCTCCAAAGCCCATTCCTAAAGGCTTCAAAGTTGTGGAGAGATATCCCCTTTACGAGCCATTTGCTCATGCAGCCATAGTGCAAAATCCGAGAACGGGCGAGTACAAGTATATACTAGACGAGTTGCAGCTCGACCAGTTGGAGAGGAGCATTTACAATCGGATTCTTGAGATACTCCTCGCTGAAATAGAGTCTCCTAAAGAGGAAATAATTGATCCCAGAAAGTTCTTCGCGGAAGAAGCCAAAAAAATTGTTGACAAGTACCGCATAAGCCTAGGGTGGCTTCCAGACGTTTCATGGTACAAGATTCTCTACCACGCTGAAAGGGACCTTGTTGGTTTTGGAAGAATAGACCCATTAATGCGGGACCCAAATATTGAGGACATCTCATGTGATGGTGTGAACAAGCCCGTTTATGTTTGGCACAGAAACTACGAAAGCATCGAAACAAACTTGGAATTTGAAAATGATGAAGAGCTTGACAACATGGTTGTTAAGCTTGTCCACATGGCTGGAAAACACGTAAGCTCAGCCTTCCCAATTGTAGACGCCTCGCTTCCTGGTAAGCACAGGCTTGCAGTCTGTTATAGGCGTGAAATTACGCCCTTCGGCACAGCCTTCACAATTAGAAAGTTCAGGGAAGATCCCTACTCAATAGTAGACCTCATAAATCTCGGCACCTTTTCAGAAGAGATGGCTGCCTACTTCTGGCTATGCCTAGAAAACAGAGCCTCAATAATGGTTTTAGGAGGAACGGCAGCCGGGAAAACAACAGCCCTAAACGCTTTAGCATGCTTAATTAGACCTGGAAGCAAGATAATCACAATAGAGGAGACGGCGGAGCTCAACCTCCCCCACGAAAACTGGGTTTCCTTAATTGCGAGGCAAAGCTATGGACTTGGCGGAAGCAGTGTCGGCGAGGTAACCCTCTTCGACCTCGTTAAAACCTCTATGAGGCACCGTCCAGACGTGCTCATAGTGGGAGAAATTAGGGGACAAGAAGCCTACGTGCTTTTCCAGGCACTTGCCACTGGTCACGGCGGCATGTGCACAATGCACGCTGAAAACTTGGATTCTGCCATTAAACGTTTGACCCAGAAGCCAATGGACATCGCGCCAGCCTACATCCCGCTGATGAACATCGTCTTGTCAGTTCAGAGGGTGCACCTGCAAAAGTCTGGCGAACGGAAAGCCTACAGGCGTGTAATGAACGTGAACGAGATAGCTGACTACGAGGATTACAGGTGTACGTTCAAGTGGCATCCAGTGAGAGACGAGCACTTGCCATCATTGAACAAAAGTATAATGCTGGCTGGAATTTCAGAGCGTCTTGGCGTCAGCAAGAAGGACTTGCTAGATGAAATTGATAGGCGCAAACAGATTTTGCACTGGATGCGAGAGCGCAACATAAGAAGCTACAGGGATGTAGCCGCAATAATTGCAGAATACTACGCGCGTCCCAGACAGTTCTATGAAAGAGTCTTCGCCCTGGAGGAGGTGAAGGCTATTGCCATTTCTGGAAACGCTTGAAGCATGGTCCTTTCGCATCTTTGGAAGGGTGGCACCCCTCTTCCTAAAGCATGTTGTTGAGTTCAAAGACTATTTGGAAAGGGCGAAAATTAAGATCTACCCTGAAACCTATGTTTCACTAATGCTTTTCATATCTGTTTTAACAATTCCGGTGACCATAATCTCTATAATAGTGTTATACTTTTTTGGTTTCCTGCCAGTAATATTCCTCGTGCCGTTTCCAATCTATGTGATGATAGGATTCTTCCTCATACCATTGTCAAAGGCTAGCGAAAGAGCCTCCAACCTTGAGAGGGAAATGCCCTTTGTAGCTGCCTACATCAGCGTTATGGCTTCTGGTGGTATAGCCCCCTATACGAGCTTTAAACGTTTAGCCGAGGTTGAGCTTATGCCAGCCATGCGAATAGAAGCCAGAGAGATAATAAAGGACGTGGAGATCTTTGGAATAGACCCTCTGACAGCGATAGAAAACGCGGCTAAAAGAAACCCCCTAGACGTTTTCAAAGACTTTTTGGCAGGCTACGCCTCAACCGTCATAATAGGCGGAGACGTAGGACATTTTCTGGAGAGAAAAGCTGAAGACATTTTCAAGACAAGGGCTATGCGTGTTAAGGCTGCAGCTGAAAGGCTCGGAATGCTCTTAGAGACTTTCATAATTGTAATGGTTTTAATGTCCATGTGCTTCTTTATTCTATTCGCAGTTGAAAGTATGCCTAATGTTGGTGGGGGAGGCATGTTTTCTATGCAGGGAGGCATGATCCTTTATACATATCTTTTCACACCTATGCTTTCTCTGGTTTTCATTTATTTGGCTCATAGTACGCAGCCGAAAACACCTGTTGTTGACTTGCGTCCTTACAAGGTTTTCGGGATCTGCAGTATAATTGGGGCAATGCTTCTGGTTCTCTTGACAAACTTCTTTGGAATGGTTGAGGTTCCATTCTTCAGCCTAATCAGTAGAATTGTTGATTTGCCAACAGCAATAGCAATAGCCCTCTTTGTTACAGCAGCTCCAGCAGCCATCGTTTACCACAGAGCCAGTAGCCAGAAGGCAAGCATAGAGCGGGGAATCAACAGCTTCTTAAGGGACTTGACGGAGATTAGGAAAACGGGTTTGTCGCCTGAGAAATGTATTGAAAGCTTATCCAACAGGGATTATGGCGATTTCAGCAGGGAACTGCGCAAAATTAGCTCCGAAATTTCATGGGGCATTCCCCTTAGAAAAGTAATTATGGACTTTGTAAAGCGGACAAAAAGCTGGATGGCTCAGCTTGTCATGTTTCTCCTTGTGGAAACGATAGATGTTGGTGGGGGCACAATAGCCATGATTGAATCGCTTGCAAGATTCAACAATTTGACGCAGGAGGTTGAGAAGGAAAAGAAGATGGCTACACGTCCATACATAATGATGCCTTACTTTGCTTCAATTCTTCTCGTAGCCACAACAATTATGATGATAAACTTCTCCTCAGCCACAAGGGGGGTTGCCGGCGGTGCATCAACGCCAATCATGACTGAAGTAACAGAAATATTCGTTACTGCCGTAATCTTTCACAGTTATATGATAGGCTTAGTGGCTGGAAAAATAAGCGAAGAATCCGTTGCTGCAGGCTTTAAACATGCGGCTGCTCTTGTGATAATTGCCGCTTTGGCTTCTGAGTTGGTGCCTATCTTTTTCAAATTTTAAAGCATGCTTCAGAAGATTTTATTAAAAAAATATTTTTTATTTATATATACTTGAGAGTCACGATTAGATACCTATTTAGGTCCTAACTTTCCGTTTCACTTCGGATTATTTATATTAGGATTATTTGTTAAGTCCATGAATGTTGTCAGCGCTGTACTGAGTTTGAGTACTCCGTAATTGTACCTATCTTTAATAAGCGTGACAGCGTCAATGCACGTGCATGATGTGATATGGTCTATTAAACATCAAACTAGAAGCCATCAAAAATTATAATCGTTGATAACGGCTCAACATATGGCAGTACAAAAATATTAGAGGATTATGCTTGTAGAGGGGAAATTCGATACATACGTTTTGAAGTTAATCATGGTAAGTCTTATGTGATAAATTACGCGTTAAACTTTGTTAGTACACCTTTCGTGCTCATAGTGGATGCTGACACTTATTTATCGTCAAGCTTCGTTCACAATGTAATGTGTGGTTTCTACTCAAAAGATGTTGTTGTAAGCATCTGCGGCCGGGTTTTACCAAGTCATTATTCAGCTCTACACAGAAAAGCAGACTGGCGGAATACCTTTACGGACAAAGAGTTTATAAGCCTCTACAAACAAGGTTTAACGGGCTCTGGGTTTTAGCTGGTTGTCTATAATGTGGCGAACATAGTGCTTCTAAAAAATGGTGGTTTTCCAAAAGACTCTATTGTTGAAGACCTTGAGCTTACATGGAAAGCCCAAAAAGATTAACCTTGTCAACTATAACCCCGATGCAATATGCTTCACAGAAGACCCTGAACCTTTAAAATCATACATCAAGCAAGTTCAACGCTGGTTCAGTTGGAGACCATCAGTTAAGAAACATTTCAAGGAAGTTCGAAAAGGATTGAAGTTCACCATTCTCTGGGTTATTGGAGAATCCTTAGACTTTCTGTTGTATCTTGGTATAATTATCTATTTACTGGCAACATTCCAGTGGCTGCAGCCTTATTAATGCTTAGCTTTGATGCCTTAACACTAACCGTTATAACATAATGAGGCCAGAAAAATCTCCATGGTTAAACAAGCAATTTCAGGGCTTGCAAGGCACTAATTATTACGTTATCTTAACGCCTTGTTGTTCTTCAAAGCGTTGATTAAGCCGGATAGAAAATGGTGACGTCAATTCAAGCTTAGCTATGTCACACGTATTGCTATAAACGGTATATTCTGTCCATAATCTGCGTTGCCAATTTTGCCGAACAGAAGAATAAACAAGGGAACAACATTACCCCTCGATCTGGATGCTTGCGTTGGGCCAAAATATACCTGAGTTGGTTTACCGTACTCCAATATTTGGAAATCAAACTTCGCAAGTTTATTATCTATAACTTTCCTTATAGGCCATACGTCTGATTTTAGAGTTTCGGCGAAAGGGGTTACAGCCCAAACATAGGAATCTTTAGTTAAGTTTATTGGTTGATGGGAAGGATCTAAATTGATTAGTGTGATGCACAGAAGAGTATATTTAGTTCCGTCTATGGTGAAACTATAATAAGGAGTTCCAATGTCTGTTCCATCATTAACATTTGGAACAATGTAATACTTGAATTGTTTTATATCCATGGCTATTGAGCCAATACCCTCTGCCACCTGAGCTACTATTATGTTTTCTTTAAGCGGTACAGCGTTTCCTCTTGAAGTAATAAACCATGAGTTAAAAATATGACTCGGATCAGAACCGTTTATTTTAATTTTAATAGCCTTAAAACCTCTGAGAGACAATTTTTCACCAGGTTTCAGGCAAATATTTAAAGTGTCATTGACTCCATAGTTCCCAATATTTACGTCAAACACCCAGAGAGTAGTTAAATTAACAAACAATGGACACTCGTTTCTTACATCAACCTCAACAGATATTACGCCTCTAGACCCAGTATAGGTAACATTCTCAGCTGTTAACCTTTCATTTAAGCGGTCCACCTCAAGCTGATTTTTCTCCTTCACGGCTTGAAAATATTCAGTGTTCTGTGAAAGGGTCCAGAGAAAGACGCTTGCAGATAATACTAATGCTACAAGAACCATGAATATTGTTCCAATTACTGATGAGAAAGCCTTCGGATTATCTATTAACTTTCTAAAAATTTTCCTANGGGTTAAATGTGTAGTCAAAGGTTGATCCCCTCCCTGTTACAACTCGAACAGAATAACTAGCACCAGTGATAAGGGAAAACGAGGAAAGCGTGAAACATCCTTCTTCACCCTTATCTAAATCTTGATCTGCAATTGGGGCACCATTAAAATACTTTAAAGAAGGGCTTGAAAACACTTTGACAAGTGTTCCATTATTGCTAAAATAAACATAAACAGTTTTTATAGTTATATTATCGATAGTTCCGCAGTTTAATAAATAAACCGTTAAGTTACCCTTATTATAGGAAACGTATTCGAACACTAAACGTTCCTTTAGTTTAGCTATGTCTGAGTTCATGGCCTCGCTGTACTGCTGATTATATGCAGAAGATTTAGATTGAGCCCAGAAAAGAACTACAAAGCTAATAGTGATAACTGCACTAGCTAAAATAACATTTGAAATAGCGACACTTACAGCATTTCTTTTTTTCCAAACAATGCTCAGTTTCTTTTTTAATTGCATGTCATAACACTCGATATTTTAGATATTCTAAATTANTCTACGAATAACTATCTATTAAATCTTACTAATCACTACGATTTAATTCTGCGCACCATTTTATAACAGTCGCTAACACTTTATCCTGAATTTAGATTTCTAGTTCATACACGTTAAATATGAAACCATAGGATTTACTACAACAAGGTGAAAACATGTCTGCAAGAGAATTAAAATCTAAAAAAGCCATATCCCCAATACTCGCAACACTCCTACTAATAGTAATAGCAGTTGCCGCTATAGTTGTAACATATGCATGGATAATGATATACATGCGCAGCGCAGGACAACAAGCAGGCATACAACTCAACATAGAAGCTGTAAACTGGCCGAACAACAGCACCATTAAGCTTTACGTAAGAAACACTGGAACATCAGATGCAACCATTGATGCAGTTTATGTAGGCACATCCTCAACAAACCTTGTAAAGCAGACTGATGTGACTTACAATCCAACAAGCAAAGTTGTTACGGCAAATGGAGGAACAATAGAGATAACGGTCACCTATCAGTGGACCCCCCAAACAACATACTACTTTAAGGTCGCACCATCAACCGGACCAGCCGCAGAATTCAGCGCAAGAGCACCAGCATCAGCACCCTAAAACTTTTAAAAAGCTAAATTCAGCTTTTATTAAGTGTTTATAAGATACTTTCTCTAAACTCAAAAAAGCAGTGAATAAAATGCAAGCTTCGATCGAAGCCGCCAAAATAGGTTTAACCACGTTTTTTCTACTTTACGCTTCTTGGAGCGACTATAAAACTCGGGAGGTAAGCAACAACGTCTGGATTTTGTTCGCCCCACCAGCGTTCGCCTTAACCTTCGCAGAACTCTTCCTTTTCGATTTTTCCATGTTCCCTTACTATGGGCTTTGCTTCGCCTTAACATCAGCCTTCGCCATAATCCTCTTTTATGCTGGAGGTTTTGGCGGGGCAGATGCAAAGGCTTTAATGTGCCTCGCCTTGGCTTTACCCTTCTACCCGAAAGAGTTTATAAAACCCTTGGGCGAAACATCGCCAATAATGGACATGTTTTTTCCAGTAACCGTCTTCAGCAACTCCGTGGTTTTGGCAGCCCTAACAGCCATATACTTACTCTTTCACAACATTGTTTGGCGTTGGAGAACAGGCAAACAACTTTTTGAGGGAGAACAGAAAGAGGCGCCAATTGGCAAAAGGCTTCTGGTTCTGGTGACTGGCTATAAGGTTAATGTTGAAGAGTTGAAGGAGAAATGGCATATATACCCACTAGAAGACGTGGAAGAAACAGGAAGCGAAACCAAAAGAAAACTCCTAATCTTACCAGAGGATGAGGAAAGAGAAGCCATAATCAAAAGACTGGAAAAGGCTGTTAAAGCCGGAAAAATCCACAAAAAAGTTTGGGCAACACCAGGACTGCCAATGCTCATATTCATAACGGCAGGCTTAATCATAGCACTTGTTTACGGAGACATCGTCTGGGCTTTAATACGCCTTTTCATAGGAAAATAGTCCGATTCAAAAGAGTTAATTCGGCAATGTTTGCAATACTCTGATATTTAGAAGGCGGAAAACTTGCTGGACAAATATTTGGACGATGTTAAGAGTTTTCTAAAAAGCCAGCGAAAAGCCATCAATGTCGTTGTCATGCCAGACTTCTTCATAGACAGGTTCATAACCATAGACACAAGCCCGGAACAATTTTTAAGAGTGTCATGAGCGTGGCGGAGAGGAAGGACGGAAGCATAGACGGGATAAGCCAAAAAGAGTTTAGGGGCGGAAACGCCATAAACACTGCAGCCGCCCTAGCAAGCCTAAACGTTACAGTAACACCGATAGTCTGCACAGACAAGCTTGGTCTTCAACTAATAAAATTCTATATAAAATCTCCTAACATCACCCTATCCCATATCAAAATTGTGGATAAGCCCTCCATAACAACAGCTATAGAACTTAAAACAGACCATGGAAAAGCCAACATCATGCTTAGAGATATTGGCTCCTTAAAGGATTTTGGACCTGAAAACTTGGATGAAAAGGATTTTGAAGCAATCGAAGAGGCTGATTGCATATGCGTTTTCAACTGGGCTGGCACGCGAAAATACGGCACGGAGCTAGCTGAAACAGTTTTTCGCCACGCCAAAACCAAGGGGATGGGCATAACCTATTATGACACTGCCGANCCAACCTCCAACAGGAGAAAAGCCAAAAAACTGCTGGAAAAGGTTCTCNANGGCGATTTAGTGGACGTTTTAAGCCTAAACGAGAACGAAGCGGTTTTTATGCCTCACTCTTGAAATGTAAAGCTGANAAATCTAAGAAAGGCTTAAAGTTTGAAGAATTAGCAAAAGAGTCTGCCAAGCTTTTGGCTTCACATTTAAA
>JGI24721J26819_10004942_pt1 | contig 13548 bp, 12 predicted proteins | sample YelNatPaOPGAMG01_FD_26819 | JGI IMG/M metagenome (IMG submission 26819)
AACTTATATACTTTTAACCTTAACTTTTGACTTTTGCCTTTTGAATTTTGACTTATATTTGTAAATTTGTTTGGTTCTTAGGATTTAGGATTTTATTGGTTCTTGGTTCTTGGAATTTATAATTTAAATTTTGTATTACTATGCCTTTTTCACGTTTTACTAATAAAGCTCAGGCAGCTTTAGAGAGAGCCCAACAAATGGCTTGGGAAAGACATCAAGGAGAAATGAGAGCCCTCCATCTTTTTTATACTTTAATCGACGATGAGGATTCTCCTGTTCGAGAAATTTTAAGTAAGGAATTAAATATTGATGTTGATTCTTTATTAAAAGATATTTTAGAAGAAATTATTAAATTGCCACGTATTTTTGTGAATAATGAAGGAATTGGTCAGATGTATCTTTCTCCTGAAATGATTCAAATATTAGAAATTGCCAGTAAAAAATCAGCTGAAGATAAAAATGAATTTGTATCATCAGAATATTTATTTTACGGAATTTTAGCAACTAATAATTCTGCTACGGAATTAATTAAAAAATATGATTTAGATAAAGAAAAATATTTAGAAGCCTTATATTCTTTTGTTGGTGAAGAAAAAACTACTGATGAATTCCAAGAGCCTACAGGAAGCATTTTGGATAAATACAGCCAAGATTTAGTAGCTTTAGCCAAAGCAAATAAACTTGACCCAGTAATTGGGAGAGAAAAAGAATTATTAAGAGTAATGCAGATTTTATCACGCCGTACTAAAAATAATCCTATTTTAATTGGCGAAGCAGGAGTTGGTAAAACTGCTATTGTGGAAGGTTTAGCACAAAAAATAGCTCAAAATGATGTTCCTGAAATTTTGAGAAATAAAAGGATTATTTCTTTGGATTTAGGAGCTTTAATTGCTGGAACTCGTTTTCGTGGTGAATTTGAAGAAAGATTTAAGAAAGTATTAAAAGAAATCCAGAAAGACAAAAATATTATTACTTTTATTGACGAAATTCATACTTTAGTTGGTGCTGGTGCAGCTGAAGGAGCGATTGATGCTTCTAATTTATTAAAACCAGCTTTAGCTCGTGGCGAATTACGGTTAATTGGAGCCACTACTTATAAAGATTATCGCGAACATATTGAAAAAGACCCAGCTTTTGAGAGAAGATTCCAAACTGTTACCGTTGAAGAACCGTCTCAGGAAGAGGCAATTACTATTTTAAGAGGTTTAAAAGAAAAATATGAAGCTCATCACGGTTTAAAAATTTCTGATGAAGCTATTATTGCTGCAGTCCAATTATCAGTTCGTTATATAACCGGAAGATATNTACCTGATAAAGCGATTGATTTAATTGATGAAGCAGCCTCTTTATTAAGTTTAGAAATTGGAAGTACACCGTTGCCAATTTTAGAATTAGAAAGACAAATTAAAGATTTAGAATTAGAAAAAGAAGCNTTGAAAAAAGAAGCTACTAACAGTTTAAGATTAAAAGAAATTGANAGGGATTTAAAGAAATTAAAGAAGAAACACGAAGAATTAATAAATCGCTGGAATAAAGAAAAAGAGTTGTTCTTATCAATAGCAAAAATTAAAAAGGATATTGAAGAAGCTCGTTTAAGTGCTCAGCAAGAAGAAAGAAATGGTAATTTAGAAAAAGTAGCAGAAATTGTTTACGGACAAATTCCTCAATTAGAAAAAGAACTAAATTCTTTAGAGCATTCTTTAAATAAAATTCCCGAAAAAGAAAGATTCTTTAGAGAAATGGTTACTCGAGAGGATATTGCTCGAGTAGTTTCTCGTTGGACTGGTATTCCAGTTACTGAAATTTTAGAAGATGAAATGAAAAAATTAAGTCATATGGAAGAGATTTTATCTCAAAGAGTGGTTGGGCAAGAGGAAGCAATTAAAGCTATTAGTCGCGCTATTAGGCGCGCTCGAGCTGGTATTTCAGAAGAAGATCGCCCCTTGGGTTCTTTTATGTTTTTAGGACCAACTGGTGTTGGTAAAACAGAATTAGCTCGGGCTTTAGCAGAATTTATGTTTAATGATGAGAAAGCTTTGATTCGTATTGATATGTCTGAATATATGGAAAAACATAGTGTGGCACGATTAATAGGTTCTCCTCCTGGCTATGTTGGTTATGAAGAAGGCGGACAATTAACAGAAATAGTCAAGCATCGCCCCTACAGCTTAATTCTTTTTGACGAAATTGAAAAAGCTCATCCAGAGGTTTTTAATATTTTATTGCAAGTATTAGATAATGGTCGTTTAACCGATGGTAAAGGAAGGGTAGTTAATTTCCGTAATACAATTATTATTATGACTTCTAATTTAGGAGGGGAGTACATTAAAGAAATGGCGAGTTTAGGTTTTAATTATAAGAAAGAAGATACTGACTATACCAATCAAAGAGAAACATTAAAAACAAAAATTCTTGAAGCTCTTCAAGAATTTTTCCGCCCCGAATTTCTTAATCGTATTGATGATATTATTATTTTTAATCCTTTAACTCCAAAAGAAATTGAAAAAATCGTAGATTTACAGATTAATAGAATCAAGAAGAGATTAGAAACAAAAGGACTTTTATTAGATTTTACTAAAGAAGCAAAGAAATATTTAGCTTTAAAAGGTTACGACCCAAATTTTGGTGCTCGACCATTAAAACGTTTAATTGAAAAAGAAGTTTTAGACCCAATTGCTGATAAAATTATTAACCAAGAAATAAAAGGCAATAGCAAACTTATTATTGATAAGGAAAAGGAGGGATTGGTAATTAAAACGCAAAAATGATTAATAAAAAACTATTTAGTTACTTAATCGAGAAATTAAAACAGCCTAAGCAATTATCTTTTAATTTATCTCTTTTTGAAGGAATTTTTTTCTCTTTGTTATTTTTTTCTTATTTAGCAATTAGCTATCTTTTTGGCTTTTTATTAGGGCTTAAAATTTTTATTAGTATTCTTCTTTTGTTGTTGTGGAAGTTAGTTCAAGGAATGTCTTGGCTCAATTTTTATTTTCTTTTATTAAGTACTATTTCATTATCTTTTTTAAGCCTTTGGTTCAATAAACTATTACTACTAATAGAAATCATAATTTTTATTATTCTGATTGTTAAAAAAATAATTTATAATCAAAATAATACTAATTATTATCTTTTGTATTTTTCTGAATTTAATTGGGCTCTAATGTCTTACGGTTTATATTTTTATGCTAATCAATTTTTTGCTGTTAGTTTAATTATTTTCCTATTAGGTTTTAGTATTTTAGCTTTTTATCGATTTTTATTACAAAATAAAAAAATCCAAATTAATTTTTTGGTTTTTCTTTTAATCAGTTTAGAATTATATTGGCTTTTTAGCTATCTGTCTATTAATGGCTTTCTTTTTTCTTTTCTACTAGTTTTACTAAATAATATCATTATTTCGCAAATATAATAAATATATTTTCGCAAATATAATAAATATATTTTTGCAAATATAATATATATATATTTTGCAAATATAATATCTACAATTTTTATTATCTTTTAATCTTTAATTATTTGGCGAAAATAATTTTCTAAAGCAGAACCAATTTGAAAAAATAATTCGTTTAAAACATTTTGCTCTTCAGGAGCAAATTTTTTTAATACTATTTTTTCTGCTTTAAGCCGTTTTTCTGTTTTTAGGGGTTGAATTCCAATTTTAACGCGATGAAACTTCTGAGTCTTTAGCTGATTAATTATCGATTCAATACCTTTGTGTCCAGCTGACTTTTGATTAAAAGTAATTTTAAATTGACCTACTTTTAGATCGTTATCATCGTGAATAACAATTAAGTGTTCAGAATCAAGCTGATAGTAATTTAATAACTTTTTTACAGCAACACCACTTTCATTCATAAATGTTTGCGGTAAAGCTAAGATTAAGGCAACAGTTTTTTCTTGTTTTCTTTTAGTGAAGGAGAAATCAGTATTTAAAACAAGACTCGAACAATGTTTATTGGGTTCAAAATCAATATTTCCTTTCTGCTCTTTGAGCCATAAAATAAACATTTGGCCAACATTGTGTCTGGTATTTTGATATTTATCTAAAGGGTTTCCTAAACCAACAAGAAGATATTTTTCCATAAATTAATTATTTAAAACGCTATGAAGATAATTATGAATTTCATCATAATTATCAAGGCCAGCTTTTGGCATTAAAATATAGACTGACGTTGTGGCNTTATTAAAATAACCATCAATCATTGTGCTTATCAGTAAGTTATCAGGTTGTCTATTAGAAATGGTGAGATATTTAATGGTTGCGGTTTTAAAATTATTACTAATATTTAATAGCAATGAAAAATCAATATCAGTAACATAATGGCTTTTTAATGATTGCCAAAGTTTAAGCCAATCCATAATACTCCAAACTTTAGTAAGTTCTAAAAATTTATCTTTTAAAGCGCCAATAATTAAATGTTGATTATTAATACGATAAAAATCTCCTTCGGGGGCAAAACGAGTACGAACAAATTTAATAGCTGTTTTTCCATCTAAAGTGTGCCATCCAGGTGGCAAATCAAAAATATCATTAGGGTCATAAGGATCTTGAAAACGAGGATCGAGAACAGTTTTATCAAGCCAAACATTAATACCTCCCATTTGATCAATTAAATTTCCAAAACCTTTNAAATCAAAAACAAAAGTATAATCGATATTAAGACCAGTAATTTCTGATACTTTAGTTTTAATTAGATTAAANTTAGTTGCCTCATTAATACTTTTTGCTTTGGGATTACTTAAAGCGTAAAGAGCGTTGATTTTTGAATAAGAATTATTATTGGGAANTTTAACCCATAAATCACGGGGGATAGAAATTAANGTAATAGTTTTGTTATTGGGATTTAAATTAANTACAAAAATTGTATCTGAAAGATAAGCNCCATNGTAACCATTTCCCGGAATTCCNAAAACCAAAATATTAGTACTCTGTTTATTTAAAATTAAAGGCAAGTTATTATTATTTTGAGCAAATTCTAAAATAGCTGGTTTAGAATAACCATATAATAAAATACCAGCCAAAAGCATCAGGGCTAAAACAACAAAAATAATAGAGAAAGCAGGTCTTTTGAGCATTAATTATAATTTAGCAAAGAATTTGATTTTCAGCAATTTTTGTGATAATCTTTAGATACTTTTATGGATAAAACTTGGAAGAAAATTATTTGGGAAAATGTTGAAGTAATCATTATTGCCTTATTGATAGTAATTCCGATAAGGTATTTTGTAATTCAGCCCTTTATTGTTAAAGGAAGCAGTATGGAACCGAATTTTTACACTAATGATTATTTAATTATCGANGAAATTTCTTATCGTTTTCGTCAACCTCAAAGATACGAAGTAATAGTTTTAAAAGCTCCCAATCACCCAGAAGAGTATTATATTAAGCGTATTATTGGTTTGCCTAATGAGACAGTGATTATTAATAATGGGCAGGTTAAAGTAATTACTCCGAATAATGAAACAATTAATATTGATGAAAGCTATTTACCACCCAATACTCTTACTAGTGGTAATTTAACCATTACCTTAAAACCAAATCAATACTTTGCCTTGGGTGATAATCGGGCTGTTTCTTATGATTCTCGTAATTGGGGTCCTTTTGATAAAAGTTTAATTGTTGGTAGGGTTTGGTTAAGACTTTGGCCCTTAAATCGAATTACTATTTTTAATAATTATCATAATGCGTATGCCAAATAAAAATAGTTCTCAAGAGGCAGTAAAATCTAAAAAGATGAAATTTCAAGCTCCACGAGGCATGAAAGATATTTTGCCTCAAGATTTTTTATATTATGATTATCTTTTACAAAACGCAAAGAAAACTTTTGAATATTTTGGTTTTCGAAGATGTGAGCCNCCTCTTTTAGAAAAAGCAGAACTATATAATAAAGGTGTTGGAACAAATACTGAAGTAGTAGAAAAAGAGATGTACACTTTAAAAACTAAAGAAGAGGGCGATTTATTGGCANTAAGACCAGAATATACAGCTGGNGTAGTGAGATGTTATTTAGAAAACGGAATGTTTAATTGGCCTCAACCTGTTAAATTATATTCTTTTGGCCCTGTTTTTCGTCATGAAAAACCTCAAGCAGGTCGTTATCGTCAGTTTTATCAATTAAATGCTGAAATTATTGGAGATGGCTCTCCAGCTTTAGATGCCGAATTAATTTTAATGGTAAAAGAATTTCTTAAATCATTAGGATTTAAAGATGAAAATTTAGAATTAAGAATTAATAGTATTGGTTGTACTAAATGCCGTAATTCTTATATTAAAGATTTAAAAAAATATTACGAAAGTAACTATAAATCTATTTGCGATGATTGTAAGAAACGTTTAAAAACAAATCCTTTAAGAGTTTTAGATTGCAAAAATAGCAAATGCCAAAATGTAAAATTAAAAGCGCCTAATATTTTAGATTATTTATGCGATGATTGTAAAAAACATTTTTCTACTGTTTTAGAAATTTTAGATGCTTTAGAAATTACTTATGTTTTAGATAAAACTTTAGTGAGAGGATTAGATTATTACACGCGCACAGTTTTTGAAATTCGAAGNAANAGCAAAGAAGGGGATTTTGCCGTTGGGGGTGGTGGTCGTTATGATTATTTGGTAAAATTGTTAGGAGGATTAGATCGACCAGCAGTAGGAGTTGCCTTTGGGGTAGAAAGATTAATCGAGGAATTAAAAACAATTAAGAAAAATTTAGAATTTCCTCAACCGAAAGTATTTTTAATTCAATTAGGAGATGCAGCTAAAAAGCAAGCCTTTATTCTTTTAAAAAGATTAAAGGAAGCTGGTATTCCGGTTGAATATAATTTAGAAAAAGATAATATTAAATCTCAATTAAAAAATGCTGATCGTGTTAAAGCTCCTTATGCTTTAATTATTGGACAGCAAGAGGTAATTGAGGGGATGGTAATTCTAAAAGATATGACTTCGGGTTTACAGGAAACAATTTCTTTTGATAAAATAATCGAAGAGCTTAAAAAAAGATTATAATTGTTAAGATTATAATTGTTATAATTGTAATTTAAAAATTAAAAATTAAAAATTTAAAATTTAAAACTGTCTTCTATGCCTATTACTATTAAACGTAGAAAAGGAGAAAATTTATCAACTTTTCTTAATCGCGCTTCTAAAATTATCAATAAAAGCGGTGTTTTAATTGAAGCTCGAAAAAGAAAATTTTATCACAAAAAGCCTAATGAAAGGAGTAAAAAATTATCAGCTTTGCATCGCTTAAGAGTAAAACAAGAAATGGAATTAAAGCGCAAGAAAGGTTTAATTTAATTATGCCTTCTAAAAAATTAGAAGTCTTAGTTTATAATTATTCTCATTCAAGAATTCCTAAAAAATTAATTATTGAAACGATAGAGAATACCATCTTCCGTCTTAAAAAGAATCCTTCTCTTTTAATCAAAAAAACAAAAAGTTGGGAAAAAAATAAGAATTACTTTTTAATAAACGAGATTAAAGAATTGTCAGTCATTGCTGTTACTCCTTCTAAAATAAAAGATATTAATTATTCCTGGAGAAAAAAGAATCAAGTTACGACAATTATTACATTTTTAGAAGGCGATATCTTTATTTGTCCTCAAGAAATTAAAAACCGAGCGCAAAAATTTAATCTTACTGAGAGTGAATTATATCAACGATTATTAATTCATGGAATTCTTCATCTTTTAGGTTTTACTCATAAGGAAGAAAAAGAAAGGAAAGAGATGGAAGAATTAGAAGAAAAGATTTTCTTAAAAATTAAATAATTTAATTTTCTGCATTTACATTATTATGCCATCCCATATTTTAGTTTTAGATTTAGGAACTAGTAATATTAAGGCTTTAGTTGCCCAATATACTAACAATAATTGGCAGATTGTTTTTCCTGCCTCTAAAAAATCGCAAGGAATTAAACAAGGGATGGTCGATAATGTTGAGATGGTAGTTGATAGTCTGGATGAATTATTTAACGAAATTTCAAGCGTTAATAAAAATTTTCTTTTTAAAGAAGCTATTGTTGGTTTAAATGGTCCCCATTTAGAAACTCGAATCTCTAAAGGAGTTTCGGTAATTAGTCGAGCTGATGGGGAAATTAGCGAAGATGATAAAGAAAGGGCTTTAAAAACAGCTCAAAGTTTTGTTTTGCCAACTAATCGCACTTTAGTTCAAACAACAATAAAAAATTATATTATTGATGGTAATTATAAAGTAAAGGATCCTTTAGGAATGAAAGGTTTGAGGTTAGAGGTTGAGTGTTTATTAATAGATGCTTTTTCAATGGCAATGCGAAATTTAAATAGAATTGGCGATACTTTAGGAATGAAATTTAATTACATTATCACTCCTTATGCTGGTGCTGAATGGTCATTAACAAATCAGGATAAAGATTTAGGAACTGTAGCTATTGATTTAGGTGGGGGAACAACTGGAATGTGTGTTTATGAAGATGGAGAATTAATAGATTTAAAAGTATTTCCAGTAGGAGGAAACAATATTACTAATGATATCGCTGTGGGATTAAAAACTTATGTTAATATCGCGGAAAAAATAAAAACTACTGAAGGAGTTGCTTTAGCAAAAAAAGTTTCTAAAGGAACAACAATTAATTTAAATGAATTTTTAGAAAATGGCGAAAATGACGAAGAGGAATTAACTATTAATAAAAAATTTTTAGCTGAAATTATCGAAGCTCGCTTAACTGAAATATTTGATTTAGTAGGTGAACGTTTAAAAGACTTAAATCGTTTTGGAAAATTACCGGGAGGAGTAGTTCTCTATGGAGGTGGCGCTTTAATGCCTTATATTGTTGATTTGGTAAAAGATCGTTTAAAATTGCCAGTCAGAATCAGTAAAACTGAAAGTGATTGGTATCAAGATCAGCTGGATTCTTCTTTTGTTTCTGCTTTAGGTTTATTATCATTAACCCTTAAAAATAATAATAATCCTCAAATAGGAAGTAATTTGTTCGAAAAAATAAAAGACCTGTTTAACTTATAAGCATTTTTTTATATCGAAAATAAAAATTTTTATACAAAACATAAAACTTTTTTATGAAAAAAATAAAACAATTAAAACGTCCTCATAAAGCAAAAAAAGAAGAAAAAGAGAAAGTAATTCATTTAATTCCTGAAGAAAAATCACCCTCAATGGTATCTCAAAAAGTAAAATTAAAAATTATTGGTGTTGGTGGTGGCGGTAATAATGTTATTAATCGATTATATGATAAAAGAATTGAGGGGATAGAGTTANTTGCTGTTAATACTGATATTCAAGGTTTAAAACATACCAAAGCAGATGTAAAAATTCAGATTGGTAAAATGTCTTGTCGGGGATTAGGTGCCGGAATGGACCCTTCAAAAGGAAGAGAAGCTGCAGAAGAAGATTTAGAGGAAATTAATAAAGCAATTAAAGGAGCAGATTTAATTTTTATTGCTGCTGGCTTGGGCGGTGGAACTGGTTCTGGCGCTAGTCCTGTAATTGCTAATTTAGCGAAGCAATCAGGAGCTTTAACTATTGCGGTGGTAACAAAGCCTTTTTCCTTCGAGGGAAGTAAAAGATTGGAAATAGCAGAAGAAGCTTGGCAAAAATTATATAATGAAGTTGATGCTATTGTGACAATTCCTAATGATCGAGTATTTAATATTATTGATGAAAAAACACCTATTTTAGAAGCTTTTAGTAAAATTGATGAAATTTTAAGAGAAGGAGTGAAAGGAATTTCTGATTTAATAGCTTATCCCGGTTTAATTAATTTGGATTTTGCTAATATTAAAACAATTATGACTAATGCTGGTTCAGCTATTCTTGGTTTAGGAAAGGCTAAGGGGGCTGATCGAGCTAAAATTGCTGCTCAAAAGGCAATTTCTTCACCTCTTCTAGATCTTTCTATTCAGGGAGCTACGAGAGTNTTATTTAATGTCAGTGGTGGTCGCGATATGACATTAATAGAAATAAATAATGCTGCTCGGGTAATCACTGAATCTATTGCTAAAGATGCTCAGGTAATTTTCGGTACTAGTTTTGATAAAGATTTGAATAAAGGCGAAATGAAAGTCACGGTTATTGCTGGTGGATTTGAAGATGAGAATCGAGAATTTGTCCCGTCATTGCCGTTAGGAATAAAAATTCCCGAAACAGAATCGAAAATAATTGAGCCCCAAGAAAAAGAAGAGATAGAAGATGAGACATTGAAAAAGATTGAGGAAGAAGCCAAAGATTTAGAAATTCCTGCTTTTTTAAGAAAAAAGAAGAAAGATTAAATTTTACTTCCTACTTTATTTTATAAAAACAAACTTTAAAGTTATTAAAGTCCTATGGCTAAAAAACCAACCAACCATATTAAATTTGTTATTAAACGTGATGGGAAAGAGGTTCCCTTTGATAAATCAAGAATCGAAGAGGCTATTTTTAAAGCTTTAACAGCAACAGGGGAAGGTGGTAAAAAAGATAGCCAGGAATTAACAAAGAAAGTAGTTACTTTATTGAATCGTCGTTTTAAAAAAGATGAAAAACCACATGTTGAACAAATACAGGATATTGTTGAAGAAGTTTTAATTTTAGAAAATTTTACCGAAACAGCCAAAGCCTATATTCTTTATCGTGAACAGAGAAGACAATTAAGAGAAGCAAAAATTGCTACTGAAGAAGCGATGAGTTTAGTAGATGATTATCTTAATGGTAGTGATTGGGAAATCAAAGAGAACAGTAATATGGCTTTTTCTTTGCAGGGATTAAATCATTATGTTTCTTCCTATGTAATTAAAAAATATTGGCTTAATCGTATTTATCCCCAAGAAATAAGAAAAGCTAATGAAGAAGGCGATTTACATCTTCACAATTTAGATATTTTAGGCGCTTATTGTTGTGGTTGGGATTTGTTTGATTTGCTTCAAAAAGGATTTGGTGGTGTTTTTGGTAAAATTCAATCAAAACCTCCAAAACATTTCCGGGCTGCTTTAGGACAAATAGTTAATTATTTCTATACTTTACAAGGCGAAACAGCTGGTGCTCAAGCTTTTTCTAATTTCGATACTTTGTTAGCACCTTTCATTCGTTATGATAATTTAAATTACCAAGAAGTAAAGCAGGCATTACAAGAATTTATGTTTAATTGTAATGTCCCTACTCGCGTTGGTTTTCAGACTCCTTTTACCAACATTACTTTAGATTTAAAAGTCCCTGAACATTACAAAAATTCACCAGTTATTATTGGGGGAGAACCTCAAAATGCAGTTTATGGTGATTTTCAAAAAGAAATGGATATTTTGAATCAAGCTTTAACAGAAGTTTATACCGAAGGTGATGCTACTGGCCGTGTTTTCACTTTTCCCATTCCAACTTACAATATTACCAAAGATTTTGATTGGGATAATGAAGCTTACGAAGGTATTTGGAAAATGACTGCTAAATACGGTATTCCTTATTTTTCTAATTTTATTAATTCTGATATGAAACCTGAAGATGCGAGAAGTATGTGTTGTCGTTTGAGATTAGATAATCGTGAGTTATACAAAAGAGGTGGTGGCTTATTTGGTGCTAATCCTTTAACTGGTTCTATTGGAGTGGTAACTATCAATTTACCTCGTATTGGTTATTTATCAAAAACTAAAAAAGAGTTCTTTGAACGATTAACAAAATTGATGGATTTAGCTAAAACTAGTTTAGAAATTAAGAGAAAAGTCTTAGAAGATTGGACTGAAAAGGGTTTGTATCCTTATTCTAAAGTTTATCTTGAAGGAGTAAAGAAATTAAGGGGTAGTTATTGGGCAAATCATTTTTCAACCATTGGTTTAATTGGTATGAACGAAGCTCTGCTTAATTTTATGGGAGTTAATATTGCAGATAAAAAAGGATTAGAATTTGCTGAAGAGGTTCTTGATTTTATGAGAGAAAGATTAATAAAATATCAAGAAGAAACTGGTAATTTGTATAATTTAGAAGCTACTCCAGCTGAAGGTACTTCTTATCGATAGCTCTAAAAGATAAAAAGAGATATCCTGATATTATTACTGCTGGAGAAAAAGAACCTTATTATACTAATTCCACTCAATTACCAGTTAATTATACTGATGATTTGTTTGAAGCTTTAAAATTACAAGATCCACTCCAAACAAGATATACTGGCGGAACAGTTTTTCATGCCTTTTTAGGTGAAGCTGTTTCTGATACTAAAGCAGTTAAAAATTTAATTAAGACAGTTTTTGAGAAATTCAGATTGCCTTACTTTACTTTAACACCGACTTTCTCTATTTGTCCTGTTCATGGTTATATTAGTGGTGAACATCATACTTGTCCTAAATGTACCATTGAACAACCGTGTGAAGTTTATTCTCGCATTGTTGGTTATTTGCGGCCAGTACAGCAATGGCATTTTGGCAAACAGGAAGAATTTAAAGAAAGAAAAACCTTTAAAGTGTAATTTATGTTCTTTGGCGGCCTTCAAAAAACAACCTTAGTGGATTATCCAGGAAAGGTGGCAGCCACTGTTTTTACTGTAGGCTGTAATTTTCGTTGCCCTTATTGCCATAATCCAGAATTAGTTTTACCAGATTTAATTAAAAAACAACCGCAAATTTCTGAAGAAGAAGTGATTAATTTTTTATCCGAAAGACAAGGATTATTAGAAGGTTTATGCATTACTGGCGGAGAACCAACTTTACATCAAGATTTAATTAATTTTTTAGAAAAAGTAAAAGCATTGGGTTATTCCATTAAACTTGATAGTAATGGCTCGCAACCTCAAGTATTAAAGGAAATATTTCATAAGAAATTAATTGATTATATTGCCATGGATGTAAAAACTGTTCCTCAGAAATATCATTTAGTTACTTTAAACCAAATTCCAGCAGAAAACATTTTAGAATCAATAAATTTGATTAAAGAAAGTGGTATTGATTATGAGTTTCGTACTACTGTTGCTCCAGAAATAGTAACCAAAGAAGATATTTTTCAAATAGTAGAATTAATTAAACCTGCCCGTGCCTATTTTCTCCAACCCTTTAAAGGGATAAAAACTTTAGATCCTCGTTTTACTCAATTAAAAGGGATTTCTGAAGAAGAGTTAAAGGAAATTATTACGCAAATAAAACCATTCTTTAAAGAATGTGCCCTTAGATAAAAGACAGTTTCTAATAAAGCTCCGAATAGGTGGGGCGGTTTTCTTATTATTGGTCATTCTGTTTAAACTTTTATTTAATTTTTCTTATCCTGATGCTACAAAATCTTTTAAAAGATTATTGCCTAACTTTATCGAAAATAAAGTTAAATTATTTCAACAAGAGGTCATCAAGAAATTAAATTTTTTATTACCAGAACCATATTTAAGTATCATTAAAAGTCTGCTTTTTGGAGGAAAACATAATTTGCCTTTTCAACTTAAAGAATTAATCCGTTACAGTGGTTTATCACACTTAGTAGCTGTTTCAGGATTACATTTAGCTATTTTGCTTCAAATTTGGCTTTATTTTTTTAATGTTTGGCCAATTCCCAAATTAATTAAATTCATTATTCTCGCATTAATTATTATTAGTTATGTTGTAATGGCTGAT
>JGI24721J26819_10004953_pt1 | contig 13522 bp, 9 predicted proteins | sample YelNatPaOPGAMG01_FD_26819 | JGI IMG/M metagenome (IMG submission 26819)
GACACGGCTTATGCGCTCAACGCGTATCTCATTCTGGTCGTCCCTCCCAATAACAACGATTCCAGCTATCTGCATATGCCGCGCGTGGCGCACTGGCTTCAGGCAGGGACATTTCTGTCTTATCCAACCTCGATCCCCATCCAGCTTTTCTATCCCATCAACGCTCAAGGCCTGATGTTCTGGACCGTTCTGTTCTGGGGCAGCGACCAGTTGGTCGGCTACGTCCAATTCAGCGCGGCTTTGATCTTGATGTTGAGCATTTTCACCCTGGCGCGCCTTCTAGACTACAGTCGCGCCCAGGCGGCATTTGCCACGTTATTGTTTGCTACGTTTCCCCAGGTCTTTCAGCAATCAACGACGACTCAGAACGACCTCGTTCCTATATCCTTTTATCTGGCTGGTTTGGTATTTCTGCTACGGGGACTGCAGGGTTCCAGACAACGGACCGATTTGTTCCTCCCCGCTCTTGGATTCGCCCTGGCAGTGGATACGAAACAAACCGCCTTCTTCTTGATCCCCGGCACGGTGATCTTGACTGCCGTCTTTGTGTTGAGGTATCGTGCGGAAGTATTGCCGTTCATATACCGGCTCGCTCCCTTGTCGGTGTTTGCCTTCATCCTGGCGGGGGGCGTGATTTACGTCCACAATGTATTTCTCTATCATAACCCCCTGGGAGATCCGGCCTATATTCAAACCGAATCGGGCGTTTACAATGGCACGCCGCTGATTCGAGGACTGTGGTTGAACATCAACCGCACTGCTTACCAGTTCATCGACACGACCGGATTGCCGCCGATCATCGAAGGATACCTGTTCCGCGGGAAGGCCCGCCTGGCGAAAGCTGTATATGGGTGGCTCAAAATGCCGCTGGAAGACCTGATCGGGCAGAATCCCAAATCGGAGGCGCATTTCAGTTACTACGCCCGCCCCCTGATTCAGGAAGATGAGACCTGGTTTGGCATCTTTTTCCCTGTGCTGGTGATTCCAGCCGCGCTTATCAGGCTGGTCCGCTCGAACATCCATAAGGATGCTTTGCCGGCCGGATTATGGGCGGTGGCTGCCTCATNCGCCATCATTGAGCTCCTTCTCCGCCCCGGCTGGGATCGTTATATCGGGCGGCATTTCATCGATTCGGTGGTTTTGCTGACCCCGTTTGCCGCAGGGGTTTATCGGCCCGGCAAGGTTCAGCGGATCGTCTGTTTGGCTGTCATCGCCGTGTCCCTTTATATGCTGGTAAATGTCGCCTTGTACAATGAATCAAAGCCGCTGATCGGCAGGAATGCCATCTGGAATCTCAGCCGCATTGACAAATTGACCCTGGAAAACCATGAATACAATGAGCCAGCCCACATGGTCGATCAGTGGGTGCCCGAGAGCAGTNCNTTAGGCATTCCGGCCGGGACCTGGGAGTATTATTTTTTCGGTCCTCACCTGGAACGGAAGCTCGTGACCGTATCCGACGTCGCGGAGTACGCCAATCCGGCCTGGCTGCGTCGGCATGGCATCGTATTCCTCCTGATCCAAAATTACAATCTGACATCCGGCTTCCGGCCGGCGGGCGTGCGGATCGTTTCAGGCAAGGAATGGAGCCTGTTCCGCCTGCCGTGATCCGGCTGAATAAGGCCGTCCTACGTGGTCTATTCCCACTCAATCGTGGCTGGGGGTTTGCTGGTGATGTCGTACACCACCCGGTTGATGCCCTCTACCTCGTTGACAATGCGGTTGGACACCCGCGCCAGCAGATCATAAGGCAGGCGGGCCCAGTCGGCGGTCATGAAATCCTCGCTGATGACCGCACGCAGGGCGGCCACCTCCTGGTAGGTGCGCTGGTCGCCCATTACGCCGACCGAACGCACTGGCAGCAGGACGACGAAGGCCTGGGCTGTGCCGCCTTCCTCGCTCATGCGCAACAGGCCAGCCTGCTCCAGCTCAGAGGTGAAGATGGCGTCGGCNGCGCGCAGGCGAGCCAGACGTTCGGCAGTAACCTCTCCCAGGCAGCGCACAGCCAGCCCGGGTCCGGGGAAAGGCTGCCGCCAGATTAACCCGGCAGGCAAGCCCAGCGCCTCACCCACCGCACGGACTTCGTCTTTGAANAGGTAGCGCAGCGGCTCGACCAGTTCGAAGTGCATGTCCTCGGGCAGGCCGCCAACGTTGTGGTGAGTCTTGATACGCTGCGCCTGGGCGCGTTCGGGGGCGCGCGATTCGATCACATCCGGGTAGATGGTTCCCTGCACCAGGAAACGGATCTGCCCCAGGTTGCGGGCCTGTTCCTCGAAGGTGCGTATGAAGGTTGCGCCAATGATGCGGCGTTTCTCCTCAGGATCCTCCACTCCGCGCAGTGCGTTGAGGAACGCAGCCGATGCGTCTACGGTGATCAGGTTGGCGCCCAATGTCTCGCGGAAGGCGCTCTCGACGGCCTGANGCTCATCCTGGCGCAGCAGGCCGGTGTCTACGAAGACCGCCGTGAGCTGCTCGCCGACTGCGCGGTGGACCAGGGCTGCNGCGACGCTCGAGTCCACNCCNCCGCTGACCGCCGCCAGCACACGCTCCCCATCGACCTGCGCATGAATGCGCTCCACCTCGCGGGCGATGATCGAAGCAGGCGTCCATTCGGGTTTCGCTCCACATACCTCGAGCACGAAACGGCGCAGGATCTCCGTTCCGCCGGGGGTGTGGCGCACTTCGGGGTGAAATTGTAGCCCATAATAACGACGCTGCGGATCACCCATGGCGGCCACCGGGCTGTTGGCGCTGCGCGCCAGGGTGATAAAGCCCGGTGGAAGCGCTTCGATGCGGTCGCCGTGGGACATCCACACGGTCTGCGAGCCCGGAGGGATGAGCGGGTTAGGCGCCAAGGTCTCGATCTCGGCTGGACCGTATTCGCGGCAGCCGGCGGGCGCCACTTTCCCACCCAGGGCGTGGGTGAGAGCCTGCATGCCATAACAGATGCCCAGGATGGGCAGTCCGGAATCCAGCACGTAATCGGGGATGAAGGGCGCCCCTGGCTCATAGACCGAACTGGGACCGCCGGAGAGGATGAATCCTTTGGGTTTCAGCGCCATTACTTGATCGGTCGGCGCATCCCAGGGGAATAACTCGGCGTAGACGTGTGCTTCGCGCACCCGGCGGGCGATGAGCTGGGTGTACTGAGAGCCAAAATCGAGGATGACGATTGTGTCCATANNAATGGTTGCTGCTCTCAATCGCAGAATACGATGCGGTCCTCCGGCATTTCGCGGATGCAAACCAGCGAGCGGACCGGCACGCCTAGCGGTTCGAGCACGGCGCGGCCGCCCTCGAACACCTTTTCGACCAGCGCGCCGATGCCCACGACGCGGGCACCAGCCACGGTAGCCAGTCGCACCAGCCCCATAATCGTTGCGCCGGTGGCCAGGAAGTCGTCGATCACCAGCACGCGCTCGCCCCCGGCCAGATATTCGGGTGAGATGATCAGCTCGGTGAGGTGGCCTTTGGTATGCGAAGGAGCGATCGTCAGGTACACCTGGTCAGGCATGGTCACCGGCTTGGATTTGCGCGCGTAGACCACCGGCAAACCCATGTGCTTGCCGGTCATCAACGCCGGAGCGATACCGGAGATCTCGGCGGTGAGGATCTTGGTGGCGCCCACGTCGGCAAATATGCGCGCAAATTCCGCCCCGCAGGCGTCCATCAATTCTGGATCGACCTGGTGGTTGATAAAGCCATCCACCTTGAGAATACCATGGCCGAGGTTCTTCCCTTCGCGCTGGATCCGCTCCTTGAGGGCAAGCATCCTTTTCCTCCTGCTTGATGGGGTTGTTGCGAGTTGTTGTTCAGACCATTTTACATCCGCTTGGCGCGGCAATCCAGAGAATCGCCATAGTGTGTTAGAATCCGCCTGGATTGAGCGTGACAAAACTGTTGCTGGCTTCCAACTCGCCCAGACGGCGTGAACTGCTCTCCCTGACGGGATGGGATTTTCGTGTCCTTCCGGCCGATATCGATGAGACACAACGGCCCGAGGAAGACCCGTGCGATTATGTCATGAGAATGGCGNTCGAAAAGGCGCGCGCAGCGGCGCCTCATGCTGCCGAGGACGAGATCGTGGTGGCGGCCGATACGGTCGTTGTGGATGGGGGCGCCATCCTGGGTAAACCGGCTACCCCAGAGGAAGCCGCTCGGACGCTGCGTATTCTGCGCGGACATGTCCATCAGGTGTACACCGCCCTGGCGGCCCTCCGCCCGGTGGATCAGGTAATGGTTACCGACTTGTGTGAAACTGAAGTGCGGATGCGCGCTTACACCGATGCCGAGATCGAGGATTACGTTTCCAGCGGCGATCCGATGGATAAAGCCGGCGCATACGGCATCCAGCACCGGGATTTCAACCCGGTGGAAAATGTGGCGGGATGTTACGCCAGCGTGATGGGCTTACCACTATGCCACCTGGCACGTACCCTTCGCCGGCTGGGGCAACCGCCGCGCACGGATGTGCCCGCGACCTGCCAGGCGGCTTTGAGCTACGACTGTCCTGTTTTCGAGAACATATTCCCGCCGCTTTCCGGTCTGTAAACGGCGGGGTGCATTGGAACACGAGCATGAGCCGATCCAAACTGTTGCTCCTTTTACTGACTTTTATGGTGCTGGCTGCCTGCGGGCAAAATGGGCCGGGTGCAGGGACGAAGCCCTCACCTTCGGGTACGCGGACCCTACCAACCCCCATCGTCAACACTACATCTGCGCCTGACCCTGAAGTCACGGCCAAGGCCTTCCTCGACGCCTGGAAAGCCGAGGATTACGCCAGAATGTACTCCTACTTGACGGGTCTGGCACGAGATGCCATCTCGGAGGACAACTTCGCGGCTCGCTATAAGAGCGTAGCCATCAATATGACGTTGAGCAAGATCGATTACTCCATTACCTCGGCTCTGGTTCTCAGTCCGAACAGCGCACAGGTAGCCTACCGTGTGGTCTACCACACCAATATGTTCCCGGACATCACCCGCGACAACCTGGTGATGAACCTCAGCCTCAACCAGCAGAATCAGTGGCAGGTGCAGTGGGACGATGGCATGATCTTACCTGAGCTGCACGGCGGCAATACACTCCGCCTGGATTACAAGGTGCCGGCGCGCGGCAACATTTACGACCGGAATGGCCACGCCATCGCCTCGCAAGCCGAAGCGGTGGCACTGGGCATCGTTCCTGGGGAGATCGGTGACGGCCAGGAAGGTTCGCTGGTCAGCCTTCTTTCGCGGCTGACCGGCAAAAGCCCTGACGCAATCACCGCTTCTTATCAATATGCCCAGCCCGATTGGTACATCCCCGTTGGCGAGGCCACGATCGACGCGTTTAACAAAGTGAAAGACGCCCTCTCCAATCTGGGCGGCTGGAGAGCCACGTCGTTTCGCACCCGCTATTACGACGGCCCTGTGGCTCCCCAGGCGGTGGGTTACGTACAGGCGATCCCCAAGGATGAGCTGGATCAGTATCGGCGCCTGGGCTACGCCGGGGACGAGCGCGTGGGCGCTTCAGGGCTGGAGAAATGGGGCGAACAGTATCTGGCCGGCAAGCATGGCGGTTCCCTGTATGTGGTTGACACCCAGGGCCAGATTGTAACGCGGCTGGCCGAGACCGATCCGCAGCCGGCCGAATCGATCTACACCACCCTGGACAAGGATCTGGAGCTGGGCGCGCAGAAATCGCTGGGCGGATTCAACGGCGCGGTGGTGGTGCTGGAGCGCGACACCGGGCGCGTGCTGGCGATGGCGTCTTCGCCTGGATTCGACCCAAACTTGTTCGAGCCGGCCAATTACAATTCCAATTACCAGTTGGGCGAAATCCTGAATGATCCAAATCAACCGCTCCTCAACCGCGCCGCCCAGGGCGTCTATCCTCCCGGTTCGATCTTCAAGGTCATCACCATGTCGGCTGCTCTGCAGAGCGGACTGTACACCGCCGACACGACCTACAATTGCACCCATGAATGGACTGAGCTGCCCAATCTGACCCTCTACGATTGGACCTACACCTGGGGTTTCCCTCCCAGCGGGCTGCTTACCCTGCCCGAAGGCCTGATGCGCTCCTGCAATCCATTCTTCTGGCACATCGGCTTGGACCTGTTTCGCCACGACTACCCGACGATAGTGACCGATACGGCGCGCGGCTTCGGTCTGGGCAGCGCGACGGGCATTGACCAGGTGGCCGAATCCACCGGCTCGGTGCCCCAGCCGACCAACGAAGGCGAGGCCATCCAACAGGCCATTGGCCAGGGCGCCATGCAGGTCACCCCGCTGCAGGTGGCCGATTACTACGCGGCGATTGGCAATGGCGGCACGCTTTACCGTCCCCAGCTCGTTGAGAAGATCACCACGCCCGATGGCAACGCCACCTACACCTTCCAGCCGGAAGTGCGCGGCAAGCTGCCGGTCAGCCCCGAGAACCTCAAAATCGTCCAAGATGCCATGCGCAGTGTGGTGGAGAACAAGCGCGGCACGGCTTACTACACCTTCCTCAACATTGGCATTCCAGTGTATGGCAAAACCGGAACGGCCGAGACAGCCGAGAACCCGCATTCCTGGTTCGCCGGCTACACAAACGCCAACAATCCGGATAAACCCGACATTGCCATCGCGGTGGTCGTCGAGAATGCCGGTGAAGGCTCGGAGATCGCCGCGCCCATCTTCCGGCGTATGGTCGAGCTGTATTTCCTGGGCAAACCGATCCGCCTTTTCCCGTGGGAATCAACCTACTACGTGACGCGCACGCCGACGCCGCTCTACACCGATACGAGCGTGCCCGAGGCAACGGCAACACCTACTCCTTGATGCACCCATCTTTATGGAGACCCAACCTGGCTTGATCATCCGCGCGCAATCCGGCTTTTATACGGTGCAGACTGACCAGGGAGCGCTGGTTTGCTGGTTGCGCGGGCGTCTCAAGAAAAACCGGGCAGAAGGAGATATCGCTGCGGTAGGGGACCGTGTACGGGTGAGGCCCTTGCCGGATGGCAATGGGGTGATCGAAGCGGTCGAACCGCGTCGCTCTGAGCTGGTGCGTATGGCCCCATCTCCGCGCGGCGCATACCGGCAGGTGATATTGGCGAATCCCGACCAGGTGGTGGTGGTCTTCGCCTGCGCCCATCCCGAGCCGCGCCTGGGGCTGCTGGATCGTTTTCTGGTGGTGGCTGAGAAGCAGGGCATTCCCGCCTTGATCGTCGCCAACAAGGTTGACCTGACCGGGCGCGACAAGGCTAAGGCGATCTTTGGACACTATCCGGCGCTCGGCTATGAAGTTATCTACACTTCGGTGGTGAGCGGTGAAGGCCTGGCAGAGCTGCGCGGGCGCCTGGAGGGGAAAATCAGCGCCCTGGCAGGACCATCGGGGGTGGGTAAATCCAGCCTGCTCAACGCCCTTCAACCGGGTTTGGGCCTGAAGGTGCGAGAGATCCGCCGCGGAACGCACAAGGGCCGGCACACCACTGTGGTGCGGGAGATGTTCGCCCTGTCCGGAGGCGGTTTCGTGGCCGACACCCCTGGTATCAAAGCTTTTGCCCTGTGGGATATCCAGCCAGAAGAGCTGGACGGATATTTCCCTGAATTGCGTGATCTGGTTGCGCAGTGTGAGTTCAGTGATTGCAGCCATGTTCACGAGCCCGGTTGCGCAATCCGCGCGGCGGTGGCGTCCGGACGCATCCATCCCCAGCGCTACCGCTCATATGTTCGTATGCGGAATATATCTTCAGATTTATCCGAAGATTCGGTCAATGTAGTTGACACCCGGCAAAAATAAGATGTATAATTTGATAGGCCATGCTCGTCCGAACCAGAACCCGACTGTACAAGTAAAAAATACATGTGTCAGCAGGCTCCATTTTGTGGGGTGTGTGCGGGGGCACGCGAGGAGCTCCTGGCAGTGTGTATTTAACCCTCGATTGAGGAGGATACTGGAAGCTTCGTGAACAGGTCGGGAGATCAGGAATGTTGTTAGGGTAAAATGGTGACGAGTGTTATCTAGATAATTAGGTGTATCTGTTATATTAAATCCACCTCATCTCCCAGCCATATAGCTGAACAGGAGTTCCCGTTTTGACATGAGTTCCATCAACGGACGTCCACCCATCCTTCAAATTGAAAACCTGGTGACGCGGTTCTATACGCCAGAGGGCGTGGTGCACGCGGTCAATGGCGTCAACATCACCTTGCACGAAGGTGAAACTCTGGGCGTGGTCGGTGAGAGCGGTTGTGGAAAGAGCGTGACCATGCTTTCTACGCTCCAGCTCATCCCTCAGCCGCCCGGAAAAATCGAAAACGGCCGGGCTTTATTTCACAACAACGACCTCCTCAAGATGGCTCCCGATGAGATTCGCCATGTGCGCGGCTCGCAGATCGGCATGGTTTTTCAGGATCCAATGACCTCGCTCAATCCGGTGCTCACCATTGGGCAGCAGGTAGCCGAGCCGTTAATGATCCATTTGGGAATGAGCAAGAAAGAGGCGCGCGAGCGGGTGGTCGAGCTGCTCAGGCTGGTTGGAATCCCGGAAGCCGAAAAACGCCTCGAGGAATACCCGCACCAGTTTTCAGGCGGCATGCGTCAGCGCGTGATGATTGCCATAGCTCTGGCCTGCAACCCGCAGATCCTGATCGCGGATGAGCCCACCACAGCGTTGGATGTGACCATCCAGGCCCAAATCGTGGAGCTGGTCAAACGGCTGCGCGACGAGCTGGGCATGGCGGTGATCTGGATCACGCACGACCTGGGCATCGTCGCTGGACTGGCCCAGCGTGTACTCGTTATGTACGCCGGTTTCATCATCGAAGAAGCTCCGGTGAAAGAACTGTACGCTAACCCGCAACACCCCTATACCCTTGGCCTGTTGGCAAGCCTACCCCGGCTGGACAGCTCAGGTTATCGGCGGCTGAAGGCCATTCCGGGTACGCCGCCGCTTCTGTACCGCGAACCGGTCGGATGCCCCTTTGCCCCACGCTGTGATTACGTGGTGGATAAATGCAAGCAAAACCCCCCGCTTATGCAGGTGGGCGAAGATCACTGGGTGGCTTGTTGGGTAGATCCTCACAACGGTGGGAGGCTGCGTTAATGACTGACGGCAGCGACAATGTCCTGTTGCGGGTTGATAATCTGGTGAAATATTTTCCCATCCTGCGGGGGGTTTTCCAGCGCCAGGTGGGTGCGGTCCGCGCAGTGGATGGGATATCGTTCGAAATTTATAAAGGCGAAACATTTGGTCTGGTGGGTGAATCCGGCTGCGGCAAGTCTACAGCCGGGCGAACGATCCTCCAGCTATACAAACCTACCGCCGGAAACGTGTACTTCGAGGGCGTCAATCTGACCACCTTGAAGAGCGAGGATATGCGTCGGTTGCGCCGGCGGATGCAGATGATCTTCCAGGATCCCTACGCCTCGCTCAATCCCCGCATGACGGTCAACGAGATCATCGGGGAACCTTTGCTTGTGCATGGGGTTATTAAGCGAAACGAACTCTCAGAACGCGTGGCGGAACTGCTGCGCACGGTGAAATTGAGCCCCGATTTCGCCGCGCGCTATCCGCATGAGTTCTCCGGAGGGCAGCGACAGCGTATCGGCGTCGCCCGTGCACTGGCGCTGCAGCCCGAATTCATCGTTTGCGACGAACCCATCTCGGCGCTGGATGTCTCCATACAGGCGCAGGTTGTCAATCTGCTGGAAGATCTGCAGCAGCAATTCGGGTTAACCTATCTGTTCATCGCCCATGACCTTTCCATGGTGCGCCACATCAGCCGGCGCGTGGCTGTGATGTATCTGGGCATCCTGGTCGAGCTGGCATCCCGGGATGAGCTCTACAGTAAACCGCTGCACCCCTATACACAAGCACTTCTCTCGGCAGTCCCCGTGCCGGACCCTGTGATGGAAGAGCGGCGGCAGCGGATCATCCTGGAGGGCGACGTGCCCAGTCCGGTGAACCCGCCTTCGGGCTGCCGATTCCGCACCCGCTGCCCTATTGCTGTTAAAGTATGCGCCGAAGTACAACCTGAATTCCGGGAAGTGTCGCCAGGGCACTGGGTCGCGTGCCATCTGGTTTGACCGGTTGAGAAGTCATTACACGAAACACGAGTGTGGAAGACCGAATAAGGAAGGAGGTGATAGCGGAAAGAACGTTCGCACTTACCGACGCGATGTAGCCTTAAATAACCATCGCAACCGTTCTGAACCATCAGTCCAATGGAAGGAGAAGAAGTATGCGTAACAAACTGTTTATCGCTGCTTCGCTGTTAGTCTTAGCGAGCATGGTCCTGGCTGCGTGCGGTCCACAGGCGACCCCGCAAGTGATCACGCAGATCGTGGCCGGAACCCCTCAGGTCATCGAGGTGACTTCCACCCCACCGCCTCCACCTGGTCCGGCGGAATTCAAATCCAAAGATCCAACCACCTGGGTCACGGCCGAATTCGGCGAGCCTGACACCTTCGACCCGGCGCTGGCCTACGACACGGCTTCTGGCGAGATCATCCAGAACGTGTATGAGACGCTGGTCTTCTACAAGAAGGAACAGGCTGGCGTGTTCGTGCCGATGCTGGCCGAGAAATGGGACATTTCGCCAGATGGCAAAACCTACACCTTCACCATCCGCAAGGGCGTGAAGTTCCACGACGGCACGGAAATGACCCCTTCCGATGTGGCTTACAGCCTCCAGCGCGGCATGCTGCAGGGCGGCTCGAGCTCCCCGCAGTGGCTGTTGACCGAAGCCTTCTTTGGACCGTCCGTCGATGACGTCACTCAGCTCATCGATCCCTCTGGGGGCCTGATGGACGATGTCGAGGGTGTGCAGAAAGTAGATCCCGCCAAGCTCAAGTCTGTGTGCGAACAGGTGAAGGCCGCCGTAGTGGCTGATGACAACGCCGGCACGGTGACCATGAAACTGGCGCAGCCATGGGGACCCTTCCTGGCNACCCTGGCCAACACCTGGGGCGCCGTGATGAGCCAGAAGTGGGTGGTCGCCAATGGCGGTTGGGACGGCTCCTGCGACACCTGGCAGAAGTTCTATGGTATGACCTCCGATAAGGATCCCTTCACCTCCATCGCTAACGGCACCGGCCCCTTCAAGCTGGACTCCTGGGAAAAGGGTCAGCAGATCACCCTGTCGCGCAACGACAACTACTGGGTGACCACGCCTCTGTGGGACGGCGGCCCGACCGGCCCGGCCAAGCTGGCCAAGGTGATCATCAAATCGGTGAACGAGTGGGGCACGCGCTTCGCCATGCTCCAAGCAGGTGACGCGGACACCGTCGTGGTCAACGCCGACAGCTTCTCGCAGGCCGACCAGCTCGTTGGCGAGGAATGCCCGTATGATCCGGCCACCGGCNCCACTCCTACCTGCAAACCCACCAACACGCCGGATCAACCGCTGCGCGTATTCTCCGGTCTGCCCACCATCAATCACACTGACATCTTCTTGAACGAGAAGGTGAACACCACGGGTGGCAACCCCTACATTGGCAGCGGTAAGCTGGATGGCAATGGCATCCCGCCGGATTTCTTCAGCGACATCCACATCCGCAAGGCATTCAACTACTGCTTCAACTGGGATCAATGGATCAAGGACGGCTTTGCCGGCTACGGTCAGCAGATCCCGACCCTGCCGCTGCCCGGCATGCCTGGCTATGATGCCAACGCCCCGAAGTATTCTTACGATGCCGACAAGTGCAAGGCTGAATTCCAGGCCTCGACACTGAAGTCTCCGGATGGCAAGAGCGTGTGGGACGTCGGCTTCCGCTTCCAGATCGCCTACAACGTCGGCAATATCCCCCGCCAGACCGGCGCGCAAATTCTGGCCACCAACCTGGTGCGCCTGAACCCGAAGTTCTTGGTTTCGGTAATTTCGCTGCCGTGGGCCACCCTGCTGCACTCCTACCAGGCATCGCAGTTGCCCGTGTGGGTCATCGGCTGGCAGGAAGATATCCACGATCCGCATAACTGGTACCAGCCGTACCTGACCGGTACGTATGGTAGCAATGAGAACTTCAGCGAAGACTTCAAGAAGCAGGTCTCTGACCTGGTCACCAAGGGTGCGGCCGAGGCCGATCCGGCCAAGCGCGACGCGATCTACAAGCAGCTCAACCAGGTGATCTACGACTACGCCCCAATGATCATGGGCGTCCAGCCCACGACCAGGCGGTATGTCCAGCGCTGGGTGAACGGCTACTACTACAACCCGATCTACGGCTACCTGTACTACTACCCGTTCTCCAAGAACTAAGCCCAGACCGGGACTTAATCCAGGGGCCTGGCCTGACCAGGCCCCTGGTATCCAGAAATCATTGGATANTTTGCTATAAAAAGATGATCAACTACATCATTCGCCGCCTGTTGCTTTTACCCGTCATCCTGCTCGGGGTCACCTTACTGATCTTCGCCATGCTGCAACTCTTGAGCCCCGTGGAACGCTCCGCGCTGTACATCCGCGATATTCCCCACAATCCGGATGCCATCCCCGGCATCATTAAACGTTATGGCCTGGACGACCCGCTCCCGGTGCAATACTGGCATTGGCTGGTTGGCAAACAGGACCCCGTTACGGGAAAAATCGTCGGCGGNGTGCTGCGCGGCGACCTGGGTTACTCACGCGTGGGCAACCAGTATGTGGTAGACCTGATCAAGCAGCGCTTCCCGGCCACCCTGGAGCTGGCGCTGTGGGCGTTCGTGCCCATCGTNGTGGTGGGCATTTGGCTGGGAGTGCAGGCGGCGATCCAGCACAATAAACCATTCGATCAGGCCGCGCGTATTTTTGCCATCGTTGGGTCTTCATTCCCCACTTTTGTGTTTGGCCTGCTGGTGCTGATGCTGTTTTACGCCAAGCTGCGCTGGTTCCCTCCCGGGCGTCTCTCGGATTGGGCCAATTTTGTTGTGAACTCCCCTGGCTTTGTGCACGTCACCTATCTCAACACCGTTGACAGCCTGATCAATGGTCGCTTCGACNTTTTTCTCGATTCCCTGCGCCATTTGATTCTCCCCATTTTGACCCTGTCCTACATCAGTTGGGCCACTTTCCTGCGCGTCACCCGCTCTTCTATGCTGGAAGCGCTGCGCCAGGATTACATCACCACCGCCCGCGCCAAGGGTCTGCCCGAACGGGACGTGATCAACAAGCACGCCCGCCCCAATGCCATGATCCCAGTGGCTACCCTGGCTGGTTTCCAGGTGATCATCCTGTTGGGCGGAGTGGTGATCACCGAGACGGTGTTCAATTATCCGGGCATCGGTTCGGCCTTCGCGACCGCTTCAGCGCAGTTGGATGTGGTTACCGTGCTCGGTTTTGCCCTCTTTAACGGCATGATCTTAATTCTNGCAAACCTGGCGGTGGACGTCATGTACGCGTTCATCGACCCGCGGGTGCGCTTGAGCTAGGCGAGGTATNTATATGGCCACNACCACTCAAACACCCTCTGCAGCCGGAAAGCCGGTCGAAATTCTGCCTGAAGAAGTATCCCTGCGCCCAATTGGACGGTTGGAGCGCTTCCTCGGCCAGGAAAACTACCGCATCATCAAAGG
>JGI24721J26819_10004958_pt1 | contig 13520 bp, 14 predicted proteins | sample YelNatPaOPGAMG01_FD_26819 | JGI IMG/M metagenome (IMG submission 26819)
AGCTCACTTCAAAACAGGTCTCGACAAATTTATATTTCTTGGATCATTTCAGCTGGGATATGAGAATCGTAATGAAATTCGGAGGTGTGAGTGTAAAAGACGGAAATAGTATCCTCCATTGCGCTAATCTCATCAAGAAATTTTCGGAAGAAAACGAAATAGTCGTAGTCGTCTCTGCGATGTCAGGTGTAACGGACTCGCTTCTATCTGCGGCTGCGAAGTGTAGTAGCGGAGCAAGCGCCGGCTATGTTAAGCTATTCGTCGCAGAAATGATGAAAAGACATTACGAGGCTGTGGAAAAGGCTGTGCTAAGCGATGATATTAAGGTTAGGGTGATTCAGGCTCTCGAGAGGTTATTTGACGAGCTCGAGAAGGTTCTGCTTGGTATTAGCTACCTCGGAGAACTTACAAAGAGGAGTGAGGACTACATAGTCTCGTTCGGAGAAAGGCTCGTAGCCCCGATACTGTCCGCCTCGCTTTTGTCTCTAGGTGTGGATTCGGTCGCGATGACCGGAGGGGATGCAGGGATTATAACAGACAAGAACTACGGAAGAGCAAAGCCTTTGCCTGGTGTTTACGATTTGATAAAAACAAGGCTAGAACCCCTCTTGAGAATAAAGAAGACAGTACCCGTTGTGACAGGATTCATAGGGGCAACAGAAGATGGTACGATAACGACACTCGGCAGAGGGGGGAGTGACTATACCGCAACGATTCTTGCATCGGCGTTGAATGCCGACGAAGTTTGGCTCTGGAAGGAAGTTGACGGCATAATGACTTGCGATCCGAAGTTCGTGCCAGAAGCGAAGTTCATCCCCGAAATATCATATCAGGAGGCAATGGAACTATCCCACTTCGGTGCGAAGATACTTCACCCACTAGCACTTATTCCTGTGATGAGAAAGGGAATTCCCGTAAGGATAAAGAATGTTTTCAATCCCGACGCGGTTGGGACAGTCATATGTGCCAGCACAAAGGAAAGCAAAGAGATAGTCAAAGCACTCAGCTTAATACAGAATACAGGAATTGTCAATATAAGCGGTGCTGGGTTCGATTTCGCGGAAATAATGGCTAAGGTTTTCAGCATACTGGCACAGGAAAGAGTTAATGTCATCATGGTTTCTCAGAGTTCTTCCGAGTTGAATCTCTCGATCGTGGTTGACAATAAGGACGTGGAGAAAGCCTATCGGGCTTTAAAAATAATTGAAAACGGTGTGATCAAAGTTTCAAAGATAGAAAATATCGCAATAGTCAGCGCTGTCGGAGCCGGAATGGCCGGTACTCCGGGCGTTGCAGGCAGGATTTTCTCGGCTTTAGGTAAAAATAAGATTAACGTAGTGATGATAAGCCAAAGCTGTTCAGAATACAATATTTCGTTTGCTGTGAAGGCTGAAGAAGGAGTCAATGCTCTGAGAGTAATCCATGACGAGTTCGGGCTTAAAAATTAGGGATCTCGCAAAAAAAGCCGTGGAGCTTTTATCAAAGCACAATTTCGCGAGGGTATATACCCACTATGATGCAGACGGAATCGCTGCAGGAGCAATAATAGCCAAATCTCTGCTCAGGGCTGGAAAGGAGTTCCATCTCACCTTCCTCAAGGGTCTGAACGACTTTGAACCTGAAACAGATGGATTGCAGATCTTCGCAGACATGGGCAGCGGATATTGCGAGTTGATGTCCCGCATAGATGCGGACGTTATTGTACTAGACCACCACAAGCCAAATGGGGATATAAATCCCAAAAGGAGCCTTGTACACGTCAACCCTCACCTACTCGGTATAGANGGGACCTACGAAGTTTCTGCTAGTGGCATTGCGTATTTATTCGCGAAAGAACTCGGAAACAATAAGGATCTTTCATCCATAGCGATACTCGGGGCTATTGGTGATAAACAAAAATTCGTAGGAATTAACGCAGAGATACTCGAAGAGTCGAGTTCTTCAGGATGTGCTGAAGTCAAACCAGGGCTTTACTTGCCTTCCGGAAAGCTTTCAAAGGCTTTAAAAATGAGCCTTGAGCCCTATCTTGACTTTTATAAAAAAGAAGAAGAATTAGAGTCCTTTCTTAAAAAGCTCGGCCTGGACGGGGATAAAGAAGTAAATGAGCTGAATTTTAATGAAACTCAGAAGCTAGCCGATGCCATAGTGCTCAGACTTCTGAAAATCGGTGCTTACGAAGGTGTGTTCGAACAAATAGTAGGCAGAAAGATCCTGCTTAAAAATCTACCGCTACAGAATGCAATCAGCTTGGTTGACGTGATAAACTCTTGCGGGCGTGCAGGAGAGATGAGTACCGCATTAAGCATACTTCTGGGAGATCAAAAGGCGCTTAAGGTTGGAATAGAGATCAGCGAGAAGTTTACAGTTGAAATCCTTGAACAACTCGCAAAGTGCAGAAGCGAAGTTAGAGAGGGATTCTGCATCCGATATCTCATACTGGACGATGCTGTATCGACCAGCCCCATAGCCACAATTCTTTCACGGTATCTTATGCCAGATAAGCCCATAGTTGTGATAAACATAAAGAAGGACGGGAAAGTGAAGGTTTCTGCAAGGACAACAGAAAAGATCGCAAAAAAACTCGATTTGGCCGAGGTCATGCGTCTCTCCGCTCTTCGTGTGGGCGGAGTCGGTGGAGGGCATAGGGTGGCAGCAGGAGCAAATATCGAAAAAGGAAAGGTAGAAGAATTTTTGAAGGAGGTAGACAGGCTTTGCTGTGCTATGCTCGCTTAGAGATCGAGAGCAGGGATGCCGAAAAAATTGCAATGGCTTTAAGAGTTGATGACCCAGACTGGTGCAATTGCTACCCGGAAAAAGAAAAGATAGTGATCGAGATAAAGGCTAGAAAGGTGAGCTCGCTCCTATACGCAATAGATGACTACCTGATGCATCTCAAGATGTGCGAAAACTTATGAGACTTTCAGTCGAAAACTATTTGACATTACGTAGAAACTTGAACAGGATCTCAGATTTAGAGAAGTTTCAAGTTCCAAGAGGGGTAATGCATGCCATTTTAATGCAAAAAAAAGTCGAAAGTGTTAAGAGAAAGTACCATTTATTCTCAGGGAGGACTAAAGAAATCCTCCAATACTGGAATGAGAGAAAAAGGCTCCCAGAGTGGTTAACATTAACACCTGTTCTGAAGGTCAGACTTCTGCTGAAAGGAATGGATTTCTCAACGAAGCAGATCAACAAGGCCCTCAGGAACCCCAACGAACTTGATGAAGAATTAGCAAAGCTTGTTTATGATGCGGTTTCGAAAGATTTCATTTACTCACCGATTGCAGCCAAGCTTCAATGGACGTTAGGTAAGATCGGTGAGAGGATAATAGAGAACAAACTCAAAAGCCTAGGTATAGAATTCAAGACTGAAAAAGAACTCAGAATGCAGAAGACACCCGACTTCTTTTTCGAGGAACCTCTAGACTTCCTTGGTAGGAGGATTAGATGGATCGAAAGTAAAGCCCTTTTTGCAGATCTGAAGACATACGATCTTTATTTCAGAAAGCAAATTTCGAAATACCAAGAGCTCTTTGGCGATGGTCTGGTGGTATTCTGGCGTGGAAGTCTAACTGGTCTTCCAGTTAGCGACGGGAGCGAATTTGAGTGCGATTTGAAGAATAAGCTACTTGAAATGAAGCTTTACGTTTCAAAGTCAGATAAAGTTGAAGGAGATCCTTTGAAGCTTGCAGAAAAATTCATTGAAGAATACATCTCACAGGACGTTTTTCCGTACAATTCCAAAGTTATTAGAATACTCAGAAACATGGGATTTAAGATCCTGCAAAACTCGCCAAACAAGGAGGCTTGACCTAGTCCAGAAAGCTGCATTTGTTTCCTAGGTGAGCTACCCTGCCTTCAAAGGCGGAGCTTCCGATGTCAAAAAATTTAATAGATAATTTCAAAATCACCAATTTTTCCTTCGGCTTCATCCCTTTTTTCCTTGTGCTCCCTAAGAAAATCCACCATCAATTCAGAAGCGAATTTTTTACAACTTCCACATAGTAGCCTACCCGATCTGCAATCCTCCTCGATTCTCTTTAGTTCCTCATCGCTTTCGATGAGATGGAAAGAGTAAAACTCAAAAATAACGCACTTCTCGGGCTCACCGCCTAAACGCTTCTGTTCCTCGGAAGTTGCCCTTCCTCCCGTTAATGCGTTCTTGAGCTTTCTAACTGCAACCTCGGGGTCATCAAGTAGCGAAATGTAGCTCTCGGGCTTACTCGAGCTCATCTTTCCTCCCGTAAGCCCTGTGGTGAACCTGTGATATATAGAACTGGGGGGAATAAACCCAAATCCCCCAAGCTTAATTTCAAGTTCTCTGATAGCTCTTTCGATCTCTAGGGGATTTCCGAAAATGTCTACATGACCTTCAAAGCTCTTAAATTCGAAACCCAACTCTGAAAGCTTTTTAAGCAGCTCATCACGCTTACTTCTTACTCTCAAGCCATTATCGATTCTTTCAAAGGAGAACAGATTTATTCTCGAAGCCAAATCCCTCGTCAGCCTCAAATGAGGATCCTGATCTGCCCCCACTGGNACGANCACGGGTTTTGGACCTCCAAAATTTTTGAGCTGGGGTTGGAGAATATCNGCAGACTGAACTAGGGAAACAAATGCCTTTGAAATCTGCGTATCCCCNCTAAAGCCATATATTGCCCTCATTTCATTAAGATTTACCTCGGCAGATAATTCATAAGCCAGATCCTTAACCGCGGCATTTTTTGACTGAAAGTAAATCAAAGCATCTTTTTCGAGGCCCAGAGCAATTATGCTCTTCACATAATCCATTCCTATCTGCTTGGTTTTTTCGTAGCTCAATCCGCGCACCAAGTGGGCTTCCATGTCAGCAATAGCGACGAAGGCCCTCGCTCCGAGTTTCTGATGCCAGATGATCTCGTCCATCGTCATTTTGTGTCCGAAGTGAATGGCCCCTGAAGGCATAAATCCCGACATAACTGCGAAATCCTTCGCGCAGTTAATTGCCTCAACGATCCTCCAGTAATCTCTGTGTCCAAAGATTATCCCGCGCCGCATTAGTTTGTGTGGGTTAGGAATGAATTTCAGTAATTCACCGAATGGATTGATCCCGAATTCTTCAAGCAGCTTCTTATAATCGATAACTCCTTCAACTTCCCAAGGGGTGATCACAGTTTTCCGTTTGCATTAGGTTAATATTCTTTGTGCAGACTGAATTCGATGATCCAGATAATGGGCGCTGGCGCCCTTGGATCTCTGCTCGGGGCTCTCATCCAATTATCGGGCTACGATGTCGTATTCGTCGCTAGAGGAGAACAACTCAAGGCCATTAAAAAAAAGCTAACAGTTTCAGGGCTGATTAATGCAGAACTCAAGGTTAAAGCTGTTGAAAAACCGACTGATGCTGAATTGACATTTTTCACAGTTAAGGCCTACGATACAGAGGAAGCGGCGAGAGCTCTGAGCAAAGTAGACCCTGGAATCGTCTGTAGCGTTCAGAACGGTATAGGTGTTGAAGATGTGATCAAAAAATACGCTGAGAAGGTTGTAAGGGGGGTCACGAGTTACGGAGCGAATCTTCAAGATTTTGGACACGTAGTTTACGCTGGAGAGGGGTGCATTTATCTGCCGAACAACTCCCTGGGAAGGGAGGTGAGAGGGCTTCTAACCAATGCGAAGCTAAATTTAGAGCTTGTGGAGAACATTGAATTTCGAATATGGGCCAAAGCTGTGCTGAATTCTGCAATCAATCCATTGACCGCAATATGCAGGGTCCGAAACGGAAGGATTGTGGAGAACGAATATCTATGGGGCCTAGCCTCGCAAATCGCAAAGGAAGGAGAAGAACTGATGAAAAGGCTGGGATATGAGTTCGATGCCGTTTCCGAAGTGAGAAGGGTTGCAATGGCAACGGCGAAAAACAGATCCTCAATGCTTCAGGATATTGAGAAAGGAAAGAGAACGGAGATCGACTACATAAATGGCGTATTGATTGAAAAATGCAGAGAATTAGGTCTGAACTGCTATGCAAACGAATTCGTTTACAAAATTATAAAGGGATTGGAGAATGAACTTACTTCAAGTTTTACTGATCTCGGCCTCACCGATACTTGAACTCAGGGGCGGGATTCCGCTTGCGATCTACCTGGGCTTTAGCCCAGCAGAAGCGTACATAATTTCGATCATAGGAAACTTTCTGCCTGTCCCATTATTACTGATAGGATTAAATAGGCTTATAGAACTCTTCAGTGGGATTGAACCAATCTGGAGCATCTACAAGAGAATAGAGCAAAGAGTGGAAAGAAAAAAAGGAATTGTAGAGAAGTACGGTTACATAGGGCTTTTAATATTCGTTGCAGTACCTCTGCCAGCCAGTGGTGCGTGGACAGGATGTCTTATTGCAACCCTGCTAAAGATGAACAGAATAAAGTCAACGATCTCAATACTAATAGGAATCTGCATTGCAGGCTTAATCGTTATCCTCCCATTTGTTGGATTAAGTTTTATAAATTAAAACGAAACAAAAAATTTTAATTCTTCTATTCAAAAAATAATCCCGTGCTAGAGCTCTTAATCTCGACAAGACTGCAGATCCTACTAAAGCTGAAGGAAAGACCCTACACCATCTCGGAGCTTTCTAAGATCCTTGGATTTTCAAAAACCACTGCAAGTTATCACCTTGAAAGACTACAGGCTGGAGGACTAGTTGAACGGGTTGAAAGGGGAAAATGGGTTTATTACCGAATCACTGAGCGTGGACTGAAAAGCTTGCAGATCCGAGTTTTAGCTTCATTGATATTCCTAAGTTGTGCACTAATATCGGCCATTGCCGCGATAGTTCAGGGCCTCCATAGAATCAAAGAGGCCGGAATGGCGGAAATAACAAAAAAGGTCACGCCTACAGCCACAGAAGTTACTCCAGATTACTTCTTGCTTCAATTGGTGGCAATTACGACAATAGCGCTTATATCTTTCATTCTATTCCTGTATTTTAGAAGGTGACAAATAGCAGGGCTATTCCGACTGCATAGATAGTGCCGAGAACATCCGCAATAGTTGTCACCAATGGAATCCCGCCATTATCGGGATCTATTCTCAATTTGTGTAGAAGAACGCTGAGGTAGAAGGAAAGCAATAGGACCAAAAATACCATGGAAATAAAGGAAAAAAAGAATATCGCCAACGCAAAGGCGTTAAATGGAATTGTGCCAAAGTAAACGTATGCCATCACAAACGGGATGACCGAAATGAATGGATAAACAAAGGGGGCTGTAAAGAGAAGATACTTAATATCCTCCATAGCCTTTTTGAGATCGAATCCTTCTATCTCACCCAAATGAAGCTTTGTGGACGTCCTCGCAACTACTATACAACCATAATTACCTAGCTGATCTAGGATTGATGGATATGCAAAACTCACAAAGAGGGAAAGATATATTATCTCAGAGAACTCATCGAGAATGTTACCAGTTATGCTCTGGATCAAAGCCAGAGAGCATACTATTGCCACTGATTCCCTATAGATCTTCCAGTTTTTCTTCTCTGTCAAAGATATTATTATGGAGATTGCAAGGACAAGGGTCAATATTAATGCCAAGATCCAGCCAATTTTGATTTCGAAAAGAAAGATCAGCAATACCAAGGACGGGATCGTTATCAAATCCGCTACGGAAGTTATGAAAGGCCCCGAAATGCTATCCGGATCTATGGCTCTCCTGAATGCAAGTATGACCACCAGCGCAGTGGAAAGCGACAAAAAAATCGCAGAAATAACACTGGAACTTATTGCTATTTCCGTTGCAGCTATCATCGAATCCAAATCACGGTACTTAAAAAAAGCCAGAAGTAGTAGAATCAATGCTGGTATCGTTGCAAGCCATACGGAAAAGAAGAAGTTACTAAACACGTATCTGTCCTTAAAATTGGCCTCAGAAGAACCGAGATAAAATGCGGTGGATAATCTCGAGGCCATTGACCCGAATACATTCCCCCTAAGCCCCATCAGGCCCGGAAGTACAATAAGAAGATAGGGATAGTTCTCAACAAACTTCTCAAAATTTGTACCAAGAAAGAATCCTGCAAATACATCAAAGATTAAACAAAGATAAAGAACGGGAACAATTAATCTTAAAGCCGTTCTATAGCTCAATTCCCTCTCTGGAATTACCACTGCCAATATTATCCCCGAATCAATGACCCCGACAGGTATATATACTTTCTTGCAAAATAATCAGGGGGGTGTTTTAAATGTCAAAATACCAATGCAGCGTTTGTGGATATGTATACGACGAAAATGAGGGGGATCCCGATAGCAACGTTCCTCCCGGAACCAAGTGGGAAGATCTGCCAGAAGACTGGGTTTGCCCTGTTTGCGGTGCAACGAAGGACCAGTTCGAAAAATTGAGTTAAGAGAATGATAGTTTTAATTTTATACCAATTTTTTCGAAAATTAAATACTGTATGATAAAAAATGCTAGAAAGATTTAAAAAATAAGAAGGGCTTTTTGACGTTAAAAAATTATCTAAAAGTTAGCAAACTTTAAATACTGTTAAAAAAACTCTGGAAAGGTGATAGAAAATGTTGTCGGAGTTTATCCTGACGGATGAACAGAAAGCCATAAAAGACGCCGCCAGAGAGTTTGCAGAAAAAGAGTTTCCAAAGTATGCTGAGGAATGTGACAGGGAAGAGAAGTTCCCATTCGAACTATGGAAGAAAGCTGCAGAACTTGGATTCATTGGAATGTCTTTCCCAGAGGACTATGGTGGACAGGGTGCAGGAATACTGGATTCCTGCTTGGTCGTTGAAGAGTTCTGGAGGGTCGACGGCGGTCTAGGCCAGATCCTATCCTCCACCTTCGGTTCCGAGCAGATCCTGATGTTCGGGAATGAAGAGCAGAGAGAAAAGTACTTGCCCCCACTTGCAAAAGGAAAGAAGATCTGCTGCGCCTGCTATACGGAACCACAGGCCGGAAGCGATGTTGCGGGAATAAAGACAAGAGCTGATAAGGTAGGAGACGAATACGTGATTAATGGTACAAAGATGTTCATAACCAACGGAACGATTGCAGATTACTATATAGTACTTGCTAGAACCGACCCTAACCCAAAGAAGAGGCACCACGGAATGAGCGTCTTCATAGTGGAAAAAGGAACACCCGGACTTGAAGCAAAGAAACTGCACAACAAACTTGGCATAAGGGCAAGCGATACCGCCGAGGTAGTATTCAAGAACGTTAGAGTTCCAAAAGAAAACCTGATTGGAGAGGAAGGAAATGGATTCTACCAGACCATGATGTTCTTCAACGTTACTCGTATCCCGGTAGCTTTCCAGGCAGTAGGTCTTGCCCAGGGTGCCTTTGAGCTAGCCTTCAATTACGCAAAGAACAGGGAACTCTTCGAACAGAAGCTGATCGACTTCCAGGTCACACAGGACAAGCTCGCAAAAATGAGGGTAAAGCTCGAGTGCGCGAGGCTGCTTGCATATCAGGCGGCATATCTCCAAGACAAGCAGGGAATGCCTGATCCTGGAGTTACCGCAATGGCTAAGTACTACTGCGCACACGCCGCAAATGAGATCGTCAACGAAGCCCTGCAGATCCATGGAGGTTACGGATACATGGGAGAACAGGCTATTTCGAGAATGTACAGAGACGTCAGAATTCTCGAGATATACGAAGGAACTAGAGAAATAGAGCTTGAGATAATTGCAAGATCCCTGATGGGCAAGTTGCCGTCAAAGCTTAGCCAGATAAGAAAGCATCCTCTCATGTAATCTTATTTTTTGGGTGATAAAAATGGAAGAGGTCTATATTGTGGATTACCTGCGATCCGCCTTCTCGAGATCCCGTCCAAGAGAGCCCGAAAAGGATGTCTTCAACAAGATTGACATGCCAGCAGTCGCTGCCATGCTGGTCAAGGAAATGGTAAACAGAACGGGGATAGATCCAAGAGAGATAGGAGATCTAATCACAGGGTGCACAATGCAGATGGGAGAGAGCTGGCTGTTCGGAGGCAGAATGGTCCACATGCTCGCCGAGCTACCAATAGAAGTACCAGCTCAGGGCACCGAAAGAGTCTGCATTTCTGGAATGTCCGCAATGCACCAGTGCGCAATGGAGATCATGCTGGGATTTAGCGACATAACAATTGCCTGTGGCATTGAACACATGACTCATCTCCCGATGCAGCCGGATCTAAACCCCCACATGGGTATCTCACCATCACTGTTAAGCAGACAGGATCTGATTGACAGATACGACTTGATGACTGCCGTCAGCATGGGTCTAACTGCAGAGAAGCTTTTTGCAAAGTGGAAAGACAAGCTCGGATGGACAAAGAGAGATCTTGACGAATGGGGTGTGAGGAGCCACAAGCTCGCAGCAAAGGCTTTGAAAGAGGGTTACTTCCTGAATGGAGAAGGCTATCCGACAAAGAGAAAAGGAGAGATTCTGCCGATTGAAGTCGAGCAATCTGACGGTAGCAAGAAATTGATCGACACAGATCAGTCTATCAGACCAGATACAACACTAGAAGCAGTTGAAAGGCTTCCACCAGCCTTTAAACCGGATGGAGTTATTACAGCCGGCAATTCTTCGCCACTGAACGCTGGAGCTACCGCAATCATGCTGATGAACAAGAAGAAAATGAAAGAATACGGTTTGGAACCAATGGCAAAAATAGTCTCCTTGGGCTGGGCAGGTGTTGATCCCAGCGTGATGGGCGAAGGTCCCGTTCCGGCAACGCAGAAGGCCTTGAAATACGCAAAACTCGAGGTTAAGGACATAGACTACTGGGAGATAAACGAGGCTTTCTCAGTAGTCACGCTCTTTGCAATCAAGATGTTCAAACTCGATCCTGAAAAGGTAAACATAAAGGGAGGAGCAATAGCCATCGGACATCCGCTTGCAGCCAGCGGAATAAGGCTCACCGGAACACTAGCAAGAATCTTAAACATAGAGGGTGCAAAATACGGAGTTGCAACCCTCTGTGGCGGTGGAGGACAAGGAGGGGCTGCAATAATTGAGAATCCATACGTATAGAGTCTATTTTTTATTTCATTTTTAAATTTCCATTAAATTCAGAGTTGCAGAATAAAAATTTTAGATAGGTCTCTTAAATTAAAAATTACGCCCTAGGCCAAAGACCGTAGTATGCGTTTAGGACCATAACAAGAACAAACGTCAAAATACCGGCGAGCATCACGGCCTTTGGACTTATCTTTACCTTTGCCTTTTCCTCCTCAAAATACCTCATTATTCCTGCTGANGACATGAGTGGTGGTGTCCTCTCTTTTGTGCGCGAGACCTTTGGCATAATCTCTATCCCTCGAACGGGTATATAAAATCTCTCCTCTGGTGAAATATTTAAACCCCAACTCTAACTTTGAGCATGTTCCTCAATCTCATAAAAGATGNGATCAAAACACTCGGAGAACACGGAGATGAAAAATATATAAAGGAAAGCGAACATGCAGACCTAACGACAACAATTGCTTTTAAGATAGCCAAAGAAAGAAAATTAAGCCCTCAGGAGGTTGCAGATGAGATCGTAGCCAAAATTACGCCTAGAGGATACATAGGAGGCGCTGAAAGTGTAAACGGATATATAAACTTCTTTGCAAATTATGAATTTTTGGAGGATACTATAGAGGTCATTCTTAAAGATGAAAACTATGGATCGATCGGAGCAAGCGGTAAAGTACTAATAGAGCACACATCGGCAAATCCAGACGGGCCTCTGCACATCGGTCACATCAGAAATTCTGTCATCGGAGATACGTTGGCACGGATTTTCAGGAAGGCGGGTTTCGATGTTACGACCCATTACTACATAAACGACATGGGAAGACAGATGGCAATAACTGTACTGGGGGTCGAAAGATTCGGACTAAAAGACAAAAAACCGGATCATGCAATTGCCGAAGCATACATTTCTGCAAATAGACTGCTTGAAAGTAATCCGGAACTGGAGAAAGAAGTGGAGGAGTTGATGCTGAAATACGAAAATTTTGACAGAGAGACTGAAAGGAAATTTAAAGAGGCAATAGAAAAAGCAATGGCTGGGATAAAAGCCACNATGGAAAGAATTAACGTCAACCACGACGAGTTTGTATGGGAAAGCGATTTTATCAAAAACGGATATGTCGACAAGATCCTAGGGTTCCTCGAATCCAAGGGTCTGATAAAGAAGGAGAGGGCCTGGATCATAGAGCTTGAGGGTTTTGACAAAGAGGTCGTCATAAAAAGGGAGAACGGCACGTCCCTTTATGTCACCAGGGATCTGGCTTATCACCTCTGGAAGAGCGAGAAATTCGAGAGAATAATAAACGTATGGGGGGCCGATCACAAGCTCTACGGTGCCCAACTTCTGAAGCTTTTGGATATTCTGGGGATAAAGAAACCAGAAATTGTTTTCTTTGAATTCGTTTCCCTACCTGAAGGTAGAATGAGCACCAGGAGAGGTAAGTTCATTTCTGCCGACGAACTGATAGAGAAAGTAAAGGAGGAGGCGAAGAAGATCATTGTCAACAGGGGTTTCTCGGAAGAAGAGATTGATAAGATATCTGAAGCCGTTGCAATAGGGGCTATAAGGTTCGACTTCCTTAAGGTGGCTCCTGAAAAGCCCATGGTTTTTGATATGAACAAGGCACTTGACTTCGAGCGACAAACAGCAAGCTATATCCAGTACACATACTCAAGAGCGTGCAGCATAATGAGAAAATGTGATGAGGAGGTAGAATTCTCGCCGGAGCTTTGCGAGAAAACGGAAAGGGATCTTGTCATTATACTTGCGAAGATGCCCTACTATATCTACAAGGTCGTGAATGAAGCGAGACCAAACATATTCGCAGAGTACATGCTGCATCTGGCATCCAAATTCAACGAATTTTACAGAGATTACCCTGTTTTGAAGGCTGAGGGAGAAATAAAGAAGAACAGAATCGCAATCGTAGCTGCCGTGAGCAAGGTTCTAAGGATAGGCCTCGAACTGATGGGCATTCAGGCTATTGAGAGGATGTAGATGATAGAACCGATTGTAGAGGAACTTTTAGAGTACCGCTTGGTTGGTATATTTCTCTTATCTCTAATAGCAAATTCAATTCCGTTTGTCGGGCTGCCCTACCTTAACGTTCTCGTACTTTTGAGTCCATTTCTTGATAGATGGGAATTTTATATGGTCATAATCGTTTCAGCNCTGGGGGCCTCTCTTGGGAAGGTTGTCATCTACTTTCTTGGCAGAAGTATCGGCTATACGCTTTCCGAAAAAAGCAAAGAATCGGCTATACGCTTTCCGAAAAAAGCAAAGAGAACCTTTTCTTTTTCCAGAGAGTATTCAGAAAATGGGGTGTTTTTGCAATCTTCCTCTTTGCGGCATCTCCCCTTCCAGACGACGTTCTGTATATCCCCCTTGGATTGGCGCAGTTCAGACTGTACCACTACTTCATAGCTGTTTTTTGCGGAAAATTGGTAATTACGGCATATACATTGGCAGCAGGAAAGGTGGCCATGGACGTGATTGAGCTTTTCACTCACAGCTTTGAA
>JGI24721J26819_10004959_pt1 | contig 13518 bp, 9 predicted proteins | sample YelNatPaOPGAMG01_FD_26819 | JGI IMG/M metagenome (IMG submission 26819)
CGATTTTATTTAATTTTTCGGTTATCTCTGTTAGTTTCTTTAAAGTTGTTAAAATCAAGGATTTATCTATATTTTTCAAGCCTTCAAGCTGATAAAGAGCCAAATAATCTCTGCCACTTTTCTTTAATTTTTTCCTCTTTTTCTTTAAAATGAACCTCTTTTTTATGCCATATTTGAGACCAATCTCTTCTAATGACTTCAATCCCATTGTTTTAAGAACTTGATTAGTCAAAATTAGATTTCCTAATTTATTTTTTGAATTTTTATTTCTGGCCATATATCTTCTTAANCTTTGGCGGATAAAAGCGTCCAAATCTTTAAAATTCTCGTGACAGTAAGAAAACTTATAGTAGTGTCCGAACCCTAAAATTTTATTGTTTAATTGTTTAATTACTGCTTTTATTGGTTTTTTCTTTGTTAAATGAGTGATTTTTATTATTTTATTTTTAAACTCTTCTATTTTTGATTCGCTAATTGTGAAAATTCCGGTATAGAATTTAAAACCCATAAATGTTACTGGATTCTGGTGGAATTGGCCGGACTTTAGCTTATCGATGTTTATTTTTAATTCTAATTTTTCCAGTTCTGGTTCAATAATTTCTTTAAGGATTTTTTCNGGCTCCTTCTTATTCTTACAAAATATTAAATANTCATCTTGGACTCTTAAAAACGGCCTTTTAATTTTAAAATCAAGGGGTAGAAGATAAATACCGGCTAAAATGAAAGACAAATAATTCCCCAAGGGCAAGCCCCTNTTTTTAAAAGGACTTCTTTGTAAAAAACAAGGTATTTCATATTTTAGATAATGTTTAAACCGGCGACTCTTAAAATTAAGCGAGCCTAAAATAGCTAAAAGGATTTGATGATTAATAGACGGGTAGTATTTTTCAATNTCNAANTTGAGAAAATATTTGAATTTTTTACTCATTTTGTGGATATATCTAAGGCGCAAATCATTTCTAGCCNAGATAAGGTAATGGTAGGGTAGTTTAATTTTTAATACCCTCTTTATTTTCTTTAANAGGAATTGTGCTATAATATAAGTGTCCGATTTGTTTTTAAACTTAAAATAAGGCAAAAAATTTGATTTATCCATATTATTTTTATTAAATTATCTTAATTTTGGCGGTATTTTAATATTATAAAAAATATCGAGCTATGTTTTATCTAAATAAAAAATGGTTTAGCCTCGCTTTTTTGATATTAATTGGTCTTTTTGCTTATTTTTTGTATGGTCATAAGAATATCTCGGTTAAAAACAGCCCGCCTGTATTAGTAAAAAGACCCATTGATGAAACTATCTTGGAAAGTAACGGCTTCGGAAGCAAAACGAAATTATTAGAGAATAATTGTTTTTCGATTGAGAAAAATTATATTCGGGGCGTTTCAATGGAGCCGCTTTTAAAAAATAATCAGGCAGTTTTAGGATATATGGGTTATTATCATTGTCATAATCCTCAAAAAGGCGACCTGGTTATCTTAAGGTTTAGGTCCCAGCCAGACAAATATTTTGTTAAAAAATTGGTGGCCCTCGAAGGAGATAAGATTGAATTTAACCGTGAGTATTTGCTGATTAATGGTAAAATTGCCAAGAATTCTCAAGGCCAAAATTATCTCTTTTCCGAGCAAAGCCAAAAACGACTTAGTATCCCTTTGGAAAATAAGAAAATACCCCACGGATATTATCTGGTTTTAGGTGAAACGGTCGGGCCTGANGCCTATGATTCCCGTTCTTTTGGTTATATAGAAGATGAGCACTTAGTCGGCAAAATCGCCCCCTAACAATCTATCGACTTACGATGTCAATATATTGACTTCGTAAGTCAATATATTGACTTACGAAGTCGATAGGAGGTCGATAGGAGGTCAATAGGAGGCGTGGGGGCTTTGCTGGTTTGTGCGAATTAGATAAAAAGGAATTGGGGATGAGACGGCCTTTTTCTAATTCGCACAAANCAAAAAAGNTTTNATTTTTATCATCTTTTTATCAGGGGTTAACCATTAATTCAAAAGAAGCGGGTTCGGAAATAAACCCGTTTTGATTTATAGACCACAAATCAAAATAAAAAGTAACGGGATTAAGTGTGGGCCAAGCTGGAATATCTTTTATCGCCAATTGATATTGGCAATTATTTTCTTCGCAGGAAAAATTAATTTGGTTGGGCAAAAGCTCATAAAAATTATTGGCGGGCGTATGATATTTTAAGCGATAGCCATAGATATTGCTATTCAATTCCTGCCAGGAAAAAATTAGAGATTTTTTGTCTTCTTTAAGCTGGACAGTAAAATTTTTTGGCGGTAAAGGCCGTCTGACCACCAAGCCATTATTGTAGTGGTAATGGTTATTATCTTTAAGCATTAATTTCATCGCTCCGCCGTTCATCGAGCCATCAAAAGCGTAAAAGCCAATTGTTAAATAATCGTCTTCAGTAAAACTATAGCCGTTAATATCAGTTTGGCCGGAAGAATCAACAAGCGCTGGNGCTTTGAAGGAATAATGGTTATCANTAGGAACAAGGTCGCGCCTAAAGGCCTCACTGCGCACTCCGCCCGGCCAAGAAGAACACCAAGGCGGTTGGGCATCGTCTTTATCTACAGGAAAAATAATCGCGCTCCGGCGCACATAACCGCCGCGGCAAGCCGGATATTCAACCATTAATCCTTTATTTTCGCTATTTTGCGGCATTTGCCAGCTTAAAAGATAGCCATCATCCGGCACTTCTTGATTAAGATAAAAAACCATCATTGTCCAAAAACCGGCATAATCAGGCAAACTTTCAATAAAAGGATANCCGTTGGTTTCAAATTCCAAAACCACTTCATTATTGCCTTCTAAATCCGGATGCCAAGAAAAATTTTGAATATAACTTTGAAGTTTTTCTTTTCCCGGCTGGCTGTTTTCGGCCCGGGGCGTGCCCAAAAGTCCGTTAATTTTTTCGCCGGTATAAGTATGCCATGAGAGATCATTAGAGCGCTCCATTGTTCTTTTTGAAACATTGTCGCCGGCTGGCCAATTTTTCTCTTCNCCTTGGTCAGCCAAAACAAAATCAATTAACTGGCAATTTTTATCAAATAGAAATAAGCCCTCGTCATTATTTTTTAAAGCGCCGGTATAAATCAGGTCAGCCGGCACATTAGGCACCGAATTATCATCCGTGCGTTCCAAAAGATAAAAGCCATTAGCGGGAACAATAATTTCATCATTAGTCTCTTGGCCGAAAATAATTTTTATTTGCTGGCTTTTATTAAATAGTTGCCAATGGCTAATATCATTTCTTTATCAGATAAATTTTTAAGTTCAATCCATTCGTCATTAGGGCTATTTAAGGAACCCATCCAAGCCAGTTCATTAATAATAATAGGCGAGAGCTGGGGGTTTAATTCTTGAGGCAAAGAGCAAAGAGTTAAAGAATTATTATTTTCATTTTGATTATTTTCATTTTGGCTGTTTTCATTAGAGTTGCTACTTTGGTTAGTATTTTGGTTTTGGCTGGCTGAATAATTATTGGAAGGAGTATAAGAAGGAGGCGTATAAGGCAGGGAATTAAGGCTTTTGGGCGTGCCATTTACGGCTGAAGCAGTATGCCAGCCCGTATAATCATCGTCTCTTTCCATCGTCAGTTTTTTGCTATTGTCGCCAGCCGGCCAATCTGGTTCAGCTAAGACCTCATCAATTTTTTGGCAGTTTTGATTAAAAAGCCTCAGGCCTTCATCCGTATTGCGCAAGCCGCCAGTATAAATTAAATCAGCCGGCACATTGGGCGCCGAATTATCATCCGTGCGTTCTAAAAGATAATAACCATCAGCGGGAATAATACTTTTTGAAGGAAAAGAAATATTAATCGAGCCGCTTTTATTAATTAATTGCCAAAAGGAAATATCAATGGCTGTCTGAGCGGTATTTTTTAGTTCAATCCATTCGTCAGCCGAAGAATTAAAACTGCCCATCCAATTGACTTCGTTGATAATTATAGGCGCTTCAGCGCTTAACGGGCTATTAAAATCGCAGAAACGGATTGTTTCTTGATTATTTTTGGCCGCTGAATCAGTTTTATTTTGGCTTGAATCGGTTTTACTTTGACTGGCACTGGTTTTATTTGAAGAGCTATCTGAAGCAGTGGTGTTATTAGAGGCAGTGGTGTTATTTTTATTTACAGATAATTGGTTTGAAGGTGGATTTTGGACGTTTGAGGTAGAGGCGCTTAAATTATTACTTTTTGATGGAGTTGATGTTTTAGTCAAATTATTGGTTTTATTGGTTTGGGTCGAATCATCAGAAATAATGATATAATCTTTGGAAGAGTTGTTATTTGAATTGGTCGTTATATTTTTTAAGCTGGCAGAAAGATTTTGGCTTTGGCTGGAAGCAGCTCCCATTTTGGCTTCCTCAATTTCAATAGTTTTAAAAAACAAATCAATGACGCCGGCTGAAGTGCTAATGGCCTTGGGAATTAAATGATTAAAATAATCAGCCATCACCAAAGGGTCAGCCAAACTATATTGGTTAGGACCGCTTAAAACGCGGAAAAATAGGTTGGTCCGCTTGGCCAAATGATAAAGATTTTTATTTTCATCTTCAGCCATTAAATAGCCGTTGATTTCTGAAAAAGCCGGCTGGGGCCATTGGTATTCGCNTAAACCAATCGTATCTTCGCTGTAAAAATTTCTGTTGGAATAATTGGCCATCGCATCAAAAGCCGCGNCCAGNTTTTTAAAAGAAAATTCGGTTATTTGGTTTTTATTTTTATTCCAAAAATCGTCCCAATGATTGGANCAAAAAGCAGAAGCATATTCTTCGTAATGCGAAACCATCTCCGGGATAAAACCGATATGGGGATTCTGGCGCGTATGGTCAGGCACTGAAGCGTCTTGAATTAAGTGCAGGATATGGCCCAAAGCATAAAAAGCCGATTTTTTATTTCCATCCAAATATTCTTTAATCGCTTTTTGAAAAGTTTGGTCATTGCTAAATTCTTCCTGAGGATTAAATAAATAAGCGAGCCATTGATTGGGGTAGGTGCTTAAAAAATGGCTGCCATATTTTCTTTGCGCTAATGAGTTTTGAGACCAATCTTTGGAAGTGGAGCCGATTTTTAAACCGCCCAAATCTTTAAACCAGCCGCGATTATAAATCGGGTCATAGGCATGAAAAAGCCAGCGGACACCTTCATCTTCGGCCCGCGAACCTTCTTTTAAGAATTGGATAAGGGCTGGAGAAAGGGGATGGGTTGGATTTTTTAAATTATAGATATCAGCAGCTGCTTCGGTTAAAAGGGGGTGGACATCATTGGCGCCATAACCTAGCGCTTTTGATGGCAAAATAATAAAAATTAGAAAAAGAAAAGCAAGTTTAATTAATCGATTTTCCATATTTCGCTTTGCGCTGCCTCGCCCTTGCTTTCGGCATAATAGGTCTGGCGGCGAAAAGCCATAATCGCCTCTTTATTAGGCGAACCGTCTGCCCCTACTGTTTCGACGAGTAAATAGCAAAGATTGGGAGAAACCATATCCCACGAAAGGTTGGCGGATTTAAGTTTTTTAAGGTCTTCTAATACCAGCGACCACTGATTTTCGTTTTTCAACCTCGTGTAATATTCGCGCATTTTTTCCTGCTTTTCATAATTAAAATAACGGCTAATTTCGTCAGGATTTCCTTTTTCGAGAGCCGAGATAAATAAGGTTAAAGTTTCTTGGGGTGTTTGGCCGCCATATTGGTCGTTTTGAATCATTGTTTCTGTTTGTTTTAATTGTTGTTTGATTCGACCATAAAAATGGTAGAAATAAAAATATCTAAAAAGAAAACAACCAGTAAGGCCCACTATTAAAACGAGCGCGAGAAGAAATATAATTTTTTTATTAATGACTTTCATTTTTATTTATTTTTTAAATTAGGCTTAAGAGAGCATCCCGCTTTTAGGCTTAAATTTTTAAACATCTACTAATAAAATAAAAAAACAGTAGAGGGTGCGGCAGCGGGATGCTCTCTTAAGTCCTCATCCCTTGCTTCCTCTACTGTTTCTAATTCAATTTTCACTTGATTTTAATATAGCACATTTTTGGAAAAAGTCAAGGGGGACAAAAAAACGGAATTATTTCCGTTTAAAATCCGAATTTTTGATTTTGAAATTAAATTTTTAAAAACTTAATAAGGCAGAGGAAATTTTTGGCAAAGTTTTTTCACTTCTTGATTGATTTTTGCAGTCGGTTCTTTTTTGATTAAAACTCTAAAAATTAATTCCGCAATTTTTTTCATCTCTTTTTCTTTCATTCCTCTTTTGGTTACAGCGGGTGTGCCCAAGCGCAGGCCAGAAGGTCGAAAAGGTTTTAAGTCGCCTGGCACACTGTTGCGGTTAGCCAAAATGCCGGCGTTTTCCAAATAGGTTTCTGCCTCAGAGCCGGCCAAATTTAAAGGCCTTAAATCAATGACCATCAAATGATTGTCTGTACCATTGGTTAAAAGTTTAAAGCCGTATTTTTTAAGTTCAGAAGCCAAAACTCGGCTGTTTTTGACAATTTGCTTCTGGTAGGCTGAAAACCAAGGTTTAGAGTCTAGAAAAGCCATCAGGGCTTTGGCAGCAGTGATATTATTATGCGGCCCGCCTTGGCTGCCGGGAAAAACTGCTTTATCAATTTTTTGGGCCAATTCTTTGCGGGAAAAAATAACTGCTCCACGCGGGCCATTTAGAGTTTTATGGGTGGTGGTCATCACGATATCAGCATAAGGAAAAGGTGAGGGATGAAGGCCGCTAATAATCAGGCCGGCAATATGGCTGATATCAGCCAAATGATAGGCGCCTACTTTTTTGGCTATTTTGCCGAATTGGGAAAAATTAATTTTTCGCGGATAGGCTGTGGCTCCGGAGACAATAATTTTTGGTCTGAATTTTTTTGCCAGTTTTTCTATTTGTTGATAATCAAGATAGCCGGTTTTAGAATTAAGTTCGTATAAAACAGAATGGAAGATTTTTCCGGAAAAATTAACCAAATGTCCATGGGTTAAATGACCGCCGCAGGCCAAAGACAATCCCATTATTTTATCGCCCGGCTCCAAAAGCCCCAAATAAATGGCTAAATTAGCAGGCGAGCCGGAATAGCTTTGAACATTAACGCTCCAATTTTTTGATAATTTAAAAAGTTTTAATAATCTCTCTTTGGCTAAATTTTCTATTTGGTCATAAATTTTATTTCCCGGATAATAACGCCGGCCCGGATAGCCCTCGGAATATTTGTTCATCAAAGGAGAACCAACCACTTCTAAGATGACGGGGTCAGCAATATTTTCCGAGGGAATAAGGTTAATCGTTTCTTTCTGTCTTTTAATTTCTGCTAAAATTAAACGCGCTAAACGCGCGTCCGTTTTCTTTAAATTTCTAAAATAAAAGCGATTCATTTCAAAAAGCAGTCGATTTTAAAACTGATGGCATTTGCAGATTCGCTGATAGAAGTAAGCGGCAAATCGGCATTGGTAAAGCTTTTGGATTGGTTGAGGTCATTTTGAAAGTTGGTGGCCAGCGAACGGTCAGAAGCAGTGGCATCAATGGTGATTTTTTTAGAATTTGTGCTGATAAAAAGATGGCGGATAGAAACGCGGTTTTTCTGGGCAATATTAAAGATTTCAGTGGTAATTTCAGCCCAATTTTGGCTGGCTGAATTTTTGGCCTGGCCAATGCGTTTGATTAATTCATTGAATTCATTAGCGCGGTTATTAAGCTCTATTTGACGCTCGTTTAAAGTTAGATTGCCGGTTAAATTTTGCTCCTGATTTTTAAAATTGATGGCTAGATTTTTAAAGAGAAAATAATATAAACTGGCATAAACCATTAAAATTAGGAAAACGAAAGCAGCCAATACTTTGCTCCATAAAGAGAAATAAAGCAAGGTGCGGTTTTCCATATAGGCCTGCTCTGTGCCTACCGGCGCAATACTGATAATGGTGTCTTTTTCCCGCGGAACAAGTCCTCGGGTGGCAGCGCCAATGGCTTTAAGCCAGGTGTCGTTTAATTGCGGCCAAATTTTTTCATAAGAAAGATTAAGGGGGCTAAGGCCAAACTCTTTTTCCAAAAAAGTCGCAATCTCTGGTTTAATTTGGGCCAGCGAAGAGGTGATAATTACTTTTTTAATCGGGCTATTATAGCGAGAAAGGTAAAAATTAAGAAAGCGGGGAATATTTTGAGAAAGATAATTTTTGATTTGGGCTAAATTTATTCCTTCTTTGTTTTCTGAAATTTCTGACCAAGAATCAAAATCGGAAAAAACAACCGTATCTTTGAAGCCAATAAAAGCGTCTAAGCCCTCCGAATAAAAATTTAAAAAGAGATAGGGTTCTTTTATGCCTGTTAATTGATAACTAATGCGGGCGAGCGATAAAGAGTGCGGTTCAATGGCTACAACGCTGAAGCCCAAACTGGAAAGGCAGGAAAGATAGGCATCAATGTTTTCTTTTGAGGCAATGGCCGTTAAAAGATAGTGGGTAAGGCCATTGGGCTGGTTGATGCTAATGGGCTCAAAATCATAATAGCCGTTTTCCGGCTTGATAGGGGCATTAAGCTCTAAATTTAGCCGCACGCTTTCTGCCAATTCTTCTTCTGGTACATCAACCAAATCAATCACATTTAAATAAAAAGGCGGTTCCGGCAGGCTTAAAATCACATAACGGTGCTTTTTAAAGTCGCGGCCCAGTTTGAGTTTAATATTTTTTAAGGCATTGATTAAAAATTCCGGTTTTATCAAAACGCCATTTTCGATGGTATTAAGCGGCAGTTTCTCGTAAAAATAATATTTGGCGCTGCGCGAGGGTTTAAAAGCAAAAAAATGAACGGCGGTGGCCGAAATTTCCAAACCAGCGATTTCTTCCCGCGGCGCCAGCGATTTTTTTATTTTTTCCCAATTAAATTTAGCCATTTATTCCTTTGAATCTCTTTTAAGTATAAAAAAAATTGGCCAAAACCGCAACCTTTTCCTTCTAATTAACCTCCTATTGACTTACGAAGTCAATATATTGACTTCGTAAGTCAATAGATTGGGTCTAATTGGGGCGTTCCTTTAACGTAAAATTGTGATATCATATAGGTTAGAAAATCAAATAATTATGGTTTAATATTTTATGTCTGTTCTTGATTTTGTTTCTAAAGAAAAAAGTGAAATCTTTTCTTTGTTAAAAAGCCGCGAGACAGGACTAACGAAAGAGGAAGTTTTGGCTTTGCAGCAGAGCTTTGGTTTTAATGAGCTTAAAATAAAACGCCTTAACTGGTTTGATGTTTTATTTAAGCAATTTAAATCCGCTTTCTTTTATCTTTTATTTATTGCCGGCCTCATAGCTTTAATTTTGGGCCAACGGATCGAAGGAATTTTGATTTTTATTTTTGCCTCGATTAATGTTCTTTTTGGTTTTTGGCAAGAATATCGAGGCCAAAAAGCAGTGGAAAAGTTGAGCCATTATTTAATTAGAAAAACAAGGGTTATAAGAGATGGCGTCGAAGAGGTGATTGATAGCAAATTATTAGTGCCGGGTGATGTGGTAATTTTAGAAGCAGGCGATATTTTGACTGCTGATTTAAGGATTTTGGAAGCCAATGAGTTGTCAATAGATGAATCGGTTTTAACCGGCGAATCAGAGCCCGTAGTTAAAACGGCTGAGCCCTTATCCGAGGTGAAATCAATTTTTGAAGCTAAAAACATTGCTTTTTCTGGCACGGCCGTTCTATCGGGTGAAGGCAGGGGAATAGTAATTAATACGGGTAGCCGTACGGAATTTGGCAAAGTAACAAAATTAACCGCCTCTATTATTAAACCCAGCGTTTATGAGAAAGAATTGATTGATTTTTCTAAAGTTATTTTTAAAACCGTTTTGATTACTTTTCTTTTGATTTTTATCTTGAATTTAATTTTAAAAAGGCACCTTGATTTAAGCGAATTTATTATCTTTTGTCTGGCTTTAATTGTTGGTCTTGTGCCGGAAGCTTTGCCGGTGGTTATTAGTTCTGCGCTTTCGCGCGGCGCTTTGAAATTGGCTAAACATAAGGTGGTGGTAAAAAGATTATCGGCCATTGAAGATTTGGGCAATATGGAGATTTTGTGTACGGATAAGACCGGCACCTTAACAGAAAATAAGTTAAAAGTAGCAACGATTGGTTCTAAAGATAAGGAACAATGTTTGCTTTATGCGCTTTTAGCCTCTCAATTTTTTAAAAAAGAAACCTTAAACAACCCCTTTGATATTGCCATTGTTCAAGCAATTAAAAATAAGGAAAGGATAAAAGATTTTAAATTGCTCGGCGAGATTCCTTTCGACTTCCAAAGGTTGAGAAATAGCGTTTTAGTCCAAGATAAACAAAAACAAAAAATAATAATTGCGCGGGGAGCGCCGGAAATTATTTTAGCTATTTCCCAATTTTCCGAAGGCGAAAAGGCAAAAATATTAGAGGAAATTAAGAAAAGGGAAAGAGAAGGGGAAAGAGTTTTAGGCATTGCTTTTAAGAAATCTTTTTCTTCCTGGCCAGCCGAAGAAGCGGAAAAGAATTTTTCCTTTTTAGGCTACATCTCTTTTTACGACCCCTTAAAAAACACAGCCCCGGCAGCGATTAAATTGGCCCAAAGATTAAAAGTAAATATTAAAATTATCACGGGCGATAGCAAAGAAGTGGCCGGAAAAGTGGCTTTTGATGTGGGCCTTATTGATGAACCCTCAAAGGTTATTTTGGGAGCAGAGCTAGAAAATCTTTCTGAGGAAGATTTTATGAAAAAATGCGAGGAATTTTCTGTTTTTGCGCGGACAGCGCCGGCTATGAAATTAAGAATTATTAAGGCCTTGGAGAAAAAATATCAGGTAGGATTTTTAGGCGAGGGAATTAATGATGCGCCTGCCTTGAAAGCGGCTCATGTGGGCGTGGCGGTTCGAGAGGCAGCGGAAGTTTCCAGGGAGGCCGCTGATATTTTCCTTTTAGATAGCGATTTAAAAGTAATTATCGAAGGAATTCAAGAGGGTCGGATTATTTTTAATAATATCAATAAATATATTAAGTGCGCCCTTTCTTCTAATTTTGGGAATTTTTATTCTGTGGCTGTTTTATCTTTGGTTTTACCTTTTTTGCCGATGCTGCCTCCTCAAATTTTGCTGGAAAATATTCTTTCCGATGTTCCTTTTATTACCATTTCCCGTGATTCAGTGGACTTAAAGGAATTAAGAAGGCCTAAAGCCTATGTTTTATCAAAAATTTTTCCTTATATCTTTATTTTAGCGCTTATCAGTTCCGCCTTTGATTTTATTTTCTTCGGTCTTTTTCACCGTCAACCAGCCGTTTCCCTTCAAACCCTTTGGTTTATTTTCAGTTTGCTTACCGAGATGGTTCTTATCCTTTCTTTAAGGACGCGCTCTGCCTTTTTCAAGCCGCCTTCGCCTGCCAAAGTTTTATTAATTTCTTTAATTGCTACTAGCGCTTTGGGTTTAATTCTTCCTTATTTAAGGTTCAGCCAATGGTTATTCCTTTTCAGCCCTCCTTCTTTTTATTCCCTTTTCCTTATCTTTCTTCTTTGCCTCGCTTATCTTTTTGTTAACGAGTTGGTTAAAAAGATATATTTTAGTCGCTATGGACAATAGCTGATAAAAGCTGTGATTTTTAATCTTTAACCGGATAGCCTAAAAACGCTCATTTATTATCTTAAAAATTGTTCGAGTTGGAGGATATTTTTTATACCGTTTAGGCCGCCTTTTTCTCTTTTTAAATATTTTTTCCAATCCGGCAAGATTTTCTTCTCTATTTTTCTAATATCAAGGACGCTCGGTATAGCATTTTCCTTCTTTAAAATAACGGCCCTTTTTATTTAACCTGATTCTTAATTCATTATTAGCTGTTAGACAAATTAAAGCGTGAAGAAGGGGATAATTTTTATCCCAAGATTGCAGTTGGGTCATAATATGAAGCAGCTCATGGGAGAGATAAACAGTGGCATAATTTTTCCATTCTTCCTTATGTCCCCAGACTATCGTTTTTTTATCCAAAACCCGGCCGTTATAAGAGTTGGGATGGCTAAGATAGACAGTGATTTTTTGTTTGGGAATTTTCAGTCCCGAGACTTCTTCAAGGATTTTTAAGGCCTCTTTTTCATTTTTCTGCCATTGATTTTTGACAAATTTAAGATAATTTTTGGTTTCTTGATACAATCTTTTAAACTCCTTTGTTTTTAAAATATCGTTATAGATTTTCTTTAAAACTTTAAGATGCTTTTCCCAAACTCTTTTAAAGTTTTTATCATTTAATTCTGTTTGTATTTTTTCTAAAGCCAAAGGGGCGTACTTAGAATTTAGAAAATAATAGGCCGCTTCATCTCTGTATTTCAACCAGATTTTTTGTTCTAATTTCTTCCAAGAAGGAAAAGGCTTGGAGCTAGAAGATAGAGCATAGCCGAGAAGATGATATTTGTTAATTTTAAATTCAAAAATCATATTAATATTCTATCAAATTGGGGCAATTTTAGTCACCAAATCACTACTATTGACTTACGAAGTCAATATATTGACTTCGTAAGTCAATATTCGTTCGGATGATATGGGATCTCTACAGAACTTTTTAACAACAAAAGTAGGTCTTACTTGATTATGTAACTACAAGAAGNCCTACTTTTATTTTGTTTGAAAAAAGTTAAAATAGTNATGTTATGNCAACTCCACAAGTCATCTTTAGAAATTTGCCAATATCGGCCGAAACAGACATACTCTACCAATTTTTATTTAAAAGCAGTTGGAGTAAATTTATTTTGCAATACCATCCTAAGCTAAGCCGTGTTTTTAAGATACAACGTAAAAATGAGCGGCTTAGTTTTATAAAAAACTATGTAACTAAGCTCAGGAAGGAAGATAAGGGCGTGATTAAAAGGGCTAAAAATAGATTCCAGAATGAATGGAGAAAAATAGAGCAGCAGGCCTTTACTGCGTTATCTGAGGTGATGGAAATACCTTGGCCAAAACAAAAGAAACATATAAAGGTTTTTCTATCTGTTAACCCGGTCTGCCCCAGATTCTTAGAGTCTTGGGAATTTACTATTTTTTACAAATTTAATATCAATCAAATAAAAGAAGTGATATTACACGAGTGTTGTCATTTTCTGTATTTTAAAAAATGGAAGTTAATTTTTCCTAAAAGCCAATCAAAAACTTTTGAAACACCACATATTGAATGGCACTTAAGTGAAATTATGGCTCCGATTATATTAAATGATCCTAAAATTAGAAGATTTCTTAAACACAGAGTTCTTTTCCACACAAGATATTACAAAATCAAAATAAAAAACGTCAGTGCGGCGAAATATTTTTCGCTATTGTATTCTAGGCATAAAGTTAAAGGCAGCAGTTTTGATAATTTTCTTAAAAGTGCGTATTCAGAAATTAAAAAATATAGTAATAAATTCAAAGAATAAATCCCTATTGACTTACGAAGTCAATATATTGACTTCGTAAGTCAATAGATTGTCAAGAGGGGGTGGGGATAAGACATCTTGACAAGGTGATTTTTTAGTTTAATA
>JGI24721J26819_10004962_pt1 | contig 13504 bp, 13 predicted proteins | sample YelNatPaOPGAMG01_FD_26819 | JGI IMG/M metagenome (IMG submission 26819)
TAATATTTTATTTTTCTCTAATAGATATTTACAAAATTCCAAAGATGATTTAAAATTTTTTGGCAATTTAGTCCACACATAAAAGGTTGATTCAGAATAACCCACAAAACCTTTTTTTCTTAAACCTTCCAAAAATATATCTCTCCTCTCTTTAAAAATTTTTCTTAAATTCTCTGTATATTGTTCTTCCTTCTCTAAGGCTATTATAGAAGCCTCCTGAATTGCACCAAATATTCCTGAATCTATATTTGTTTTCACTTTAAGCAATAATTTAATAATCTCTTCATTTGAAACAGCCCAACCAATTCTAAATCCTGTCATACAAAATGTTTTTGANAAAGAATNGAACTCAATTGCTATCTCCTTTGCACCTTTAATCTCAAAAATACTAATTGGTTTTTTCTCAAAATAAATCTCACTATAAGCATTATCATAAGCCAAAACAATACCATATTTTGCACAGAATTTTACTACTTTCTCTAAAAACTCATACGGCGCTACAACTGTTGTTGGATTGTTTGGGTAATTTAAATACATTATCTTTGCCTTATTTCTTATACTCTTTGGAATTTTATCTACATCAGGCAAAAAGAAATTTTTTTCAAGCAATGGAAGTTGATATATTTTAGCATCTGAAAGTATTCCAGCACCCCTATAACCGGGATATCCTGGATCAGGTATTATAATATAATCATCCTTATCTATTAAGCATAATGGGAAATGAACAATGCCTTCTTTTGAACCTATCAAAGGCAATACTTCTTTATTTTCATCTACCTTTACATTAAATCTTTTATTAAACCAATTTGATATTGCTTTTCTTAAAGTATACTTTCCCTGATCAAGAGAGTATTTCTGATTTTCTTTTAATTTTGCAGATTCATATAATCTTTCAATAACACTTTCCGGAGCCAAAATATCAGGATCTCCTATAGTTAAATCTATAAATTTAGCCCCTTTTTCTTTTAATTTAGATTTTTCTCTATCAATCTCAGCAAATAAATATGGTGGAAGTCTTTTTATTCTTTTGGATATTTCTAACTTCATACCAAACCCAATACCTCCTCCATAGAATACAATTTTGGTTTTTTGTTAACAATCCATTTTACTGCTAAAAGAGCACCTTTTGCAAATATATCCCTTGTTTTTGCTGAATGGAAAATTTCAAGTTTATCAAATTCGCTTTCAAAAATTATCTTATGGTCTCCAACTATCTCGCCCTCTCTTTTTGCTTCTATATCTTTTATATCTATATTAAAACCTTTTTCTTTTATTATTTCTAAAATCTTTTTAGCTGTTCCGGAAGGTGCATCTTTTTTATGTATATGATGGGCTTCTTTAATATATACTTTATAATCTTTTAATATGCTTGAAGATATATCTACCAACTTAAATAACAAATTAACACCTATGCTTGTATTTGGAGAAAAAAGTATTGGAATAGTTTTGCTGGCTAATTTTATTTTTTCTATCTCAGATTGATTTAAACCTGTTGTTCCTATTACAGCACATTTTTTAAACTTTACTAAATAATCTAAATGCTCTATTGTTGCTTGGGGAGTGCTAAATTCAACTAAACAATCGCAATTTTTTATTTCCTCCGGATTATCTGTAATAATAACTTTATCTTTTGCATTTCCTATATCTTTATGGTTTTTTACCTCTAAACCAAATACTACTTTTAAATCAGTATCCTTTTTGCAAGTTCAAATATCCTGCTACCCATTCTGCCACAAAATCCTGATATACCTATTTTAATCATAATAATCCGTAATCTTTTAATGCCTTTTTTAATTTTTCTAAATTTTCTTCACTCATTGAAGTTAAAGGTAATCTCATTTCAGAACTACACAAACCTAAAAGAGACATAGCAGTCTTAACAGGTATTGGATTTGTCTCTAAAAACATAGCCTTTATAAGTGGAAACATTTTATAAAATATTTCTTGTGCTTTATTTAAATTCCCCTTTTCAAACTCTTCTAGGAGGCGTGCAACATCTTTTGGAATAATATTTGCCACAACAGAAATTACTCCAACTCCGCCTATACTTAAAACAGGTAATGTCAATGCATCATCACCGGAAAGCAATATAAAATCTTTAGGACATAGAAGTTTTATCCTTGCCATCTGCTCTAAACTTCCTGAAGCCTCTTTTATACCAATTATATTTTTGCAATCTTTTGCCAATTTAGAAATAGTCTCAGGTTCAATATTAACAGCAGTCCTGCTTGCAATATTATAAAGTATAATAGGGATATCTACACTTTCAGCAATTGTTCTAAAATGTTCATACAAACCTTTTTGTGTTGGTTTATTATAATAAGGTGAAACCTGTAAACTTGCATCCGCACCGACCTTTTTTGCATGTTTAGTAAGCATTATGGCTTCGGCTGTTGAATTTGAACCAGTCCCTGCAATTACAGGGATTCTTTTATTAGCATATTTAACTACCAACTCTATTACTTTATCGTGTTCCTCATAATCCAATGTTGCAGACTCACCTGTGGTTCCAACAGGAACTATTCCGGATGTATTATTCTTAATATGAAATTCAACTAAATCTTTAAGGGTCTTCTCATCAATTTTATTCTTCTTAAAAGGTGTTACTAAAGCTACAATTGAACCTTTAAACATAAAATACCCCCTTACAAATTATTTTTGCCTTTCCTTCAAACCAAACATCCTCTATTTTATCAGAATGTTTTTTTAAATAAACATTTAAAATCTCTCCGCTCTTAGATAAAACTCTTATTTTGTTTTTAGGTGGATTAAAAAGAAGTTTATAAATTATACCAGATGCAACTGTCCCTGTTCCGCAAGATAAAGTCTCATCTTCAACTCCTCTTTCATAAGTCCTTATCTTTATAAAATTTTCTTTTAGTATCTTAACAAAATTAACATTTGTTCCTTTTGGAGAAAAAAATTCATTAAAACGAATTTTTCTTCCTAAATTATAAACATCTAAATTGTCTAAATCTTCTGTAAATATTACAGTATGTGGGACGCCTGTATTTATGAAGTTAACATTTAAGTTGATATTGTCAATTTTTAATGGGATATTTAATTTTATATCAAAAATTTTAGTAAATTTTATTTTTACATTATCATTTTTAACTTTTGTATATATTAAACCGGCTTTGGTGTTAATCTTAAATGAATCTTTTTTTAGTTCTTTATATTTATATAAACTCGCACATCTAATTCCATTTCCACACATTTCTGCTTCTGATCCATCACTATTAAAAATTCTAAAATCTAAATCTGCGCTTTTTGATTTGCTTAAAACAAGTAAACCATCTGCGCCTATGCCAAATTTTCTATCACAAATTTTTTTAGCAAATTTTTTAAAATCCAAATTTTTATTTTCTATTAAAATAAAATCATTTCCTGAAGCCACTAATTTTACAAATTCTATATTTTTCATATCAATATCTCGTTTCTTATCAAGTCTTTTAAAGTCTCTCTTTTTCTTATAAGATAAATTTTGTTATTTTTAACCATTACTTCAGCAGGTCTTTTTCTTGAATTATAATTGCTTGACATACTAAAACCATAAGCCCCGGCTCCTAAAATTGCTAAATAATCACCTTCTTTTACTAACTCAATTCTTCTATTTTTTGCAAAAAAATCCGCACTCTCACATATTGGACCAACTATATCCGCAACAATGGTATCCTTTGTTTTTTTAATTAAAGGAACAATTTTATGATAAGCACCATACAAAGCAGGCCTAATTAAATCGTTCATACCACCATCTACTATCACAAAGTTTTTCAAAGGTGTTTTCTTAATATATAATACCTTTACAATAAGAACACCGGCATTTCCAACTATAAACCTTCCGGGCTCAAGTATTATTTTTAGTTTAGTTGGTTTAAGCAAAGGTAATATTTTTTTTGCAAAATCTTCTGCTGTCTGAGGTGTCTCTCTATTATAAACTATTCCTAAACCTCCACCTATATTAAGGTATTCTAAATTTATACCTTCTTTTTCTAATCTTTTAATAAATTTCAAAATTTTTTTTATAGCAGACACATAAGGTAAAGATTCTGTTATCTGGGAGCCTATATGTATGTGTAATCCGGATATTTTTACATTAGTAAATCTTTTTGTTTTTAAAATATCAAGAGCCGTATTAAAATCAATACCAAATTTATTTGTAAGTTTTCCTGTTGTAATAAATTTATGTGTTTTTGGTTCTATATCAGGATTTATTCTCAAAGCCACATTCGTAGTCTTTTTAAATCTCTTTGAGATATTGTTTATATTTTCAAGTTCCGGCAAAGATTCTACATTAAAGAAAAGTATCTCTCTTTTAATTGCCTCCTCTATTTCTTCTTCGCTTTTTCCAACTGATGCATAAACTATCTTTTTTGGATTACAACCACAAACCAAAGCCCTGTATAGTTCTCCACCGGAAACAATATCTAACCCTGCGCCTTTTTCTACTAAAGCCTTTAAAATTGAAAGATTTGAATTTGCCTTAACAGAATAACATATCAATGGATTTAATTCTTTGAATGCGTCTTTTAATTTCTCGTAGTGGTCTATTAAGGTTTTATAACTGTATACATAAAGGGGAGTTTTAAATTTGCAAGCCAAATCATATAAATTTATATCCTCGCAATATAAGTAATTATCCTTATATTTAAACTCATGCATTTAATCTCCTTTTATAATAAATCAACTGTTTTTTAACCTGCTCTATTGCTGTTCCGCCATAAGAAGTCTTTCTATTTACTGATTCCCAAGCATTTAATATAGGTTTTATCTCTGAAATAGATAGTTTTTTTGAATATTTTTTTAGTTCTTTATCTTTTAATCCAGAAATCTTTTTACCTTTATCTAAACAATCTTTTATAAGTCTTCCAACTATATCGTGTGCCTCTCTATAGGAAAGACCTTTTTTAATCAAATGCTCTACAATATCCACAGAAAACAAAGATTCATCCTGCAATTTAGTTGCTAAAGAAAGAGTTTTTATTTTTATCTTTGCAAATAGTTTTGTAAATATCTTTANAATTTCTTTTATTGTATCTATTGAATTAAAAAGAGGTGGTTTATCTAATTGCAAATCCCTGTTNTAAGATAAAGGTAGTCCTTTCATTAAAGTCAATAAATTTAAAAGATTACTATTTAAATTAGAAGACAGACCCCTTATTAATTCTAAAACATCAGGATTCTTTTTATGTGGCATAATACTTGAACCTGTGCAAAATGAAAAATCAATATCAATAAAATCAAATTCTTTAGTTGACCATAGAATAAGATCCTCTGCAAATCTNGAAAAATGCATACCCAATATGCTTAAATNAGACAATACCTCAATAATAAAATCTCTATCNCTTACGCTATCTATGCTATTTCTTGTAATTTTTTTAAATTTTAACTCTTTCCTTAAAAATTCCCTATCTATGGGAAGACTTGTCCCTGAAAGAGCGCAACTTCCAAGTGGCATCTCATCCAATCTTTTATATGCATCAATTAATCTTGTTTTATCCCTTTCCAAAGCCTCTATGTATGCTAAAAGATAATGCGCAATAGAAACGCACTGGGCAGGTTGTAAATGGGTATATCCTAATATTATTGTGTTATAATTATTATAAGCAAATTTTAATATCTCTTTTTGTAAATTCTTTATTAATTCCAAAATATTAGTTAATTCATCTTTTAAATACATTTTTACATCCAAAATCACCTGATCATTTCTTGACCTTGCGGTATGTAATTTATTTGCAGAACTGCCTATTTTTTTAAATAATGCATCTTGAATTTGAGTATGTATATCTTCCATAGAGTTAGAAAACTTAAATTTATTTTTTTCTATTTCTTTTAAAATTTCTTTTAAACCCTTTATTATCTTTAAAGCGTCTTTTTTTGGAATTATCTTTTGTTTTTCTAACATTTTCGCATGAGCAATACTACCTAAAACATCATATTTTGCCAATCTCTTATCATAAGATATGCTTGAGGTAAAAGACAATACAGAATTATCTAATTTTTTGGGGAATCTTGAACCCCAAAGTTTGGTAGTCATTTTATTTATAAAATTTATAGGGCATCCCAAAAATTCTTATAAAACCCTCTGCGAGGTTTCTGTTAAATTTATCTTTTTCTGAATAAGTGGCTAACTCTTCTTTATAGAGAGAATATATTGAGGACCTTTTAACTGTTATTATATTTCCTTTATATAACCTTAATGTAATTGTTCCACTTACTCTATTTTGGGTTTTTTCTATAAATGCATCCAAAGCCTCTCTTAAATTTGTAAACCAAAGTCCTTGATAAATCAATTGAGCGTATTTATTTGAAACAAATTCCTTAAAAAATAAAAGGTCTTTGTCTAAAGTTAAATTCTCCAATTCCTTATGCGCGTATATTAAAATCCAGGCAGCCGGTGCTTCATATATTTCTCTTGATTTTATGCCAACAACCCTGTCTTCTATTAAATCAGTCCTGCCTATACCAAAACGCGCTCCAATATAATTTAACCTTTCTATTAAATTTACCAAATCAAGTTTTTTTGAATTCAAAGCCAAAGGAACTCCATTTTTAAAAGTAATACTTATATCTAACTCTTTATCTTCCACTTTTTTTAATGGTTTTATAAAATAATAAGAATTTTCCGGAGGCTCTTTGTCTAAATCTTCCAATACTCCTCCCTCTATGCTCACTCCCCATATATTTTTATCAATACTATATGGTTTATTATAACTAACTCTTATTGGTAATTTATGTTTTTTCGCATATTCTATTTCATCAGGCCTTGACTTTAATTCCCATTCCCTTAAAGGAGCTATTATATTTAAATCTTTATCTAAACTTGCAATCGCCACTTCAAATCTAACCTGATCGTTTCCTTTGGCTGTGCAACCGTGCGCTACAAATTTTGCATTTTCTATTTTTGCTATATCTACAAGAGCCTTTGCAATTAAAGGTCTTGCTAATGCTGTGCTTAACACATATTTACCCTCATATATCGCATCTGCTTTTAATGAAGGTAAAATATACTTGTATGCAAATTCTTTTCTTAAGTCTTTTATATATATCTTTGAGGCTCCGGATTTAATTGCGCGCTTTTTAAGATCTTTAGAAGAATACTCACTACTTAAACCGGCAGAAAAACATATAACATCAAAACCCTTATCCTTTAACCATTTTATTGCACAAGTGGTATCTAAACCTCCGGAATAAGCTAATACTATTTTTTTACTCATAGATTTATATTTTGGCCTAAAGCATATAATAATATAGCCTTTGCAGTATAAAGNCTATTTTGAGCCTGAGTAAATACTACAGAGGCTTTACCATCAATAACACTATCTGTAATCTCTTCCCCCCTGTGTGCCGGAAGACAATGCATAACAATACAATCTTTATTTGCNGCCCTTAATAGTTTATCATTTATTTGAAAATTTCTAAATATTTTTTTTCTTTTGTTTTTTTCCTTTTCCTTTCCCATAGAAACCCATACATCAGTGTATAAAACATCTGCGCCCAAAGCAACATCAATCACAGAATCAGTAATAACTATTTTTCCTAAAGAAATTTTACAAATTTTATCCGCCTCCTCCAATACTTCTTTGCTTGGCATATATTTTTTAGGACATGCTATATAAAAACTTGCACCTAAAATNGAAAATGCATAAATCAATGAATGNCATACATTATCTCCATCACCAATATAACTTATTTTTAAATTANCTATNCTNCCTTTCAATTCCAAAATAGTCATTNCATCTGCTAATGCTTGAGAAGGATGCAAAAAATCATCCAACCCGTTNATAACAGGTATAGATGAATATTGCACAANTTCCAAAAGATTGGAATGNGCAAATGTCCTTATTACAACTGCANTCAAAAATTTTGAAAGCGTTCTTGCNACATCGGAAATCTTTTCTCTTTTGCCCAATTGTATCTCTTCAGGTCCGTAATAAATAGTATCTGCTCCTAACTCCAATGCCCCAACATAAAATGCTGTTTTAGTCCTNAAAGACGGCTTTTCAAATATAAGCCCTATAGTNTTGTCTTTTAATGCCTCTCTATATTTTTGCGGATTTTTTTTAATATCAAAAGATAATTCTATTAACTTTAATATCTGCTCTTTTGAAAAATATTTTAAGGAAATAAAATGTCTTAACATTTGTAATTGGTAATTACCTCTTCTAAAATTAAAAGTCCTTTGTCTATTTCTTCTTTTTTTACATTTAAGGCTGGCATAATACGTAAAACATTTTCATGCGTAGAATTTATAATTAATCCTTTATTTAGACATTCTAAAAATATTGGATAACTTGGGCATTTAAGTTCAATGCCTATCATAAGTCCTAAACCTCTTATCTCTTTTATGATATTAGTCTTTTTAGCTAAATTTTCTAATCTCTCTTTAATATATTTTCCTAAAAAAGAGACATTCTCTAAAATCTTTTCCTCCTCAATAACTTTAAAAACCTCTAAAGCGCAAAAACACGCTAAAGGATTTCCACCAAAAGTAGATGCATGCAAACCCGGTTCAATTAAATTGGTTATGTCTTTTCTGACAACAAATGCTGATATGGGAAAACCAGCGCCTAAACCTTTTGATAAAACCATTATATCCGGCTTTATATTATAATTTTGATAACAATATAACTTTGAAGTCCTGCCCATACCTGTCTGAACTTCATCTACAATTAAAAGCAAATCTTTTTCATTACAAAATTCTCTTACACCTTTAGCAAATTCCTTATCTATAACATTTACTCCACCTTCTCCCTGAATTAATTCTAAAATTACAGCAACTGTTTTAGGTGTATACTTTTTCTTCAAATCCTCTAAATCGTTAAAATTAACCTCTATAAATTTAGGCAAAATTGGTTTAAATTTCTCTTTATATTTTGCCTGACCTGTCGCTGACATTGCGCCAAAAGTTCTTCCATGAAAAGAATTTTTCATTGTAAGAACCTCAAAACGCTTTCCATTTCCGTAAAGTCTTGAAAATTTTATAGCACCCTCAACAGCTTCGGCTCCGGAATTTGCAAAAAATACTTTTGAAGGAAAAGAGGTTTTTACTATTTTTTCTGCNAATTCTGCCTGTGGAATAGAATAAAGATTATTTGGTAAATGAATAAGTTTTTTAGCCTGTTTAGTTATTGCCTTAACTATTCTTGGATGACAATGCCCTAATATAGAAACACCCCAACCCGGAAAGAAGTCCAAATATTTATTATTATTTATATCCCAAAGATAACTACCTTTACCCTTTACAAATACAGGACCTATTCTTTTGTATGTATTTAAAAGATACTCATTAAATTTTTCTTTTATTTTTTCTTCCATATTATGGCACAATTTCTGTTCCAATACCTTCATTTGTGAATATTTCCAAAAGTATAGCGTGTGGTATTTTTGCATCTATTATATGTGCTTTTTTTACACCCTCTTCTATTGCTTTCTGCGCTGCCCTTACTTTTGGTATCATACCTTTTTCAATAACCTTATCTTTAATAAGATTTTCTATATCTTTTATATTTATAGTCTGAATCAATGAACTTTCATCTTCAATATCTCTCATAACACCCAAAACATTAGTCAAAAGTATTAATTTTTCAGCCTTTAATTTTGCTGCCATAAAAAATGCAACCTCATCTGCATTTATATTATACTTTACATTATCACTTGAAATACCCATTGGACTTATTACAGGTATTGCCTTATCTAAAATTTCATCTAATCTTTTTCTGTCAAAATCAATTATCTCTCCAACATAACCTAAATCTACCTCATACTTTATTTTTTTTGCTTTAATAAAATTATCCTGACCTTTAATACCAATAGCCAAAACACCATAAGAACTAATTTCTTTTACTATTAAATCATTCAGTTTATTAAGTTCTTCTTCAACTATTTCCAATGTGAATTTATCTGTAACGCGCATACCGTCTACAAATTCTGCATGTATCTTTAGTTCTTTTAATCTTTCGGTAATATTTGGACCTCCACCATGAACTAATATTGGTCTTATACCGATATATCTTAAAAAAGCTATATCTTCCAAAACAGATTTTCTGACGCGCTCTTCGCCCAATATTGAGCCACCGTATTTTATTATAAAAATTTTTTTATGAAATTTTCTTATATAAGGTAAAGCCTCTATTAATACATCTGCCTTTTTTATAGCCTCTTTAATCATAATTTTTAAGAATAATCTGCATTTATTTTAATATATTTTGGAGTTAAATCACAGGTATAGACTCTATAACTTGAATTTCCTCTTTTTAAATCAATTGTCAATTTTATATCTTTTTTCTTTAATGAACTGCATTTAATTTCTATTTTTTCTTCTTCTAAAGGGATATTGNCTTGTCCCAATGCAGAAATAATTCTTCCAAAATTTGGATTTTCTCCATANATTGCTGATTTAAATAACATAGAACTTGAAATTGATTTTGCCGCTAATTCTGCCTCTTTTTTTGTTAAAGCACCTTTTATCTGGAATTTCAATAAATTTAGTTGCGCCCTCTGCATCTTTTACAATCATCTTTGCCAATGAAATACATAATTCTTTTAAATTATCTTTAAAAATCTCTACCTCATCGCTTTCTATTTTTATTTTATTGCTTTTTAGTATAAAAACTGTATCGTTTGTGCTTGTGCAGACATCTACATTTATTGAATTAAAACTTTCATCTATTATATCTTTGGATATTTCTTTTAAAATATTTGTATCTATATCTATATCTGTTAATATAAAACTTAACATCGTAGCCATATTAGGAAAAATCATACCTGCGCCTTTTGCAAAACCCAAAATATTTACTGTCCCGTTTTTAAATTTTATTTTTTTATAAACTATTTTTTTAAATGTATCTGTGGTCATAATACTTGAAACAAAATCATCTATATTTTCTCCTAAATTTTTAATTAGTTTAGGTAAATTTTTTATTATTTTTTCTTTAGGTAGTCTCTTTCCAATTATCCCGGTAGATGCTATTAAAATATTTTTTTCTTCCACATTTAACAATTTAGCCAAATTGCTGCATATCTCTTCTGTATCCTGCAAGCCATTTTTATGACTAAAACAATTGGCATTACCGCTATTTACCAAAACAGCCTTTATTGGATTGGAAAAGTTCTTTTTGCTTACTAAAACAGAATAAGACGGATTTGCATTTTGCGTAAAAAAAGCAACTGCATCAGAAAAATCACAAGAACATATCAAACCCAAATCAAAACCTTTTCTTTTAATCCCGCAATTTATACCTGCCAAAGAAAAACCTACAGGAACCTTCATAAAAGACCTGTTGTTTCAGGAAAACCAAAAATTATATTCATATTACAAACTGCGTTTCCTGAAGCACCCTTCATTAAATTATCAATTGCTCCAACTATAACTATATGATTATCTTGGATATTAAAACCTATATCGCAAAAATTAGTATTTACAACATCTTTTATCTGCGGCAATCTCTGTTTATAAAATCTTATAAAAGGCTCATTACTATAATATTTTTGATATATAGAATTTATCCCTTCTACATCAACTTTTCTTTTTAAATCAGCATATATAGTTGCAAGTATCCCTCTCTCAATTGGAATAACATGGGGGGTAAATCTTAAATTTATTTCTTTAGATGATATATCTTTTAATATACTTACTATTTCAGGCAAATGCTGATGGGAAAATGGTTTATAACAGAACATATTACTATTTAACTCTGCAAAATGGTATTCCAAAGAGGCTTTTCTTCCGGCACCTGTTATACCTGATTTTGCATCAATTATTATATTTTCTATTATATCTTCTTTAACCAAAGGCGCTAAAGATAATATTGAAACTGTTGGATAACAACCGGGATTTGCAATTAGTCTTGCTTTTTTTATCTTTTCTCTATAAAATTCAGCCAAACCATATACAGAGATTTTTGTATTCTCTTTATCAGGGTGTATTGCATTATAATATTTTTCATACAAACTTACATCTTTAAACCTGTAATCACCGGATAAATCAATAACTATTTTATTGTTTTTAAGTAAAAATGGCACAATATTAAATGATGCTTTATGAGGAGTTGCCAAAAAAAATACATCAGCTAATTTAACAGCCTCTTCCTGATTGTAATTCTTACAAGTTAACTCAATTCTTTTTGTAAATCTTGGAAATAACTCATTGAATTTTATATCTTTTTCAATAATAGCAGAGATATAAGTAATCTCAACATAAGGGTGAGACAATAATATCTCCGTAAGTTTTTCACCTGCAAAACCACTTGCNCCTAATACAGCAACTTTTAGTTTATCCATAAGATAAATTATGATACCTAAAATTTATATTTAGTCAACATTTTCTTAAAATAGAATATGCTTAAAAATATAAAAAATATTGAAAACCATTGGGATGTTGAGAAAAATAAAAAATAACCCCTATCATCGCCCCTAAAAAATTCAATTATAAATCTTAAAATTCCATATAAAAAACAATAAGAAAAAAATAGTCCACCTTTAAAATTTATCTTTCTTTTTAAATACTTTAATATAAAAAATATAACAACAAGAAAAAATGCTTCAATGAGTTGAGTTGGTATAACCCTAACACCTATTGGCCTTACAGGAGACTCTATAGGAAAAACAACTCCAATAAAAGAATTTGTTGGCTTTCCATAGCAACAACCATAAGAAAAACAACCCAATCTACCTATAGAATGACCTATTGTTATACCAAAAGCACTTATATCCAATAGTTTTAAAAAATCTATATTGTATTTTCTTGAATAAAAAAACACAGAAACTAATCCAAAAACCAAACCTCCATAAAATACAAAACCACTCCTTGAAAATATATATTCTGTTGGGCTTTGTAAAAAATCTTTAAAATTTGTAATGATATAAAAAACTCTTGCTCCAATAAAAGAAAATAAAATAGACCAAAAAACAAGATTAGAAAATTTATCCTTATCTATGTGNTGGCTTTTTGCCTCTTTTAAACTTAAAGAATATCCAATAATTACACCCAAAAAAACAAAAACGCCATAAGTATATATTGTAAGACTTCCTATTTTAAAAAGTATAGGATGCATTATTCTAAAATTATATTAACAGGACCATCCAAATTNAGGAGTATTTCCATATGCTCCCCAAATTTACCACTCTCTACAACAACTCCGCTTGCTTTAAGCAATAGTATAAAGTTATCAAACAATATAGAAGCCTTTTCTTTACCAAGAACATCCTCAAATGATGGTCTCCTTCCCTTTTTTATATTAGCATATAAGGTAAAATTAGGGATACATAATATTTTATAATTTTTATCCTTTACAGAATACATTAACTTATTATTCTCGTCTTCAAATACCCTTAAGTTAACAACTTTTTGCGCCATATTTGATATTGTATTCTCATCGTCAGAATTAGAAAAACCAACAAACAAAACAATGCCTTTATCTATAGAGGCTATAACCTCACTCTTTACAGAAACAGAAGCCTCTTTGGTTCGCATTAATATTACTTTCATCTTAATTTTTGATTA
>JGI24721J26819_10004968_pt1 | contig 13497 bp, 7 predicted proteins | sample YelNatPaOPGAMG01_FD_26819 | JGI IMG/M metagenome (IMG submission 26819)
CGGCCCGCCCCCGACCCCGAACGCGAGAACCTCGTCATGCTGGTGCGCCAGCGCCTGTCGCGGATCCTCTTCCTCCGCCGCTTTTTCAGCTACCCCATCACCCTCAGCCTGGACACGCTGCGCAAGCTCGGCCCCGTTCGGCTGGTCCGTATCGGCTTCAGCTACCTGCGGGCCTCGCTCTTCCCTATCCGCGAGGAGCGCTCCCTGGAGGATTTCTTCGTCAACCGCTTCGGCCGGGAGCTCTACAACACCTTCTTCCGTGATTACACCGAAAAGGTATGGGGCGTGCCGTGCTCGGTCATCAAGCCCGAATGGGGCGCCCAGCGGGTGAAGGGGCTCTCGGTGTGGAGCGCCGTCCTCCACGCGCTGGCCAAGCCGTTCCGGAGCCGCGGCGGCATCGCCCAGAAGGGCACGGAGACGAGCCTCATCGAGCGTTTCCTCTACCCCAAGCTCGGGCCGGGCCAGATGTGGGAGACGGTGGCCGCGCAGGTGACGGCCGCGGGCGGCGAGGTTCGCCTGAACCAGAAGGTGGTCGGTGTCCGGTGGTCGCCCGGACGGATCGAGGCGGTCATCACGGAGGACGGGGTTACGGGGAAGCGGCAGGAGCTGTCAGGTGACCTCTTCTTCTCCACCATGGCCGTCAAGGACCTGGTGGCGGCCATGGGGGGAACCGTGCCGGCGGAAGCGGCCGAGGTGGCGGCGGGCCTGGTCTACCGCGACTTCGTCACCGTGGGCGTGCTGCTGCGCAAGCTGAAGATCAAGAACGAGAGCCGGATNCCCACGGTGAACGGCATCATCCCCGACAACTGGATCTACATCCAGGAGCCCGAGGTGAAGATCGGCCGCCTCCAGCTCTTCAACAATTGGAGCCCCTACCTGGTGGCCGATCCCTCCACCGTCTGGATGGGCGTGGAGTACTTCTGCAACGAGGGGGACGGCTTCTGGGCCATGACGGACGAGGCCATCGGGGAGCTGGCGGTGAAAGAGTTGGCCGCCATCGGCGTGATCGAGCCCGAGGAGGTGCTGGACAGGGTGGTCATCCGACAGCCCAAGACCTACCCGGCCTACTTCGGCACCTACAACCGGTTCGAGGTTGTGCGGCGCTTTCTTGACGGCTTCGGGAACCTCTACCCCATCGGCCGCAACGGCATGCACAAGTACAACAACCAGGACCACTCCATGCTCTGCGCCATGACCGCCGTGGACAACATCCTGGCCGGGATCACCTCCAAGGAGAACCTCTGGGCCGTCAACACGGAGCAGGAGTACCACGAGGAGAAATGAATGGAGGACTCGTCTCACCAAGGGGTAATGGGCACGGTCCAAAGCTGGCTTCGCTCGCCGTTGGGCGGATTGATTTTGCTCGCGGTCGCCACAGTGNTGTCGGCCATTGCTTTGGGCATGTTGCACCTTGGTGCGGCAGGCGACTCCGACTCGTACATCGAGGCGAGCCGTCAAGGCTGGCTGGGTCTGCTCGGCGGGGTCCGCTCTTTCGGATACCCGCTCTTTCTCAAGGTAGTGCAGTGGGTGTCGCCCCACTTCTCGATTCTTCCGCTCGTGCAGATGGTCATCCACGTTGCCGTAGCCTTTTTCCTTTATGGGGCCTTACGCCGTTACGGCGCGTCCGGCTGGCAATCCTTCGCTCTGGCGGGTGCTTTTCTGCTGACCCTCCTCAACGACCCATCGAGCCAATGTATTATGAGCGATTTTCTCGGGCGGGTCCTGTCCGTCGGGGTGTTGGGCGGTCTCTTCTGGGTGGCCGCTGACCGCCCTGGGCGGATGGCCTGGGCCGCCCTGGGTGCCTTTTTGCTGGGTGCCTGGGCCGTGCGGCCTCTGAATGTTATATGGGTGGTGCTCGCCCCGTTCGTCGGCATGATTTTGTATATCCTGCGACCTAGTAATTCCGGGCCTGCACAAAAGCGCGCGGCGTGGCCCTTTGTCCTGCGCCTTGTCGCGGTCGCCCTGCTTCCCCTTCTGGCCTTTTGCGGCTTGAGGTTGCTGGCCGTGAACGATTTCGGCGTGGTCTCCTTCGGAGGCTATCAGGCTTCGGGACTGGCGGTAGGCCTCTTGGATCCCTCACTCGTCGAGAAAGCCCCCGCGGATGTCCGGCCGCTGGCTCAAGCCCTCTTAGCGGAACGCCAGCGCAAGGGGGTGCCTGCCGTCGTAGGACCGCGCGGCATGGACCTGCGCCTCTGGAAGAGGGATTTCAACATCGAAGCTTGGGATGTTGCGGCGCCCGTAGCGGCCAAACTGTACGGTCAGGATACGGTCCTGGCCAACAGGCGGCTGGGAGAGCTCTCTCGCTATGTCTTGCGGCGCTATCTAAGAGCTTACCTCCTCTTTGCGCTGACGAACCTCTGGGAATCTCTGGGAGGGTTATTGCGCTTCGGTCTCGTGCTGCAGGTCTTTCTGGCGATCGCCATCGTGCTCTATTCCGCCCGTCTTCTGACCGGCGCCTGGCCGGGGAGGATCGATCCTGGCTTGCCTCGCCCCGGGGCGGTGGCCGAACAGGAGTGGGCGGTGCGCAACGGTTTCGCGTTGGCTGCTCTCTTGTATGGGGCCGTGAGTACTGTATTTGTGGCGTTGGCCTCCGTGAACTTGGGGCGTTACTCCATAGCCGCCGGCATTTTTTTCCCCTCCCTGGCTGCTGAATGGGCGTTCCGGGAGGGGAGGACCCTATGGGGATATTTCCGGTGCAGGCGAGTGACTCACTAGTCCCCCCTCAAGGCGAAGTCCAAGGACCCGTCACGCCAGGGCAATCGACAGAGAGTCCTGCGGCAGAAAATGGGCGGCCGCCGTGGGGTCTGGCCGGACTTCTTGTGTTGGGCCTAGTGCTGTTGGCTTTTGCACCCCTCTTCGCCGGCCGCAACTTTCTTCCCTTCGCTCGGTATCCCAATTGGGGGACCATCCAGGCGCTCGACGACGGGAAGCAGATCGTTCCTGATAAGGCCTTCTTGGCCCGGAAGGCGACCTGCCCATGGATTGTGGACAAGGACTTCGTGGCTCTCTCGGTTTTTTGGCCGCAGGACCTGGCCACGGCTCACCTCCTGCACCGAGGCCGACTGCCGCTGTGGGACCCCTACACGGGGGGCGGCTATCCCACGCTCGACAACGGGCAGTACCGGCCATTCAATCCATTCCGCTGGTTCTTCTACCTGATTCCCACCAACTGGGCCTACTGTTTTTCCCTCTTCTTGATCTTACTCTTGGGGTGCTGGGGGGCGTGGAGGTGGTTTCGTGACGAGGGGTACGACGCCGTCGAGAGTCTCATAGGGTCGGCGGTCTTCGCCCTGAATCCGTGGGTGCTCGAACGGCTGACCATCCTCGAACCCTCGGCCTTCGCCCTGCTGCCCTGGTGCCTCTTGGGTCTTCGTTACGCCCGGTGGAGGGATTGGCCGTCCCTGGCCCGGGCGGCCCTACCCTTCATCCTTCTCGGGCAGGTTTCCCATCCTGAGCCCTGCCTACTCGTGGCCGCCATGGCGGGCGGCTATTTCTGGCTGGCCGAGGAGCGTGGGCGGGAGGAGGCGGGGACGCTCTATTGGAAGAGGCTGGGCATCCTGTCCGTCGTCGGTGCTCTGACGCTCGTGGCCCTGGCCATCCTGTGGGTTCCCCTGCTCTGGCTATTCCACCACAGCTTCTCGTACAAAGAGGCGGGGCTTCCTTTTCTCTTCGAGTATTCCTGGAAGGCGCCCTTCGCCCTAGCCTCAGATCTCTACGTGGCGCCGGCTCTCGCGGCCCTGCTGGCTGCCGCAGCCCTGGCGGGAAGACGGGCCTCCCGTTACTGGCTGGCCGTCGCTTTGACGGGGCTGCTCCTGCTCATGCCGCTCACAGCCGTCGGGACGGCGGTGAAGGCTTTTCTGCAGGTGAAGCTCTTCACCATCCCCCTCTTCTATTTTAAAGCCCTCTTCTGGGCTGGCTGCGCCCTTTTGGTCCCCGAGGGTCTGCGCGCCATGGGCCGGGGAGCGCGGTGGGTCAAGGCGCTGGCGTGGACCGCCGGAGGTTTGGCCTTGTTGGCTGACGTCCGGCTCTTCAGGGTTTTGCCTCTTCCCGCGGGGGTTCAGACTCGTTGGCCCGCCCTGGTCTGGGTGCTGGTCGCCGCCGGACTGGTGGCGGTGGTGGCGTTGACGATGGTGCCGCGGTGGGGCCGGGGGCGCCTTGCGCTAGGCGCCCTGATCGTACTGCCCCTGGCGTGTCCCCTTTCGCTGGACCATCTCTCGTGGAATAACATCGCCTTCAGGCCCAATCCCACGCTCCAATGGCTGCACCGGAACCGTCCCCACGACCGGGTCGTCTCCTTGGGATGGCACCCCTATTTCGTCTTGCCCCCCAATCAGGGTCAGGTGTTCGGAGTGCGGGCGGCGGAGCAGAACGCGGCCTATTTCCTCAACCGCTATTTCCAGCTCTTCTTCAATCCGCCGGCTCCGCCCACCTGCATCATGTACGCCGCTCCGGAGTGGCTGCGCTTCGAGAACATGGGGGCATCGTTGCTCCTGCTGCCTGAACAGACGCCGTTGGCCGGGGTTCCGGTGGTCCACGAGGGAGGTGACGCCCGTGTCTACGCCATCCCTGGCGCCATGGGCCGGCTCTATTTCGCCCAGGCCGTGGCGCCCCTCCGTTCTGCTTCATCCCTGGTGGCGCAGATTCTCGCTCTTGGCCACGGCGCCGACGGCGTGGCGGTTGTGGAGACGATGGGACAGCCCGCGCCAAGCAGATGGCCCGAGGGTCCGGTGGCGGGAGGTCGTCTGACATTCGTCCGCGACGGGGCGGAGAGGGTGACCATCGCGGCGGAGGCTCCGCGCGAGGCTCTGCTGGTTCTGAGGGATTCCTGGTATCCCGGCTGGCGGGCCTCGGTGGACGGCCGCCGCGTCCCCATCTACCGGGTCAACGGCTGTTTCCGAGGCGTGCTCGTGCCGGCGGGGAGGCACGAGGTCCGGTTCGTCTACCGGCCCTGGCACGTCTACATTCCGGCCGCCGTGTCGCTGCTCACCACGCTGCTGCTGATCGGGGGCGCATGGAGCGGTCTCCGAAGACGGCCGCCTCCCGTTCAGGGGGCCGCGGGCGGCTGAGCGGCCTTCGGCGGAGCGTGCAACTGCGCGAGGGAAGCTTCCAAGACCTTGTGAATCATCGGGGGCGGACTCGCGCGGAGGGCACGCTCCAATTCGGCAATCAGGGCCTTCGCCGGGATGGTTCCGCGCTCGGCGCTCCAGAGGAGGTAGGGCAGGTCGTCCAGGCGGAGCAGGGGATAGCCGTACTTCTGGATGAGAACCTGGTTGGCCGGTTCGCGCTTGGCGAGCACCATGCCGTAGGGGCCGAAGTCCACCATGACCCAGGACTCCGGGGGGAAGAGGACGGCGGAGGGGCCGCGGGGCGGTGTGCCGGGCGGGCCCTTGAAGGTGAAATCCTTGTAGGAATAGAGGGCCGCGTCGAAGGGGTAGCGGGCCAGGAAGGCCTCGAAGGCGGGAATGGAGCGGTGGGCTCGGTAGTAGGCCACCCCGGCCTCGTTGAAGGGGCCGAAGCGCCCGTCGAAGAAGACCTTGGCCCGGTGATCGAGGGCCCACTCCAGGTAGCCGCCCACGCGGAATTCGTGGTAGAGGTTCCCCGAGAAGCCCACGCGTTTCAGGAAGGCCGCCTCCTGGACGGGGTAGCGCTCNGCCATGGGCGGGTAGAGCGGCGGGTGCAGCGCCTGCCAGCCGGCCACCCAGGCGGCCAGCGGGAGCGCGAGAGCGTANGCCCCTATTTGAATTTTGCGTCTATTGAAGAGCGGCTGCAGGGACCGGGCGGCGAAGGGGGCCAGGGTGATCACGGCGTAGGCCGCGTAGCGGACCCAGTAGAGGCCTAGAGCCACCTGGCTCGCCACCACCAGAATGGAGGACCAGCGGCGCGGCCTCANGAGGAGCTGGGCCAGAAGCGTGGCGGCGGCCATGGCCGCGAAGAGGCCGTAGAGGCCGGTCAGGGGTGTCCTCACCCATTCGGCGATGGGGACGTATGCCCTGTGGTTCAGAAGGTCCAGCGCGTGCTTGACGGGGAAAAACGTCAAGCGCCAGCCGAAGGGGTTGATCAGGGTGACCGCCCAGCAGGCCAGCACGATGCCTGCGCTTTGAAGGGCCTCCTTGAGCGCGAGGGCGCCCTCCCTCCACCGGTCCATGAGCCCCCCGGCCAGGAAGGCCCCCGTCAGCACCAGCCCGTAGGCCCAGGCGCCGTGGAACTGCACCCAGAGCAGGAAGAGCGCGAGCAGCCAGGGCAGAGCTCGGCGAAGGCCCGGGGGTGAGGCTTCGGACCTCAGGAGGATCTCCAGGAGGGCCACCATCAGCACCAGTGAGACGATCTCCGGTCGGTAGCGGAAACGCTCGCCGTAAACGGCCAGAAGGGGCAGGACAAAGATGGCTAGGCCGAGCGCGTTGCCTTCGGCCCGGCGCACGCAGCGGTAGGCCCCCAGGACGCCGAGCGCGGCGCAGGCGGCCGTGAGCCACTTGGCCAGAGAGGCCCCGCCCAACAGCCATAGGGGGTAGCAGAGGAGGTGGAAGAGCCACTCCTCATCGGTCCAGGGTGCGCCCTTGGCGGTGAACGAGAAGGTCTCCGTGCGCACGAGGTGATGGGTCTGCCAGATCTCCCTCCCGATGGCCAGGTGCCAGAAGGTGTCCGGGTCCTGGACGGATTTAAAACTGGCGAAGAAAGCCGCCGCCGCCACGAGAACCAGGAGCAGGAGCTCGGGCCAACGGGGGAGTGAAGATTCACCACCAAGACGCGAAGGCACGAAGGGATTTCGGAGTTCGAATGGTGAATGGTGAATGGGGGTGAAATCCTCGGTGCGTGAGCTTCGCATTCTTTATGCCCTTGTAGGAGCGCTCTCCAGAGCGCGATGGAAGGGGAGAGCACGGTGCGCCGGCCTCTGGAGAGGCCTCCACCACGAAGCCTCCTCTTCTTTGTCCCCCGCCTTCCTTCGCGTTTTGCCTTTCATTTCATGGCTGTCCAAAACATTTTCAGCCCGCGTGCGTGCCTCTGGCGTCTTGTCACTTTGCCGAATCCCTCCTCCACCAATCGAGAAAGCATAGCAGGGTCCAGAGGGGCTTGCGGTGGTCGGCCTTGCGGGCCAGGTGCTCGCGCCAGAGGCGGCGGGGTTCGTCGGGTTTGAGGAAGGGGACCCGGCCCAGCACCTCGTCGGAGAGTAATTCCTCGGCCATGGGCCGCAGGGGGCCCGTAAGCCAGCGGGCGATGGGGATGCCAAAGCCCTTCTTGGGGCGGTCGAGGAAGCCCTTCGGGAAGCGGCCGGCGAAGGCCCTCTTGAAGACCGCCTTGCCCGCGCGCCCGTGGAGCTTCCAGTCCGCGGGCATGGCGAAGGCGAGGCGGACGATCTCGGGATCGAGCAGGGGCACGCGGGCTTCCAGGGAGGCCATCATGCTGGCCCTGTCCACCTTGGCGAGGATGTCCTCCTGCAGGTAGGTGTAAAGGTCGAGCCACTGGGCCGAGGTGACGGGATCGCCCTTCGGCGGTGGGGGGATCCACTGTTCGGGAAGAAGCGCGGCCCCGCCGTCGGGGATGAGCCGGGCGAGCCGCTCCGGCGTCCACGAGCCGAGCCAGAGGTGGTGCCGCAGCGGCATCGGATACTCGGCCCCGTCCCTGAACTTGCGGAGCTTGTAGGGCAGGGTGAGGTTGGCGTGGGAGACGGGCAGGAGGCGGTCCGCGGCGGCCAGAGCGGCGCGCCGCGCCCAGCCCGGCACGGAGCGGTAGAGGCCGTAGCGGCGGTGCACCCAGTAGGTCGGGTATCCCGCGAACAGCTCGTCGCCGCCGTCCCCGCCCAGGGCCACGGTCACGCGCTGCCGGGTGAAGCGGGAGAGCAGGGCGGTGGGAAAGAGGGAGGGGTCGGCGAAGGGCTCGTCCAGGAGGCCGAGCACGCGGGGAACCTCGGCCAGCAGCTCGCCTTCGCTGAAGAGCTGCTCGTGGTGCACGCAGCCCAGGTGCCGTGCGGCCGTCCGGGCGTAGGCGCTCTCGTCGAAGGAGGGATCCTCGAAGCCGATGGAGAAGCTCTCCACGCGGCCCCCCGCCTCCACCATGCAGGCCGCGACGATGCTGGAATCCACGCCGCCGCTCAGGAACACCCCCAGGGGCACGTCGGAGATGAGCTGTCCCCTGACGCTGCGCTGTACCTCCTCCCGCAGCCTCTCCTCGGCCTCATCCCTGGAGAGTCCCGGCGTTTGGGGGATGGCCCAGTGCCAGTAGGGACGGAGGCGGATTCCCTCCGGCCCCGCCAGCAGAAGGTGGCCGGGCAGGAGCTTTCTGGCCGAACGGTAGATGGAGAGGGGGGCGGGGACGTATTCGCAGGTCAGGTAAGCCTTGAGGGCGTCTAGGTCCAGGCCGGCCGGGAAATCGGGATGGGCGCGCAGGGCCTTGAGCTCGGAGCCGAAGAGGAGCCCTCCCGGCACTTCGGCGTAGTAGAGCGGCTTTACCCCCAGCGGGTCCCTCGCCAGCAGGAGGCTCCGGCGCTCGCGGTCGTAGAGGGCGAAGGCGAAGATGCCGTTCAGCCTGGGGAGGAAGGCCTCGCCCTCCTCCTCGTAGAGGTGCACGAGCACCTCCGTGTCGGACCGCGTGGCGAAACGGTGTCCCTTGGCCTGAAGCTCGGCGCGCAAGGTCTGGAAGTTGTAGATCTCACCGTTGAAGACCACGACCACCGAGCCCGACTCGTTGGCCATGGGCTGGGCCCCGCCCCGCAGGTCCAGGATGGCCAGGCGCCGGTGGCCCAACCCCACGCCCTCTTCCACGAAGAAGCCTTCCCCGTCGGGGCCCCGGTGCACGAGGCTCCGCGTCATGGCCGCCAGCGCCTCGCGGTCGGCCGGCCGGTTCAGCGCGAAGCCCGCAATGCCGCACATGGGATTGGGGAAAGTGGAAAGGCGGAAGCCGGAAGCCGATGCTCAAGGGTCGGTGGTCGATGGCAAGCGGGAGAACGGCGGAGGCCAGCGAAGGCCGGTGACCGATGACGGATGGCCGATGAGAGAGGATGGAAATGGATGGGCCCTCTACTCTTCACCCTCGACCCTCCGCCTCTCCGCCGCCCCTAGGCGACTCCAGCACTTCGCGAATGACGTAGGGGGTGGTCTTGGAGCTGGCGAAGTAGATGCGGATGAGGAGCTCGCCCAGAAGGCCCATCATGATGAGCTGCATGCCCACCAGGGCGATGAAGATGGCCACGAGGAGCAGGGGGTTGTTGTGGACCCAGACCCCGTAGGCGAGCTTCTGCCAGAGGGTGTAGGCGGCGAGCACGGCCGAGAGGAGCCAGAGCCCCACGCCAGCTCCGCCGAAGGCGTAGATGGGCTTGGTGAGGAAGGAGCCCATGAATTTGATGGTCATCAGGTCGAGGACGACCTTGAGCGTGCGCCCCAGCCCGTACTTGCTCTTGCCCGCCACGCGGGGGTGGTGGGTCACCTCTACCTCGGCCACCCGGGCTCCCTGCCACGTGGCCAGGATGGGGATGAAGCGGTGCATCTCGCCGAGCAGCACCACGGGGGCCAGGACCTCCCGCCTATAGGCCTTGAGGGTACAGCCGTAGTCGTGCAGCTTGACCCCCGAGATGAGGGAGATGAGCCCGTTGGCGATCTTCGAGGGCAGAATGCGCGTAAAGAAAGGGTCCCGGCGGTGGCGGCGCCAGCCGCTGGCCACGTCGAAGCCCTCATCGAGCTTCGAAACCAGCTTCGGGATGTCGGCGGGATCGTTCTGGAGGTCGCCGTCCAGCGGGACGAGAATGGCGCCGCGGGAGTGCTCGATGGCCGCCGCGAGGGCGGCGGTTTGGCCGGAATTGCGCCGTAGGAGGACGACGCGCAGGTGGGGGCGTTGGGTGACGGCCCTCTTGAGCTCCGCCACCGTGCCGTCGCGGGAGCCGTCGTCCACGAGCACCACCTCGTAGCTCCGCCCCAAGCGGGCCATCTCCTCCTGGATGCGGTCCAGCAGGGGTTCCAGGTTCTCCTCCTCGTTGTAGAGGGGTACCAGGAGGCTCAGTTCGGGGGCGGCGGGAGAGGCGTCGTCAGTCATTCAGAGGACCTCATGGAGAAGGTGGAAGGCGAGAAGCTCCACGTAGGAGGCCTCTCCAGAGGCCGATTCGCCGTGCCGGCACCACCCGTCGCGCTCTGGAGAGCGCTCCTACGGGCGACGCTGGCGCGCGAGAGCCGAAAATACCCAATCTCCAATCCGAAATTCCTCCGCGTCCTCGGCATCTCCGCGGTGAATCTTTCTTTTAGCATTCCGGCTTATCTTTCAAATCGCTCTGTGTCTCTGTGCCTCTGTGGTTTCTCCCGGATTCTCCATTCGCCATTTTCCCTCACCCTTCTTTCGCGTTCAGCCGGTACTTCTTGACGAAGTAGCGCATGGAGCGGAAGGTGATGCCCAGCCGCTGGGCCGCCCTGACCATGACCCCCCCCTCCAGCTCCAGGGCCTTTTGGATGTATCGCGCCCGGGTCTGTTCCACCACCTCGGTGAGGTCGAAGCCGCTCTCGGGGATCTGGATCTCCCCCGGGGCCTGGGTCACGCGGAAGCCCAGCACCTCCTCCGGCAGGTGGCGCGTCTCGATGCGCCCCTCGGCGAGAGCCATGGCCCGTTCCACCACGTTCTCGAGCTCCCGTACGTTGCCCGGCCAGAAATAGCCTTCGAGAGCCTTGAGCGCCTCCGCCGACAGGGCCGGGAGGGAGCGGCCCATGAGCCTGGCGTGCTTCTCCATGAAGCTCCTGGCCAGCAGGGGGATGTCCTCGCGGCGGTTGCGGAGCGGCGGCACCGCGATGGAGTGGACCTTGATGCGGTAGTAGAGATCCTCCCGGAACCTCTTCTCCTGGATCATCCGCTGGAGGTCCTCGTTGGTGGCCGCAATGACTCGCGCGTCCACTGGGTGCTCACCGTCGCCTCCCACGGGGCGGATGCGGCGCTCCTGCAAGGCGCGCAGCAGCTTGACCTGCATGGCGGGAGACATCTCGCCGATCTCGTCCAGGAAGATGGTTCCCCCTTCGGCCAGGTCGAAGAAGCCCTTCTTGGTGGCGTGGGCCCCCGTGAAGGCCCCTTTGACGTGGCCGAAGAGCTCGCTCTCCAGGAGAGTCTCGGTGAGCCCCCCGCAGTTGACGGCGACGAAGGGGCGCTTGCCGCGGGGCGAGCGCTGGTGGATGGTCCTGGCGATGAGCTCCTTGCCGGTGCCGCTCTCGCCTTGGATCAGGACGGTGCTCGCCGTGGGGGCGATGCGCTCGATCAGGGCGTAGATCTCCTGCATGGGCCGGCTCTGGCCGACGATCTCTCCGAAGCGCTCCTGGTGGGCCAGCCGGACCTTGAGGAGGAGGTTCTCTTCCCTGAGCGTCTTCTTCTCGATGGCGTGCCGGACGATGTTGACCAGCTCCTCCACCTGGAAGGGCTTGGTGACGTAATCGAAGGCGCCCAGCTTCAGGGCTTCGATGGCCGAATCGGTGCTGGCGTAGGCGGTCATGAGGATCACTTCGGCCTGGGAATCGTCGGTCTTGAGCCGGCGCAGGAGATCCATGCCTGAGAGCCCCGGCATGCGGATGTCCGAGATCACCACATCGAACGGTGTCGAGCCGAGGGCCGCCATGGCCCGCTCGGCGCTCTCCGCGGTCTGGACTTCGTACCCCTCGTCCCGGAAGAGGATCTCCAGCATGCGCCGCATGGAGGTCTCGTCGTCCACCACCAGAACGCGGTCACTCATGGGCCGCCTCCAGAGGGAAGAGGAGCCGGCAGCGCGTGCCCTTTCCGAGGGCCGATTCGATCTCGACGCGGCCGCGGTGCTCCTCCATGATCTGGTAGACCACCGAGAGGCCCAGGCCCGAACCCTGCGCGAAGCCGTGACGGAAGGGCTGGAAGTAGGTGGGGATCTGCGAATTCCTCATGCCCTCGCCGTTGTCCTCCACCTCCAGTATAGCGTCTAGGCTGGAGCGCGTTAAGGAAACGCGGATGAGCCCCTCCGCCTTTACCGCCTTCCTGGCGTTGGTGAGCAGGTTCCAGAGGGCCTGCCGGACGCGGTCGGCATCGGCCGAGACCTCCACCGGATGGTCCGGGAGGGCGAGCTCCACGGTCAGCCCCGAAGGGTTCGCCGAATCGTTCCGGAAGAGGGTCACGACCTCTCCGGCGAGGGCCGTCAAATCGAGCGGCTGTCTACGGATCTGCGGGGGTTTCACATAGCGGAGGAAGTTGTTGAGAATCTCGGTCAGGCGGCGGCTCTCCTCCTGGATGATGGCCAGCAAGGCGTGCTCGCTGCTCTCATCGGGTGCCTGCCTCTTGAGCATCTGTGCGGCGCCGAAAATGCTGCCCAGGGGGTTCTTGATCTCGTGGGCGATGTCCGCCGCCATGGCCCCCGTCGCCATGAGCCGGTCTTTCAGCGCCAGTTGTTCCCTCAGCTTCACCACCTCCGTCTGGTCGCGGATGAGCGCCAGGTAGCCCAGGGCGGACTGACCGGAGCGGAGGGGGGCGGTGACGATGGAGAGGTGGCGCTCGCCGCCCGCCACGGCCAGCTCCAGCTCCCGTCCCTCGGGAGCCTCCGGGTCCAGGGCGGAGCGGCCGCGGTGGCCCAGGGCCTCCAGGTGGGATTCGAAATCCCATCCCGCCGGCAGGGTCTCGCCCAGCAGCCGCATGGCCGCGGGGTTGGAATAGGTGACGCGGCCCTTAGCGTCGGTGGTCAAGACCCCCCAGGTGAGCGAGGAGAGGATCTGCTCGTTCAGGCTCTGGAGGCTCGTGAAGTCCCTCTCCATGGCTCCCAGCGCTTTGCGGGTGGATTCGAGGCGCCCCGACATGATGGTGATGAGCGCGGCGATGAGGAAAAAGCCGACGTAATTGGCTAGGAGCGAATAGAGGGCCGACCCGGCGGTAGGGGGTTCGTACGGGAAGCTCGCCCCCAGTTTCCCGGGATCGATCCATTTGTAGAAGAGGGCGACGCAGAGAAGTCCGTACACCAGGGCATTGATCGTCGCCATGGTGAAGGCCCCGCGCTTGCGCAGGAGGTATCCCGCCACCACGATGAGCAGGTGGTAGAGGAAGGTGAAGATGCTCTGGATGCCGCCCGTAAAGAGGGCCAGCAGCGTCACCGTCAGGACGTCCCCGAAGAGCTGGATGATGATGAAGAAGGGCCGGTCCCTGAGCGAGGGGGCGGAGAGATAGAGAACGGTGTAGAGGAGATTCTGGGCCAGGACGAAGGCGATGATGTAATAAAAGGGCTTAAGGTAGGCCTCGGCTCCCAGGAAGGCCTGGACCGCCAGCGCGCTGAGGAAGAAGGTGAGGATGATCACCATCCGGTAGACCATCAGCCGAACGGCGCTCGTCTCGAGGGCTTCCATGGCCTTAGGCATTCCCGGCGATCGTCATGGAGAAAATGATAGCGCGGGGAGGCGGAGGTTGGGAAGTTAAGAGCATGCCCGTCCAAAATAGGCCATGCCTGTCCAAAATAAACTGCTCTGTCGGCTCCAACTCACGGCTGGGTCTGGGCCGCGCCTTGGGCGCGGCGCTGGGGCCTTCGACGGGCGCGTC
>JGI24721J26819_10004969_pt1 | contig 13497 bp, 8 predicted proteins | sample YelNatPaOPGAMG01_FD_26819 | JGI IMG/M metagenome (IMG submission 26819)
TCGTGATGAGAAAGAGCAGACCAGTGGCTGATGGCAGAAGGTCGAACCAATTGGGTTGCAATTACGAAGGAAGGAACATTGAGAAATCCAGGCAAGGAGCCGGTTCCCACATAAAGACCGCGGCGAATGCGCTTTATCCAGCCAGAGGCGATCATCTCGGATAGACAAATACGAACCGAAAATGGAGAGAGCCCAATTTCCCTTCCAATTTGATCCGCATCTTCAATGGAAAAAACAAATTGACCTTGACTGTAGAGAGATTGAATCAATTTTAGGCCAGAAGAACCGCTGTACCTGATGCCCCTTTTGTCCTTCATTTTATTTATTTTACTGCGTTATTAAAGAAAAACCACAATAATGTAGTAAAAAAAATCATGCTAGGGTGGCCTTTCCCTTCCAGTCCTTGACGATGTAGCGCACTACCTGAACCTCCTCTTCCGGCTGGAGGACGCTTGCGGGGTCCTGAAGCGTATAAAGGACAGGGGAAGTAGCGGCATTTTCCACAATGTAAAGCCAGAAGTCCCCTTTAAGGCGGTGGGCCATAATCCACTCGTTGGTGGTTAAAACAACAGGACCTGTTTCTGCTCTGGCTTTCACCTCAATGTATCGGGTTTTGCCGGTCGGCTCCTTAGAGCGGATGTCGTATCCCAGAGCCTGGAGGGAAACATCCTCAGGGATCCGGCCCTGGCTTTTTTCGTAATTCATGGCTACCTCCATCCCCACCTTCTCAATTTCTGGGTCGCTTTTCCATTCCCCGGAGGAATCAAGAGGGAGAATCTTAGCGGCGCAGAGAAGGATGGGATCAGAAGGGTAGAGGTGGGTTTCTTTCTCTAAAGAATCCATCAGGGCGGTTTTCTTCTTCTCAAGGTCAGCCCTGCGCATTTTTTCATTGAAGAGGGTGGCTTCGGGAATGTTCTCTCCCTTCGTCCTCCGGGTTTCCAGATCCAGAAGTTTGACCTCCGATTCCCCGATTAAGGCATCCAGGGAATTCAACCCGTATTTCTTTTTAATTTCAGCATCCCGTTTCCTTTCCTGGAGAAGCTCCTTTTTATATTCGGAGAGTTCCCGGTAAGCGAAAGATTTGATTTCTTCCATCTTTTCCGGGGAAAACTCCAGCTTACCCGGTTCGGGGTTCGGAGAGGATTCCCCCTGGGGCTTCAGGTCCCAGAGCAGGGAAGGGTTGACCGGTTTAATTCCTTCCTCATTCTGGAGAAAAGCGAAGAGCTTCCTTCCCGCCACCTCGTTCTTTCCATCCCGGATTTCACCCTGGAGGAACCAGAGAATCCCCTTGAGAGTTCCGCTGGGATCGCAGAAAATTGCTCCCTTTTGGGCACTTTCCCTGCATTCGGAAAGCACCTTCTCGATCACCCCTTCCAGGAGAGGGTGGCCGAAGGTCAGAAGTTCCGCACCCTCCTTTTGGGCTTTTTCTTTAAAGAAGGAAAGTTTCGAATAACGGTCGAAAATTTGCCCGTACTTCACTTTGAAGTCGAAGTTCAGGGTGCGGAGTTCCAGGGGAACGCGTTCCAGGCTGAAAACTCCTTCCCTTTTTTGCTCCAATTTTATGTTGAAAAGGCGGACGGCGCGGAGGAAAAATTCCTGCAGGTATTCGGGGACCAGCCGGTTTTCCCGGGCTTTCTCCTGATCTTTTAGAACCCGGCTGATGTCCAGGTAGCGGGTGGCCAGAGCTTCCTGAGTGGCCTGGCGGAACCTTTCCCGGATCTCTTCCAGAGAGGAGGCCTCAATTTTGGCCACCAGGTTTTCCAGGTAGAGGGGATCGCTGATGGCCTTCATGATGATTTCCTGAAGGGCAAACTGGGGAAGGACCTCTCCGATCACATCCACTACCTTATCGGTTCCCAAGTGCTGGGCGATCACCTCCAGTTTGTGGAAAAGGGCATCCAGGATTTTTCCCTCGATGGTCTGCTGGGCCACCAGGTTGAAAATGTGGACATCCCTCTTCTGACCATATCGGTGAATCCTTCCCATGCGCTGTTCGATGCGGTTGGGGTTCCAGGGAATGTCGTAGTTCACCATGAGCCAGGCTGATTCCTGAAGGTTTATGCCCTCACCCGCGGCTTCAGTGGCCACGAGGAACTGGGCCCACTCCTTGAAATCGTGCTCCGCTTTAATCCTCTGATCCATATTCATCCCGCCGTGAATGGTCACCACGGAATAACCCCACTTTTTGATTTTTTCTTTGAGGTATTCCATGGTGTCCCGGGATTCGGAAAAGACGATCATCTTTTCCTCAGAGGGGACAAGTCGCTCTTTGATTATTTCCTGGAGGGCGCTGAGCTTGGTTTCCGTTTCCTCCCGGTCCAGCTTGCGGGCTAAAGAGAGGAGTTCGGAAATTTCCTCGATTTCCTCCTTCAATTCGGAAAGAGTGGTGGCGGAGGTGAACTTTTCCAGTTCCTCTTCCCTTTTCCAGCGCTCGCTCTCTTCCAGGTCATCCAATTCCTCCAGGTAATCCTCACCCAGGGATAATTTCTCCTGAAGAAGGGTCCCTCGCTCTAAAAGCTCCTCCAGCCTCTTTTTCCTCCGTTCCAGGGACCTTGTGATAGCCCTGATGCTTGAGGCCATGCGTTTTTGAAGGACGGTTAGAGCAAAAGTCACATTCCGGTTTTCCCTGGCCAGGGCCTGGTTATAGTTCTGGCGAATGTAATTGGTGACCCGGTTGTACAGCTCCAGTTCCTGGTCGCTGAGCTGGAATTTCACCGTGTGCAGGAAACGGGGAGGGAAAAGGGGCTTTCCTTCAAAATCCACGAGATCCTCCTTTAAGCGTCGGAGGTATAGAGGGTTATCCTGGTTTTTAATGGATTCCTCCAGAAGTTTTAAGTTGGGGAACATTTCCGGTTCCAGGAGTTCCAGAAAAAGACGGAAGTTCTCCGGATCCCCCTTGTGAGGGGTAGCGGTGAGGAAGAGAAGGAAACGGGAGTTTTCCGAAAGTATTTGGCCCAGCTTGTAGCGATCCGTGTATTTGGTTTTTTGGCCGTATTTATAAGCGGCCATCTTATGGGCCTCGTCCACGATTACAAAATCCCAATGAGCAGCTTTCAGGGACTCCAGGATGTCCTCCTGTTTGGCAAAATCAATAGAAACGATCAACTGGGGATAAAGAGACCAGGGGTTTTGCCCCCAGGTTCCCTCCACAAAATCGCGGTTGATAACCTGAAAGGATTCCTGGAATTTTTCCTTCATCTCCCTGCGCCACTGGTCCTTGAGGTGTCCGGGGACCACGATCAAAGTGCGCTCTACAAGGCCTCTGTATTTCAACTCCTTGAGGATCAATCCTGCCATGATGGTTTTCCCTGAGCCGGGGTCATCGGCGAGCAGGAAGCGAATATGGGGATTTTTGAGAATTCGGTGATAGACAGCATCAATCTGGTGAGGGAGGGGGTCGATCTGGGAAGCGTTGACGGCGCAGAGGGGATCAAACTGATAGGCATTTCTTATCCTCTGGGCTTCGGCAAAGAGGAAAAAGCGCTCCGCATCTCCTTTGAAATCCATGACATAGCTTTCGCAAATTTCCAGAAGAGCTTCCTCTTCCGGGGAAAGGAGGGGATTGTAAAAGGTGTGGGTGTTGACGCCCACGGCTTCGATCCTTCGCGTGTTCCCGTAGGTTTTTATGCTGATAATGCGAACGGGCTCAGGAAAGAAGGGCCCTCTGACAATTGAATTCTCTTTGATTCCCGGCTCCCTCATGGCAAAATAAACCTTCCTTCTTCCGCAAATGGGGAAAATTTCCGCTTAAAAGACCTCTGTCTCATGGCGCCCTTTTTCTCCTGTTTGCATTTTAGCAAATCTTTGCTTTAAAAAATTAATTTGGAATTTTTCCCCGGCATTGATCGAGAAAAGACCTGAGACAGAGGCAATCCACGGCGAAACCCATTCCCTCCCCGGAGGAGAGAATGGCGGTGGGCATACCTATTACCTGGCCCTCCAGATTGATTAAAGCCCCACCTGAATTCCCCGGGTTAATAGCGGCATCGGTTTGAATCAGGTTACGCATGGAACCTCCCCTCTCTGGATGGGGAATAATCCTGTTCACTGCGCTGACAATGCCTATGGTGATNGTATTTTCGTAGCCATAAGGATTGCCAATTACGAGNACCAGATCCCCGGGTTCCGGGTTTTGTGTTCCGATTTCCACCTGGGGAAGGTTAGTCCCTGAGACCTTTATTAAAGCAAGGTCCTGATCAGGGTCAAATTCAAGGAGAGATGCTTCGAATTCCCTACCGCTCTTCAGGGTTACCTTTATGGATGAAGCCTCCTCTACAACATGGTAGTTTGTCAAAATCCACCCTTTCTGGGCATCAACAATGATTCCCGAGCCCTGGGCTTCAGCTTCAGTATAACCGGAATAGGATAAGTATTCGGAATCGATTAAGACAACGGCATCCGCTGCCTTGCTAATGGCTTTCTTGAATAGAGAGTTTAAATCGGAAACGCTTAAGCCAGGGCTTCCGGGTTTAATGGACATAGCGGGGGAAATCTGATTCTGGCCCGAAAAAGAGGGGGCAGGGGAAGATGGTCTGACGAATCCATCTGAAGAGCAGGCAGAAACCATGATGAGAGAAGCCAAAAACAGGGATAATAAAGAAAGAACACGCTTTCCCATCTTTTACCAGCCGAGGAGGCGTTGCCTTTCCGCCGCAAGGGCGTTGGCTTCCTGAACATATCCTAAGGCTGATCGGAAGTAGTTCTCCGCCAAATAATAATTACCATAGCCTAAGGCCTGNAGTCCATCCACGATGAAGCCCAGGCATTGATAAAGGTCGTATTGGATNAGAGAATCGATCTCCGTCACCCTGTTCAGTGTGTCCACTTCAATTTGCAAGCTTTTTATTTCCTCCTTCTTTTTTTCCAGGCTGGAGTAAGCCTCCGAGAGCTCCCCCTTTGTTTGATTCAGGCTTGCCAATGTCTGATTGAGGGAATCGGTTGCGGTTTTCAAGTTATCCATAAATGTGGAAAGAAAGAAACCTGCCTGGGCCACCAATTGCTCCTGGGAAGCCATTTTTTCCCTGATTGGTGGCATTATTCCAAAATTTATTCCTGCAAGGATTGCCAAAAGAATTGCCAGAGTGAGCAAACCCAAAATCAAGCTTCGGGGCTTAATCAAACGGCGTTTTTTTAAAATTCCCTTTCTTTTCCCTGTAAGTGGGGATTCGGGAAGGAGGGGTGATTCGGGAAGAGGTTCTTGCTGAAAACCCTTTTCCGGGGAACTTTTTTCCTCCGGGTTATTTTGTTCCTGATTATTTCCAGAAGAAAAATTTTCCAAGGGGTTTGAATCTCCTTGTTCCAGTGATCCGGACAATTCATAGGGATTTTTTTCAGAATTTCCAAACATTTATGCCCTCCCAGACTATTTAAAATTTCCCAGGTTAAAAGAAACTGATTCTTCTCCCTTATCGGGGTCGGAAATTACGAAGGTAATCATCCCCGAAGGCGGAATACGGGAAAGGGGAAAGCCCCAATTACAAAAAGCCACAAATTTCGGTTTAAAAAGCATGAAAGGAAGTCTTTTGCCGGTTTCCGAAAAATGGGAGACAACCGGCGAAACCTCACTTCCATCAGGTAAACGAACCTTGGCGGAATATTTCTTAAAAAAGTCCGGGGTATTACCGTGGACACGGGCGCAGAAGTTTAAATTCATATCTTTTATGAGAAAATTAACTTCCTCGGTTTTGAGATCTTTTCCCGTCTGAGAGCTGAAAAATGAAAGGGAGGTTAAGGTGGCAAAAGGGGTCATTACGAGCACGGTGTCCTGGGAGCCAAGGGATAACTGATAGTTTTGTTGCTGCCAGCGTAGGAATTCCTGGGAAGACCTGAAAGCTTTCCCTCGGGAAAGAGCCTCTTCAATTAAAGGGTAAGGGCATTCCCAGGTGTGTCTTGAAGTATCGGAAAATATTGTCACCTTGCGTTCGGTTTCATCCCAGACCGTTTCAAGCCCTAATTTATCGGTGATGAACTTCAAAGGAATTAGAGTAGTTCCCTCCTGAAGAATTGGAGCAGAATCCAGGGGGACTTCCTCTCCATTTACATAAGCAACCTGTTTTCCTACCCAGAGTGAAATGGTGAGGCCCTCCTTTTTAATTTCTACCTTTTGTTCGGAATTGATCCAGTTGATTTCCAGGCCAAAAAGTTCAGAAAGGGTGGCAAGGGATACGAATATTCGACCCCCAATCAATTGAGGAGCCTGGTCCAGCGCTTTAACCCTGCCCTCAACCAGGGCTTCCTTCTTATCTGCCCATAATTGAATTTCCTGACCGGCAAAAGTGGATGGAGCTGGAGGGAAAATTAGGAAATTTAAAGTTAGAATAAGAGCAAGAACCCAGACACCGAATTTCATAATCAACCCCCTAATTTTTTTACTGATTACCTCTCAAGCTTGCTCTTTTCTTTTAACTTTAACATATGCCGAATTTCATAATCAATCCCTCTTATGCTTTTTACTGATTACCTCTCAAGCTTGCTTTTTTTCTTTGAAGAAAATCGGAATTCACACCTTCGGGATAGCCTATTTTCTCGGCTTCTTTGGGTAATTTTTACATTGAAAACGGTGACAGCTTGTCTGTCAGGGGGTTCAAAATTTAAAGGGTGATTATAAGAAAATCAGTTTTCCAATATTAATTTCCTGAGGGGTTCCCCTTTTTTTAGGCCTTTTGTTTCACTTAATGGATGAGAAACAATTTAATTGGTCTCTTTTGGGTTTGAAAAATCATGATTTAGTCTGCCCTTAAGGAATTAGTTCTTTGTGGGGGGAAAAGTACCCTCCCGATCAGAAATAGATTATTTTTTAAATTTTTCAAAAGAAGATTTGTTACAAAAATTTTTGGGAAAAGCCTCAAATCCCTTTCCCCATAGTATAATATTTAATAGCTATAGAGAGGCCGGGACTATATTGGGGAAGGAAAAGCACAAAAAAAGCGAATTTAGAAAATACCAAAATGACACTAAATTTACCTTTAAAGACTTCCTTTCCAAAGACCAAATAGAGAGATTAAATTCGCTTTCCAATTTCCAGGAGGAAAAACAGTTCCATAAAAGAGGAGTAAATTCCCTTCAAACAACAAAACAGGGATCCCTTCCCCAAAAGAAAACAAACCTCTTAGTTAATAAGACAATCCCGCAAGTGAAAGCAACCGATTCTTCCCTTCATAATAAAAACACTAACAATTTCCCCCAAGAGAAAAATTTTTTTGAACCCTTGGCAAGAGTGGAAGAAAAAACTTTCGGTCAAATTTCTTCTTCTCCAACAACCAAGAAAGCTCAAAAGTCCGTCGACTCAGGCTTTGGGGTAAATAACCAAGAGTATGAAGCTGAAAAGGTTAGGTGGATAAATATTTTAGAAAAAAGGTTATATGAGGAAGGGGGGCTCTGGGAGCAACAGCTGGAGGATCTTAAAATTCAAAATAAAGTGAAAATTGCGAGGGCCTTTGAAGACGCCCTTAACGAAGTTGCTAATCCCCGAACCCAGGAAATTGAAATTACACCGAGTAATTTTCAAACAAAAACCTGCTGGTTTCTCAAGAAAGAGAGGGAAAATTCTATTCGAGAGAGGTTAAAATTAATAAAATCCTCAACCTCCCAACAATTGAAGAGCTCCTCAAAAGTTAAAGGGGAAACAAATCAAGTGGTTCTTAGCACAATTACTCGACCTTCATATATATCTGGAGAAATGACCATTTCCCAAAATAAAACCCCTTCCTGGACTCTCAAAATTGGTACTCCCTTTGAAAGAACTGACGAAAATTATTTATCGAATGTTTTTGAAAATTTAAAGCGGAATTATTCCTTTTTAGATCAAGCAATACTAATTAAAACTCCTCTTCCTCAAAAAAGAAGCCTTTATGATCTTTGGTTTTCACTGGATATGCTTCAATTCATTGAAAAATTCGAACCCAAAGCTAAGGATGGTATATTCCTTCACCAATGGGAGCTCTTAATGGCTTATTTAAATGGCGCCCGGAATTTTGTTCTTACGAGCTCAACGGGAAGCGGAAAGAGCTTGTGCTTTTGGACCTGGGTTATCGATAACTTGTTTAGAAACCCTGATCAAACCGCCTTAGTTTGTTTTCCTACTCAAGCACTTGTCTGGAGTCAGGCTGAAAGGTTAGCTCAGGCCTCTGACTTTGGTAGTTTAAAAAGGGATAACGAGGGAGTTTATAGTGGGGTTTTAAAAATCGGGAAGCAAAAAATTGGGTGGACCGTCTGGAAAGGCGGAGGATTCGGCTTCACAAGGGACCAAAGAATGAGGGAGCATGAAAGCACCCCCGAATTTTTAAATGCCCGAATAAGAATATCGACCCTGGACAAGGCGAATTGGAGTTTAATCAAGGATTATCCTGAATTCACCAAACGATTAAATTACATCGTGCTTGACGAAGCTCATTGTTATGATGGTGTTTTTGGGGCGAATGTTCATTATTTTTTAGAAAGGGTCAAGATTGCCAAAGAATATTGGGGAACCCCAGGTCCTCAGATATTCCTTTCCTCGGCGACCTTAAATGAAAGCTTAACTTTTGCAAGCCAACTCACGGGAATTGATGCCAAACACTTTTATTTTCAAAGCGATCCCAATAAGCAGGAAGTATNTCTAATTCCTTTAGAAAAAGTCCAAGATTTCATACAAAATCCCCCGAAAGATGGGTTAACCCGGGTTATCTTACTAATAGATTCCCTTCTAAACAACCACGGTTCTTTCGGGATTGAATTTGATGACAAAGGCTTGGGGGATGAAGTCAACGCGATTTTCTTCTCGGAAAGCAAAATTGAAAGCCGTTTACTTAAATGGGAATTGGATTCCAAGATTGTCAGAAAAAGNGAATCCATCATTTACGATGCAGATTTAACCCCTTTGGAAAGAAGATCCGTTGAAGGAAAATTTAACCGNAATCAGATAAAGGGAGTNAACCTGATTGCTACAAGCGCGTTGGAATTGGGAGTTGATATTGAAAATCTGGATGTCTGCTTTATTAACGATGTTCCCGCGCGAAAAGTCGAGTTGCTTCAAAGAATTGGACGGGTTGGAAGGCGGGTAGGGAAACTTGGAATTGTAATTCTCCGTTTAGGGCCCGATGCACTTGATCGAATAATAGCAAGGAATCCGGTTGAAGCTTTAAAGTCAAGGGGTTTAAAAACCGTCCCAATTCCGGAAAACGCTGAACTCCAAAAATTAAAAAATATCGTTGCTTCTTACAAAGAATGCTTAAAATCCTATTCCCTTATTAATGACCCCCCCAAAAAATTCCTTGATCTTCAAAAAAAGTACTTTGGTTCTTTTAATTCCTATTACGAAGTTTTCCAGGACATTACCCAGAATTATCCGGGGCTTGTGGATACCAATGACCCGTTCTGGTATTTAAAAGGTTTCCGCTCCAATTTGAACCAAAGAAAAATTCCTCTAAAGGAAGAAAAGGGGGATGTGGCTTGGATCGATGAACTTAGTATTTTCCGAGACGCCCATCCTGAAGCTATTTATCTTGATTCGCATTGCAGGAGATGGCGTGTCATAAACTATTCTTTAAATTTGAGGTCTTTGACCAAAAATCAGTCGGGGATGAATGCAATTAAATTTGCAAACTCAATTAGTGCCGTAATCGTTGCCCTCGAGAAAGGAATGAAATTTACAAGAGGAGTTTGGAAAGATTCCTTCACCTTCCTAAGAGAAACCCCTTTGGCCAACCTGAAAAAAGGTGCTCCTAATTTAAAATGCGGGGTTTGGGAATTCCAAAGAAGATTTGATGGATACTTTGAAATAGATTTAAACACAAGGGAAAAAAGAAGGATATCCCTTTTTGAGGTTAGTAAGAGATTCAAGCTTTCGAAGTCCTTTGGGGAAGGCTTCCCTTATCTCCAACCTTTTTCATATATAACTCATGGGTGGAGCGTGGTATTATCCCCAGATGCAGTTTTAAATTTGAATTTTAATGATGAAGCATTGATAGCTCTTGTGGAAAGTATCCTCTCCTCTTTCTTTTCAGAAGTTGTTAACTGCAGCCCCACTGACCTGATCGTAAAAATCGATCCCCAAAGTAACGGTTTGATGGTTCTTGATGCCACTCCTGGGGGAAGCGGAATTTCCTTTGCTTTGATTAAGCATGATTTAATCAAATCTGCCCTTAAAAAAGCAATCCAGATTATGACTGATTTTGAAAAGAACGAGCTTGTTTCTCCGGGATTTTTTAAGAACTATGTTGAGGCATTGTCCAATGAATCTCACAATGTCTCACCTGGAATCTTAATCCGTGTTTTCCTGAAATTAAGAGAATCACTCTAAAATTATTTTTGCTAATAGAACTCCCCTCCAAAGTTCCTAGTTTACCGTTTTTTCAAATTCGATAAAACAAAACTTTTTTCAAATTCCTGTTATGGTTCAGGCCTTTTTATGAAATTTTTTCTTTGGGTAGAACTTTTTGGGACATTCCCAGAATCTAAAAAAGCAAAGATCGCGAAGAACCGAATTCACCTTAAGGAGATTTTACAGTTGATATAATTAATGGAGATCAAAAATTTGGAGGTTTTTTGCTAATGGTTTCGCCTCCTGAGATTTGGCAATTGATTGAGGCGCTGCGCTGGGCTCGTTTTCGCCTGACCTACCGGGCTTTGGAGAAGATCGTTTTTCCCGAATATAAAGGCTCCACATTCAGGGGCCCTTTCGGGCATGCTTTTCGCCGGCTGGTTTGCACTCGTTCGGAATTCCCTTCCTGCGTAAAATGTCCCCTTAACCAGGTCTGCCCCTATGCTGTGGTTTTCGAATCCTCTCCCCCTCCCGAATCCCCGATAATGAAAGATTTTTCCGATTCCCCGAGGCCCTTTATCATTGAGCCCGATCTGGAACCCAAAACCGATTTTACTCCAGGAGAGTCTTTCTTTTTTGACCTTTTAATTTTTGGCAAAGCCCTGGATCTTTTTCCGTATTTTGTTCTCGCTTTCCGCGATCTCACTTCTGAAGGGATAGGGAAAACCAGAGGAAAAGCCCTTCTGGAAAAAGTTGAGCTTATTCAAAATGGGGTTGCGGAAACGATTTATCTTGAAAAGGAGGGTTTACTCCGCTCAAATTTTGAATTCCAGACCGGAAAATCCCTTCAACCCAAAGCAGAAAATCTCATTTCCCGAAAAAACTTCAACCTTACTCTTAAATTCCAAACGATGACACGCCTGGTCTACAAAGGACATTTAGTCGATGTTCCTCACTTCCACATATTCTTCCGCAACCTTATTCGGCGCATCTCCGCTCTTCTTTTCCTTTACCATGGATTTCACGTAAGAATTGATTTCGCATCCCTGATTTCGGAAGCGGAAAGGGTCAATTTAATCAGGAACCTTGCCGTCTGGATGGAATGGTCTCGTTACTCCCGGCGTCAGCAGGAAAAAATGTATATGGGAGGTCTTCTTGGGGATGCCTGTTTCGATTTTGAAGGTGTCAACTTTGAAATTTTTCTTCCATTTCTGGTTGCGGGGGAAGTAACGCATGTGGGGAAAGGAACCGTTTTTGGCCTGGGAAAGTACGAGATTAGCCCCTGAAAAATTTCAAAAAATGGTTTTTTTCCTCGAGGGGCGCTCCCCCGCCCCTCGAGGCTTTTTCCACCCCCTTTTATTAATGAAGAAGGGGTTCCCTTTTTCCCTCCAAATAGGCATCCTTTTCAATAGTGGCCATTTTGATCAGCGTTAAGAGGTCCGTAAGGGAAATTTCTGCAAAAACAAAAGCCCGGTAAATAACAGCCATAACCGCTTCTTTAGTTTCCTTCTTTTTTAAGGAACCCAAACTGGAAAGAGCCGCTCCCAGGAACATGCAGATGTCTTCTTCTTTCAAAGTTTCGATAAATTCCTCCGCTTCCATAATCTCAAGTTCAAGGGATAATCCTCCATTTTGGGTTCAGGAAAAATAGGCTTTAAGGTTTTGGAAATTTTGAAGAAGAAGTTCTCACCTCCTTTCCTTTAAAAATTCCCTTTTTGGAGATAGGACAGAATCCGTTTCCTTATGGCGAAATTTAGTCCGTTTCAGCCTGATTGTTTTAAATACTCAATGTCCTGGCGCTGGTTATTTTTGAAAGACAGAAGGACCCCAATCTTTCCTTGTGAGGTGAATTTAAAGTACAATCGAAGGCCTTTTCCCACATGCCGCTCTTTCCATCCCTTGGCGCTTTCCACTCTTTGAGCTTTCATTGCGCCTCCGTTGAAATGAATTTCCCGTAGAGTTTCCAGAGCGGAAGGAAAGCCATTTTCCCTTTCAAGGTGGTCGGCGATTATTTCCAGGGATTCACCTAGGAACTCCATCCGGGGAAGAAGGTCCTTTAAAATCAGGTTGATCTTATTTTTTAGAGAGTTTTCTGCAAGCTTCTTTTCAAGTGTATGAATTCTTTCCGTCAGGTTCTCGTTTTTCTTTTCCAGCTCCTTCGCTTCCGATCGCAGGTTTTCCTTTTCCCTGGAAATTTCTTCAATATTTGTTTTCCATTTTTCCACTTCCAAAGACAGGGTTTTCCGGGTTTTTTCCAGGTTGGTTATTTCTTGCTGTTTTTTCTCCAGTTCACTCTGCAATTTCTGGAAGTTTTCCCGAAGTTTCTCCCATTCGGTTTTAGTTTTCTCCAGGTCGCTCTTCAGGGAATCTCTCTCTTTAAACAGATCCCATTTTTCCCTTTTCAGGTTTTCGTAACGGGTTCGAGGTAGGGTCACTGTTCCATCGGGGAAAAGAAAATCCCCTAGCGAGGTTAAAAAGTCTTCCCATTTTTTCCCATGCAGGACCTTCCCTATGGTCTTGATTGTTCCCCTGATCAGTCCCAGGGCAAAGCGCGAAATCAGGGGGAGTGAACTAGAACCACCGCTTCTGAATTCAAATATTTTTCCGAATTCCTTCACCTCCAGTAAAATATTTGACTGCTATGGCCTCCGAAATTACCACCTCCTCTTAAAAATTTTTTTCTTGAGGTTCAAGTTTCTAAGGAACCTTGATTTCCCCTGAATTGAATATTCAATTTTCTCCGGTTCGCCTGCGCCAAACCCTTGGATAATAAAAATTTAATTCCAGGTTTTCCCCTGGTTTTTTCGCCCTCTATTATGTTTTTTCCAATAATAAAATGGGATTTGGGTTGCTTTTATGAAGCGTAGGGTGGTTTGAGAAAGGCAAAATAAGAAAAGTTTGGACAGGCTTGCTTTTGCCTGCATTACCATCCCCTAAAACGGGTCAAACATCGGTGAATTTATTAAAAATAGGAGCAAAAGTCAAGGGGTTTAAAAAAATTTTTTTAAAAAAGCCGTTAAGGTCTTCCATTCCTCCCCTTTTTGATATAACATAGAACAAATGTTTGGTTATTTAGGGAAGGTAAACTGTATTTTTAAAGTTTTGCGGAATCGGTTGGAATCATTGTTTTTCCCGAGGGTGCATCATGGATGTTTATGTTGACCATTTTGGGCAGTTTTTGGGGCGGACTTCTGAGAGGTTAGCCATTCGCCAAAAGGGAAAAGTAATTTCCGAAATCCCTTTTTTTCAAATTGGGC
>JGI24721J26819_10004985_pt1 | contig 13467 bp, 7 predicted proteins | sample YelNatPaOPGAMG01_FD_26819 | JGI IMG/M metagenome (IMG submission 26819)
CCTGCTGGGACTGGTATTGCCTGAAACGCATAGTTTGCGCGAAGAATCGGATATTCCTTGCCATCAATAAAAGCCCTCCAGTTTTTATAGTATGTTTGTGAGACTGTTATTATTGCAGGGGCTTCGCTTTCGTAATCAAAAATAATCCGGTGGTTTGAGTATGTTACGTTGTTAATAGTTGTTTTCTGCTTTTTTATAAGTGATATGTCCGAATATTTATTTTTTTCTTCTTTGCTAATTATAACTTCATCTGGTGGATTAAATGAGGGAGATAAGATGTAATTAAGAGAATTGCTGTAATCCATTAGTTTTATGTTCTGACCGGCATANATNAGAGGCATGGAGTTAGTNTATTTAATCCATTCAACTANAGTGCCGGGTTTGGTAATATAAGTAACATTAAGAAAACGTAATATGGAATCCAAGTNGATATTATTTGTCTGATATAGNATTTTCTCTAACTGCTTCTGATGAATTAACTGAAGGGTAAACGCGCCGTTAACTTTGGGTATTTCTTCAAGTAGATTTAAATTTGACCAGAGCGCAAGGCGTTTACCGATGAAATTTGCTGTCCAGTCTGAGACTACACTTCTGAGCAGCCTTTCTTCTGCATACGGAGAAATAAATACCCGCCCTTCGCCAAAACGCGGTTTTTTATCTTCAACCGAGTAACTCCATAATTTGGATTCGAGATGTTCAGAGGGAATGACCGGATGAAAATTATGCAGGTGATATTTGCCATCAATGGCAATAATTAAAAGTGAAATGGGGAACAAAATGTGGAAATAATTCTTGTAATTTAAGGATATAAGTAACACGGCAATAAATAGTATAAGAAATAAATAGCGTAATATAGTATTTATAACTGTTTCTCTAAATTGGTCTAATGGGAACGGATATCTGAAGTTAAAGATAAGTATTATTGAGGCAATAATAAGAAAAGTCAGCGAGATTAATAATATTGATGATATAGCCTTTTTATCTGATTTAATTAACTGACCTACCCCTAATCCTGCAAGAACCGGAATAATAAAGGAGAGAATTATAATAAATTTGATAGGATATCTTATCTTATTAAAGAACGGCAGAAATGAGGAGGCAAAATTATAGATAAATGAGTTTGATCCCAGCGCCATTGAAATTGAAAAGAAAATAAGTAACAGGAACATAATGCGTGTTTTGGAATTAGCGCGTATAATCCCCAAGAGAGCAAGGACGAGCGTGCCGAGCGGGAAATAATAGGATGTAATAAATGCCTGTTCCGACTGAACGAACGTGTTCTGGTAAGTTTTAAAATAATGAAATAAAGGGACAAAAAAGTTTGCAAGCCCCCAGCCGGGCATACTCCATTTGGTAAAATCAATATCGGCGGTTCTGTGAGATTGCTGTAATAAATCAAGGAATGGCAGTAACTGCATAGCGGAGATAAATAATACAGAAATGATAACCAGCAAATATCTGGATACCGTAGTGATAATACGCGCTTTGTTGTCTATGACATTATATATGACTATGGAGAAGGTTATTATATGTGTGATAATAAGGATTTCGGGGACACCGCTCATGAACTGAAATACGGAAAAGATAATTGCAAATAAGATGTATTTTCCGCCCGTGCAAACGGCTTTTTCGAAGACATAGAAAATCCATGGTGCCCATGCCAGTGCCGCTGTGTAGTTAGGCCACATCAGGCATGAAAGAATGATTCCGTTGAACACGAATGCGACGGCGGAGAATAACGCTGGAAAGTCGTCGTTAATCCATCGTCGGGCGAAAAGATACATTCCCACTGCGCCAAATATCAGGTGAAGCAGGCAGAAAAAATTGAGACTCCACGGCAACGGTAGAAAAATGTAAAACAGCGATGGCGGATAAAGCGTCATGGTTCCCCATTGGGCAAGGAAAGGTATGCCGCAATGACTCAACGGATTCCAGAGTGGGATTTCGCCGGAAAGAAACGATTCTTTCTGATAGTGGATTATTGGATAGGCAAGGGAACCAAAGTCGCGATAAAAAAACGAATTAATCCCCAGAAAAACCGTTGGGAAAAAAAGAAAAAGAAATGCGCCGACAATTGCCGGAACTATCCAACTTTCTAACCTGTGTTCCCGCAGGTTTAACATATCAGTATTTACAAAATGACAGGACGAAACCGAATAGTCGATTTAAAAATACCATAACTCCGGATTGTCGCTTAATGATTTAACAATGCTGTGCGGGTTAAGCAGTATGAATAAGTTGAAACAAATTGTATCCGGAAAATTACGTAAAGTTATAAAAATAACAAAACGATACTCCCGTATGTAATTTATTCGGCATGAAGACGTTGTGCTGTCCGTATTAATCTAACTCATTACCACTTTTCGAGTGGGACTACATTTTGCACTGGCGGGAGGTTTTCCGATCCTTTTACCGGATACAAATCAACCACAAGTCGCAGATTAGAGGCGTCGCGGATTTTTATGGCAAGTTTTCTGATGTTATTGTTGTTTGCCTGTTTTTCCGGTTTAGGAGATTCAGGCAGTGGTTCGGCGTTCATTGCGACAAAGTGCGCGCCTGAAGGAGACACAATCCGCGCTATGAGTCTGGAATCGCCCTGAGTAAGAACAGCAGTTTGAGGCGATTTACTATCAACTTCGATTTTTGCCGGTGTATGCATGAACCAGTAAAATTGCGCCGGGTGGAGGGTCTGGATTTCGTCCTGAATAAGTACGCGGTTTCTGTCGATTAACATGATTCCACGTTTTACGCTTGTGGCATGGGTTTTGTAAGCGGCTGTGAGGTCTGCAATGGCAAATGCGCGTTCGGGTTTAGATTCAAACTTTATAATCTTTGCCTCTGCGGATGGTATCTGGTCAGGTTCTTGTCCCGGATTTAAAACGATTGTGTTATGACCTTCGGCGCGGAGACGGTAGTATGTCCAGCGCTGTTTTCCGAAGTAACCGGGTAAGTTGTAATTATCCGCTCCGATATCGACCGCCCAGCGTTTTCCAAGAGCGTCCATGACGAATGTCCCAAGGTCGAGATGACTGTGGTTTGCCTTGTTGTCGCCACCTTTGAACCCAACAAATATGGCATCGGTTGAATCCCACTTGCTCCTGAAACAAACGACTTCGGCTTTTCGGAAATATTTATCCAACGGAAGCGATGAGAACGAGGCGTTGCCGGGAGATTGATACCATAAAAGATCAAGCGCTGATGCCCGTGATTCTCGCGATTCGTAGAGTGCGTAAATAGGGTTGTTAAATTTCTTTGCAAGCCAGAAGAGACATGGGGAGTGTGGCGCGCCATCACCGCTATCGGCGTAATTAAATGTTCGACCAAGCGGACCTGTCGCAAAAACAGGGAAATCGCCTGCTCTGTCGAAGCCCGGGATTTTTGAGAGGTTAAAATCCGTTCCGAGCGCTGTCTCTAATGCTGAGAGGAAATAAACATTATATGAGGTTGCATAATTCCAGTAGCCGGGACCTTCCGCCCATGCCCCGTCGGGTCCATACTCAGCCATTGCAAGCTGTATAGATTGCAGGGCGTAGTGGAGAAATTCGGAGGCAAGTTGCGGCTCTATGTCCGCAATAGCAAGAACGCCTACGCCAATCCCGCCATTGCAGACCTGATTCCAGTTGTGTCTGGCGCGCGACCACCAAGTATTTTTCTTATGAACTTCGATTGCCGGTTTTATTCCTTTTTCGACCATTGCCTGTACGAGGATACGTTTCTGCTGGTCTGACCATACGTCATAGAACCAGTCGTAACCGATGCCAAAGGCGTGGGTCATCTCTGCGGTATCGAGGAAATGTCTGGTATTCCAGTCTTTAAAATTTGCCGCAGTTTCAAGCTCTTTCCATGCCCTTTCAGCCCACTTTTTATTGTTGTCCATGCGATATAAAAAGCCGAGTGTGTAAATCCTATTCATGACCCTGCGGCTTGTGGCGAGAAGCCGCAAACCGTCCGGGATTTCATACTGTGAGGGCGGTTCAATTAAAATCCTTTCTCCGGAGGACTGGATTTCTTTATACCACTTTGCGAGTGTCTGATTTTCTCGGATAAGGTTTTTTACGCGGTCAAAATCAGCTTTTGTGGCAACAAGGCGCGGATGCTCTTTACGCAGGGTTTTCAGCAAATCCTCTTGAGGCGGAACCGGAATGATTGTATCCGCNCTGTGTAANTTAANGCAAAATAACGCAACGGCAATAAATACCGCACCCGTCAGATTAGATTTTACGGTCAACATGGTTTATAAACGGTTTATATTTTCTCAATCAGACGGAAATGGGGCAAGGATTATTCACAGGCGGACAGCGGAAAATCTTTATGCGACAACAACATTGTTTGCGTTTTCGTAGATGAAAGAGAACTGGGCGATTGTTTTTTCTACATCGTCGATGACTTCGTCGGGGGTAGAAGTCCCTGCGGTAATACCAATGGTTTTTGCGCCTGTGAACCATTCGGGGACGAGGTCGGCTGCTGTTTCTACCTGATAAACCTTTTTGCAGAATGCGAGACAACTTTTTGTCAGTTCTGCTGTGTTGTTGCTTTTTCTTCCGCCGATAACTATGACGACGTCGCTTTTTTCGGCGATTTTAATTGCCGCAATCTGTCTTTGTTTTGTGGGGGCACAGACAGTATCCCTGAAACTGACGATTGAATCCGGGAAGCGCGCCCGAATCAGCGATAGCAGTTCCGAAACCCTGCTGACTGGCTGTGTTGTCTGTGAAAGGACGCCGTATTTGTTTTTTCGGGGCAACGCTTCGACATCCGCTGGGGTAAGAACAACAGCGAATTCCGACAGGTCGCCGACGATTCCCTGAACCTCTACATGGTCGCGTTTGCCTATTACGACAGGGAAGAAACCGTTCTGCGCAAAATCCTTTGCCGCTTTATGGGCAAGTTTCACAAGGGGACAAGTTGCCTCGATGACATCAAAACCACGGGCTTTTAGTTCGTTAATTTTTGAATCCGAAGCGCCATGGGCGGTTATCATAACCTTACGGGTTTTAATTTCGTCAGGGGTATTGGCAAATTGTATTCCGTTTCGTTTTAAATCGTTAATGACAACGTCGTTATGAACAAGTTCGCCGAGGATGGTCAGGTTTAATTCTGATGAAATCCGTTTGGCGGTGGCGATGGCGTTTTTTACGCCAACGCACATCCCATAATGGTCTGCACGAATAATATTCATAACTTTGTATTACAAAGTATATGACAATTTTATTTTTTTCAACGTTCAATTTTTATTTTTATTTCTGCCTGCGGGTTTCCTTTAATATCTGTTCCAGTGTGTTCAGGTATTTTTCGAACGCATTCCGTCCTTTGTCGGTTAATGAGTAGGTGGTCAGGGAACGGTTTTTTTCGAAAGTTTTTGTAATAGCGACGTATCCTTCGTATTGCAAAGTTTTGAGATGAGATGTCAGGTTACCGTCTGTCATGTTCAGTATATCGCGCAACTCGGTAAAGGACAACTGTGGGTTAGCCGCCAGCAATGCCATTATTGCAAGGCGTCCTTTTTCGTGTATTACACGGTCAAGTTGCTGGAAATGTTCCGGATTCACTGGGATAGCGTATGTTTTTCGGTAAAGTGTAGATAAACACCGTAAGCAAGATGAACCGCACCAAAGAATATGAGCATCAGAATGTTCGGGATTTTGAAAGTATTATCGGTGTTAAATAGCGGTAATGCCACAATCAGTAGACTGCCGGCAATTACGAGCAGTAAACCGAAAAATTTCATTCCCCTTTGCATGAAGAAACCCGCGGAGTTAAGCGCAATACCGTAAAAGACAATCCAAAAGGCAGGTAAAATCCGGATGTTAAAGGCGTGGTCGCCTTCGGATAGGATTGCGGAAATCCCGCATAGCACGCCTGCAAATAACGAGGGACAGAGGGAATAAACGACGCGTTTTGTAGGCGCTGACCAGAACGGCTCGGCATCTTTTAATGCCTGTTTGCGGGCAATCAAGAGTGTGCCGGCGATGGCTACTGCGCCTGCGCAGAACCACCAGACGACAAATGCGGTCGTTGTTTTGAGATTAAACAGTATTGCTGCGATTCCTGAGATTAATCCGATTGTTCCGACCAGAAACATCACCGGCGCAAGCGCCCTTCTGTATAGGGCTGAACGCTCCATTAAGGTGCGTATTGTCTGAAGATTTTCCGCTGCCCAGTCTTTTTCCATAGCCAATGCTTTGCATAACAAAGTTTTAATGTCAAGATGAATAACTGATAAATAAACTTAATTAGTGCCGATAAAATGTCATAATAATACCGATGTTTGAATTTTGCGAGATAGGCGGATGGCGATTTGAACCGGCGCGGTTTCTGGCACCGCTTGCCGGTTATACACACAGCGCGTTCAGGCGACTTGTGGCTGAATTTGGCGGCTGCGGGGCGTTCTGGACGGAGATGCTTTCCGCCCGGCAATTGATTAACGAGGATTTTTTAAAATCGCCATGGCTGAAACGCAGACCTGAAGAAAAATTTACTGTTTACCAGCTAATGATTCGCGCCGGCGACCCAATTGAAAAGGTAATGGGAAGGCTGAAAGACCATGGGGTTAAGGCAGTTGATATTAACCTTGCATGCGACGCCCCGCATATCCGATCGCTACAGGCTGGCAGTGTTCTATTTGGGGATTTTGAGGGACTCAAGCGTATTGTTACAGAGGCGCGGAAATACTGGGACGGATTGTTGTTTGTAAAAATCAGGTTAGGAGACCGCAGGGATGACTGGCAAGAACGGTTAAAAGAGCGGTTGGTAATGTTTGAAGATTGCGGCGTAAACGCTATTGTTGTGCATCCACGCTTTTTTGAGGACAAATTCAAGCGTTCTGCGCGTCACGAGGTTTTGCCGTGGATTGCCTCGGTTGTAAAAATCCCAATCGTTGCAGGCGGCGATATTACCTGTAAGGCTGATGTTGAAAGACTTGCAGATAAACTATCATCTGTTGCCGCGATTATGCTCGGGAGAATTGCGGTTATTAAACCGTGGGTATTTGCGGCATGGGATAAACCAGTCTCCGTTGATTATGGCGAGGTCTGGAGAAAAATGATTTCTTATATTCTGGAAGATTTTGAGCCTGAGGTCGCGATTTCCCGCATAAAGATGTTTACTAAATATTATTCGGCAAACTTTGCGTTCGGGAAAAATTTTTATAACAGAGTCTTTAACGCAAAAACTATTGATGAGATTCAGAAGATTGGGGATGAATTTTTCTCTGCAAACCCGAGGATCAATACGGTTTTACTGATAAGCCAATGGTAAGTGAGCAATCATGTTTTTCGGATTACGAAAATACCTGAAACTGTTTTCAAAATAAAAGCTAACCTGAAATAGTATGCCCGGGTTTCTTGACATGTAAATGTTTGAAAATATATTGATAGACGTAATGTCCGAAGAAATGAAATCTGAACGCGAATCTGAACGCGACGAGCCTGAATCACAGGGGCGAATTGAGTCGTTGAAAAAATTCATTCCGGCACCGCGTCTTTTCTGGAAAGATGTTTCGGACGAGGACTGGAACAACTGGCAATGGCAACTTCGCAACAGGATTACAACCCTCGGACAACTTAAATCGCTGATTCCGCTGACACCGGAGGAAGAAGACGGTGTATTGCTTGCAGGCAAACGACTTGCGATGGCTATAACTCCGTATTTTTTTAATCTGATTGACGCCAATAATCCCGCATGTCCGATTCGCCGTCAAATTATACCGCGTGTAGAAGAGATGAATGTTGACCCAGCGGAACTGACTGACCCGTGCGGCGAAGAATCGTTTTCTCCTGTTGAAGGGCTTGTCCACAGATATCCAGACAGGGTTTTGTTCCTTGTAACAGACCGTTGTGCGGCATATTGCAGATATTGCACACGGTCGCGGCTTGTTTCGAACGCCACCGGCTACGATTTTCATCCGGATTTTAACCGTCAGATTGATTATATCCGTCAGCATAAAGAGGTTCGCGATGTACTTTTGAGTGGAGGCGATCCGCTGTTGCTGAGCGACGCAAAACTTGATGAACTACTTGGAAAACTGCGCGCGATTCCGCATGTTGAATTGCTGAGAATCGGTACACGGATTCCCATATTTTTACCGCAGCGGATTACAGCTGAACTTTGCAATATCCTTAAGAAATACCACCCCTTGTTTATAAGCATTCATACGAACCATCCGAAGGAACTTACTGTTGAGGCGCGTCAGGCTCTGGAAAGACTTGCCGACACGGGCATTCCACTTGGCAACCAGTCTGTGTTGTTGCGTGGCGTTAACGACGACGCTGATGTGATGAAGGCACTTGTTCAGAAACTTATTATGTGTCGCGTTAAGCCGTATTATTTGTATCAGTGCGACCTTGTTGCTGGCACAAGTCATTTGAGGACAAGCGTTCGCGAAGGTATTAAAATCATGCAGAGCCTTCGCGGTTTCACAAGCGGATATGCAATCCCACAATATGTAATAGACGCTCCCGGCGGCGGTGGCAAAATCCCGATCGGCGCAGATTATACCGTTCAGCACAGCAAGGACAGAATCCTTATCCGCAATTACGAAGGCAAACTTTATGAATACCCCGAACTTCCAGCCATAGATACCGCAGCGTTGAAAAAGACTCCGAAGAGATGAAACTTACCGACGCCGGAATCCGACGGTTATTTTAAACGGCATGTTGTCAGGATGTAGATGATGTATCCGTAAAAATTATTGTTGTCCTGCGTAATAGGCGTCAATTTTTGCAGCGACATCTTTGTAGCCGATGTCCACCTCGTAAATTTGTTTGAATTGTTCGATTGCCTCTTCTTTCTTGCCCATTTTTTCGTAAACGCAACCGAGCTGATAGATGAGTTCTTTCTTTTCGTCGTCGAATGTCTGTTTTTCCTTGATTGCGTTTTGGAGCATCTCACGGCTGAATCGTACATACCGCGTTTTGCAAAGCACTGCGCCATGTAATTAAGCGACGCAATCCGTTTTTGCGGGTTGTTCTGGGCTTTCTGAAATTCCCCGAGCGCCTCGGTAATTTTACCAGCCTGAAAATAGAGAACGCCGAGTTCGAATCTGATATTCAGGTCTGTGGGATAACGTTCAGCGCGTTGTTTGCATTCTTCGAGCTGATAAGCTTGTTTCTGGGCTTGGAGTTGTGCCAGTTTTTCCGCGTAATCGGGAGCATTTTTATCCAGCTGTTCTATCAGGTAATCGAACTTCTTCAGGTTTGTATCGGCAATGGCTTTGTAAAGAGACGGGTCGTTGCCGAGTTCTGAATTTCTTACAATTTCATAATATTCGAGCGCTTTGTCGAAATCTTTTTTCTGGGCATATAATTCCGCAAGTGAACGGACGATTCTCATATTGTTGGGTTCGTTTCGGAGGCGCTCTTCATATTCCTTAATGAGGCGTTCGGCTACATCCTCGGTTTTAAAGGCGCGCTGTTCTTGTTCGAGGGCAATCGCCTCCTCCTTATCTTTAATCAAATCGCGATAGTCGGCTTTTCCTTCGGCGACGGCTTCAAATCCTGTTACCTGCAAGGTCTTTTTTGCCGTTACGTTTTTATAAGCACGCGCGATGTCGGCGTCATTCGGATACAGGCGCAAAAGTTCCTCATAGATTGCCTCTGCCTTGTCAACCTCGTCCATCTGCATGAAAAGGTCGGCAAGTTGCATNTTAATCTCTTTATCTTCGGGNTTCTGGCGCGCAAGGATACCAAGCGAGAGAATTGCCGTCCGTGGCATTCCCGATTGCATTGCCGCTTCTGCGATGATTTTGTGCGCCATTGAATTGTCAGGGTCTTCGTTCAATATGCTTTCTGCAATTTCGATTGCTTCAAGCGGATTTTTCCGCAAGGCAACCTGCGCCTTGGCTATCTGGCTTGATACGCTTGCTGCGCCGAAGACCTTTTTAAATATGCTCTTTGAACCGCTACCGCCTTTNCGGATCTGCGCTTCGCGAAGGGCTTCGCGGCATTCATAAAAGCCCGGCTCTTTCTTGAGGGCTTGTTCAAAGTGAAGGATTGCGTAATCGATGTTGTTCCGCTGCATCGCAAGCTTGCCTTTTTCATACAGCTCGCGAACCGGTCGCGGAATCTCTGCCAAAGTTTTTTCCTGCATACTCATATAGACGAAATTTTTTTTATTAACATTGAAACATTATTAAATCCGGACTGTATAGAAAAACAGACTAACACCATTTATCATATAAATGCATCAAAATAATTCAAGTATATTGAATTTCAGGTGGTTAAGGCATTTGAGCACGGATTGTCGCAACTCCCCATGCCGGTATCGTTATTGTTCCATCGATTTTCTTGAGCGGTTTCTCACTTGTATCGCTTAAATAAATTTGCGCTGGTGCCGGATTATTCCACAGAAGTTTTACGTTCGCTGGTTTTCCGCCTGCGGCAAACAGGCGAAGTATAAGCGCCTTGCCGTCGTCTGACGGTTTCAAAGTTGTGGCGATTACGTCGTCTGGCTCAATTAAAACGCGGGATTCAGCAGGCTTGTCGCCGGATGCCTTGCAGACAATTAGTGGCTGGGATGATTCTACACCGAACCGCGCTGCCGCAATAGGCGAATATCCATTGTGCGGACGCAGGACATAACGGAAAACAACGGTGTCATCCTGTTCAGCCCTGTAATTAGTGTGCCAGTGGTTGTTCATGACCCATGAGTAAATAATCGAGGTTGGTGGNAGATTTGTTATCCATGCNCTTGGATTTGTTTGCGAGCCGATAAGGTTTGCTGTGATGTCGCCTACTTCAACAAGCGGCGCGTCCACAGGCGAAACAAGGATNCCATATTTATCGTTCGAAATATCTATCCAGCGCTGGACGCTGAACCAGTTTTTGCATGCCGCCGGGATNTGGTCAATATTTGGTCTTATCGCAGCAAGTCCCACATCCATGCGTATAGTTCNGTTTGGTATGTCGAAACCAAATCCGAAATGAACACCTTCTTTGTTCCGTATTGGAAGTTTTTCTACAGTGTTTATAAGCTCGATTTTATCNAGNCCGTTTACGACGCGGATTTCGCGCAGAAGTCGTTTGCAACCCGGCGCCTCAGATTCAATCAGGAGCGACCCGACAAGCGCGCCGGATTCTTTTACGGTTATCTTTGTTTTTCCAACGCGCTGCACCTTTGCAACGTCCGAACCAATCAGGTAGAAATAGTCGTTTATCGCTGTTTTTGCAAGGGCGTCCACGTATTCTTTTCCGTTTAATCTGGAGATTAATGAAACAATTGCGCCGGTTTCGTCGTCCACACCGATTGTAAACAGCGGATGCTCAATTTTATTCTGTTTAAGGACAAGACCTGCTGGCGCAGGGACGGTTTCTGCGTTGCCGAGTTTATATCGTTTGGCGCCGAAAGGCGGCACTGCGCTTGCGATGAACACAAGTTCGCCAGTTGATAACCTCTGTGATGGAATCTGTTTGCCGTTTGCGTCGAAGACAGCGTTTGCGTTTTTGGCAAGGTCTGCCGGCACAGCGACAAGGTCTGTCCTTGCCCATGATGTTGTGTTATAGACATCTATTTCGTTTTCAACAGGCTTGTCTTTGGGCTCGGTGGCGCGTTGCAACAGTTTTCTCGATATGTTGTCGGCGTCCACAGCAAAACCGCGTTTTATCCGCCATTGTTCTTTGACGAATTCTTTGTCAGGTTCGCTGACACTGTTGTGTGCCCCCCATGTGTGTTCGCTGTAAAGTAGGATGTTCCGCCAGCCTTCGTAGAATAAACCGGAATCGAAATTCCCGATATTACGAATTGCCCATAAAGTTTCTGCCTGAACAAGCCGTTCTGCGGAAGCCCGATTCATCGCGGTTTCGAACGCAGAGGAACCGGCTCCATCCTCCCAGTAGGGCGTATAATCGCCACGGAATTGCGGAATGGATTTGCCGTATTTTTGTTCAAACTTTCTGAATGCTTCGGCGGTGGTGGAAATAATCAAGCGCGGTTCGGCGTATTTCTGGTTCCACGCGCGAACGACATCAGATAATTGTTCGTCCGGCGCTCCGTTATCGCCATGAACGTTCCAGCGGATGTAGGTAATATCGTAAGGATATTTTTTCTGTTTTAATTCATTGAGGTAAGTTGGGATAAAGCGTGCGAGGGCTTCTCCCGGACCGATAAGATGTCCGAGCGCATATCCGCGGGTCGGACACCAGCAGAGCACCTTGTTAATGCCGTCGGGGCTTATCCACCAAAATGGTTTATCCTGCCATACTTCCATAGTAAGCCCCATGCGGTCGAAATAATTTGGCGCAAAAGAAAAGTATTTAACCCCTGCTTGAGCCATAGCGGTTACGGTGCTCCATGTATAGCCTGGGACATCGCTTATCATAGCAGATTCAATCTTTACACCCCACAAATCCGCGAGCATTGTCGCATACCTCATCATACGTATCAGTTCCTCCGGTCTGCACAAGCCTGTCAGGATGTTTCCGTAAAATGCGTCCAGTCCTATGCGTCCTTCTTTAACCGCCTTTACAAATTCTTTTTGTTTTTCAGGGGATGCCTCGCGGAGGTAATTTTCCACTGGCCAGAGAACCTCGACATTCCAGATAAATTTTGAGCCTTCGGGATAGTTTGATGTCCGTCTGATTAGCTCGAGGGCAATATCAATATTCTGGTTCTGTTTTTTTACAACATCAGTCTGAATGGCTGTATAACCGATATCCACATGCGAATGCGGCAGGATATAGATTTCTTTTACCGGCGGGTCTTCAGCCTCGATTTTTTGTTTTGTAATTTCGTTGCCCTCTGAATCAAGGGTTATGGTCAGCTTCTTAAACGCAGTTTGCGGGATGTCAAATTCCATTGTTGATTCGCCAGGCTTTAATTCAAGAATGCGGTTATCTACTCTGTCCAGTCCTTCAATTCTTAAAAATGCAGGCGCATTTTTTGTGTATGGATGATTAATTTTCAGGCGCAAAGTTCTGACCTTAACTCCGTCTTTGATTTCAATCATCGGCAAAACCTCGGCGGCAATGGTTGTTTTTGAAGGCGCTTCTTCGGGCTCGCCCGATTCAAAAAATTCAATCTCTGCTCCGCCAACAGTTCCGTATTTATGGGGACCGAGCTCTGTTACCTGCCAGCGCGCAAATCTTGCTGTAACCGTGTGTGGCAGGACAAAGAATGTTACACCGCCGCGTTTGTTGGCATGCGGGACGCGGATACGCGAGACGATGTTGCTTGCCGCATCTTTGAAGGTTAATTCGCTTTCGGCGATTGTTGCAGGGTCATTGCGGTCTATATGCTTAAATGCGGCAATCCTTACCGGTGCGCCGAAATCGAATTCGATGAACGTATTTGTGCCGTCGCCTTTTGATGAATATTCGGTTCGTTGGTTGCCGTCTATAATCCGCTCAACACTGTATGAGTCAGAATACGGAACTGAGTTTGTCAGGATGCGTGGAGTCGGAACCTTAAGAAGCGGCTCGTATCTTTTCAAAAAGTTGCGCTCCCTTTTTTCGGCAGCAAAAGAAATAAAAACCA
>JGI24721J26819_10004986_pt1 | contig 13465 bp, 12 predicted proteins | sample YelNatPaOPGAMG01_FD_26819 | JGI IMG/M metagenome (IMG submission 26819)
AGCCTATAGGATACAGGAACCTCTACCCTCTTTCCATCTACCTCCTGATAGGCTACAGGCTTCGTAAATCTTACCACCCCAAGCTCAGTCTCTACCTCAAGCTCCCCTTTATCATTCACAGTTGCCTTTCCTCCCTCCACGTTCACCTTTATCACATCCGGACTTGCCCCAGGCTTTATATAAAAAAGCTTCTCCACATTGCTCCCATAAGCTCTTAGCTTTACCTCTATCCCCTCATAGACTTCTCCAAGGTTGACAAGATCATAAGTAGTTATCCCACTCTCCCACTTAGATGGGTCGTTGCCTTTAAAGTAACTAACCCTTGTTATTGATGGTGATTCCCCCTTTACTTCCTTGATTGTAGCACCAATCAAAATTTCGACAAGAGCTACTGCTCTGGCTGGCTGAGCCTTCTTCTCTATTTCCACTTTGCTTATCGGTTTTTCCTTCCCCTTTCTTCCCTCTGGAAGGTTATAGACTATCCTTCCATCCTTTGTAACAAAAACTGTCCNACCAAAAGTCTTTGCATAATAAGCCACATCCTNATGNNCCTGCCCCCTTGTTCTCTATGAAGGGAAAAGAGAGAGTTGCCATTTTNGATGGGATTCTCTCTTTTGTGACATCATAGATTTCCGCATGAAGAGGTAAGGATAGAAAAATGAGAGTTAAGATCGATGAAAGGATAAAAGCTTTCCCTTTCATAGGCCCCCCTTTATCTCACATCCTTATGTTTTCTTATACTACCCAGTTTATGTTCAGTCAAGCCCGACTTATTCAATTGACCATCTCTTTTTCCGTGACCAGACCCATATCCTTCAGCCAAAGGGATATTCCTTGTCGAATCCAGGTTACCCCTATGATAAGTGATGCCTTCATCGATTCTTCTTCTCTCTTCAACCTTCCTCGATGCTCTATGGGCATCTTTTGATCCCATATATATACGGAAGGTCAGACTGACTTGCCCATTCTCGTATGTAAGGGCTTAATGGCCTGTCCCGGGCAGTCCATGGCAGGCAACCTCCCGACTTTGGGCAGCATTAAAGTGTACTTCATGGATAAGACGCCCTAACATGGGTCTCACACTTTCTTACCACAAAAGCGATGCTATTACCAGTTTGTTTAAGCCTGCTCAACCATGGCCTTCTTCTGCTTAAGCGGTCCATTGTTAATAACTCTATGGTTATTACTACAACCTATTTTGGTTAGGAGGGTGTCCGGTCTAAACGGGGTAGTACAAATTGAAGGTTAAAATCTCCAATAAGGAGACAACCTTTTTCTGACCTCATCGACTACCTTTAGTAATCTTTCCGATACTTCTTCCGTCCCGATCTCGACCTTCCCCGGCCTTTTCAGTTCCTCGATAACAGCTTTTACACACCTTGCAAGCCCNTCAACATCGTACCCACCTTCCAAAGAAAAAAGTGCCCGTCCTTTACATAACTCATCCGCAAGTCCCTTTATGATCCTTGTCATAAGGGCATACCCTTTCTCCGTAAGATACATGCCTCCCAAGGGGTCTCNATGGTAGGCATCAAAGCCCGCTGATACCAAAACGAATTCGGGCTCATACTGGCGAATGACGATGGAGAGGAGGTCCCTAAAAACAAAAACGTAGTCCCCATCTCCCATCCCATATGAGAGGGGAACATTGACTGTATAACCTCGCCCCTCCGCCTCTCCTATCTCATCGAGCCACCCTGTCCCAGGATAATAGGGGTACTGATGGGTTGAGAAATAAAGAATCTCCTTTTCTCTGTAAAAAGAATGCTGAGTCCCATTTCCGTGATGAAGATCGAAATCGATTATAGCGATCCTCTTAAGCCCATATTTTTTCTGCAAATGTCTCGCTCCAATAGCCACGTTGTTAAAGAGGCAAAAACCCATCGCCCTTGCCCTTTCCGCGTGATGTCCCGGAGGTCTGACAAGGGCGAATCCACATTCTACCTTCCCTTCCATGATCGCATCACATAGGGCTATTACTCCTCCTACTGCCCTTATTGCAGCATCATATGACATTGGAGAAACGTATGTATCCGGATCGAGCCGTCTTGTGCTGCCCTTTGTGGAAGCCACAAATTCTACATATGAGGGATCATGTATGTAAGAAATCTCGCTCTTTGTTGCATCTTTCGCCTCAATGTACCTTACCCCTTCTTTATCAACCTCAGGCAGTATTCTAAGAATGCTTTCCAACCTCTTTGGATTCTCCGGATGGCTGCCATCCGGTCTGTGTTCTAAAAATATATCATCCTTTACTATCCCGACCATTTATTCTTCCTCCAGCTCTTAATAGATATCACCTAAGCGGAAATATATCAACGGGAAATTGAATTGGCGCAGAAATTTGTGTTATTCTGAATAACAAGGAGGATCTATGAGTTCGCTTACAAAGAAAACCCGAGTCAGAAGAAGGATTAGAAGGAGCAATATGGGAAAAAAGAGGAAGAAACGAATGTCCAGGAATTCAACGCCGCCTTTTCCCGTACACCTGGAGAAAGATGAATAATGAGTTAAGATACGAGATAGGTCCAATAAGGCCTCCGAGTGAGGCCGCAAGCCTACTTTTAAGATTTACGAGAAATTGTCCGTGGAATAGGTGTGAATTTTGCCACCTTTACAAAAAGCAAAAATTTCAAGTCAGACCTGTTTCTGAAATAAAGAACGATATAGATATGGTTAAAAGGATACAGGAAGAGATATATCTCGAATCCTGGAAACANGGCTTCGGAGGNGAAATTACGGAGGAATTGGTCGATTTGATATATTCCGATGAAGGCCTAAACGAGTGTTACAAGCAGGTTGCCTTGTGGTTATATTTTGGAGGAAAGAACGTATTTATACAGGATGCGAACTCCCTCGTTATGAAGGTTGAGGATCTATCCCTTCTTCTCAGTTATCTAAAGGAAAGATTCCCCTCGATCGATAGAATAACTTCTTACGCAAGGTCCCAGACTATTGCAAGGAAGTGGACAGTCGATGATCTTTCAGAGCTTAAGGAAAAAGGACTAACGAGGCTCCATATAGGCCTTGAGTCCGGAAATGAGTTCCTCTTAAGCTTCATGAAAAAGGGCGTTACTCCTTTAGAGCACATAGAGGCTGGAAGAAAGGTAAAAGAATCGGGGATCGAGCTTTCAGAATACGTTATACTCGGTCTCGGAGGGAGGAAATGGTGGAGGGAACACGCAGAGGAGACAGCGGCTGTTCTGAATAAGATAAATCCGGACTTCATAAGGCTGAGGACTCTAAAGGTCGTACAAGGCATGCCGCTTTTCGAAAAGATTAAAAATGGAGATTTTTTTCTCCCGAACGAGGAAGATATACTAAGGGAGGAGAGACTCCTTTTAGAAAGACTCGATGGTATAGATAGTTACGTAGTAAGCGACCATATATTGAATCTCTTAGAAGAAGTTGAAGGAAAGCTCCCACAGGATAAGGATAAGATGATCTCAGTAATTGACGGTTATTTTTCCTTAAGTGCGGAAGAGAGGCTCGTTTATAGATTTGGAAGGAGGCTCGGAATATATAGGAGACTCGCTGACTTAAAAGACGAACTCACCTATTACAGGCTCAGAAAAACTATCAGAGAAATAGAAGAGAGAGAACCAGGCGGAATCGAGAGGACCCTCTCTCTCCTTCTTGAAAATTACATTTAGCTATTTTACGATCTCGAGCAATTTAACCTTGAAAGTAAGCTCCTTACCCGCAAGTGGGTGATTGGCATCGAGTATCACCGTCTCTTCTGAGACTTCCTTCACAGTTACAAGGGTTGTTCCTCCCTGTGGCGAATGGACCCTTAGAACCATTCCCACCTCAGGGTTTATGTGGGGCGGTATATAAGCTTTGTCGATCGTCACTACCAGATCCTCGTTGTATTCTCCATAAGCGTCCTCCGGGGAAACTGAGAATGTTTTCGTTTCCCCCTCCATCATCCCTATCACTCCTTTTTCAAAACCAGGTATTACCATGCCCTCCCCGATTGTAAACTGAAAGGGTTCCCTTCCTTCTGTGGAGTCGAATACTGATCCGTCCTTAAGGGACACAGTATAATGGACCCTCACTGTGTCATTTAATTTTGCCTGTAACATACTTCCTCCCAACCTTTTTTTACCCTTTGATTCTTAAAACGAGGCAGTTCTGCCAGGGTTTCAAGAAGAAAGGGATATGCTTGTGAAAAATAATATCACATTCGGAAAAACAAATAAAGAAAAATTGATGTTCTGTGGTTACTATTTTACAACCCGTATTTTCTCTTTATGAACTCAAGTCCCGTTACAGGATATAGTGCGTACGTAAGGATATCCTCCATCTTATCTGTTATTCCAGATAAAGCCTCTTTTGCCTTTGGGAGCTCAGGTTCTAATATATCAGCGGGTCTCACATCTATAGGGGTCTCCCCCCTTTCGTACCCCTTTAGGACGAGTCTCCTTATCTCCTCATTTACAGGTGCGGGAGGTCTTCCGTAAAGCCCGAAAAAGTAATCTTTTGTTTCCCTCGATACCATCTTATACCTTCCCGCAAGCACATTGAACACAGCCTGCGCTCCAACTATCTGACTTGTAGGGGTAACAAGTGGAGGAAATCCCATATCCTCCCTTGTTTTGGGAATCTCCTCAAATACTTCTTTTAACCTGTGTATTGCCTTCATCTGCTTTAGCTGGGATACGAGGTTACTTATCATACCTCCAGGGATCTGGTGGATCAGTACCCCAATATCTATAACTGAGAATCTCGTTGTGTCTGCAAAGGAGATATATTTGGGGATTATGCTTTCTAAGTAGTCTCCGATCTCAGAAAGTAAGTCGAGATCGAACTCGATCTCGTACGGAGTATTTTTTAGCGTGACAATTAAAGGTTCTATTGCAGGATGGGAAGATCTAAGGGCAAAGGGAGCAATTGCGACATCTATCCCATCTACCCCTGCCTCTATTGCTTTAAGTAAGGACATACATGCCATACCGCTCGTGTAGTGGGTATGGAGATGTACTGGAATGCTCAATTCTCTTTTTAACGCTGTTATGAGCTCGTAGGCATCGTAGGGAGAGATTATTCCTGCCATATCCTTTATGCAAAGGGAATCTGCTCCCATCTCTTCTATGACCTTAGCTTTTTTTACGTAGTAATCGAGGTTAAATATGGAACCACCGAGCCTTTTTTCTGTAAGAGAGTAGGAGATCGCACCCTGGATCTCTTTTCCACATCTCTTTATAGTCTTGAAGCATGTTATGAAGTTTCTCTCATCGTTTAATGCATCGAAGACTCTGAATATGTCTATCCCTACTTCAGCTGCTTTCTCGATGAAGGCCTCAACAACATCGTCAGCATAGTTTCTGTATCCTACAAGGTTTTGACCTCTAAGGAGCATTTGAAACTTCGTATTGGGCATCTTCTCCTTTAGGACCCTTACCCTCTCCCATGGATCCTCATTTAGAAACCTCGTCATAACATCGAATGTTGCCCCTCCCCACATCTCCACTGAATAAAAACCCACCTTATCCATCTTTTCAGCTATGGGGAGCATATCCTCGGTCTTCATCCTCGTTGCGAAAAGGGACTGATGGCCATCACGGAATGTGACATCTGTGATCCTTAGGAGCTTACGGGGCATAAAAAACCTCCTTTTTCACGATACAGATTTCTCAAGCTTAACAAGTTCATCAATGAGTTCCTTTGGGATCCTCTCCCCGAATTTCGAAAAGAATTCCTTTATCTCTCCGACCTCTTTGTCCCAACCTTCCCTCTCATAAGAGATTATTCTCTCAAACTTCTTCTCATCAATGTTTAGTCCGGAAATGTCAATATCCTCCTTATAGGGCAAAAGGCCAATGGGAGTTTCTTTTGCCCTACATCTCTCCTTCACCCGATCGATTATCCATTTAAGAACCCTTATATTTTCTCCAAAACCAGGCCANATAAAATTCCCCTCCTCGTCNTTTCTAAACCAGTTTACGGAGAATATCTTGGGCGGCTTACTTAGTAGCCTGCCCATCCTTATCCAATGTGAAAAGTAGTCTCCCATGTTATACCCGCAGAAAGGAAGCATAGCAAAAGGATCCCTCCTTAAAACACCCACCCTATGATCCGCAGCCGCCGTTGTCTCAGAACCCATTCTTGCGGCGAGAAAAACTCCGTGTACCCAGTCAAAGGCCTCGACCACGAGGGGTAAAAGCTCACTNCTCCTTCCTCCGAATATTATGGCAGAGATGGGAACACCCTGCGGGTTATCAAATTCTGGAGAAAGATTTGGCGTGTTATAGATGGAAACCGTAAAGCGTGAGTTTGGATGGGCGCACGGAAGACCACTTTCTTTTTTCCAGGGGTTACCCTGCCAATCTAATAGCTCCTGGGTGGGCTCCTCGAGGCCCTCCCACCATGGTTCTCTCGTTTCAGGGTTATATCCTGTATTCGTATACAGGACTGGGTAAAANCCTTTATTCTTCAANGTTCTCATCATATTGGGGTTAGTGTTGAACGACGTCCCTGGAGCCACTCCAAAATACCCCGTTTCAGGATTTATGGCATAAAGTCTCCCATCAGGGCCTATGTTCAGCCACGCTATATCATCCCCTATTGTCCATACCTTGTAACCCTCAAGCTTTGATTCAAGGAGTGCGAGATTTGTCTTACCACATGCAGAAGGAAAAGCACCTGCAATGTATGTGACATCTCCATCTTTGTCCTCTACTCCTATTATTATCATGTGTTCAGCAAGCCATTTTTCTCTGTAACCTAACCAGGATGCGATTCTTAAGGAGAAGCACTTTTTTCCTANAAGGGCATTTCCCCCATATCCTGAACCCACACTCCATACGAGGTTATCGTCCGGAAAATGCATTATGTACCGCTTTTTTATGTCAAAATCGAGTACCGAATGTATACCCTTAACGAAGTTCTCTGAATTCCCNATTTTTTCGAGGACAAACTTTCCAAGCCTCGTCATTATTCTCATGCTTATGGCAACATAACTTATGTCAGTTATCTGAATGCATGCTTTTGCATAGGGCGAATCTGGATGGCCCATCATGTAAGGAAGCACATACATCGTTCTATTTTTCATGCATCCTTTAGTAAGACCGGTCAAAAGCTCCTTTGCTGATTGCGGATCCATCCAGTTGTTGGTGGGGCCTGATAGTTCTTTGTCCATGTGGCATACATAGGTCAAGTGTTCAGTCCGGGCAGTATCTGTGGGATGACTCCTATGCAAGTAAGCGTTTGGCCAGAGCCTATGGTTCAGTTCGTAAAAGACAGGGTTACCATTTATCTTTTCCTCCTCCATCCCAATCCTCATTATTCTTTCCGCTTCCTCATCGGAGCCATCCATGATATGGATATTCTTGGGCTCCGCCATTTTTGCTACTTCTTCAATCCACGTTTCATAAGGCCTGGCCATGTGGGTCTCCTTTCACAGCTACGGAGTATACAACAAAACTATAATAAGATTCAACGAGTATCTACCTGTGGTTGACTATGGGGGCCTTTTCTGATTATATTAACTCTTGGATGACAGAAAAAGAATCGGGATGGAAGAGAAAATCGAAAGAAGAACAGACTCTCATATTTGAGTTCGCAGAGGGTTATAAAAGGTTTCTCAATGAGGCAAAAACCGAAAGGGAAGCAACTACGTACATTTCGGAGAGACTGAGGGAGGAAGGCTTCTCAGAAGATCTGAAAGGGAAAAAGTTTTTTAAAGTCTTCAGGGAAAAATCTGTATTCGCTTTCGTTCAAGGGGAAAAGCCTATAACAGAGGGCATGAACATAATTGTGTCCCACATAGATGCTCCAAGGCTCGACCTTAAACAGAACCCTCTCTTCGAGGAAGTTGGACTTGCGATGTTTAGAACCCATTATTATGGTGGCATAAAGAAGTATCACTGGGTGGCAATTCCTTTGGCAATCCACGGCGTGATTGTAAAGAGCGATGGAAGAAAAATAAGGCTTAAGATAGGTGAAGAAGAGGGGGACCCTGTATTTGCGATAGACGATCTTCTACCCCATCTTTCAAGAAAGACTTTAGATGAAAAAAAGTTGTCTGAGGCTCCCGAGGCAGAAAAGCTCACTCTCCTTTGTGGAAACATACCACTTGTTGGAGCGGAAAAGGAGTCTGTAAAAAAAGGCGTTCTCCAAATACTAAAGGCTACTTATGGCATAGCGGAAGAAGACTTTGTGAGCGCCGAGATAGAGGTGGTACCAGCATTCAAGGCAAAAGATGTGGGTGTAGATAGGAGCATGATAGGCGCTTACGGACAAGATGACAGGGTCTGCGCCTACGCTATGCTCGAAGCCCTTTTATCTCTCGACAAACCTGGAAGGTCATGCCTCGCTATTTTTACTGACAAGGAAGAGATAGGCTCAGAAGGGGATACAGCCATAAAATCGACTTTTCTATTCATGCTCTTCTATGATCTTATGGAAGCCATGAACTTAAAGCCTGAAGACGCAGTCATAAAAAGGGCCCTTTTTTCCTCAAATGCGATTTCTGCGGATGTTAGTGGCGCTGTGAATCCCATGTACCAGGATGTTCACGAGAAACAGAATGCGTGCTATCTCGGATACGGTGTTTGTGTGGAGAAGTTCACTGGACATGGGGGAAAAATAGGTGCAAGCGAGGCCCACGCAGAGTACATCGCTCATATCCGAAGAATATTTGATACACATGGCGTCATATGGCAGACAGGAGAGCTTGGAAAAGTGGACGAAGGTGGTGGTGGCACAGTGGCAAAGTATCTCGCGGTTTACGGAATGAACATAGTAGATTGTGGAACCCCTGTTCTTTCGATGCACTCTCCCTTTGAAATAACTTCTAAGCTCGACGTTTACGAGACCTTCAGAGCTTACAAGGCATTTTATAATTCTTAAAAGTCATCTGGAGGAAGGACAAGGATGATGGAAAATGGGATTGTCAAGATACCGAGAGAGATACCCCTCCTTCCCGTTAGAGACATGGTTATGTATCCCTCTGTCGTTTTCCCTCTGTTTGTGGGCCGAGATTCATCGATAAGTGCTGTAGAGAAAGCGCTTGCAAAGGATAGACTTGTGCTTGTTGCAGCACAGAAAGATTTTTCCGACGACAACCCCCTTCCCGAAAGGATATACTCAGTAGGTGTGGTTTCCCAAATAATGAGGATGCTAAGACTCCCCGACGGAAGGGTAAAGATTCTGATCCAAGGGATAAAAAAGGCAAAGATCCTGAACTACCTTCAGGAGACCCCAGCGTATATAGTGGAAATAGAACCTATCGAGGAACCGCTAATAACTGAGATCACGCTTGAAGTTGAAGCCCTGGTNCGNTATGTGAAGGAACAGATGGAAAAAGTGGTCTCCATGGGCAGGATGGTGAGTCCTGATATCCTCATGGTCATCGACACCATAGACGAACCTGGGAGACTCGCTGACATCTGTGCCGCAAACTTAGGACTCACGGTGGATAAGGCCCAGGAGATCTTGGAAATCATAGATCCTGTTGTGAGACTTAGGAAGCTCTCTGAAATTTTGGGAAAAGAGATAGAGCTTCTAAATATGCAGGCAAAAATACTCTCCCAGGCAAAAGAAGAGATGACAAAATCCCAGAGAGAGTATTTCCTGAGGGAACAGATAAAGGCGATAAAAAGCGAATTGGGGGAGATGGATGAAAGGGTCGAGGAGATAGAGAACTTAAGAAAGAGAATTAAGAAGGCTAAGATGCCAAAAGAGGTTGAAAAGGAGGCTATAAGACAATTAGAGAGACTTGACAGTATGCATCCGGACGCTATCGAATCTTCCATGCTAAGAAACTACTTAGAGTGGCTCATTGAGTTGCCATGGAGCGTATCCACAAAGGATAATATAGACATAAAAAGGGCTGAAAGGATACTTAATGAGGATCATTTCGGGCTTGAGAAGGTCAAGGAGAGGATTCTTGAATTCCTAAGTGTCATAAAGCTTAAAGGGGAGATGAAAGGACCTATCCTTTGCTTTGTTGGTCCACCCGGGGTTGGAAAAACTTCTCTTGGTAAGTCTATAGCAAGGGCTTTGGGGAGGAACTTTGCCAGGATATCACTTGGAGGTTTGAAAGATGAAGCAGAAATAAGGGGGCATAGAAGAACATACGTTGGTGCTATGCCTGGTCGCATAATCCAGTCGATAAAACAGGCAGGCTCAAATAACCCTGTTTTTATGATGGATGAAATAGATAAAATAGGAACTGACTTCAGAGGAGACCCTGCGAGTGCCCTACTTGAGGTTTTGGATCCAGAACAAAACCATTCATTCAGTGATCATTACTTAAACGTACCTTTCGATCTCTCTAAGGTTATGTTCATAACTACTGCAAATAGGGTGGACACTATCCCTCCTGCTTTGAGGGACAGGCTTGAAATAATAAATATCCCTGGGTACACTGAAAAAGAAAAACTAATAATAGCTAAAAGGTATCTCATTCCTAAGCAGATTGTAGAAAATGGGATCAAGAAAAGGTTTATACATTTCACGGATCGCGCGATCATGAATATCATTCAGGAGTATACAAGAGAGGCGGGGGTTCGAAATCTGGAAAGGGAGATAGCTTCCATTTTGAGAAAGGTTGCAAGAAAGATAGCTGAAGGTGAACAGAAAAGAGTTACTGTCACAACAAAGAACCTCCACAAATTTTTGGGCCCCCCAAAATACCTCCCAGAGGAAGAATTAAAGGAGGATATCCCTGGCATAGCGTGTGGACTTGCATGGACAGAGCTCGGTGGAGAGATCATGTATATAGAGGTGATGTGGCGGAGAGGAAAGAAAGATTTGACCTTGACCGGAAATATGGGAGATGTTATGAAGGAATCTGCCCAGGCGGCACTTACGTACATAAAGTCGAGGGCTCAAAAACTTGGTATAGAGAACGACCTTTTTGACAATTTGGAGATGCACGTGCATATTCCTCAGGGTGCAATACCTAAAGATGGTCCTTCAGCAGGCATAACGATAGCTGTGGCTATGATAAGCTCTTTGCTTAAAAGGCCTGTGAGTAGAAAAATCGCTATGACTGGAGAGATCACACTTACGGGCAGAGTCCTTCCAATAGGGGGCCTAAAAGAAAAGGTTTTAGCTGCTCTTAGGGCAAAGATAGATAAGGTGATCATACCGAAAGAGAATATGAAGGAGATCTCCGAGATACCTCTTTATGCGAGAAGAAGGATAGAGTTTCTGCCTGTATCATCAATGGACGAGGTGATAGAGATAGCCTTCGATNTAAAATGACAGAAGCGAGATACTATGAAAAGTTAGAAGAAAAAAAGGTTAGATGTAACCTTTGCCATCACCATTGTGTAATCGCAGAAGGAAAAACAGGAATATGTGGAGTAAGGGAAAATAGAGACGGAACGCTCTACTCTCTTATCTATAATAAACCATGTTCTTACCACGTTGACCCCATAGAGAAAAAACCACTCTTCCATTTCTTTCCAGGGTCTTCAGCCTTCTCCATAGCTACCGTGGGATGTAATTTCAGGTGTCTCCATTGCCAGAACTACGAGATTTCCCAGATGCCTAAAGAGGAAAAGAGGATATTCGGTTACGAGCTTACACCAAAAGAAATAGTAGATATGGCCAAAGAACACAGATGCAAAAGCATATCTTACACTTACACAGAACCTACTGTTTTTTTTGAGTACGCATACGATACTGCAAAACTGGCTAAGGAAAAAGGGCTATTCAACAACTTTGTTACAAACGGATATATCGAGGAAGAACCTCTTCGCCAAATAAGTCCTTTATTGGACGGAGCAAATATTGACCTTAAATCTTTCAGTGAGGATTTCTATAGAAAGATATGCGGNGCTGANCTAAAGCACGTACTCGAAACGATAAGGACTTACAAAAAATTGGGCATATGGATAGAAATTACGACTCTTATAATACCTGGTTTAAATGACAGCCCCCAAGAGTTAAAAAAAATAGCGCGATTCATCAAGGAGGATTTAGGAAGGGAAACACCATGGCATGTAACTGCATTTTACCCCACATACAAGCTTACTGACAGGCCAANAACACAGGCAAAAACTCTTAAAGANGCGAGAAATATAGGAATTGATGAGGGGCTTATCTATGTATATGAAGGAAATATCCCTGGGGGGGAAGGTGAGAATACCTTCTGTTACGAGTGNGGAAGACTAATCATTGGGAGATACGGGTTTTCAGTAACAGAGTATCATATAGTCAACGGAAAATGTAGTTACTGCGGAGCAAAAATCCATGGAGTGGGCATATGAAAAGAGAGGAAACTTTCTACGAAAAGGTAAAGGAAGTTCTTGAAGAACTAAAACCAAGGCTGGATGAGCTTGCGGATGGTTATGCGGAACTTATAGATGCTGATGAGAAAGAAAAGAGAGTAAGGGTCAAGCTAATAGGTGGAAAACTCCACTGATGCGGAGATTTTGCCCTCAGTCTGTGGGTTGATAAACTCCTAAAAGAAAGGATCCCGGAAATTAAGATTATAGATCAGGAAAAGTAGCGAAGAGTCCAGGGCGAAACTTTTTCTTCTCCATTCTGTATACTTTTCCCAGTCAGGGTCCTATGGCAGATCACACACGAAACTCGATGCTGACTCGATGTCCCCACCGGGACTCCACGAAGCCAGAACTTCCGGTTTCCCACTTTGACAGTACTGTTGGTTTTGGCGGAGTCATAAATGACATTGTTGACTCTCGATATACGCTGTCTGTAACAAATGTCTTCTGTGCATCAGAATCCATATCAAACCCGGAACAAAATCGATAAGTGAATTACCTCCCAACTTTGACAGTTATTTTTCATAACCCCTTGATATTACACAATCCTTTTTTTAAAAGAAGTGCATTTTGTCACTACAGGTTTTTTTGGATTAGAGATTTATGTCTTTTAAGGTTGATAGGTTCTTAGGTGGTTGGATTTTGAGTGTCCTTAATATATGGCTCCCTAATGTGTCATATCTGGTTTTAAGGAGATAGGTTTTACCTCCTGAATCGAATCTTGCAAAGTTCATGTTGTTTATCGAATCCCTTATCTTTGATGGTGTAGCCTCTATGTTTGCTTTTTTGAGTTTAAACTCCATTGTCCTCTCAAGCAAAAATGCAAGAAAGCATACGAAAAAATGCCCCTTTATCCTCTTCTCAGTCCAGTGGAATATGGGCCTTACTTCTAAGTGGCTCTTCATTATTCTGAATGACTCTTCTATCTTCCACAGATTATGATATGCTCCTATAACATCATAGGGACTGAGATTTTTTTCACTTGTCTGGATTCCATAGTATCCATCAAATTTCTCATCCCTTAATATGGATTCCTCATTGTACTGCACCCCATTTGTCAAGACATTTTTTATGCCCTAAAGTTGTAGAGGTCATGCTGTCTTTCTTATCCTCTCTTCCTCATATCTTGCCTCAAACTCCTCTGGACTCATGTATCCAAGCTGTGAGTGCACATAGAGCTTGTTATAGTCTTCTTGTATCCACCTGCCTATCTTTTCCTTTGC
>JGI24721J26819_10004992_pt1 | contig 13458 bp, 12 predicted proteins | sample YelNatPaOPGAMG01_FD_26819 | JGI IMG/M metagenome (IMG submission 26819)
AGATGCAATTTAAGATGTATAATGTGTGGTACATGGGCGAACAGAAGGAAAATGGAGGAAAAAGGAATAAAATATGATCCAAATGAAGAAATGAAAAATGAAGTTTCAGAAGAAAGGTTGTTAAATCTTGTGGAAGANTCAAAAGAATTGGGAGCAAAAGAATTTCTTATAACAGGTGGAGGGGAGCCTTTTGTCAGAAAAGCAACAACCCTTAAGCTTATGGAGAAGATTAAGGCTTTGAATTTGTTTGGTAACTTGAACACAAACGGAACTTTGTTGACGAAAGATGATATAAAGAAAATAATTAATGTTGAGTGGGATATGATGATGTTCAGCATAGATGCTCCAGATGCTAGTATACATGATTACATACGTGGTTTGAACGGTTGTTTTGAAAAGGTAAAAGAGAATTTACTTTTGATTAAAAAAGAAAAAAAGAAATTGAAGAAAGAAAAGCCAAAAATTGTCTTCAACACAGTTCTAAGTAATAAAATTTACGATAAGATTGACAAGCTGATAGAGTTTGCCTCTGGAGTGGGTTGTGAGGATATAACTTTCATTCCTCTTATTCCCTATGACGAACAAGCTAGAAAAATTGAATTGAGTGAAAAACAAAAGCTTGGACTAAAAGAGAAGATAGAAAAACTTCTAAGAATTTCAAGAAAATTTGGAATCAACACAAATCTTGCTGAATTGAATCTTTCTTTTTCAAATAACAAAATGGATGAGACAATTTTGAAAGAGATTAAAGATTCACCAAAAGATTTACCTCATTCTCCTTGCTTTGAACCTTTTTTACATTTATTGGTCAAAGCAAATGGTGAGACAACTTTTTGTTGCATGATTGAGAATTCACCTGAAAATATAAAAGAAAAATCCTTAGAGAAAATTTGGTTTGGGAAATATTTTGATGAACAAAGAAGAAACTTTGTAAATAAGATTATAAGAAAAGAATGCAAATTTTGTGTTTATTCCCAATTTATGAGAAACTGGAAAATAAGAGAAGTATTGAAAAGTCTCTAAACAGAATTCAATGATAATAAATTAATATTTTTTGAATTCATGTCCACACTTTGGGCATTTTACTAAATCACATTGAACTACAGAAGGACAAGAACCACAAGCAAATGTTCTTGCATAACTAATTTCAAATTTTTCTCCACAATTTGGACATTGAACGAACTTTTTCATATTCTTTACCTTGATTGTAATTTATTTCTTATTTCCTTCATTTTTGGTAAGTTCCAAGGATTGCATTTCGAACAATCTTCTTTTAATTTATTTTCTAAGAATCTTCTCCTCATTTCATTGAAATAGTTTCCAAACCAAATTTCCTTTAAACTTTTTTCTCTAACATTCTCTCCTTTGTCTTTTAAAATAAAACAAGGTAAAACTCTTCCATCTGCAAATATGGAAATATTATACCAAGGATAATAGCATGCTATAGAAACAAAAGGATCTTTACTTTTTTTCACTTCTTCTATCATAGCTTTGTTCATTACATTCGCTTTTTCAACAAAAAGGAATTTTGAAAAATCTTGAATGTTTGTAGAAATTTTAAATTTTTCTGCTAATTCTTCACTTTTTTTCAATATTTTTGCAAGTTCTCTTTCTTCACTTTTTTTCAATTTTAACCTATTGATTTCAGATTTCCATATGTTTAAGGCATTAAGAGATATACCTTGAATTTGAAGTTTATGAGCAAGCTTAATCATTTCAGGAACTTGCCAATAGTTTTCATTACAAATTACCATGTGAAAGTATATCTCTGGCTTGTTTTTCTTTAGTTTTTTCTTCCATTTCACAAGATTTCTTACACCATCATTTATGGTATCGAAACAATTTGTTTGCCTAAGAAAATTGTGTGTCTTGGCAAATGGCGAATCTAAGCTTATATAGATTTTATCCCATTCAATTTCCACAATTTTTTTCGCTACTTCTTCTTGAAAGAAAGTACCATTAGTGATAACTTCTCCATATTTTCCAGCTTCTTTTATCTTTTCCATTATTGCAAGAGTATCTTCTTTAAAAAAGAAAGGCTCACCACCACCACAAATGTGCCATTCTTTAACTCCAAGCTCATTACCTTCTTGAATCATTTTCAACCATTCTTCTCTTGTTAGTTCCTTTTTTCTGTCAAGCTCTTTTACCAAAGCCCTTGTTGGGCAAAAGATACATTTCAAGTTGCAATAATTGGTTGGATGAATTTGAATTTGATAAGGATAGCTCTTTCCTTTTGTTTTCCATTCAATTATTCTTTTTACTACCTCATCTACCATATTTTTCACTTAATGCTTGAATCAACTCTTTCCTAAACCTTCTTCTCTGAGTAAAATCACTTGGAACACACTTATTGCAATGAGGATAAAGTTCTTTTTTCAACATTCTGTTTCTCGCTTCTTCAAAAATTTTACCGAACCAAATTTCCTTTAAACTTTTATCTTTCACATTTTCTCTTACTTCTGCGTATCCACAAAAAGTTACAGAACCATCAAATCTTATAGCCATTTGAGTCCATGGCTTAAAACAAGGAGCAGATATGAAATCCATATTCAAATTCTTCACTTCCTTCATTAACAAAGGCTTCATCTTACTCGCACTTTCAACTATCTCTTCTTCTAGATTTTTATCTTCTGTGGCAAAATTATTATCAATTTCATATTTTTTTGCTATCCAACTAGCTTTTTCTACTATTTTTTCTAATTCTTTTGTTTCTTCTTCTTTTATCTTCAAATTCTCTTGAATAGGAGAATAAACCATCAAAGGTTCGGTGAAAAGATAATCAGCATTAAGTTTGTGAGCCAGTTCTACAATCTTTGGTAATTCTCTGAAGTTCAATCTATTAATACAAACATTTATATTGAGCATAGGCCTTTCTGATTTGAATTTTTTCTTCCATTTGTTAAGAATTCTTACACTTTTAATAACTCTTCTAAAACTTCCTTTTTTTTGTGTAAGTTTATCATGAATCTCCGGTTTTGATGAATGAATACTAAAGTGTATTCTATCCCAGCTAATTTCCACAAGATTTTTTAATTGTTTCTCATTCCAAGCAATTCCGTTTGTTGTGACTATTCCATACATCCCAAGCTCTTTAGTTTTTTCAATAACAGGAAAGAAAATTTCAGGAACAAGAGGAGGCTCATTTATTCCCTCAATGTTTAAAACAACTGCATCAATTTCCTTAGCTTCTTCTATTATTTTAACCCATTTATCTTTTGGTAATTCATATTTTTTTGATTCTTCATTTAATTTTTCATGTTCTTCATATCTTGCACAAAACAAACATCTTAAATTACATCTTTTATGCAACTCAACATCTATTTGAAAAGGACCTGTCTTTTTTCCTTCATACCAACTTACAAGCCTTTTTATTCTTTCTTCATTTATTATTTTCTCTCTGTCATAGCTAAACATAATCTAAAAATGGTTTTGTAGAATTTAAAAAAGCTTTTTTACACATATTTTCTCAAAACTTTCTTTAACTGGCCACCAATTCTTGTTTCTGCAATCCATCTACCAACTCTATAACTTATAGATTGATGAATTTCATCAAGCTCTTTCTTATACTCGTCTCTTTCTTTTTCCCTTGCTGCAAGTTGAAGCTTTAAAATTTCATTCTCTTCTTTTATTTTGTCCAAAAGTTCTTCTAGATTTTTTAGCATGATTTTTCTATTCTTGCTTCTTTTGATTTTTTTCATCAAACTTTCTATTTCATTCATGTTTGCCCTCCAAAAGCTCTTGTAAACCTTTCCTTATTTTTCTATTATTAAAAACCTCCCAAACACAACATTTTTTACAATTTTCTGGCAATTTCCTACTTAAAATTATTCTTCTGAATTTATTAAAATATTTCCCATACCACAATTCTTTCAAAGATTTTTCTTTTATTGAAACTTTGGTATTCCAAACCCAAGGACTGAAGCAAGGTGCAATATTACCATTTGGAAGTATTGTGACATGAATCCAAGGTGCATAACATGGGAGGAATTCAAAATTTTTTATAGGGTCTTTCGAAGAAGGATACTCTCCTTTTATCATTTTCTCCATTTCTTTTATCATCACTTCATTCATACTTTCTGTTTTGAGTATGTATTCTTCGTTCAGAAATTCAGAATAATTTCCTCCTATTCCAAAATTCTCAAGCATTTTTATTGTTTTCTTAAGTATTGGAATAAATTCTTTTATTTGTTTTTCACTTAGTTTTAAATTTTTCATCGACTCATCAAAAACCGTCAAAGGCAACAAAGTCATTTCATTCACACCAAGCTTATGGCCAAGCTTTGCTAATTCAGGCAATTTCTTATAATTTTCAACTGATAGCACAGATTGAAGGATAAGCATAGGTTTTTCTGTCTTATATTTCTTCTTAGTTTCAGCAAAAAGTTTTATATTTCTTGTTGTTGTTTTAAAAGCTCCTTTTGTTTGCCTTAAATAGTCATGAATTTCAGCATCAGGACCATCTATACTGAATTTAATTCTATCCCATCCTATTTTCACTAAAAGTTCTATAGATTCTTTTGTGAAAAGAGTACCATTTGTTACTAAGTCTCCAATCATTCCATATTTTTTCATTTTTTTGAAGAGCTCTATGGTAACACTTCTCATCAAAGGCTCACCACCACCAACGAATGCTATTTCTTTTACTCCTAATTCAGCTGCTTCTTCTACAAGCTTCAAAAGCCTTTCATCACTCATTTCTTCTGCATATCTCTTTTTTAATTGTTCTTCACTCCATCCTCTTCTCCAACAGCTTAAGCAATTGAGGTCACATCTATCTGTTGGCACAAGTTCGATTGTTACAGGTGGTGCTTTCTCTCCCTTTGCCCATTTTGCCAACCTTTCTATTCTTGTTTCAAACAATCCCATAGATTTTACAAGCCTCCTCAAATGCTTTTGGTTCAATCATTTTTATTATTTCCAATCTCATTTTTCTTCTTTGACTAGTGTGACTAGCATTACATTGAGCACAAAAATCTGGAATTTTTTCTGATAGTAAGCTTTTCCTTAGCCAATTGAAATACTTTCCCTCCCAAACTTCTTTAAGGGATTTTTCTCTTATATTATCACCACCTTCTATTGGGACATCACAAGAAGTTACCCTTCCATCACATTTTATGGTCATATGAAACCATGGCTTATAACATGGTACAGTAAGAAAATTTTTTAGGAATTTACTCACTTTTAACCTTTTCATTCTTTCCACATCTTCTTTAACAACTTCATTCATTTTGCTACTTTTTTCTATAAGTTCTTCATTCAAATTGCTTTGTAATCCGCTAAAATTGTTTTCAATTCCCAATTCTTTTGCAAGCTCTTGGGATTTTTTGAGGAATGGTTGAAATTTTTCTAAATCTTCTTTTCTCATTTTTAGTTTTTCACCAAGTTTTGAATAAACTATCAAAGGATCAACAAACAAAAAAGTTATTTTAAGTTTTTTTGCTAATTTCACCATTTCTGGCAAAAACATATAATTTTTTCTCGAAAGTACCATGTTTATGTTTAGCATAGGTTTCTCTGAACGATATTTCTTTTTTAATTCATTGAATTTCTGTACAACTTTCATGACTTTTTTGAAAGTTCCTGGTACGCCTCTTAAATAATCATGTATTTTGGCATTTGGACCATCGATACTAAAATGTACTCTGTCCCATCCAATTCTTACTGCTTCTTCTATAATCTTTTCATCCCAAAGTGTACCATTTGTTGTTATTATACCAAACATACCATAATTTTTAATTCTTTTCATAACAGGCAAAGTAACTTCAGGCAGAAACATAGGTTCTCCACCACCTGCAATATGCCATTCTCTTACATTAAGCTCAGCTGCTTCATCCACTATACTTAACCATTTTTCTAATGGCATTTCAAGTTGCTTGGAGATTTCATTTAATCTTTCATAATCTGGAGATGCTCTTCTTGAACAAGAAAGACATTTTAAATTACATCTTCTATGCAGCTCTATATCTATTTTAAAAGGGTTTTGCTTTTTTCCTTTGAACCATTCTAATATTCTTCTATAATTTTCGATTTCGTGTTCATCCATACAATATTTTCCTCCTTATTCGTAGGATTGGATTTTTCACTCTTTTACTCAGAAGATTTCTAAGATTTTTCATTCTTATAACCAAACCACTTGCACAATCTTTACAATAATTTGGTAANTTTCCTTTTAGAAATTCTTTTCTNANATTTGTGAAATATTTCCCAAACCATATATCTTCTAAACTCTTATCTAGAATATTTTCGCAGCCTGTTTCATCATTACAAACTCTGCATGCGGTAACTCTTCCACTTACTCTAATTTCCATGTTTAACCATGGACTAAAACAAGGTGAGCTGAGCAAATTTTTTCCATTGAAATTCAAACCCTCTTTAAGTATTTCTCTCATATCTTTTTTAATTACAAGCTTTTTTTCTTTCCATTCACCAACATTTGAATATATTCCCAACTCTCTTGCTTTTTTTAAAGCTTTTTCAACATGAATTTTAAGTTCTTCCATTTGTTTTTCATTCAACTTTAGTTTTTCTCCTTCTTCTGACCATATCATTAAAGGTTCGAAATTTACTCCCTCACAACCCAATTCATATCCAAGCTCAATCATTTCTTCCAACTTATCATAATTCCTATTGTTCAGCACACAATGAACTGAATAAGAAGGTTTATTTTTACCAAGCTTTTCTTTCCATTTTTTAAAAAGCATGATATTTCTTGTTTCTTTTTCAAAAGAACCTTTTACTTGAGTTAAATAATCATGAACTTCAGGATTTGGACCTTCAAGCGAAAACAATATTCTATCCCATCCAATTTCTACAAGCTTTTTTATCATCTTTTCTGTAAAAAGTGTTCCGTTGGTTGTTATAGAACCATACATACCATATTTTTTGATGAGTGTCATCATCTTGAAGACAACTTTTGGTTTTGTCATAGGTTCCCAACCACCTGCAATTTCCCATTCTCTCACTCCAAGCTTAGCAGCTTCTCTTACTATTTCAATAAGCCTTTTATTAGTTAATTTTCTCTGATATTGACAGCTTTTAACTCTTTCTTCAGATCTAGTCCAACAAAACCTACATTTCAAATTACAAGAGGAAGTTGGTTCTATGTCAATGTGTAAGGGAGGAGCTTTTTTACCATTGTACCACATTTCTAATCTTTTAACAGCTTCTTTTTCAAAATCCATCAGACCACTTTAGCTAATTCTCTTCTTAATCTTTTGCTCTCCAAAAATATAGGAATACAACAGTGAGAACAAAAAGGAAAAAGTTTTTTGGATAATAGCTCTTTTCTAAATTTCTCAAAGATTTCGCCAAACCAAATTTCCTTTAAACTTTTTTCTCTAACATCAATTTCTGTTATTCCTCCTGATATTGCACAGGGACTTACTTTTCCATTTGGTAGGATTATTAAATTGTAAAAAGGTTCAAAGCAAGGTGAAGCTAAAAAACTATTTCCAAATTTCTTTATTTCTCTTTCAATCATTTTTTCCATTTGATTTGTATTTTCTATTACCCCCATATTTTTTGCAATTGAATTCATGTTTGTTTTAATTTTAAGCCTTTTTGCAACTTCATTTGCAACTCTAAGATATCTTCTTGCCTCTTCTGTATTGTTAACTTTTAGCTTTTCACCTTCTTTTGAAAATATAGTCATGGGTTGAATCAAAACTTCTTTAAAATCGTATTTTTTAGCTATCATCAGCATATCTTCAAGTTTATCGTAATTCTTGTTTGTTAACACAGTATTCATCCTAAGCCATGGTTTTTCTTTCTTAAGCTTTTCTTTCCATTTTTTTATAAAATTAAGAGTTTTCATAACCCTTTCAAAGGAACCATTTACTCCTCTTATATAATCATTTATTTCTGGTGAAGGTCCATCTAAACTTATCGTCAAAACATCCCATTCTATTTCAACTAATTTTTTAACATCTTCTTCAGAAAAAAGTGTGCCATTAGAAATGAGAAGACCATTTCTTTTTCTCTCTTTTATTTTTTTCATTAACTTGAAAAGTATTTTTTTCCTCATTAATGGTTCACCACTTCCAGGAAATCTAAACTCTTTTACTCCAAGATTGATTGCTTCCTCAACTATTCTTACGAGCTCTTCATCTTTCATTTCCTCATACTCAGGTTTTGTTGATCTTAACCAACACATTTTGCATTGCAAATTACACTTGTTTGTTATGTTAAGTTCTAGAGTTAATGGCGGCGCTTTTCTTCCTTTGGCCCACATAGTTAATCTTGCAATCTTTTCATCCATGTTGTATCATCTTCCTTAAAAATCTATTTTCATTGAAAACAACAATACTGCACTTTGAACAATAATCAGGAATTTGCTTGTTTAACATCTCCTTTCTCAATTTATTAAAAGTTTTACCAAACCAAACTTCACTCAAATGTTTTCCTTGAATAAACTCACCTATTTCAAATGTAGAGCAACATCCTGCAAAACCAGATGCTTTAATTCCCATTAGATACCAAGGTCTAAAGCAAGGTGCTCCAATAAATCCATCTATATTTTTCACCTCTTTCAACATTTTTTCTCTTAAGTCTGATTTATCAACAAGTTTAACTTCTAAAAAATCTCTAGCATTTGTATTTACACCTAGATTTTTCGCAATTTTTTCGCATCTCTTGATGGATTTTACTAATTCTCTATTTTTTTCTTTTGGGATGGAAAGGTCAATACTAGAGTATCCTGTGTAGATTGGCTCGAAGAAAACAAGATCTGCACCAACTTTGCTTGCTAATTCAACCATTTCATCCATTTTATTGAAGTTCATTTTGTTCAATATCGTATTAAAACCTATGTATGGTTTATCAGAATGTAATCGTTCTCTTACTTTTCTCAAAGTTTTTACTGCTTTAGTTGCTCTTTCAAAGGAATTTGGTGGTCTTAGGAAATCGTTGATTTCTCTATTAGGACCATCGATGCTAAATTGAACTTGGTCCCAACACATTTTTACCAATTTTTCAGCATCTTTTTCTTCAAGTAAAGTTCCGTTGGTTGTTAGAAGACCCCACATCCTATATTTCTTGATTTCTTTCAATACCTTTAAAGTAACTTCTTTTCTCATTAATGGTTCCCCTCCTCCAGAAACTATCCATTCTCTTACTCCAAGCTTAGCAGCTTCTCTTACTATTTGCAGTAACTTAGCTTCAGAAAGCTCTTTCTTGGTTGGATTTTTTTCTTTTCTCTTCCAACAAAATATGCATTTTAAGTTACATGCGTCTGTAGGATGAAGCTCCATCCTTATTGGTCCTTCTTTTTTTCCTCTAGCCCAATTTTCTAACCTTCTCTTTATTTCTTCAAGTTCCATCTTTCCACCTTTACATAAAGCTCATTGAATAATTGGGTGAAGTCAGGCAAACATCTTTTACATTCTTTGAAAAATATCTTCTTTTTCATCCTTTCTCTTAACATTTCCATTTTCTTTCCAAACCAAATTTCCTTTAAACTTTTGACTTTTCCTAGCTTGTTTTGATAAAGTGAGGCAAGAGTACAACACATCATAGCTTCACGACGTGCATTAATGAAAAGCATATACCAAGGAGCAAAACAAAATTTTGGTTCAGGGTGCTCCCAAATTCCGAATTTTATTATTGGTTCTAAGTTTGTTTTTACTCCTTCTTTTTTCGAAATCTCTAAACCTTTTTTAAGTATTTTGATAAGCCCTTTCTTTTTATTCTTCTCCAACCAAAATTCTTTGTTTGATTCCCATTCAAAAAGTGTGGAAAAGCTTATATCATTTATTCTTAACTTCTTTGCGAGTTTTATGTAGTTTGGTATATCTGTTAAATTTGTTTTTGTTATTGTAAAACAAAGTCTTAGCGATGGATAAGGACTTGAATTTTTCTTTTTAACTTCTTGAAACATTTTGATACATTTTAAAACTTTATTGAAAGTACCTTTTCCTCTTATGTAATCATTTACCTTTGGTGAAGAACCATCTAAAGAAAATTTTATTTCATCCCATTTCATTTCTACAATTTTTTCAACATCATATTTTTTTATCAATGTCGAATTTGTGGTTATAGTTCCTTTCATTCCATATCTTTTAACAAGCCTCATTATTTGAATTATATCTTTTCTTATGAAAGGTTCACCTCCACCAGTAAGATCAACAATTTCAACTTTCATTTCTCCTGCTTCTTTCAAAATTTTGCTTAAGAATTCAAATGAAGGTTGGGCAAATGTTGCATTCTTTCTTCGTCTCCAACAAATTTTGCAATTTAAGTTGCAATAGTCAGTTGGGGAAAGCATTAAAAGAGTTGGACCAGATTTTTTTTTAAGAATTAAATCTAAATCTTCTATTTAATCACCTCTGAAAAATATCTTCATAAGTTCAGGTAGACTAAACCTTTGATAGCAAAGCATCATGCAAGGCGTTTTACAATTCTTTATTAAAAATCTTGTTTTTTTGAATTTTTTACTTTTCCAAGCTTCTGAGACACTTTTTCCTACAATATTTATGTTTGGGCCATAATTACAAATGCTTATGTTGCCATATGGATCGATATTCAACGTGAAATAGCCAGCCATGCATTTTCCAAGCCTAAAATTTTTTTTCAACTCAAAATATTTTGGTATCGCCTTCAAGTACTCTATTGAATTGTAAATAAATTTTTTGTCTTTCAGTTTGATATAAACTAGCTGATTTATTATGTCTTTCAGTTCTTCCAAATCTTTGCCTCTTATCCAAAGAGGGGAGCTATAATCAAAATTTTTGAAAGTATTATCAAGGACAACTGCTTGAAGAAACCATTGATCAACCCCAACCTTTTTAGCTAGAAAATAAAGATCAACAAGCTCTTTAAAATTATAAGACATGACAACTGTAGTAAAGTCTACTTTCAAATTGTGATATTTCTTCAAATCAATAAGAAAATTAGCAGCTTTTAATACTTGATCAAAATTTCCTTTTCCTCTTATGAAATCATGTGTGTCTCTCTTTGCTCCATCCAAAGATAAAGCTATTCTTTCTAGACCAGCATCTACAAGTTTTTTACAAATTGATTCGTTAAGTAAAGTTGCATTTGAGACAAGGTTTGTGTGAAAACCAAGAGAACTTGCATATTTAATTAGCTCAAGAGTTTCTCTCATTTTAATTAAAGCTTCACCCCCAACAAAAGACACGTATTTTGTGTTCTCCCAGTTTTTAACTTCATCTAAAATTCTTTTCATTTCTTTTACACTCAACTCTCTTCCTCTTTTAGGCAATTTCCATATGTTGCACATTTTACATTGTAAAGTACATCTGTTTGTCATTTGAAAATTTACTTCTTTTGGATAGATGAGAGGATAGTTTAGAGCATATGAAAAATAAAACTTTAGGTAATTTTCAGCTTTTTTAATTTTTTCTCTTATATCCAACCTCTCACCTCTAACCATCTCTCCAAAAAGTCTTTAAAACTAAGCTTTTCATAACAAAGCATCATGCAAGGTCTTTTACATCTTTTTATTAAAATCCTCGTTCTTTTGTATTCTTTGCTTTTCCATAAATCTTTCAATTTATTCTTTCTAACATTAAGATTTGGACCCAAACCACAAACATTTATGTTGCCATATGGATCGATATTTAGATAGCTATACCCAACTATGCATTTTCCACTTTTGAACTTTTCTTTTTCCTTGAAGTATTTTGGCAGTAAAAGCAAATACCTTCTGCTATTTCTTATTTTTCCAGTTTTTTTCTTCAGAATTAAAAGTTTTTTTACAATTTTTTCCAACTCAGGAATTTCCTCTTCCCTTACCCACATATCACTTTTATAAAATCTATAGAATTCCTCCAGACCATTTCTGAAAGTGTTATCAGGAACAACTGCTTGATAGTTTACATACTGAAATCCGATTTTTTCCATCAAATTAAATATTTCAATAAGCTCTCTGAAATTTTGTCTCATAACAACAGTTGTAAATTCAAGCTCAACTTTGCTTTTCATCTCTTTTTTTAATTTAGAAAGTATTTTAGCAGCTTTTAATACTTGATCAAAATTTCCTTTTACTCTTATTGAGTTATGTGTCTCCCTTTTTGCTCCGTCTAAGGAAAGGGAAATTTTGGAAACATTAGCTTTCAACAATTCTCTACATAGCTTTTCATCTAAAAAATAACCGTTTGTTATTAAGTCAATTCTCATATGAGGTTTATTTGAGGCATATTTTATCAATTCAACAACATCTTTTGCTCTTGCCAAAGTTTCTCCTCCAGCCAAAGAAATATGGTCAATTCCCCAATCTGCTATTTCGTCAACAAGCTCCTTTAACTCTTCCAAGCCAAGCTCTTCAGAAACTTTTACTTTTTCTTTCCACACGTTACACATTACACACTTGAGAGGACATCTGTGTGTTATATCAAAATTTACTCTCCATGGTTTTACAAGAGGATAATTAAGATGATAAGATAACCAGTTTAAGAAAAAATCTCTCAAAAACGTGAAAAAATCAGAGTAGAGACTTTTCATTTACTCACCTAACAAGCTTTTTAAATCTATCCTCGGAAAGCAAAGCATTAAACAAGGACGCTTGCATCTCATTATATTTAGCCTCGTCTTTGTAAAATTCAGGCTGTACCATATTTTTTTAATTGGCATTTTTCTTACATTTAATGATGGTCCCTTACCACAAACATCAACATCCCCATTTGGCTTTATATACATGTAAGAAAAACCAGCAAGACATATACCATCTCTAAACCTAAGCTTTTTTTCAAAATAATCTGGCATCATCCTGAGCATGAAAAAAGGAGTACCTATTCTTCCTTCTTCCTTCTTTATTTCAATAAGTTTTTTACAAATTCTTCTGAGCTTAGGTATACTATTTTTTTTAATCCAGAATTCATCATCTTCATAATTTTTCTCTTTTGTATAAGAAGTGTCAAGATTATAGGGATTAAAAGACACTTCGTGTAAATCAAGCTCTTTAACCATTTTTACTATTTCTAACAGTTCATCTAAATTTTTTTCAGTCACAACAGTTGTTATTGAAAGTTTCAAATCCGAATTAAATTTTTCTTTCGCCTTTTTTACTTCTTCTATTGCTTTCATAGCTTTTTTGTAAGTGCCACTTCCTCTTATATAATCATTTGTTTCCTCTTTTACCCCATCCAAAGATATTTGCAGAAAATCAAGTCCTGAAGAGACAAGCTCTTCTGCTGTTTTTCTATCTATGAATTGACCATTTGTTGTGACATGCGTTACAAGATTCCATTTTTTTGCCAATTTTATACATTCCAAAAGCTCTTGCTTTCTTATTAAAGGCTCGCCGCCAGCAAAGCTTACATTTATTCCTCCCCATTCTCCAATTTCTTTTATAAGCTTCTTCAGTTCAAACAATTTCAATTCATTTTCTGGCTTTAATCCAAATTTCCAAGTTTCACATATCTTGCATCTTAAATTACATCTATGTGTTAAACCTATGTTTATGAATGAAGGTTTTGTGAAAGGGAAAAATGTAGTGTA
>JGI24721J26819_10005002_pt1 | contig 13438 bp, 21 predicted proteins | sample YelNatPaOPGAMG01_FD_26819 | JGI IMG/M metagenome (IMG submission 26819)
ATAAAGAGATTAAATTAAAACTATGAAAAAGACTAAACCGATAAAAGGAGACCATTCAGAAAAGCAAAATGTAATACCATTTGCGAATTGCTTTTCGCACATTTCAGCGATGGATTTAGAAGAGATAATGGAGTGGCTAAATGACAATGGTTATCTCTCTGAAAAAGGAGAAGTTTTTAGATATAGATTTTGGGAATTATTTATTAAAATAAATTAAAACAATGAAGAAACTTCAAAAAAATAAAATATAAAATGATTAAAATAATTAAAAAGATATTATCTTGGCCCGTTAATCCGTATTGGGAAATTGAATATAGAAGAGAGATATTAAATTTTGAAAAAGAAAATCTTGAAAAAATTAAAAAAATTATGAGTTCAAACGCTAAAACGGAAAATAAAATTTATCAAGAAAAATGTGGACGTAAGTTTACAGATGAAGATGCGGGGAAAGAAAATTTTATTAGACATAGTCATTATTATGGCGAGACTACTATAGAGAAAAAAGATGCTATTTATAAGCGGTATTGGTGCGGAATATGTAAAGTTTATTGGGAAGAGAAATTCAGAAAAATAAAGCCGAAATAATTTGATTTTTCTTAGAAAATTTAGTATAATATAATATGATATGAATAAGAATAAGAATTTCAATCCAAAAATAAAAGTTGGTTTTATCGGTGTCGAGTGGTGGCCAGTGATTCTTATTGCGCCTTCTCTTGATGAAGCGGAATGGGAAGTTGAATTAACAGAAAAAGAATACCAACAAATAAAAAATGCGACTAAGAGATTTATTGAATTACACAATAAAATAGAGGATTTAATAGATAAGAAAATAAAGAGGAAGATAGTATCCAACGTAGGGGACTATTATCACGATTTTTTTTAAAATACTTAATTTATTTTTATGAATTTAACTTGGAAAACCGAAAAAAGAAAAATAAGGGATTTAAAACTATTTGAAGGAAATCCAAGAAAAATGACCGAGAAGCAGGCGGAGCAGTTATTAGAATCTTTGAGAAAGTTTAATTATGTAGAACTTATAGCAATAGACCAGAATAATAGAGTAATTGCTGGTAATATGCGGGTTCAGGCTTTTAAAAAACTTGGGCGAGAAGATGAGGAGATAGAGGTTAGAGTTCCAAGTAGACCACTAACAGAGGAGGAGGCGATGGAATATTTATTGAGAAGTAATAAAAATGTCGGTGAATGGGATTGGGATGTGTTGACTGGCTTTGACGAAGATTTGTTAAAAAAAGTTGGTTTTGAAATGTGGCAATTGGGAATACCAAATGAGGATGTTTATCAGGATTTATTGCCGCCGATGGAGGTTGGAGACCCAGAAGAATTAGCTTATAAAACAATTAAATTATATTTTGATTCTGAAAATAGTTTTAAAGAATTAAAAGAGTTTTTAAAAGAAAAAATTAAATTAACGGATAAAACTGATAGTATTTGGTATAAAAAAAGACTTGAAAAAAAAACGAAGCGTAATTCCTTAAAATTTAAAAAAAAAATAAAAAATAGATACCCGATTTTTATTATTTCTAAAGGAAGATGGAATAAACAATTAACTGCAGAACTTTTTAAAAAAATGGATATTGATTTTTATCTTGTGGTTGAACCGAAAGAATATGAATTATATAAGCAAAATTATCCAGATTTTAATTATATAGTAACTCCAGAAAATTTTTCAGAGCGTGGGCAGTTATCAATTCCTGTGAGAAATTTTGTGTGGGAAAAGGCGATTGAAATGAATTCGGGAAGACATTGGATTGTTGATGATAATATATCTGAGTTAGAGTATTCAACTGGTAGAAATCATTATTATTTATCGGAAAATGGGGGTTGGTTTTTTAGATGTATGGAGGATTTTGTTGATTTATTTAAGAATGTAGCGTTGGCTGGACCAAATTATGATTTTTTTGAGATTAATAATAAAAAGAACTTTTTTCTTAATACACGTGTTTATTCTTGTATTCTTATTAAAAATGATTTGCCATTTAGGTGGCGTGGAAAATTTAATGAAGATACAGATTTATCTTTAAATGTTTTAAAAACTGGGCATTGGACAACTGTTTTATTTAATAAATTTTTAATTCATAAAATTAAAACAATGGTATTAAAAGGTGGAAACACGGAAGAGTATAAAAAAACGCATTTACGATATGAATTTGCTTATGAATTATTTAAAAATCACTCAGATGTGGTTAAAATAATATGGAGATTCAACCGTTGGCATCATTATATTGACTATAATGTTTTTCAAAACCCAATTTTAAAATGCGAAAATTTTAGAAAAGATTTTTTTGATTTCTCTTTATTAGAATTAAATTAAATTTATGAATGAAAAAAAACAAAAAACTGAAAATACAGATGAAAAACAAACCGAAAAGCCTTGGTTATTCAAGCCTGGACAATCTGGTAATCCAGCAGGACGCCCAAAAGGTGCTAAAAACTTTACGACTTTATTTGAAAAAGCTGTTAAAGATGTAGCTAAAAAATTAGAACTAGGAGAAGACCCAGATAGTGTTGAGGTTGAGATTATAAAGAGGGGAATTAAAGAGGCATTAGCTGGAAAATATCCATTCTATAGAGATATTTTTGACCGAGTTTATGGACAACCAATTAAATCAATAGATATTACAACGCAAGGAGAAAAAATAAATTCTTTTCCAGAAGAAAGAATTAAAGAAATAGCCAAGTTAATTTTAGAAAAAGAAAATGGAGGAGAAAATAACTCTAATTAGAGAAGCAGGAAGGCGTTATTTAGATGCTTTTAGTCTTGCTATAGATGAGAAGTTTCAAATCCCATTTTTTATTAAAGAAATAATAAGTGAACTTGAAAAAATAGAAAGGGGAGAAAATAAAAGACTGATGATTTTTTTACCACCAAGACACGGTAAGTCATTGCTTTCTTCTGTTTATTTTCCAACTTGGGTTTTAGGGAGAAATCCTGATAAAGAGATTATCGTTGCCTCTTATTCGGCGGAACTTGCCGGAGAGTTTGGTTTAAAAGCAAGAGATGTGGTTTCTTTACCTGTTTATAGTTTAATTTTTGGACATAAATTGAGAGAGGACATTTCAGCTAAAACTAGGTGGAGTTTTGAAAATTCAAAAGGTGGTTATACAGCGGTTGGCTTTGGGGGAAGTATAACTGGTAGAGGTGCGGATATTTTGATAATAGACGACCCAATAAAATCACGAGAGGAAGCAGAAAGTGAGACTTTTAGAAATAAAGTTTATGAGTATTATACTTCAGTTTTAAGAACAAGATTGTCTCCGGGTGGAGCAATAATTCTTATTCAGACAAGATGGCATTTAGATGATTTAGCTGGAAGGATTTTGAAAAATGAGGATAACTGGAAGGTTATAAAATATTCAGCAATTGCCACAGAAGATGAGGGGTGGCGAAAACAAGGCGAACCATTATGGCGAGAAAGATTTTCTTTAGAAGAAATAAATGAAATAAAAAAGAATATAGGAACTTATAATTTTTCAGCTTTATATCAACAAGAGCCAATAAGCAGTGAAAATCAGGAATTTAAAAAGCATTGGATAAAGTATAGAAGTATTAACGAAATTTCAAAATTAGAAACTTCAAGGTATCTTACAATAGACCCAGCGATGGGAAAAGGAGAAGAAAATGATTATACTGGTTTTGTTAGAAATTTTGTGGACCAGGAAAATAAATGGAATGTTTTGTCTTTTAGAGCAAAATTAACACCAACTGAGTTGGTAGATAAAATTTTTGAGCTTTACAAATTAGATAGATACGAAAAAATAGGGATTGAAGAAACACAATATACAATAGGATTGAAGCCATTTTTAGACGATGAGATGAGACGAAGGAATACTTTTTTACCAATTGTCCCCTTGGAACATAAAGGAATTAAAAAAGAGATAAGAATTCGTGGTTTAATCCCAAGATTTGAAAGCGGTTCTATCTTTTTAATTGAAAAAGAAAATGAAGCTTTAGAAGAAGAGATGTTAACTTTCCCTGTTGGAAAACATGATGACGTTTTAGATGCTTTGGCTTATCAGTTAGAAATTGCCCAACCGCCAGTTTATAATTTACAAGAAATCCAAAGAATTTATGAACGCCGCAAGAAACCAACTTCTTTTGAATGAGGCAGTATAGATGTCCACAATGTAATAAGTTATTATTTTATGCCGATTATTTTGTTGGCGAANTTCAATGTNCTCGTTGCAAGAAAAAAATAAGAATTGAAAAAGACCCAGAATTGGTTTATTTAATTGAAAAGATAATTCATCTATTGACACGAAACAACAAGTGATTATAATTAAAACATAAGAATGCCGCAGAGCATCATCGCTTTGTGGTTTTTTGTTTATATGCCGTTTAGATCTAAAGCCCAGTTAAGAAAATTTGGAGAGCTTCTAAAAGAGGGTAAAATTTCAAGCGCTACTTTTAAGGAGTGGTTGTCGGCTACTCCTAATGTTAAAAAACTACCCGAAAGGGTTAAAAAATATGGCAAGAAAAAAAGAAGTCAAAGAAGAAGTTAAAATTGAAAAAAGCGATTGCAAACATCAAAATCTCCGCCATGAGGGTTCAAAAGTAATTTGCAACGATTGCGGCAAAATAATCAATGAATAATAATATTTTTTCTCAAATCCGTCAAGAGATAAATAATTTTATATATAACTCCATTGCGATTGTTCCGGGGTGGAATTTTAATCAATTTAAGACTATAAAAAAAATAAATCTTTACCGGGCATCGCAGTTTTTGGATAATTCCAANATTTCTGGGCTGAAAAAGATTTTTATGAATATTGTNAATTTTCGGGCAATGACTGCCACGAAGTTTTTAGACGTGGACGTCAAGGATTTTCGCTTGATTGAAAGGGATTACGATTCACAATTTAAGGTTAAGATTTTTGAAAACGAATTGAAGCAATGGTTTAAGCAGAAAAACTTTTCAAAGATTTTGAATGAATTGGCTGAAGATTTGCCTGTTTTTGGTTCGGTGGTCGTTAAAAAGGTTAAAAACAATATTCAGATTGTTGATTTAAGAAAACTCTTTTTAGACCCAAGCGTTGAAAAAATTCAGGATTCTAACTTTATAACTCAAGTTCATTATCTTACCGAAACGGAATTAAGAAAAAAGGCAGATGTTTGGGAAAATGTAGATATTCTTTTGGCGAGAAAAGACCTTAAGCGTGGCAAAGAAGCATACGAAAAACAGGGTGAAATTAGAAAAGACGAGGATGTCTACTACAAGATTTATGAACGTTATGGCGAGGTTCCCAAATCTTGGATAACTGGTAAAGAAAAAGATGCAAACACTTATGTTAGAAGTTTGTTTATTGTGGCTGATGTTTTTAATGTAGATAAAAAAGGAAACGAAAACGGAATTATTTTATTCAAGTCCGAATGGAATAAGGAATATCCGTTTAAAGATTGTCATTATTCTAAGATAAAAGGACGCTGGCTTGGTTATGGAGTGGTTGAGGAATTGTTTCCGGTTCAAGAGAGAATAAATGAACTTGCCAATCTTAAACGAGTTTCAATGTCATTGTCTTCTCTGCATCTCTTCCAGCGAGCAGGGACTGGATTTGTGCGTAATTTGCTTACGGATTTAGAGAATGGAGACGTTATCAACACGGGACAAGCAAAAATAGAGCCTATTATGAATGAGGAACGAAATTTATCCGCCTTTCGGTCTGAGGAGGAAAGATGGGACACAATGGCAGATAGGCAGACTTTTTCTTATGATGTGGTTCGTGGTGAGGCTTTACCGGCAACCACTCCAGCAACAAGTGCGGTAATCCAAAATCAATCAGCAACTTCTGTTTTTGGGTTTAAGAGGGAAAACTTTGTTATCTTCTTAAAAGACATTGTTAAAGATTATATTCTTCCGGAGGCTAAAAAAGAACTAATGAAAGAGGGACTGGTTAGAATTACTGGTGATGATGTTGAATATCTTGATGAAAAAATTCTTGAAATGGCAATTGAGACTTATAAGGCGAATTATTTAGAGGCAACTGGATTTATGCCTGAAGATATTGATAAGCAAAAAGAAAAATTGAGAAACGAATTAAAGAAAATCGGTCAGGTAAGGTTTATTGAAAAGAATACTGATTTTTATAAAGACATTGATTTTGACTTTGATATTGTGGCTGATACCGAAAACTTTGAGCCGCAGGTTTTGATAAATAATTTGCCGTCAGTTATTCAGTTATTACAGCAAATTCAGGACCCCGTTATGAAAAAGATTGGATTAAAAGTTATATCTTTATTAGGTTTTGATCCAATACAAATTGAGAAAGAAATAGATAAGGCAAAAGAAGTTCAAGCAAAACAAGTCGGGAACTTGCCGCAAGCCACACAGGGTCAAATACCGCAATTGGCGGCTCTGGCTAATCAAGCACAATGAACGACAAAAAAGAAAAATTATTAAAATTTATAAACGACCCAAACTGGAAGTTAATTGAAGAGATAATTGAGGGTTATATTGAGCCGTTAAGAGACGTTAATACCATAAAATCTGATTTGCCAGCAGAAGAGGTTAAGGCAGAGGTTAAGACACGGCAAAGGGCGTATGCGCAATTAAAAGCATTTTTGGAAGACGCTAAAGTTTTATCTCAAAGGTCGGACAAAAAAGAAATAACTTTTGAATAATATGAAAAAGTGGATACAAAAGGCAATAAATCCCAAGAACAAGGGGGCATTAAGAAGAACGGCTGGAGTGAAGAAGGGACAGAAAATTCCTCTTGAGAAGTTAAAAGAACTGGCGAAGAAAGCTGGCATTACGGGTAAACGTGCACGATTGGCAATAACTTTACGAAAGTTTTCTAAAAAATAATCTTTTGAGGGCTACCAAGTAAACCTCATTAAAAACTTGGGAAAAGTCGGGGTTATCGCTCCCTTAAAAGCGATTGAGTTATAGGAACTCTTAAAAAACTATGGATAATAAATCAGAGAAGGAAAACTCTTTAAACCAAGACGACGAGCTTGAGTCTTTAATTAATAGCTTCGCAGATGAAGAAGCTTCCACTTCGTCTGATGATTCCGCCAGTGCGGAAACCNTGGAGGAAAAAGTTAAAAAACTTGAGAGTGTAAATAAACAACTTTACGCTCGCCTCCAAAAAATGAAGGAAGCAAAACCAAAGGTCGTGGAACCTCAAGACGACAAGGACTTTCAAAAGAAAATTGAGTTTGCCATCTTTCACGGGAAAGATTTAACCAAAGAAGAGATGGAGGAGGTTTTTACTTATGCAAAAGCCAAAAATGTCTCTTATGAAGAAGCGTTAAAATCTCCTGTGATATCTGTTTATTTGGAAAAATCCAAAGAGCAGAGAAAGGCAGAGCAGGCTCAAGTAGATGTTGAATCTGGTAAATCTGATATTGAAAAGAAATATACGTCAGAGCAACTTCGGTCTATGTCTCTTGAGGACTTGAAAAAGATTATTCCGAAATAGAGATAGTTCTTTAAAACAGGCTATCTCTTATAAGGGATAGTCTATAAATATGGCTTCATTGACGACTACCCTGACTAACCTGATGCAGACTTACTATGATAGGGTTTTCTTGGAGAGGGCAAAGGCTGAGCTGGTTCACGATGTGGGAGCCCAAAGGAAAACCGTTCCAATGTATAGTGGTAAAACTATTACTTGGAATCGTTTTTCTCCTCTTGCTGTCGTGACCACCCCGATCACTGAATCTGATTTTATCCCCTCTTCTGTGGATATGACTACAACCCAGGTGACAGCCGTTTTGGCTGATTACGGGAACTGGACAAAGGTTTCTGGGTTGTTTAAACTCACTTCTCTTGATGAAAATCTTCAAGAGCACGTTGAGGTTCNCGGACAGAATGCTGGAGAAAGTTTAGATGCTCTTATCCGAGAGGAACTCTATACAAATGCAACTGTTCAGTTTGCTGGCGGAAAATCTGCTCTTTCAGCAATTGCCGCTTCTGATGTTTTGACTGGCGCTGAAATAAGAAAGGCTGTCAGAACCCTTAAGACAAACAAGGCTCAAAGGTTTGAGAATGGCTTTTATAAGGGCATTGTTCAACCTGCGACTTCTTATGACTTAATGGGTAATTCTGAATGGCTTGATGCTTATAGATATGTTACGCCGGAAAACATTCAGGCTGGACAACTTGGTAGATTGCACGGGGTTGAATTTTATGAGACAAACCAGGGTAAATTTGAAACCTCGAATACAACTGTTTACAGCAACTTTATCTTTGGTAAAAATGCTTATGGAACAGTTANCATAGAGGGTCAGCCTGGTTCTCGTGTCTACGTAAAACAACCTGGTCCTGCTTCTACTGACAATCCTCTCNATACTTTTAGCACGGTTGGTTGGAGAGCGACATTTGCTACCAAAGTTCTTAATCCGAACTGGGTGGTGAATGTGAAGACTGGCGCTACTGCCTAAGTAGCATAAGTCTTGAGTCCATCGGACGGGTAAGTCTCTGCGAACCCGCCTGATGGTGCAGAGACCTCAAGAATTATCTCTTTTAAAAATATGAAAGTTATACCTGATTTTGAGAACGAATTAAAAAAAATAGATCCTGGTTTTAATATTAGGGTTAATTTGGCTTATCCGGAAATGGCTGGTGTTTATTGGAAGCATCTTTATATTTGTGCCTTGCCGTCTAATGAAATTTATGATGACGTTAAAAATCTTTATGTTAATACAGCTGGCATTGTCCACAGAACACGCCCTCAGGTTTTGGCAATTGTTAGTGATTACATTCGTCGAATTAAAGGAGAAGATGGCTTTTTTGAGAGCGAAATGAGCTTTGATGAAAAAGCATAAAATTTTACTAATTTATACAGATTGGGGGACAAATGATTATAGGCTAAAAACTGGCGATTTTGGTGCGATTGGTTATTACCGAATTATAAAGCCTGCTCATTATTTAAAAGACTATTTTGATGTGGAGGTGGCTGGGAAAAACCTTGATAGGTTTGGTTCGTCTGCCCAAGAAATTTGGCGAAAAGTTTTTCGTGAGTTTGATGTGGTAATTACAAAATACAGCGACAATCCAAATGCCCTAGTGCCACTTTTGTTTTTTGCTGATCGCTATAAAAAGCCGTTAATTATTGATGTTGATGATAATATTTATGATATTCCTGATTCTAACCCCGCCAAAAAAGAACTTGAAACTGGTGGCGGATTAACAATTAAAACTTCTTATTCTTTGGCAACGGGATTATTTGTTTCAACTCGTCCATTAAAAGAGAAAATCGAAAAACACCTTAAAGAAGTTCACGGAATTAAAAAAGATATTTTTGTTTTGCCTAATTGTAATGATTATTTAGATTGGCTTTATCCTTCAGAAAAACACGACGGTAGAATAATTGTTGGATATTCTGGTTCAATAACACACGACGATGATTTGGAGATAATTGTTCCGGTTATGAATAAAATCTTTGAGAAATATCCGAATGTTAAGTTTCACTTAATTGGCTCAGTAAGGAAAGAAANGCGAGACGCATTTAAGGCAAAATTTGGCAAATATCACTATCNAGTGAAAATTAAGTTGGGTGTTCCTGNTTTTAAATTTTATCCGCCGTTTTTGGCATTGCAGGGGTTTGATATTGGTTTAGCGCCGCTTGCAGATAACGAATTCAATAAATGTAAATCGCACATCAAATGGATGGAATATTCAATGTATAAAATACCGACGGTTGCCTCAAGGTTTTATCCTTATTGTGAGACAATAGAGGGAATTAAAACAATTCAAGATGGTAAGACTGGTTTTTTAGCTGGCGACGAAAAAGAATGGGTTGAAAAATTAAGTCTTTTAATTGAAGATAAACAAAAGAGATTAGAGATGGGGCAGAATGCCTATGATTACATTAAAGACAATTGGCAGTATAGAGATAATATTAAAAAATGGGTTAAGGCGATTAAACATTTTTTATAAAATGCATATAGAGGTTTTGGTTTTTTTAAAAAGAACAAAAGAAAAATATCCGGATAAATTTAAAAATGTTAGAGTTTTGGAAATTGGAAGTTTAGACATAAATGGAACCCCAAGACAATTTTTTGAGGATTGCGATTATATTGGCGTAGATAGACAGGCTGGCAACGGCGTAGATATTGTTTGCAGGGCTCACGAGTATAAATCTAGAAAGAAGTTTGACGTTGTGATAACAACCGAGATGTTAGAACACGATAAATATGCGGATTTGTCTATAAAAAATGCTTGGAATTTACTTAAAAAGGGAGGAATTTTAATTGGAACGACGGCTAATGTAAATCGTCCTTCGCATTATGAGTTTGTGGGCGAAGATAATCATTATGAGAATATTAGNAGAGAGCGGGTGGAGGNGTGGGTTAAAGACTTTAATGTTAAGAAGTTTGAAATTGAGGAAGACGATGGGAAACAAGATATAAGATTTATATTTTTTAAGTCTTGACATTAAATTTAAAGAGATTAAAATTAAGAGGAGAATGCCGGTGAGCATCAATGCTTGTCGGCGTTTTTGTTTATGAAATTTAATGACACAACCAATAATTCGGGAATTTGCCAAGATGTGTGGTATCTTACAGGAACAGATAGCACATCTTTAACAACATCAAACATTGCAAGAATTACAAATAAAGTTTTGCGAGAACTTGCTTTAGATGCCTGGCGGTTTTCTAATTCTTGGAAATTTGACGATTCTAACCAAACAACTTTTGCAACTGCAGAACAAACGCTTGTAAATGGGCAAAATGATTATTCTTTACCTTCAACCGCCTTTGATGTTCAAAGGGTTGAAGTTCAGGATATAGATGGAAATTGGTATGTTGTTAATCCAATGAGCATTGATGAATTAAAAAACATTGCCGTTGATGAATTTTACAAAACAAATGGCAGACCGATTTATTATTATATTGATGGGTTTAGCTTGAGATTAAAGCCTGCCCCTGACACAACGCAAGTTTCAAAAGTTAGGCTTTATATGTTTAGAGATATTTTAGAATTTGTTTCAACGGACACAGATAAAGAGCCGGGAATTCCTGCTGTTTTGCATCCGATTATTCCATTTTTGGTATCTTTAGAATACGCCACAATAAACGGACTAAACGATAAAGTTTCTTATTTAAAATTGAAAGTAGACGAGTGGAGACAAAGATTTGTAGATTACTTTACCCAAAGAGAAAAAATAAAGGTCAAATTTACGCCAAAAAAATATAATTTTGAATGAGCTGGGATTTTATAACAAAAAATAGTGGCAGCTGGGACGATATCAATAAAAGTGATATCACAATTTATTTTGTTTCAGAAAGTGGTGATTATTATTTGGTTGGACAAGATGAAGATGAATTTTTAATAACACAAGAAGCTGGGTCGGGTTGGAATTTTATAAATAAAGACTAATATGAATAAACTTTGGTCATCTGTCAATAGGGGAACATATAATGCATCTACGCAATACTATGTAGGTGATTTTGTAAATTATAACGGGTCTTGTTATACTTGTATTCAAAATTCGTTAGGAAATGCGCCCACTAACACTTCTTATTGGACGCTGGTTGCTTCTAAAGGAGATACGGGAGCAACGGGTCCAACTGGACCACAGGGACCACAGGGACCCCAAGGACCACAGGGTCCACAGGGACCACAAGGTCCACAAGGAGATGTTGGACCACAAGGACCACAAGGACCAGCAGGAGCAGATGGACTTGATATAACTTGGAGGGGCGAATATAACAATTCAACTTCTTACTCTGTCAATGATGCTGTTTCATATAATGGTTCATCTTACATTTGTAAATTGGCAAGCACTGGTAATCCTCCAACCAATACCACTTATTGGGATTTAATGGCACAGAAAGGGGTGGACGGAACAGGAAGTGGAGATGTTGTTGGTCCAGCCTCTGCGACTGACCTAGATATTGCAGTTTTTGATGGGACGACAGGAAAACTTATTAAAGATGGCGGGAAAAAGATTGCTGATCTTCAGACTGCATTGGGGTATACGCCAGAAAATTCTGCAAATAAAGAGACTGCATCTTTAGATACTTCTACAACCAAGTATCCGTGTAATAATGTTGTCAAGTCGGCTGTTGATGCAAAAGTTTCTGGACCAGCCTCTGCAACTGATAGTGCTGTTGTTATATATGATGGCACAACCGGAAAGTTGGTTAAAGATAGCGGGAAAACTCTTCCGTCCGGAAATATTGTTGGGACATCAGATAGCCAAACTCTTTCTAATAAAACTCTTACTAAGCCAACCATCAATGGTTCTACTCCTGCTGTTACGGCAGACAGCTATGGCTCAACTATAACCTTTGATATGGCGTCGTCTAATATCCACGTTGTGACACTTACGGGCAATGCCACGTTGGCGGTTTCTAATGTTTCGGTTGGGCAGATTTTTATAATTGAACTAGCACAAGACAGCACTGGTAGTAGAACGGTAACCTGGTGGAGCACGATAAAATGGGCTGGAGGAACGGCACCAACGTTAACTACGACAGCCAACAAAAAAGACGTTTTTGGTTTTAGGTGCACATCTTCAGGAAATTATGATGGCTATATTATAGGTCAAAATATATAGTTTATGGCAAAAAAGTTTCAAGTAGACACAAATGGAACATTGATGACCGGCTTGGTGGCGTATTGGAAATTTGAGGGAAATTCTAACGATTCTTGGGGTTCAAATAATGGCTCTGATGTTTCAATGTCTTATGGAGCAGGCTATGGGAAGGTAAATCAGGGCGCAAATTTTAATGGGTCAAGTAGTTATATAAACCTTGGAAATGTGTTGGGTTCTGTCTTTACGGGTGCGCATTCTGTTAGCGTTTGGGTTTATGTGAAAAGTGTTGTCTCAAATAATTGTGGAATTATTGCAAAGGTTAAAGCGTCCCCCAATATTCCGTGTCCAATTGATTATTCTATTCTCCAAACAACAGCCAAAATAAGAATGATGTTTGGAGACGGCAGTAATTATTGGTGGATAGATACTACGAATGCTCTTCCTCTCAACCAGTGGAATCATCTTGTTTATACATATGATGGTTCGGGCAGTTTTTCTGGAATGAAAATATATTTAAACAATAGTCTTTGTTCTGTTAATACAAATGATATATTTAGAACACCCGCAGATTTGTCTTATAATATGAACATTGGCGCAAGAAATAATGGGGGTATAAACTTTTTTAATGGTTATATGGACGAGTTTGGTGTTTGGTCTAAAGCCCTTTCCACACAAGAAATTGCAGACCTTTATAACAGCGGAAATGGGCAGACACTGATAGACGTCCCTAGTAACCCCGCCTTTTTATTAAATTTTTTGTAATTATGGAAGAGACAATTTTTACAGAATTGATAAAGTATGGTGGAGGGGTTGCGGTGCTTATTGCCTTATACTTTGTCCTTAAAGAAATCTCCCAAATTGTCCAGTCTCGCAATGGAAATGGCAAATTGGGCGAACTTCAAAAAATAGTTACCAATGATTATAGACACGAATT
>JGI24721J26819_10005008_pt1 | contig 13419 bp, 16 predicted proteins | sample YelNatPaOPGAMG01_FD_26819 | JGI IMG/M metagenome (IMG submission 26819)
GACCCGTATCGACCGTGACGGGGCTCATGGGCTGAAACGCGTCGGCCAGGGCAACGCCCGCATCCCCCTCCACAAATCCGCCCGGAATGGGGACCCGGATCCCCACAGCCGGGTTGACGCCCTCATAGGAACTGAATGCATGGGGGGTGGGAGCGGGCGTTGTCAAATAGACCAGATCGGTGACCTGGACAAACAGATGGAGCGTGGGACTGGAGGTTCCGGCCGTTCCCACGTCCGGGCTTTCAGACGCCTGATGATTCATCTTGCCCCAGTTCAGCGGGGTAAAAAAACCCGCCTGACCATAGTAATACCATGAACTCTGGGAAAAAACCGATTCACCGCCATCCAGCTCATATGTCAGGGGATCCGGCAGGGCGGGAGAAGGAGCTATCCATTGCAACCACAAGATCCAGAGGCAAAAAAACCTCCCGGCCTTCCGCAGAACTTTCAGGCTCAGAAGGAAGAGGAGGGATCGCTTCGGCGCCGGTTCCGTAAAGGACGAAAAGGCAAGTATCCCGCAGGCGCGGGGGGGCCCATCGGATGACCCGGAGGGTACAGGAGGCCGGTGGCGGAAAAAGGAATTTTCCCCCGCTGGCATGCCTCCCACAGCAAGACCTGCAGGACGGGACGACTGGCCAGCCGGGGATGGGGAACCACGATCCCCTCCGGCAAGGGCGCGGGAGACGGGCAAAGGAAGAGAAGATCGGCATCCAGTGTCCGGGGCCAGAGCCGGCCCTTTCCCCGTCGTGGGAACAGGCGCTCGGCCGACTCCAGGAGACCAAAAAAGGCTCTCCCCCCGAGGGATGTCCAGCCGGCAAGGCAAATGTTCCAGTATGCGGGAGACCTGTCTCCCCATGGAAGGGTCCGGAAGGTCCGGGACACACCCCGGACCCGGACACGGCCGTCCGACGCAAGTATCCTTGCCACCCGCAAAAGGGCGGCCGGAGTCCCCGGGAGGTTGCCTCCCAGGCCGACCCCGAACCACATCAGCGGCCCGAAAAAAGCGCGAGCTTTTCCATCCGTCCGACCGCTTCCGTCAGGCGATGATCGTCCACCGTCAGGGCAAAACGGACATAACCTTCTCCTGAAGACCCGAATCCGGTCCCCGGTGTCGATACGATTCCGGCCCTGTCCAGCAAGCCGAGGGCAGCCTCTTCGCTGGACATCCCTTTGGGAAGGCCCGCCCAGATATAGAAAGACGCCCCGGGAGACTTGACCCGGAGCCCGGCCCGGACCAGGCCGGGGACAAAAACATCCCGTCTTTTCTGATAAAGAGCCCTGAGCTCCCCGAGCGCCGCGTCCGGCAATCCGAGGGCGGCGATGGAGGCTTCCTGCAGGGCCTGGAAGATTCCCGAATCCATGTTGCTCTTGATCATTCCCAACCCCGACAGGACCGTCGGATTGCCCACGGCAAAACCGACCCTCCAGCCGGTCATGTTGTAGGTTTTCGACAAACTGTGGAATTCGATTCCGACATCCTTCGCTCCCGGCCAGGACAAAAAGCTTCGGGGGGGCTTGTTGTCGTAATAGATTTCGGAATATGCCGCGTCGTGGGCCAGGATGAACCCATACCGAGCGGCTTTTTCGATCGCCTTCGGGAAAAAATCGTCCGGAGCCGTCGCCCCCGTCGGATTGTTCGGATAGTTGAGGAACATGATCTTGGTCTTGCGGTAGACCGACTCCGGAATCGCATCCAGGTCCGGCAGATAGCCGTTGGATTCCAGAATCGGCATGTAGTGGGTTGTGCCGCCGGCAAACAGCGTTCCCGCATGGTAGACAGGGTATCCGGGCTCGGGAACCAGCACCACGTCACCGGGATCGACAAACGCCAGCGGAAGATGGCCGATACCCTCCTTGGAGCCGATCAGGCCCAGGACTTCCGTTTTCGGGTCCAGACGGACGCCAAACCGCCGCTGGTACCAGGAGGCGATCGCCTCCCGGAAGGACAGCATGCCTTCATAAGAGGGATACTGGTGGTGTTCGGGCTTGCCGACCGCTTTTTTGGCAGCCTCCACGACCGGAGCAAGGGTCGGCCTGTCCGGATCGCCGATCCCCAGGTTGATAATGTCCATTCCTCTTGCCACCGCTTCCCGCTTTTTCTCGTCGATCCGGGCAAACAGGTAGGGTGGAAGACTTTGTATGCGTGAAGACCATCGATTCCTGAAATCCATAGTGACAACAATTCCTTTCCGATAACGGCGCTAGGGGAGGACAGGGCCTTTCCGGGCGCCTGCTCCCGACGGGTTCGACAAGGGGCCATTCTACCAGACAGTCACGGATCAACCAAGAGGAATCACCGCCTCCCCCGACCGGCCGGAGCAGGGGCCAGGTCGGACACTGCCGGTCTTCACCCCGGCTCTTTTTCATCCGTATCGTCTCGTTCAAAAACAGTATCGGACGCCGATCATGACCGGCACCGACCAGGTGTCGGACACACGGGATATGTTACCGGGAGGGTTCCCGATCGAGGTATTGATACCGGTGGGGGCTGTTTCGAACGAGGCGTCGGCCTCCAGAAAAATCTGCCACACCGGCGACAGCGGATACAGGGCCCCTGCCCCCAGCATCCACGCATAACCCGCCTGGGCGTCCGTCCCGGTGTAGGTGTTATAGGACGCCCCGAACGTCGCGTTCAGGTAAGGCACCAGACGGGTTTTTCCTACAGCCGGAAGGTAGTAGTTTCCACCAAACCCCACGATGGAATGGGTGTTCTGTGAAAAGTCGGATTGCTGGAACGTCAGGTAGACAAAGAGCGGAGCGAATACCATCTTTCCGATCCGAACCCCCCAGACGGGAGCGGACCCGAACGCGTAGGGAACGGTCCGGCCCTGGGTGGTCTGGTAGGATCCGGACAGGGAGGTGTCCCCGCCGGCAAACCCCTCCACCGCAAACCCCGACGGGGGGACAGGTCCGGACGGCGATGGTCCGGACGGGGCAGAAGTTGTCATACCCTGCGACATGCCGCCATCGGCCACGGCCGCATGGGAAGACGGTGTCCAGAATAACCCGAACAAAAGGAGCGAAAGGATCCCCGCGGACAGGATCATCCCGCGGAGAAGGAGCGGCCTCGTTTTCATCATCTTCTGTATCCTCATCATCATTGACAGACTCCCGCTGACATCAGAACATCCACATGAAACCGACATTGGCCTTGAAGGTGGGAAACGGGGCCAGGTTATTGTTCGCCAGGGACATCCCCGGAGCCGACCAGTAGATGTACTTGATCACATTGGCAAACACCATCAGGTTGGGCATGCTGTGGGGGATCATCCAGGTTCCCACACCCACCTGTTCGGTGAACGCTTCGGTCCCCAGAATGGGGCCGGCCGGATTGAGCACCCCGTTGACCGTCTCGGGGTTCACCTGGAGGTTCGCCGAATTGTAGTGGATGTAGTCTCCCAGCGTGACCCACAGCTCGGGCCAGTCGGTATGCAGCCCCGTCACACGGTACCCCACCATGTAATCGGTGTTGATCGTGTCCCCTGTTTCCACCCCCAGGTTATTGGGGAGCTCGAAGGAGTTGATAAAATCCCCGACCAGCATCCATCGGCCGTTCGTGAAGGTGTGCATGGCCTCGATCCCGAAGGTCAGCTCGTATTGCCCGGCACCGGTCAGATCGCTGTTCACATACTGGTTGTTAAAGGTCTGGAGTGTGGGTGAGGTCGGAAGATGGACCCCCTGGACAAGAACAACCCGGGTCATCCCCGAAAAGGTGTTCCGGTCGTAGACATCCAGGAGGTTGGCGATCCAGAGGTCTCCGGGCACCGCGAGAAAACCCGGATTGTTGTTGCCGAGCCCCGCCGAATAACCGGAGGAGGTGCTTCCGGGCCAATTCCACCGGTAATAGACCGGTTCGGTGACCTGGACCATCCACCGTTTGGTCACCAAAAGCTGAAGGGTATTTTCCTGGGTCATCAAAAGCTCGGAGGCGGACACTCCCCGGACGTTCGACGAAAGCCACGCGTTGCCACTGACCAGGGTGCTGGCGTAATCCCACCGCATGGACTCCATGACATCGCTCGTCCAGAACATGGCGGCGTCGACCCCCATATGCTCGAGACAGAACACGCAGGCCAGCGCTTCTCTCGGAGAACCCGCTCCACAGACGAAAACGATCAGGACCAGTGCCATGGAACACGTCCGGATGGCGTATGTCCTCTTTGCGGCGGCATAAACCTTTCTTATCAACCATGCCATCGAAAAATCCTTTCCTCGCATCTTTCCGGGATACCCGGACAGAAATGATTCAAAATAAAAGAGGTCGACAGTCAGAAAATGGTCAGGATCTCTTCTGCGCGTGCGAGGGATCTATCGCGGTGGGGGGGTGGGGGATCCCGGGATGGATGGATGCCAGCGGTCCTGTCCGGACAAACGGACCCCGAAAGTCTCCGTCCAGAAAAGGGAAACGGCGCTATGGAGGAGCGGGGGGAGATCCTTGCCCTGCGGGGAAAGGGCTCCGGCGCTGTGGTTGCAGACCAGGGAGGTGTCCGGACCACCCTCCAGGGACAGACCCCCCAGGTGGGGACAGGCAAGGTCATCGGTTTGCCGGGAGGTATCCACCAGGAAGCTTTCTCCATCATCCGCCCGGCCGGCCTCCGGCAGGAAAGAAATCGCCACCTTGTCCGGCAGCGCGATCATACCCGGAGAAAGATTCATTTGCCGGACACCCCATGACGCCAAAAGACAAAAAAGGAGCAGACAGAAGAGCGGGATTGTCCGGTTACTCATCCGGAAGCTCCGGAGGAAGTTCTCCGTCCGGGTCATGGAGCTTGCACGCGTACGGCTATCCCGGAGGATAAGGGCGGCAGGGCTCCCTGATCGCCATCGCACAGACCTGAAGCGTCCTGGCTGGTTCCCGCCCGTCCCACCAGATCCGGTGCGTCCGGATCGGCGGGAACGAATTCGATCCGGTTTTCCCCCCGGGGGAGGTTCCGGATGTCGACGGTCTGGATCCGGTGTGTGATCTTGACGATATCGTGGGGGCGGCCGTTGACAAGGACCCGCAGGAATACGGGGTCTTGCGGCGTGGGAGAGGGGGTGACCCGGATCCGGACGGAGAGTCTGGATCCCTGGACCGACTGACCGTTGCGGATATTCAGTATGCGGACATTCAGGGAAGACGGACCGGCAAGTGCCGGCTTTTCAACAGACGCACCCATCCATCGGCCAAAAAGAAGCAGGGTCAGAAGGAGGATGAAAACAGTTCCTCGGGTTTTTGAAAATGTCATGGGATCACTCCCCCATATCGATCGTTTCCGGTAAACAGGGCGGTCCGACGGAGGGATTCCCGGGGAATCCAGGTCCGCACGGCAGATTGAAAATGTCAGGCCGGGAGAGAGTCGGGAGGGGGGGAGATAACAGGAGAAAAGGGGGACCCCGGCTGCAAAAGACTCATNAACGAGAAACGATGTCCGGGGTAAGCGGGTACTGCTTGGAAAGACAATAGTGCACCCGGAAAAAAGGAGGAAACGATCTTCAGGGATGCCGCGTCATGCGTACAGGTGAAAGACGGGATGCCTCTGGCAGAGGACAGGACGATTCCCCCTGCGTGGAGACAGTCTTCCACACGCACCGCTTTTTTGACAGATACCAGCGGATTGTGTTCCGGGGCGGAAGAGAATGAAAGGGCATGTGCCGGAAAGGATGCGGCCGGAACTCCGGATCCCGACGGTTTTCCCTGGAAGAAGGAAAGGGAAACCAACATTCCCAGGAAGAATAACGATGCGCATGTGAAAACGTAACTTCTGTCAGTTGCCACCATCCCTGCCCCCCGGCTTCCGTTTCAACCGGTCGTGAACTGCATGCGAACCTGCATTTAATCTATCACACAAGCCGGTCTGCAGCAAACCGGGAATTTCTTCCGGGAGGCGCCGGCAGGAACGGCCTGTGCTATCATGGATCCGGAACATGTAACGGGCCTTGCCCCCCTGAAGGAGCGAAGATGGCCCAGAAAAGGAAAATAGCCCTTGTGACCGGATCAACGTCCGGAATCGGACTCGAACTCGCCCGGCATCTCGCCCGTGAAGGCACTCGCGTCGTCCTGACGGGTCGTCGCAAAGATCTTCTGGACGATATCCTAGGAGACTTTTCCCGGAACGGATGGGAGGCGGACGCCATCCCGGCCGATCTCGCAACTTCGGGCGAGGCGGAACGGCTGTTCCGGGAGACCCTGTCACGGACGGGAGACCGGCTGGACATTCTGGTCAACAATGCCGGGGTCTGGCATCAGTCCTCCGTGGAGGATATCAGCCGGACGACCTTTCGTTCTGTCATGTCCCTGAACCTCGAGACCCCTTTCATCCTTTCGGGGCTGGCGATCCGGATCATGAAACAGCAGGGGGGCTGAACGATCGTCAACATCTCCTCCGTTGCCGGAATCGAGGCCTGGGCGGGAAGCGCCCTTTATCGAAAAGCGCCGTAAAACTCCGGGGTTCGGCCCGGAGATATAAGGCGTAGTCAGTCTGAGTGTTGTTTTCTAACCATAAGATTTGGTAACGTCCTGGCCATGAAGAGACTGCGCGCCTTCAAATTCCGGATCTGTCCCACGCCCGAACAGGAGAGCCTCCTCTCCCGCCACGCCGGATGCAGGCGGTTCGTATGGAACAAGGCCCTCGACCTCCAGAAGCGGCGGCTCGAGGCCGGGATGNCTCTCCTGACATACGGGGACATGGCGAAACTTTTGACCCTCTGGCGGGAGAGCGATGAATACGGCTTTTTGGCCCTGGCCCCGTCCCAGCCCCAGCAGCAGACCCTCAAAAACCTCGACCGGGCGATCCGGGAAGCCCTGGACAAAAAGAACCCCAAACGTTTTCCCCGGTTCAAGAGGAAGGGAGAGAAGACCTCCTTTCTCTATCCCCAGGGAACGAAGCTCGACCTGAGCACGACCGACCCGGAGGGTCGAACGGTCCTTCCACGGATCTTTCTCCCCAAGGTGGGATGGGTCAAGCTTCGCCTCTCCCGGCAGATCGAGGGAGAGATCAAGAACGTCACCGTCGGGGAGAGGGCCGGGCGATGGTCGGTCTCCATCCAGACGGAGAGGGAGGTTCCCGAGCCTTTGCCAAAAACCCGACCGGCCGTTGGACTCGACCTCGGGGTGGCGGTCTTTGCCACCCTCTCGGACGGAACCCGATTTCATCCGGATCCGACGCTTCTGGTGGCGATGAAACGGGCGGAAGAGAGCCTTTCCAGGGAGCAGCGGAAACTCTCCCGGAAATACAGGAAGGGAGCGAAAAGCCGGAACTTCGCAAAACAGAAGCGACGGGTGGCGAGAGCCCACGAAAGAGTCGCGAACATGCGTCTGGATTTTCTTCACAAGACCTCGACGGCGATCGGCGAAACCCAAGCGGTCGTCCATGTCGAGGACCTGAGAATCCGGAACATGTCCCGCTCCGCCCGGGGAACGGTCGAGTCCCCCGGGAAGAAGGTCCGGCAGAAGTCCGGCCTGAACCGCGCGATCCTCTCGCAGGGATGGGGGATCTTTCTGACCATCCTGGACTACAAGCTGTCCCGAAACGGAGGNCATCTGGTCCGGGTTCCCCCTCGGTACACGAGCCAGACCTGCTCCGTCTGCGGCCATGCCGCTCCGGAAAGTCGGAAGACGCAGGAGGCGTTCGTCTGTATGACCTGCGGTTATGCGGAAAACGCCGATGTCAATGCCGCAAGGAATATTCTCAGGGCTGGGCAAGCCCGCAGCGCCTGTTCGGAGGCGAAAACCTCCGAGTCGGCGGCCTGACCGTTCAGGCCCGCCGATCCATCCCCGTCTTCAGAAGGGGAGTTGGCAGGAAGGAATCCCCTTCCTTTCCGCTTTCGCGGCGAGCGAAGCGAGAGGGAGGGGAGGATGTCAATCCGCTTCCAAGTTCGGCTTGCGGGCGCTGACGCAGTCCCTTCTCTCGGAAGGTGCACCCTTCGGCGTCAAGGCTTTCGCCGTCTGTCCCGGATATGTCGCCACCCCCATGGCGGCGGGTTCCCCGATCCCTCCCGAAGAGATGATCCAGCCGGAGGATGTCGCCCGGGTGGTGATGACCCATCTCTCCCTCTCCGGCGCAACGGTCCTCAAGGATATCGTCATCTCCCGACTGGGGGCGGAGCTGTAAGACAGCCCCTACTCCCCGGTTTTGTAAAGATATGCGAGCAGGAGAGCGACCGCCTGATAAAGTTCCGGCGGGATAGGGTGCCCGGGCGGTACCCGGACCAAAAAGCTTGCCAGACGGGGTGAATGGCGAACGGGTATTCTGAATTCCGCCGCAATGGCCAGAATCTGCCGGGCAATTTCCTCTTGTCCCGCCGCCAGGACAATGGGAGCCTCGTCCCGGGCGGGATGGTAGCCGAGGGCGATGGCCAGGAGTTCCTCACCCGGAGGGCCCATTACTCCGGCTTTCCGTTTTGCCCCGGAGTCCCGGAAAGGCGGATTGAAAGCACCTCCGCCAGGTCCCGGGACAGATCCTTTTGCATCTTCTCCCAGTGTGCGCGGATACCGTCATCCCCTGTCCGGACGCTGAGCGAAAGAGTTCGGGGTGAAGGTTCATAGACACCGCCCACAACGACCAAACGGCCTCCCCCATATGACAGTTCCAGACGAAAGGGAACAGCCCCGCTCTCCCGGGGGGAAACCGGGGCCTCTTTATCCTCCGTTCTCTCTTCTTCCGGATGGGTGGATGCAGGCCAGCGGATATCCAGCCAGCACATTTCCGGGCGAGAATCAGCAGGAATTTCCGGCGGTAACGGTCCGGATACCTCCACAAAACGCCCCGCATTGTCCGGCCGGGACAAAAACGATCCCGGCCTGTCCTCCGGAAAAACTGAAAGGATCCGATCCTTGTCTACCGGAGAGGGGGTGACGGCAGCATTTTCATGCATAAGGGGCGTCTGCCACAACAGAACCTCCGGAGATTTCTCTCCGGCATCCGGCAATGCCGCCCGGATGCTCCATCCCGATGGAGACCGGGTAGCCACAGCTTTCAGGAATGAGGCTCCCCCCAGAGGGGAACCGGCAGGAATGGGGGGGAACAGAAAATTCAGTTCGGAGGACCAGTATCGTATTTCACCGGTTTCAGGGTTTGGCCGGGCAACAAGGTTCAGTGTGATCGCATTCCGGTTTCCAGCCATCCTGGCGAGGACGGACCCGATGGTCCGAAGAAAGTCAGGCGGAACGGGGATAGGCGGAAAGCCCGCTGGTTCGACCATTCAGAGTGTTATCCTATCGGCCGGCCCCGGTCCGTCCGTCCGACAACCTTGAAAGACCGAGCATCAGCTCTATTTCCCCCTCCCCCCGTCCGAGGGCCTGGGCAATTTCCGGAACAGTCCGTCCCTGTTCCATCAGGTAGAGAACCTTTTCGATATCGGTCCTGGGCTCCGGTTTTCCTTCCCTGGCGGACCGGGATGGTTTGGCACCCGCCGGCATTCCGGATTCGGGAGGAGCCACCGGGGGGGAGGGCGGGGGAGGGATCTTTTTTTCAAGGCGTTCCAGGTCTTCCAGCCATTGCTGGGCGTCATGCAGGAGGAGCTTCAGGCGATCCGCCCGTTCGGCCGCCTCCCTGGAAAGTTCGTCCAGCCTCCCGATGCGCTCTTCCAGAGCCTCCCTGGCAAAGACCTCACGGGGATCCGGAACGTGCCCGGAATCTCCCGAAACCGGGCTTCCGTGAGTAGATGCAGCCCTGTCACGGGAAAGACGGCGCAACTGCCCCCGCGTCACCCGGACATATGCGAGCACGACCGCCAGAAAGATCAGAACCGTTCCGTCCAGTATCCCCTGAAATACGGCAAACCCCATCACAGTCCTTTCTGGATTCCTTTTCTCCGGATCAGGCCCTGATGTCCAGGGGCAATCGGGATTTCTTTCTTCCCGGCCGGCGATGCCGACCGGAATGATCCGATCGATCCGGTTGGGCTGGTTTTGCCCGTTCTCCCGGCTCGGAAAATTCTCCGACCGGTTCAAGGGGGGCCGTTGCCGTGATCTCCACAACATCATGGACTTCGCTGTTCTGCGGCGGGGGAACAGGGGGCGCCTGCCCTGAAGCAAGGGCCATCTGCTGGACCAGGGCGGGGGACTGTTCCACGACCTGCTGGACGCCGACCGTCGGCAAGATTCCCATTTTTTTCCTCTCCCGAAGGGCCCCGGAGCTTTCCGAACCCTAGATGCGAGGCGCTCCCGGAAGCGCCGGCGTTTCGGGCGGTCGGACCGAAGGGGCCACCTTCGATCCCGGAGTCGCCTCCGGAACGGACGATGCATGGGGAGCATAGACACGGTTCATGACGAGAATCTCCACACGACGGTTTTTCTCCCGCCCTTCCGGGGTCAGGTTGGACGCGATCGGACGATACTTTCCGAATCCTGCGGCACCCATCCTCCCAGGCTCTATGGAACCATACTCGAGCAAGCGGGTCAACACGTTGACGGCTCGCATGGTCGAAAGCGCCCAGTTGCTGGGGTAACGGCGGGTCCGGATAGGCTGGTTGTCCGTATAGCCATGGACCCTGATTTCATGGTTGGATTTGGCCAGCAAAGCGGCGATTTGCCGGAGAACCGGAATGGCAGCCATCCGGATCCGGGCGTGTCCTGACCGGAACAGGAGACGGGACTGGATGCGCAGGACGATACCCTCCTTGGTCTGGACGACCTTCATGTCCCCCTTCTGGGAGGACTTCTGGACGAGAAGCTGCATGGCCTGAAACATGACGGACTGGACCTGGGGGGTCGCCTTTCCGGAAACGGACATGTTGTCCTTGGGAATGATGACATGGGTCAGACGGATTTGCTTCTTGTGCGTGAACGCCGCAACAATGGCGTTCGAAAGGACGCGGAACTTGCCCGTATTGACGGACGCAATGGCATAAAGCATGACAAAAAAGGCGAACAGCAGAGTGATGAAGTCCGCATAGGACACCAGCCAGCGTTCGAGATTCTCATGATCTTCGTGGCGGGGCTTTTTGGCCATGCGGCCTACCCCTTGCTTTCCATCCCTGAACGCTCTTTTTCATTCAGGAATCCCATCAGACGGTCTTCGATGTTGTTGGGGTTCTCTCCCTGCCCGATCGCCACCAGCCCTTCGATGATGATTTCCCGGTTTCTGGCTTCATAACGGTTCTTGATCTTGAGCTTTCCGGACAGGGGGATATAGGCGAGATTGGCCGAACCCACACCGTAGACGGTAGCGACAAAGGCGGTGGCAATTCCTTCCGCCAGCTTGTTGGGGTCCGACAGGTTGCTCATGACATGGATCAGTCCCAGAACGGCCCCCAGAATACCGATGGTCGGGGCATATCCCCCCGCCGCCTCGAAGACCTTTGAAGCCGCCCCTTCCTCCTCCTCAATATAGTGGGATTCGGTCTCCAGTGCATCGCGGACCTTGGCGATGTCGGTTCCGTCCATCACCATCCGGACGCCACGGGTCAAAAAGGGATCGGCCCGGACAAAGGGATCGTCCAGAAAGGCCTCGAGTTTCAGGAGCCCTTCCTTTCGGGAGACCTTCGACAGTTCGACAACCTTGCGGATAATGCGGACGGGATCGCTTTTGGGGTTGAGAAACAGGCGTGGAATGGAGCGAACCGCCTGGAGCACCTGGGGGAGGGGTGTCGTCACGAGCGTGGCTCCGATCGTCCCTCCGAAGACGATGATGGCGGCCGTCATCTGGAAGATGGTGCCCATGGGAAGGCCTTCGATCGCGGCGCCTCCCAGGATGCCCCCAAACCCGATAATCAGGCCGAGCAGTGTCGTTATATCCATGGCGTCACCCCGGCTTGTTCAGGTCAGCTTCATTGGATGCGCACGGACAGGAGCTTTCCGATATCCAGAAGGGTCACCAGCCGATCCTCCATATGGGCCACGCCCCGGATAACGTCTCCCAGCGCCTTTCCGATACCCAGTTCGGTCTGCTCCTCCACCTTGTCTTTCGGAATCCGGAGCACCTGGTTGACCTCGTCAACGGTCAGGCCCGCCAGGGAGCCTTCCGCGTTGACCACGATCATCCGCATCTCCTCCGTCTGGACGGTCAGGGGGGGGAAGCCCAGAAGCTTACGGAGGTTGATCACCGGCAGGATCTTCCCGCGCAGGTTGATCACACCGTCCACAAAATACGGAGCCCGGGGGACCCGGGTCATATCGGACAACCGGTTGATTTCCTGGACGGCCATGACATCGACGGCGTAATCCTCCCCCGAAAGCCGGAAACTGACCATCTGGAGCACATCGTCGGCCCCGAAATCCACGAGGCTGCCAAGGGTTTCCGTCGGGGACAAATCTCCTCCCGCAATTTTCCTGTCCAGCGTATTCATCCCTGAATCCCCCCTTTTGGGACTTTACTCCGGCTCACCGGTCCGGAACTGACCGATATAGCTTTCCAGTTCCTGCATTCTCTTCTCCAGGCCGGTGGCGGCCTCCGAGGCTTCCAGGGCGAATTGCCGGATGGTCTGGATCCCGACGGAAGAGCTTTCCACCGCTCCCGCCACCTGGTCCACGGCCTGGCTCTGTTCGGTCGTAGCCATGGCAATCTGGTTCACCTGCACGGTGACCTCCCTGACCGACGCCACAATGCCGGACAACAGTTCGGAGGCCGAACGCATGACCCCTATCAGATCCCCGAGTTCCTTCGAACCCTTCGTCATGACCTTGACGGACTTTTCTGTCAGGGACTGGATGGACGCAATGGTCTCGGAAATCTGGTGGGTGGAACGGGTCGTCCGTTCCGCCAGTTTTCGAACCTCGTCGGCCACGACCGCAAACCCCTTCCCCTGTTCTCCGGCACGGGCGGCCTCGATCGCCGCATTCAGGGCCAGCAGGTTGGTCTGTTCGGCAATTTCGTCGATGATGTTGACAATTTCCGAAATCTGGTCGGAACTCTTGCCCAGCTCCTGGATACTGTCCGAAGCCTGGCCCACCACCTCCGATATGCGGCCGAGCTCTGTGGAGGCCCGCTGGATGGACTCCAGACCTTTCCGGGCTTCCTGGTCCGTCCGGTTGGAAAGGTCGGCGGCCGTCCGTGTGTTTTTCGCCACGTCCCCCAGAGACCGGGACAACTCTTCCGTCGCGGCGGCGGCCGTCTGAATCTGGCCGGTCTCATGGTCCGCCCGTCCCCGGATGCCATCGAGACTGGTCACCATCTCGTGGGTCGCCTCCATCGCCTGTNTCCCCACCTCTCTCTGCTGGACGACAAGCGTCCGGAGTTTTTCCACCATCGTGTTGAAGTGGGAAACCAGTTCGCCAANCTCGTCTTTTGTCTTCGAGGCGATCGTCCGGGTCAGGTCCCCCTCCGCCGTGGATTCGATGACCTCCACCACATCGTGCAGGGGGCGAATGGCAATACGCCGGATCGTGAAGGAGAGAATCAGGAGGAGCAGCGTGATCGCGACAGCGAAAAACAGGACAACCTGGAGCGCCAGCTTGTGGCGGGCGCTGTTCAGGGCCATGAGAGGTGTGGAAATGCG
>JGI24721J26819_10005010_pt1 | contig 13407 bp, 16 predicted proteins | sample YelNatPaOPGAMG01_FD_26819 | JGI IMG/M metagenome (IMG submission 26819)
CGTTTAGGCTCGCTTTCGCATCTTTCTTGAAGTCTTTGTCCACCGTCAGCGTGATTTCTCCTACCTTACCCACCCTCTCACCTCCATCAAAGGGCGAAGGGCAGATCTTCTTAAAGATTTCGATTCCTTAGAGAATTCTTAGTATTTCGGCTCTTTCATTATTGGATTTCTAAATTAGCTGGGCAGAACTTTAGGAGCTGTAATGCTTATTCTTCCAACAGCCCCGCTGGATAAGAGACACAACCTACCACGTCTACCCTCTGATGCCATCTTACTTGATTGTCTATTATCCACGTGTGCATCCCAATTTCTAGCGGTCATATTAACGGTTATGGGAAGCGAAGCCGATGTCTAGAGTAATCCGAATGAGCATTCACAGACTAGCCGTTAAGCCATTGATCTACAAAGTCTAACGTTCACCCGGCTTTCTTACATTTGGGTAAGCTGACGTATCTTCATAAACCCATGCTAATGTATCGCCACGCTGAAGTATATAGCGGTCTGCAGCACTCTCCCCCATCAACCACTCGCCTTGCACCCTATCGAACCTCCACCAGAGCCAATAGTGCCCTTTCTTAACTATCTTCGTGCCTACACCATCGATGCCAGTAACGAAGACACCCATGTCGCTTCCAATATACTCCACTGAGCGTGAAACCTTTAAAGTAGCGTTCAGCAGCGTTGCACCTATTGGAAGAAGAGTCTTGTTATGCCAGATCTGAGTGCCGTTACCATAATCTATTAACAGATTAATCTCGAGAGAAACGCCTTCTAACTCAGAGAGAAGAGACCTATAGCGTCTATTGGCATCTACGCTATCAAGATAAAAGTAGACCGCGATTCCACTACTCAATATGAAGAGGGCAAGTAGGGCTGCGGATAAAACAGATACACCCTTCTTCAACGCTCCCCCACCTTCACCGTATGGGAGGCAATGAGATCGGTAAGCCTAGGAACCGTTTTAGGAGGAAGAAGAGAGAAGAGAAGCAGATTGGAAGCTTGATGAAGCAGACCTAGAGGAACAGGAAAGTTCATAGTAAGAATACCGACTAGAACACCAGGCCAGAGGGTATTCGTGAAGAGCACGCCACTCACCGCGTTAGTGACTAGATCGTAACCTAAAGTTGCGACAAGACCGATTACTCCCAGCTTAAGAGGGTGAAGGATGCCCCTACTGGCGCAGAAGGCTCCTGCAGAAGCATAAAACACCTCACAACAAGCCACCGCGGCTAAAATAGGGAAGGAGAAACCTAAGGGGTTAAAGACACCATAGATCAGCCAAGAGAAGACCGCTACAATAACACCCAATCTCAAACCCAAGATGTAGGCTGAGAGGAAGACCACAACGTCCATAAGCTTAACATTCCAGATCGGGAAGAGAAGGTAGTTTGTAGTGACTGCAAGTGCTGTGAAGAGGCTTGCGGCTGCAATCTTCTTTGCTGTGGACATCGCCTTGGATGGATTATCCATCCAGCTATTAAAACCTTTCCAAGCCGCTTTCGGTAACAGAAGTCAAATTTTATTAACTGCATGTTTGCATTATTTTGCGCTCTAACTAGGGTCGGTGGTCAATCTGCAATCTACCAGCAGTAAGAGGGTTAAGGGTATATTTTCGGTCATCGCCTCCACTAATCGGCTTGAGATTCTTAAGATTCTGAACGCTAAAGGTTCTCTTAGCTACTCTGAGTTAAAGAGTCTGGCTGGTTTTAAGTCTAAGAAGGAGTCTGGTAAGTTCGCCTATCACCTTAGAAAACTCGTTAGGCAAGGTCTTGTTTCGCTGAATAGGGTGGAGCGCAAGTATGTCATAACTAGCCTCGGCACTCTAATACTCAACCTCAGCAGGCAGATAGAAGAGCACGCGATTTTAGAAAGCGGGAAGCTGTATGTGCGTACATCAAAGCAGAAGATAGAGGAGTTTAACGCCAACAAGATCACGCAGAGCTTAGTCAAGGAGGGGGGTATGCCCCTCGATTTGGCTCAGAAGATTACAGCAGAAGTTGAATCCAGGATTCACAAGTTCCAGACCACATATCTGACAGCCCCTTTGATCAGGGAGATCGTAAATGCGGTGCTCATAGAGCAAGGGCATGAGGAGTATAGACACAAGCTTACGAGACTTGGTCTCCCTGTTCACGATGTTATCGAGCTGATAAACAAGGTGGGTTTGTCTGGTGGAGGGGTAGATGCGTTAATAACACAGACTGCTCATTCGGTCTTTTCAGAGTTCCTCCTTCTAAACCAGCTGAGTAAAGATGTTGCTGACCTTCATCTAGCAGGAGATGTGAACATCTCGAACGTAGGTAGGTGGGGTATAGCTCCAGACACCCTCATAGTTGATGCGATCCGCCTTTGCGCATCCAACATAAACCCTGCTGCTAAGATGCTCACTATACCTAAGCTCGCGTCACCCACAAGCCTATCTGAGGCACTCTTAACTCATACTATAGCTACTACCCTCTTAGCTTCAGAGTGCAATACCGAGCTCTGCTGGGTTGGCTTTACCGACTACCTTAAACAATTCGCTAAAGAGGTCAGTGACAAACAGCTGGCTGACGAGGTGTTTAAGGAGTTTGTGCTTTTAACTACATCCTTGGCTCATAGAGGCGCTAGCCCTCTGCTTTCACTATATTTGGGGGGCGAAGATGGGGAGGATACGCTTTCAAGCAAAGCCATTGACATACTTGAAGGCTACAAAAGGTATATCGAGACAGTCCCATTTCCTACTGTGAACCTAATCCTAAAGGGTGATATAGACGATGGGATGCTAGATGTGGTTTATAAGGTTCTGATGACAGGAGGGTGCTTGGCTTTCTCTCCCAACACAAAGTCAACATTCTCCTATAGTGGTTTGAAGATGGAAACGCCGCCTGAAGAAAGACCACCTTTGAGCTTGCTTCTCCATGGCTTCTCAATAAATCTACCTAGATTGGCTAGAGATGCGCAGGAAGATGAAATATACTTCAGAGCGAAGATGACCATACTTCTAAGAGAGTCGCTAGCCGCTCTACAATCTAGAAGGGGCATAATTATGGAGCAGATAAGAAAGGGTGTTCTTCCGATAATAGCCAGTAATGTTCAGATAGCTGCGCTTGAAGAGAGCCCACTTATCCTAAACTTGGTCGGTCTAATGGAAGCTGCTCAGATGCTGGTTAGAGAGAAGAGCGCTCAAAACACGATCACCTCCATCATAGAGAAGACGATAGAAACGGCGGTCAAAGAGACGAACACGCAGGTTAATGCCGCTGTAGCCATGGTGCCAGAAGAAGGGTTAGCGAGACTAGCAGTTCTAGATTCAGAGAGATATGGTAAGACCGCTGTTACGCAGCAAGCAAAAGAAGGCTACTCAGCAACATTTGAGCTAGAGGCAGATAGATTAGATGAAGCGAAGCTGAAGTTGGCTGAGATATGCTCAAAGAACCTAACAGGTGGCTGCTCCATATCGGTTAAGATACAACCCAACACAAGAAGAGAGGACCTAAGAGAACTCATTAAAACACTTTCAACAAGATTATCGTTCTTCAGAATAGGGTTGGATCTGAGCGTCTGCAGAAACTGCGGAGCTAAGAATGCCGCTACTGCAACCCGCTGTAGCGTCTGCAAATCGACGATGCTGATTAGGAGAATGGGCATGGGCTCTTAGCTGTGTAGGAGGTTTGTTGAGGTGATGTGCTTCATGGTACGCACGTCAGCTCTGATGTGTATTCAACGTTTAACCTTTAGTAAGAAGAGTTTGGTCAAAGAGTTTAGACTGTTAAGGGGAAGTATGAGCCTTTACTATACTATGCTCTACCTTATGGGGGCGAGGGTTGTTGGTATCTGAGCCGCAGACGGTTCTATCAGCCGTTAGGAAACGTGATGGTAGGATCGTCCCCTTTGATAGGTCGAAGATAGTTAATGCGATCTATAGGGCTGCTAAATCAGTCAACGAGGGGGATCTAAATGCCGCTGAAGAGCTTTCATTGAAGGTTGTTAAGGTGTTAGAGGAGAAGCACAAAGACGGAAGCATCCCTTCTGTAGAAGAGATTCAAGATATAGTTGAGGCGACGCTGATAAATAATGGCTACGCAAAGACCGCTAAAGCATACATTCTCTATAGGCAGAAGAGGGCTGAGCTGAGGCGAGCCAAGGCTCTGCTGGGTGTAGAAGATGATCTGAAGCTGCCTATAAACGCTGTGACAATTTTAGCCGCTCGGTATCTGCGTAGAGACGAGAATAGAAGGATAATTGAAACTCCTAGGCANCTCTTTATGAGGGTAGCTAAGACGATAGCCGAAGTAGATCTCCTCTACGACCCCTCGGCTAAGGTTGAGGAGACAACAAAAGAGTTCTTCGACTTGATGGTGAACTTCGAATTTCTACCAAATTCGCCAACGCTTATGAATGCTGGGACCGAGCTCGGACAGCTTTCAGCCTGCTTTGTTCTTCCTGTAGAAGATTCTATCGAGGGCATATTTACTACTCTTAAGCACGCAGCACTCATACATAAAAGCGGAGGAGGAACAGGCTTTTCTTTCTCCAGATTAAGACCTAAGGGAGATGTTGTGAAGACCACCGGTGGGGTAGCCTCTGGTCCAGTTTCTTTCATGACCGTCTTTGACGCAGCTACAAACGCCATCAAACAAGGCGGAAAACGGAGAGGCGCTAACATGGGTGTGCTGAGGGTAGATCACCCCGATATACTAGAGTTTATTACCGCTAAGGAGAAGGAGGGTAGGCTCTCTAATTTCAACATCTCAGTAGCAATAACTGACAAATTCATGGAGGCTCTGATGAAAGATGAAGATTACGATTTAATAAACCCCCGCACCGGGCAAGTAGTACAGAAGCTTAATGCAAGAGTTGTCTGGAACCTTATAATAGCGATGGCTTGGAAGAACGGGGAGCCCGGTGTGCTATTTATCGACAGAATAAACGCGACCCACACCGTTCCCCACACCGGTGTCATAGAGGCTACTAACCCGTGTGGTGAGCAGCCCCTTATTCCTTATGAGTCGTGTAATCTAGGCTCGATCAACTTGGCGAAGATGGTGAATGATGGCAGGATAGATTGGGATAAGCTCAGATCAACCGTAGAGAAGGCTGTGCACTTTCTGGATAATGTGATCGATGCTAATAAGTATCCTTTGCCTGAGATCGAGAAGATAACGAGGTTTGGTAACAGAAAGATCGGCTTAGGCGTTATGGGCTTCGCAGATATGCTGATAGAGCTAGGGGTACCATATAACTCAAGACCAGCCCTCAGAATAGCCGAGCAGGTTATGAAGTTCATCGAAGAAACAGCGATAAATACATCGGTCAGACTTGCTGAGGAGCGCGGCTCATTCGGTAACTTTAAAGGGAGCGTCTGGGAGAAGCGCGGCTACAAGTGTATGCGTAACGCAACGCTAACTACAATTGCGCCTACTGGCACGATAAGCGAGATAGCTGGATGCTCTAATGGTATTGAGCCGCTTTTTGCGATAGTCTACACGAAGAGGGTGCGTGAAACTTTAGGTGAGAACCTTACGATAGTTAATCCCCTGTTTGAGGAGGTGGCTATAGAGGAGGGCTTCTACAGTGAGGAGCTTATGAAGAAGATATCTTCTTCGACATCCATTCAGCACATCGAGGAGATACCTGAGCACGTTAGAAGGATATTTGTGACCGCACACGACATTTCTCCAGAGTGGCATGTGAGGATGCAAGCAGCCTTCCAGAAGTATGTGGATAACGCTGTGTCAAAGACGATAAACTTCCCGCACGATGCAAGTATGAACGATATAGAGGAGGCTTTCCTACTGGCCTATAGGCTCGGCTGCAAAGGTATAACGGTCTACAGAGATAGAAGCAGAAGTGTACAGGTGTTGACTACGAGGACGGAGGAAGAGGAAGATAGATTCGAGAGGTTAGCCGCTAGGGCAGAGCCTATAGAATACTATGTGCGATGCGAGACCTGTGAGCTTTAAACAGGTTCATTAGAACTCTGGATTCAATATCAAGGCGAGCAGCGCAGCCCTAAGATCTTTGCCGAGCTTTGCTTGTAGGAAGTATTTGGCTTGCGGCAGCTTATCCACTTCAGGCTTTATTTCATCCACTCTAGGTAAGGGGTGTAGGACTATTAGGTCAGATTTGCCGCGCTCTAGTATCGAAGCATCCACATAATAGGANCCTTTCACACGTTGGTATTCAGCCGGGTCCGGAAANCGNTCCTTCTGTATCCTCGTAACATAAAGCACATCCAGCTCAGAGATAACTTCATCNAATCTGCTATGCTGGGTCCAAGACGTTTTTCGCACATCTATGAGGNCNTCAGATCTAAGCTTCAGCTCGGGCGGCGAGATCAACCTTATCTTCGTATCGTATTTCGAGAGAGCATAGAGTAGCGAATAAACGGTCCTGCTGTATCTTAAATCACCCATTATCCCGATTGTAAGCCCGTCGATCCTCTTCTTCTCACGGTAGATTGTGTAGAGGTCAAGCATAGCTTGAGTGGGGTGCTCTTCAGCGCCTGAACCAGCGTTTATGACAGGCTTCTCTGAGATGTCAGCCGCGTACCTTGCTGCACCCTCTCTTGGATGTCTGATGACCAGCAGATCAACGTATCCTGAGACCACAATTACCGTATCGGTGAAGTTCTCCCCCTTCTCTATGGATGAGGTGGACGGGTTGGTTATTCCGATGCAGCAACCGCCTATCGAGTACATAGCTGATTCAAAACTCAACCTCGTCCTGCTGCTGGGTTCGTAGAATATCAGCCCTAGGAGGCGACCTTCGGCTAGCTGGCGCCTTTCTTTCATTGGCATCGATGAGATCCTGGTGGCTGCGTCAAAGATAGTCTCAAGGTCGCTTCTTGTGAAGTCTCTAATCGAAACTACATCTCTTCCGAATAATGGGTTCGGCATCTTGCCGCATACTATATCAGCCTAAAGGTTATTAAATATGACACCTTAACGTGGAGTAGGGTTGTCTGAGGAGCAGCTTATTGTGCGAAGGATAAAAGATGGTACAGTAATAGATCACTGTGAGCCTGGTAGCGCTTTAAAGGTTCTAGCGGCTCTTGGCATAAAAGAGGGTTGCACAAACCTAGTTACAGTAGCAATGAACGTGCCGAGTAAGAAGCTTGGGAAGAAGGATATCGTAAAGATCGCCGACCGCTTTTTAACACAAAGCGAAGCAAACAGAATAGCCTTAATTTCGCCTCGTGCAACAGTGAATCTGATACGAGATTACAAGGTGATCGATAAGAGAAAAGTGGAGTTACCTGAGGCATTCGTTAACATCTTTAAGTGCCCGAATCCAACATGTATTTCGAACACAAACGAGCCGATAACACCTGTGATACTCGTTGTAAGATCTGAGCCACCTAGGCTGATGTGTAAATATTGCTCAAGACTTTTTGATGTGAATGAGCTCGTCTTAACCTAGAGGTGTGGTTTGGGTTGGAGGAGGCTAAGAGGTTTAGGCGTAGAGTGCTCCTAACACTACTCACCTTACCCCTACTTATAGCTGGTTTGGTCTTAGCGGGGGTCTTCGCAGGATTCTATGTAGCAAGCATATACAAGTCAACATCAATACTATTCCCCCTATTGTTCTCAGGCATAGGCTTCGCAGCCTCAATTATACTATCCTACTTCATAGCGAAGCATATAGCTACCACACCACCAGCAAAAGAAGAAAAATAAGAAGGGATCCAGAAAGCCGGATCCCCTTAACTACGTCGGCTGACCTAGTATGAGTATAGCGATCACTATGCCATAGATGGCTATCGCTTCACCAAGTGCTGTAATGATTATAGCGGTAGTTCTTATCTCAGGCCTCTCCGCACTACCAGCTAAGCCAGCGGCTCCAGCCTTACTCACTGCCCAGCCTGCTCCAATCGCTGCTGCTGCGAAGGCTATAGCGGCTGAAAGGAACTTGAAGATTAACGGCTCTGAGGTTGTTGGTTGCGCCTCAGCGGCTGCTGCTAACGGAGTGAATGTGAGGCATAGCGTGATGAGTGAAGCATATAATATCCAAGGAGGTAGTTGGGGTCTCAAGACATCTTCTGCCTCTGTAAATCGTTATTTAACTTTTTTGCCTCTATTCCTTGTAAAGCTGAGAATCTGAGGGGTTCTGCTGGTTCTCCTTAGTTTAGCCTAAAGCGTGGCAGCGGGGAAGATCCATACTATAGACCTTAATTTGATCTGCCTTGGCTTAAGATCGGATTAAACTTTTTCATCAACCGCTCTGGGCTGCGCGTAGAGGGCAGCCCATACCTACAGTTTCGCCGCTTTTGAACCGACTTAAGAAAGTTAGACAGCACAATCGGTAGCGATGGTATCATAGCGGGCACATTATTGGTGTTTAGCTACTTTTGAAATAAAATTCTTTACGCTCTTACTGTTAAATGAGTACAAAGTAGCTATCTCCCTTGGATATGAGAGGTTGCACTTACAGCACCGCTTAGCTGCCTGTATATACTCTTGGTAGGCTTCGGACGCGAAGATCTCCGAGAACCTCTTCTCCTTGACATTTCCAAGGTAGGCATTCTTTAATCTCGGCTTTAACTTTTCAGATATCGTTGAACAAACTCTGATGTTCCCGTTCCACTCAACCGTCACCAAGACTTCCGGTACATAGCAAATATACGGTATCTGCTTGGCAACACCTTCAAGATAAGCTATAGAATTTGCTATAGGATGTCCGTTACGTTTGAGTTCAACCAGATTCATAAATGATTTAAAAATTTCTTCATTCGATGGTCTGAGATGCTCGTTATATCCCGGGACGACTTCCATTAACTCAAAAGTTATCTTCACATCTAACTGCTCAGCCAACTTAACCATACGTTCGAGTTCATTGATGTTCAACTTACTGACCACACAGTTTATGAAGATGTTCAAGTGGGAGTGATGTTTGGCTCGCTTAACCCCTTCTACTGCTCTTCGGTAAACCCCTGTTTTACCTCTCATCTCATCGTGTTTCGATGCGTCTGGATGGTCTATAGAAACTACTAAACCGTAGAGATCTCCTGCGATCTCATCTATTCGCTTAGGAAGTAAACTCCCATTAGTTATTATAGTAACATCAAAACCTAACCTATTTGCATATTTAGTCAAGGTGGGTAGATCACTCCTCAGCAAAGGCTCGCCTCCCCAAACCACATAGTCTGTCATCCCAACCGAATACGCATCATCCAACATTCTGCAAACCTCGTTCGTCGCTAACTCTTCCTGGTAACCGACTTTCCAGTAAGCGCACGTCAAACACCTACAGTCACACTGTATAGTAACCATGTGGCTAAGAAAGATAGGTCTATGCGTTATGAATCGCATACGTAAAGCGTTNAGGATGAATCGTAGAACTCTGGGAAAACGCATACTCGACAACCNTCCTCCGCCCCTCAGCAGCATAGGGGCATTGAAGGCTACCCCGAAAAGATAGTTGGCACATTTTTTACCAGCTTTAACAGGTCGTTTGCTATCGAGAGCAGCTTCGCTGAGGATAACGGATTTGAAAAGAGCCTTCGAAATGGCCTCACCCTTACCATGAAGTTGGTAAAGGCTGTGAGAGGGTCTACTTTTCCTTCAAGAATCTCCTTTGCAACTGTGTATTCTGCTGTGATGGTAAAGTCGACATCCTTTGGCGCTTTATTCGTTAAGAAGAAATCCTTGAGGTCTCCGTTATCGATTTTAAAATACGCCACGACTTGGTCGCTTCCATAGAGTTCTCTAAGCTTAGGAGGAATATCTATGACTCTGAACGCTAACCTAAAGTTAACACCTGAAAGCCTCTTTCTGAGCTCTTCGTTATTGGCTTTAGCTCTTTCAATCTCTAAAACAGCACTGGTAATCCACTCCCTTGAAAGGAAGATAAAGTTTTCCGCAGCCGAGCTAGAAGTCCTATCCATATAATCATCGGCTTCCATTGTCTAGTTCTTAGTGCCCGTGAGCCAGCCTCTCCATCTCAAGCATCGATTCATCGATGCGGCCTGGTTGATATGGTTCAGCTTTTCCTGTTGCTACCCGTACAATATATCCCTCTACTTGCACGTCGGGTCGCCCTTTAATGCTTCTGTTGACCATCACGTGGATTGCGTGACAGCAAGGCACCTCCATCGTGTAAACGCTAACTCTCTTAACCTTAGAATTCTTAAATATAATGTTAATCTTTTCTGCTAGACTATCAGGGTTCTCAAGTATTGGGCAGCCGATGACTACAGTCTCACCTTTACCGAATCTTTCAGAAATTTCAGGGTTTACGAGCAGAGTACAATCAGCCGCTATAGTGAGAGAATCCTTCTGCATAAAAGGTGCTTGGGGGTTCACCAGAAGTATTTTAACTGGCCACTGTCTTCCCATCATTTGCACTCACCTTAACGTTAAAACAGCCTTCTTCCTCTCACGCTCATCAAGGCACTTCTTGGCGTAGGGGCACCAATCTATACATGAGGCGAGGTCTCGGAATAGCTCAGATCCGCAATTTGTGCAGGTAGTCTTATATTCATCGCTAAATATCTCAACCTCTGCACCACATGCTGGACAGACTTTAACCTCTAAGCGGAGGTTCACTGCACCCGGGCATCTAATATCAGCCAACTAAGATCAGTTAAAGCTTCCACTTCTAGAACCATAAAGTTGATAGCTAACATATTAGGGATTCCTCTACTGTAGGGTGCTGCTAAAGCTGATGAGTAGTAGAGAGGTTGTAGGGCGGGGTATTGTCTCTAGCTCACCCTACTACTCTTCTAAGCTCTTCTATTGTCTTCTTTCTTATGGATTCGATCTTCTCTTTCAATTCACTATGAAGCTCTTGCTGCTTCTGCTTAACCCTATTTTGCGCGTGCTCAAACTTCTTCTTGACTACTTCGCTCATCTAAACACCAGCCTTTCTCCGCTCAAGCACCCTTTTAATCTTTTTAAGCCTTACAAACTCTTCCCTTTCATGCTCCTCTAAAGTCGATGAGATAGTCTTCACAGCTTCTTCATACTGCGGGATTATTATATACTCAAGAGCGTTCAAAAGCCTCTGGGTTCTCTCAAGCTCGCTGGCTAACCGGAAGATAGAGTTCTCTATTTCGGCAGCCTTCAAGATCGCCGGAAGCACTTGGCGCATCGCAAGCGAGGCAGCGTCTAAGGCCGAGCTTGTGCCAGCAAAGCCGTAGCTTAGCGCTAGAGGCTTATCTTTGAGCTGAATAGATGGCACAGTCACATCTATTATTCTCTGCACCTTCAGCGAAAGCTCCACACCTTTAGGTATGGTCGCTGCTATCGACTCTACTGTGAGCGGACCCAGTTTAAGATAGGAGTCGAACAGGGCTCGATAGGCGTCTGAAAGGGGTGCCCATAGGTCTTCACGGGCCTTCCCAGCCTGCTCTATCAGCTCATCTAAACGCCTTAAGAGCACTTCACGCTTATCCTCTAAGATCTTGTAGACAGATCGCGCTACACTTAGGCTTCTTTTGATGCGTATGAGCTCGATCTTTGTGGGTAGGAACTTTCTACCGAAGCTTACGGACAAGCCCGCTATACTCCGCTTTCACTCTTCTTATAATACATTCTCACGTAATCAGACCTTATCTTTGTAAGCTCGCCTTCAGGTAGGGTTGAAAGGACTTCCCAAGCCAGCTTGAGCGTATCATCTATAGTCCTGTTCTCATCGTATCCTTGAGAGAGGAACTTCTGCTCAAAGACGTCTCCGAAGTGTAGGTACTTGAGGTCTATGCTCGTTAAGCTACCTCGCCCCACAATTTCAACGAGTGCACGCAGCTCCTGCACCCTCGCGTAAGCATCGTAGAGCTGGTTACTTACCTCCATATGGTCTTCTCTAGTCTTCCCTTTGCCCACACCGTCCTTCATAAGTCTACTTAGACTCATCAGCACACCAACAGGGGGGTAGATACCTTTTCTAAATAGGTCTCGTGAGAGCACGATCTGCCCCTCAGTGATGTAGCCTGTGAGGTCTGCTATTGGGTGTGTGATGTCGTCGCTTGGCATACTTAAGATAGGCATCTGAGTTATGCTACCCTTCTTACCCTTTATCCTCCCCGCCCGCTCATAGTTGGTTGCAAGATCTGTATAGAGGTAGCCAGGGTAACCCTTACGACCAGGCACCTCTTCCCTAGCTGCGCTAATCTCTCTAAGAGCCTCAGCGTAGTTGGTCATGTCGGTTAATATTACGAGCACGTGCATACCTAAGTCAAAAGCAAAGTACTCCGCAGCCGTCAAAGCTACACGAGGAGTTATAATACGCTCAATAGCAGGGTCATCAGCCAAGTTAAGGAAGAGGCAGCTTCTCTTCATCGCCCTACTCTCCTCTAGAGATCTGCGGAAGAAGATCGCTTCATGATGCTGCACCCCTATAGCAGCAAAGACAACCGCGAAGTCTTCGCCATGTACGGTAGCTTGCCTAGCAATCTGTGCTGCTATCATATTATGGGGCATACCTGCGCCAGAGAATATGGGCAGCTTCTGCCCTCTGGTAAGCGAAAGCATACCGTCTATTACTGAGATGCCTGTCTGTATNAAGTCCGTCGGGTAGTCTCTCTGCTCGGGGTTTATGGGTGAGCCGTTAACATCCCGAAAGTCTTCACCTACTGGCTCTGGAAGACCATCGATCGGTCTGCCTAGTCCGTCGAAGACTCTGCCTAAGAGCTCGCTTGAGACAGGTATCTCCATCGTCTTACCTAGGAAGCGGGCTTTAGTGCCGACAACAGATAGACCTCGTGTACCCTCGAAGACCTGAATTACNGCTCTTCCCCCACCTACTTCTAAGACTTTACCGAGCCTCTTCTCNCCAGAGGGGGTTTCTATCTCTACTAGTTCGTCATATGCAGCCCTCGTGACGCCCTGCATAATCAGAAGAGGACCTTTGATCTCTTCTACCTTCGTGTACTCTACCCCACCCACNGTTTTAGACAACTGTCTTCACCTCCACAGCGCTAATCTTCTGGAACTCGTTCAACATCTCTTCCCTTAGCGTTTCGAGNTTCTCGACCTCCTCATTCCTTATCTCGAACTTAGCCCTNAGCAGCTTCGGTATAATAGACATAGCCCTTATGGTGTCAAGGCCNACACCAGCCCTAAGCGCCTTCANAGCCTCTTGATAGAATTCCACAAAGAGCTTTAGAAGNAGATACTGCTTCTTGGGGCTGCAATAGGAGTCTACTTCATCGTATGCGCTTTGCTGTAGGTAGCCTATCTTAATCATCCTAGCAGCCTCTAAGACCAGTTTCTCTTCATCAGGTAAAGCCTCTGGACCTAGCAGCCTAACGATTTCCTTTAAGGCATCCTCTCTTTGTAGTATTTCGTAGGCGTCAGCCCTCACCTTCGCCCAATTCTTATCGACCCTACTCGACCACCACTTTGATATCTCATTTATGTATCCGGAGTAGCTCGTCATCCAGTTTATAGCTGGGTAGTGCCTCGAATACGCCAATCTGGTGTCGAG
>JGI24721J26819_10005037_pt1 | contig 13369 bp, 14 predicted proteins | sample YelNatPaOPGAMG01_FD_26819 | JGI IMG/M metagenome (IMG submission 26819)
TCAAAGCGGCGCGCCCGGGATCGCGCATGTGGCTGTCGCGCTCGATAACGCATCAATTCATGATAAAGCAATAGATTATGGCAAAGAAATCTCCGAAGCTGTCCATGCGCGCCTCGTTCTGCTTTCGGTTGTCCCTACCTTCAGCTCGCTGAAAGGCCAGGATGGGGGCTGGGGGCTCATGTCGCCAGCGGCCTCATCTGCCATGCTCGATATCGAAGAACAGAAACTGCGTGAGCATCTTTCCGTCCATCAAAAAAGCCTTGCACAGGCAGGGATAGCTTGTTCGATATCCGTACTGCGCGGAGACCCTGCCCGCCAAATCGCTCAAGCCGCAAAAAAGCTGGCTCAACCGCTTATCGTGCTTGGGACGCATGGGAGATCGGGAATGACGGCGTTCTGGAAAGGGAGCGTCGCCGCAAAAATTGTTTCGCTGACCAGCGCGCCGATACTGCTTGTACCGCTTCATGAATGAATTAGCGCCGAATTTGCACTGATGCGCCTTGTCGCCCTGCTGAGTTTGCCGCTGCCGCCTTTGTTCCTGCTTCCTTTCCGCACTGCCGCGCTGTTGTTCTTTCTTTGCCGCCCTTGCCGGTGCACGCGGCATTCCATATTTTATAAACATATAATGTCTTGATATTGCCGGCTTGCCGGCAGAGGAGAATAGAAATGGCGACAATTACATTCAAAGGCAATCCCGTTCAGACTATTGGAACATTACCCGCAAAAGGAAGCAAAGCCCCTGATTTCCGCCTCACCGGAAGCGATCTCAAAGATGTCGCGCTTGCTGACTTTTCCGGGCGCGTGAAAATTCTCAACATCGTGCCCAGCCTCGATACCGGCGTATGTGCCGCAAGCGCGCGGGCTTTCAACAAGGCAGCCGCGTCGCTCGGCAATGTGGTTATCCTGACCATCAGCAGGGACCTACCCTTTGCCCAGAAGCGCTTCTGCGAAGCTGAAGGTATCGACAAAGTCATTACCCTTTCCGAACTGCGCGATAGAGAATTTGGCAAAGCCTATGGGGTCGAAATGACGACAGGGCCGCTGGCAGGTTTGCTGTCGAGGGCTGTTGTCGTGCTCGATGCGCAGAATATAGTGGTATACACTCAGCAGGTACCAGAAATTGCGCAGGAACCCGATTACGAAAGTGCACTCTCAGCGGCGAAGAAAGCTCTGTAAAGAGTCAGGTCGATGCGCGCGAAATAGTGCAAAAAATCCATAGTGTCACGAACCTTGCAGAAGGCAGGCAGGAGAACATTTAGGCACGCGCATAGCCCGGCAGATACTCGGCAGAGGTTTTGAGCGGAGTCGGGAATGCGCGCATCCAGAACTTCAGATCCAAACTATCAGCAGACGACGCTGCGCCGCTCAAGAAAGCTCCCTTACTCGGCGGCGAGAGTTTTATCTTTTTGCTCGGTTTTGGCGATCGAAAGCAAGCCACGCGCAGCCAGCTCTGTACCCACGGACAACGCTGCAAGCCATGTCTGCGCATGAGCATTTTCGGATTGCTCCGCTGGATTGTGCGGTAAACCATCGGCATGGCTCGAGGGCAAAGGCTCGAAGGCCGCGGAATCCTTGGCTTTGACCCAGGCGTGCACATGCTCACCTTTTAGAATCTCGTGTACAAAATCGATTTTGATTCGGCTGAGATACGAACCGCGCGGCATCGATACGGCATCGCACAGCCAATTGATAAAATGTGCATTGTTGACATGTCCGTTGTGGTCGATATGGCGTGCGCGCGCCTCGATGGAAAAGGCTGGTGAAAAACCTTGTGATGCCATAAAATCGGAACTTTGAACATCGGCGGCGTCGGACTGCCCTGCGTTTGTGTATTTGAGTGCCTGCTCAAGCTCGGCAAATGCCGCATTTTCAATGCCAGGTTCAAGATCTGGGAAGGGCCATGGGATATCAGTGTGCAGGTCGATTGGCAGCGTCCGTTCAGGCCGCATGGCGCGGCGGGTTTTTATATCAACAACAATATATTCATACATCGCACCTGCGCATTTCACCCCCGAGCTGTCGACAAGCTCGATACACCTCTGGGCGAAAAGCCTCTTTGTGCCCACAGGCCACGTTCTCACCACGACAGTCTGCCCTTCGCGCGGCAGTCGTTCAATCCGAATATCTATCCTCGCGAGCATCCAGGTCAGCCCTTTTGCCCACATATCCTCCATGCCGATACCCAGCGCCAACGCGTGAGCGCCCGCAGCTTCCTGAAAGAAATTAGCGAGCGCAAAAGGCTTGAGCGGACCTCCATAGCCGCAGTCATACCCTCTCACCACATATTGAAGCTCCATTGGTCGAATCATACTGCCATCCCTTCAGCCCTCTCATCTTACCCTTTCTCGAAATTTTAAAAAGGGGTCAGACCCCTTTTTGCAAACTTAAAAAAAGAACAGGGGTCTGACCCCTTTTAAATTTTCCATGGTATACTAGCTGTATGTGTGGAATTGTTTCGCTCGTCTACAAGGACGAAAATCCATCGATGGGAAAAGAGGCCGAGGCTCTGCTCAAGCGTCTCGAGTATCGCGGCTATGATTCAACAGGTGCGGCATTCATCGGACAGGACAAGCGCATTACGCTGCGGAAACAAGTCGGCGCCCCTTCCAAAGTGTGTCCGCTGTTGAATATCCCTTCGTTCAGCGGCCAGCGCTTCATCGGGCAGGTGCGGTGGGCGACGTACGGCGCAGTCACCGATGTCAACAGCCAGCCCCACCATGTGCGCTGCAAAGTCGAGCTTGTCGGCGCGCACAACGGCAACATCTCCAATACCGACACGCTCAAGGCATGGCTTACCGCTCGTGGCCATGCAGTCGTCTCCGATAACGACGGGGAAATAATCGTTCATCTCATCGAAGAGCAGTATGCCGCGGCGCAATCGCTCGCGAGCTCCGAACTCGCTCACCTGCGCAAAGCCTACGCGAATGCTGGCATTATCGAAGGGGTGCCCGATGGTGTCCTGCGCATGATCGAAGCAATCCGCAAAGCCGAGTCTCTTGCGGAAGGTTCATATGCAGCCGCTGTCGCTGACCCTCAGCTCCCCGGCGTTTTTGCAATAAAATCGGGCTCATCCCTCTATGCAGGCATGGGCAGCGATTCGCACGGGGACTTTATTGTGCTTTCTTCCGACCTCACCAGTGTGCTGTCCAAAACGCGCGCCCTCATTCCTCTTTCCGAAGGCGAAGGCATTTGGTTCACCGACAGGCAGTACCTCATTTTCAGCCTGCAGGGCCAACCATTTTTCTCGCATCCGCGTCTCAAACGCTCGAAGCTCTCCATCAAAGATACCCAGCTCTCGCCTGAATATCAGCATTACATGGAGCAGGAAATTTCTTCGAGCCCGAACAACATCAACCAGGTGCTCCGTTACTATTTCCGGGATCCTCGCTCGAGCCGCTTGCCGAGCTGTTCGAAGAGCGCAAAGATGACTGCAAGGAAACTGCGGACAAAATTGCTTCGCTCTCGGAGCGGTTTGGAAGCGAGGCGCTGATCGCCGGCATGCGCGAAGTGTTCGATTCTTCTGCCTGGAATGAGGTAGAAGCGCGTGTCCAGAATGCGGGGGCAGCGCATTTTGTCGGGCTCGACTTTATCTCTGACGAGGCTGAGCTCCTTAAGGAGCTTGCTGCCCTCGACCCGTTGTCGAGAGACCGACTGCTCCTCATGGATAAAGTCATCGTATGGCGAAAGCGGCGTGCAGTGCTTCGCTATACGGGCGAACTGAAAAACGCGATTCACGAGGCATCGCATTCTGGCGGAAGGATTTACCTTGTTGCCTCGGGTACCTCCTACCATGCTGCGCTGACTGCTGCGTTTTTCTTCAACGAAATGGCACACATTCCAGTATATCCATGCAACCCGGGCATTTTCCGCTCGATGTATTTCAATTGCCTGAGCTCGAATGACCTCATCATCGGCATTTCGCAATCGGGCGAAACAAAAGACCTCGTCGATATTTTCCAGGATGTAAAAAAAGCGAGCCCTTCGGTTCGACTTGTGAGCATTGTAAATAACGAAAACAGCCGCATCCCGCAGGAACTTTCAGATTTCTACCTGCCCCTGCTTTGCGGGCCGGAGATAGCGGTCGCAGCCACCAAATCCTTCACAAGCCAGATCGCGATTCTCTATCTTATCGCTGCGAGTTTCTCGATGCCCGAGCANNGGATTCGCGATAATCTGCTCAAGGCAAAAGACCTCATGACCGAGACGATCGAAACCCGCATGGGCGACATCGAAACGGTCGCCGCGCATCTCTTTGCTGCGCCATCGATTCACATTCTCGGAACGGGGCTTATAGGGCTCGCGCGCGAAGGAGCGCTCAAAATACGCGAAGTCGTCCTGAACCACACCGAAGGCTACGACGCCGCGGAATTCAAACATGGTCCGAACACGATTCTGGGCCGGAACACGATTCTTTCGCTTGCTGACATCGAAAAGCTCGCAGGAACAGAGCCGATACGCGGCATTGACAATGAGCTGTTCGAAAAACTCACTAACAATTATCCTCTTGTCTTCATCTGCCCGCCCGAAGAACGCGATCGGCGTATTACAATAAGCCAGATCCACACCCACAAGATTCGTGGCGCCGACATCGTGCTCATCGCTGAGCCTCAGCAGGAACTGGCTCTTGCCGTGGAAGGCAGACCGATGGGAGCTGAATCGTACTGGTCAAAGTACATTCCTTTGCCGCCATCGGGCGACCCCTGCCTCTTCGTGTTTTCGGCAACCATTGTGCTGCAGTATCTGGCGTACCGCATGTCGGTGCGCAAAATGGAGTGGCTTGATTCGCTCGGTATACAAAACCACGGCGTACATCCCGATGCGCCGAAGAATGTTTCGAAATCGATTACCGTGGACTAAGATGGGCTAACGAGGGGGCGCTGCGGGATATTGGTGCGGCATTGCTGGGAAGGGACCCTTCCCTTGGCATTTTTAGTGGAGCCGCGGAATATCGAGCACCCCTGCCTCGGCGATGGCGCGTGGTATTCCTGCTGGTGCCGTTACAACGGCGGCCGCCCTTATCGCCCCTGCTATTTTCTGTCCGACATCGAGCCGCTAAGCCCGAGCTCAGCCCCATGCTCCGCAACAAAGCGGACCAATACCGACTTCAGAGCCGGCTCCTGCATCGCATTATAGAGCTGCGCTTCGAAAAACCCTCCAATCTCGCCAGTATCGAGCCTCGTGCCATCGACACGCGCGTACGCAACCTTGTCTTTTTCTATCATCTTGTTGAGTGCGTAGACATGGTAGTATTCGCCCGAACCATGGTGCTTCCAACCTTGTTCCAGCCAGCTGAAAAATTCAGGCGTATACAAAAAGCGGCCTATAGAAACTTCGTGGCTCGGCTCCGAGCCTGCCGGCGGTTTTTCGACAAATCCGCGCACACTCACGCCGTCCGGTGCAGGATCGATTACCCCATAGCGCGAAACATCACCAGGATCATATATTGTAGCGAGCACGCATTTCCCGGTCTGCTCGTAGACCGACATGAGCTGGCGCGCAAGCGGCACCTTGCCAATCACGATATCATCGGGATACGCAACAATGCATGGCTCATTGCCAAGAAGATGGCTTACCTGCATGAGTGCATGCCCAGTACCCTTCATCTCGGCCTGCCGGACAAAAGAGATGCGCGCAGGGAACGGGCGGATTTTCTCGAGCCTGTCTTCTCTGCCTTCGCGCATGAAGAGCTCCTCGAGCTCAATCTCGCGGTCGAAATAATCTTCAAGAACTTTTTTACGCCGGCTCGAAATCACGATGATGTCAGTAATTCCCGAATCGACGAATTCTTTTGCAATGTACGCAATGCTCGGCGTGACGCCGATTGGGAGCATTTCTTTGGGAATGGTCTTCGTGACAGGAAGAAAGCGGGTGCCATAGCCCGCCGCAACGATTATGCCTTTCATAGCGAATATTGTAGCGAGCGGAGGCATTTCGCGCAATTCCGAACCGCGCCGAAGCGCTGCGCCAGACCAAGTTGAGCCAGACCGCGCTGAACCGAACCGCTGTTCCAGACCATGCTGAGCCAGACCGCGCTGAACCGCGCTGCACAAGCCGCCGCTCCCTGACCTTCGATCCAACCTCGCACCTTGACCCAAAAGCCCGAAGCCGTATAACGTAAACGCTTGACCATGCGCCCCATACGCAGATTCCTAGATGTTTACAGCGGCCTCCCTTCATCGCTGTACGTGTTGTTCGCAGCGACAGTCATCAATTCAGTCGGGATGTTCGTATTCCCCTTCCTTACGCTATACCTCACCGGGCGGGTCGGAATGACCCAGCAAGAGGCAGGCTTTTTCATTATGATTGTGAATTTTGCCTATATCCCGGCAAATTTCTTAGGAGGGAAAATTGCGGATACATTCGGGCGCAAGAAGCTGATGGTCACCGCACAGGTCCTGTCGGGGCTCTGCTATATTCCCTGTGGATTTGCTGGTATCGGCGGGAATGTGCGGTGGTTTCTGCTCGCAAGCGTGTTTTTCGACGGGCTCACCGATCCGGCCCGCTCCGCCATGATGACGGACCTCACCACGCCCGAAACCCGTCGCAGGGCGTTTTCCTTGACGTATTTGGGGCATAATTTGGGGTTTGCGGTCGGCATGATGATCGCGGGCTTTCTGTTCGAAAAATCGACTTCCTGGCTCTTCTGGGGGAATGCAATCGCGATTCTTGCCGCAGTCAGCCTTGTTGCCCTGAAAGTACCCGAGACAAAGCCATCCCGCGAACAGGTGGAAGCGAGCTTCGGTTCGGGCGCGACAGACGAGGCGCATCGAGGCAATATCATCCAGGCGCTGCTTTCGAGGCCATATCTTGTTATCTTCACAATTCTTACCGGGCTGTATGGGTTTGTCTACGCTCAGCACCGTTTTGCGCTGCCTCTACAGACAAAAGAATTTTTCGGTGCCCAGGGATCGGTGATCTATGGTAGCCTCATGACGCTCAATGCGACGATGGTGATTGTGCTGTCGACCCCAATAATGGCCCTTACGCAGCGATGGAAACCCATCAACGCAGTTGCGTTTGCAGGCATTTTGTATGCGCTTGGATTCGGGCTCATCGGCCTCGCTCCATCAGTTTTGCTCATGTATCTGACGACGGCCATTTGGACGCTTGGCGAGATTGTGAACGCGACAAATGAAGGAACGTACGTCGCGAACCACACTCCGATTTCACACAGGGGCCGATTTCAGGCTGTGCTTCCTCTGATTGGAGGATTGGGCTGGAGTGTGAGCCCTCCAGTTGTAGGCTGGTTTACGGATCGCTTCGGGCTGAAGACTGCATGGCCATACTTGGGCCTTATCGCTGCGCTGGCATGCATCGGCATCTGGTATCTTGGGATTATCGAAACCAGAAAGGGAAGAAAATTGGGCAAAGCGGACACTATGTAGGCGTCATTGCGCCAGCTTGCTAGATGCCCCGTGCCAGTCTCAGGCACCTAACTGATTCACCGTTCGATGCAATATGTTGTAGTGATCCGAAAATAGTCGTATGCTGTAAAATATCCGGCAAGGATATTCGGCGCTTTCAATGCGATTTGTTCTTTTTTGAAGCATCTTTTCTGCCGATGTATACAAAAAGAGCGCTGGATGGGCGATATTGGATTTGAACCAATGACTTCCACCGTGTGAAGGTGGCACTCTCCCACTGAGTTAATCGCCCGCTCAGCACTCTCGAGCGGCATCCTAGCAAACGATGCCTTGCCCTGTCAAGGATAGACCTGAAAGAGGCTGGATGTGAGAATCGATGACGGAGCGACGCGGGCTGATCGCATCGATCATGAACAAGACAGGCGGATACATTTCCAATCTCCAGCTGAAGAAATAAGAATCGAACTCACGCGGAAGTCGCTTCATCTGCTTATCATCATCTGCATTCCCCTCCTCGATATTTCTCCGACTGTTCCGATTGTCGCTCTGCTGATCGGAATGCTTGTGTATTCCACGAGTGAATGGCTCCGGCACAAGGGAGTAATCGTCCCAATCATCGCTCCAATCACCGAACATGCAGCACGGCGCCGCGATGGCAACCGATTTGTCATGGGGCCCATTACCCTCGCGCTTGGCGCATTGCTCGCAATCATTATCTTCGATCCGCTGCAGGCAAAAGTGGCTATTCTTGCGCTTGCAATCGGCGACAGCTTTTCAAGTTTGATTGGAAAATCATTTGGGCGCATTCCGATGCCTCTCTCCGGCGGGAAATCTTTCGAGGGATCCGTCTTCTGTTTTCTGACCGTGCTTGTCGCTGTCTTTATTTTTACGGGCAAATTCATTCCTGCGCTTATCATTGCTGCCGCAACTGCGTCTGTGGAGTTCTGGCCGACAAAGGATTGGGACAATGTATTGATTCCGCTTGCAGCGGGCATTATTGCTTCTATTGTGCTCTAGCAGGTTCCAGCCTAAAAAATCGAGCTCGGTCTGCCCTGCCGCCTATGCGCTNCCGCACTCATTTCCAGATATAGATTTTATGAAGCCTTTCGATCACGCCGAACAGGCCCGCAGCAAAAAGCAACGCAATTCCAATTCCCTCGGTGAGCGGAATCGTATTCCATAGCCTTACCCAGGAGCCCGCAGCAATGGTCAAACCGATTCCCGCAACGACATACGAAGCATCTTCCTTGAGACGCGCCGCCACGACATAGTCTATAAAGTTAATCGCAATAAGCGCGATGGTGACAATCATGGTAATATCGCGATACCCCGCCGCAAGCATGAACGACGACTGGAAACGGTCGATACTGATTGGTATGAGCATGGCTATCATCGCGCCAAACAAAATTGCAAGGAGGTATCCGGATTGAGGTCGCTCATGTCCGATGCCGACAGCATACAGCCCCGATATGAAAAGCGATATCAAGCCGGTAAATCGGGCACCATACACTACCCGAGTCAGCGAAACAAGCGGCCCAATCGAGGTGCTTCGCTGAGAAATGATGAGCATGAGGAGCCTGAGCGCCTCTGCATCGACAAGAAATGCCCAGAGTGCAATAAAATAAATCTCGGCCGACACTGTTTTTTGAAATGTAAAAAGAACGATGATGAGCATTACAGTTGAGCAAAGCAGCAAAAAGCAAATTTGCAGGGCCGCTGCCAGCTGGATTCCCACTGGCGTTCCGAAGAAGAAATATTCGGTATACAGCTTTGCATCAGCAAGAAAAAATGGAAGGCGCTTATCGGTCCCTGTGCGAATNGCGAGCAGAATCGAGCCAGCAAGCGCCACAATGCTAACCATTGAAAAAATCCAGTAAGCAAAACGAAAATTCCGCGTTGTCACATCTTTATCCTACTTTATTCCGGCAATTGATTGAAGCATCGCTTTTCACTATAGTATGGCGAATTCCCACTACTTGAGGTGCAGTATGGCAGAAAAGATTACACCGCGCGAAGTCGATTATTCCCAATGGTATATCGACATCATCCTGAATGCGAAGCTGGCGGACTATTCGCCGGTAAAAGGCAGTATGGTGATCCGGCCGCGCGGCTATGCGATNTGGGAAAGAATCCGCGACGAATTCGATCGGCGTTTCAANGAAACAGGCCATGAAAATGCATATTTCCCTCTGCTCATCCCCATGAGCTTTCTGGAAAAGGAAGCTGAGCATGTTGATGGCTTTGCACCGGAGCTTGCGGTCGTAACGCACGGCGGCGGCGAAAAACTCGAGGAGCCGTACTGCATTCGCCCGACCAGCGAAACCATTATCTGGGCCATGTATCGCAATTGGATTCAGTCTTGGCGAGATCTGCCGCTCCTTATCAACCAGTGGGCGAATGTCATGCGCTGGGAGAANCGCACGAGGCTCTTTTTGCGTACGTCGGAATTCCTTTGGCAGGAAGGACACACCGCCCACGAGACGGAGCAGGAAGCCCGCGAGGAGACCCTGCGCATGCTCGAAGTATACCGCGATGTCGTCGAACGCTATCTGGCAGTCCCAGTAGTCCCCGGGCTTAAAAGTGAGAGCGAAAAATTCGCCGGCGCTGTCGACACCTATTCAATCGAAGCAATGATGCAAGACAAGAAGGCGCTCCAGGCCGGTACCAGCCATTTCCTCGGCCAGAATTTTGCCAAGGCTTTCGACGTAAAGTTCCAGAACAGGCAGGGTGAGCTCGAGTACGTATGGGCAACCAGCTGGGGCGTGTCGACCCGCCTCGTCGGTGCAGTCATCATGACGCACTCTGACGATAAAGGTCTTGTGCTGCCGCCTACCCTCTCGCCGGAGGATGCGGTGATCATTCCTATTTATCGTAACGACACGAAAGCCGCGGTGACTGCCTTTGCAGAAAAACTGCAGGCAGAGCTGCGCGCAGCGGGCTTCAAAATCGTGCTCGATATCGATGATTCTTCGAGCCCGGGCTGGAAATTTGCCGAGTGGGAGATGCGCGGCACGCCGGTACGCATCGAAATCGGCCCGCGGGATATGCAGGCCGGCCAGGTCGTCATGGTGCGCAGGGACACGGGCGAAAAACTATTTGTGCCAGTCGGAGAAGCAGGCGCAAGGCTCAGAGAACTGCAGACGCAGATTCAGGCTTCGCTCTATGAGCGTGCAAAGGCATTTCGCGACGCCAATACGGTACCGGTGAGCACGCTCGGTGAGCTCATCGAGTTCTTCGGTGTAGAAACCGCCGGAACATCCGGCGCAAAGGGCGGCTTTGCAGAAGCGCTGTGGTGCGGTTCTGCCGAATGCGAGGCATCGCTCAAAGAAAAAACCAAAGCGACACTGCGGTGTATGCCGCTTGGCAAACAAGACCATATCGAAGGGAAATGTGCGATTTGCGGAGCGCCCGCAAAGCACCGCGCGATTTTTGCACGCAACTACTGAATTGCTGATTCATTCAGCCTTTATTACAGCCCTGTTCCTGCCGAGCTTTCCCAGAGGTCTTGCACAAAAAGGTTGACAGGGCTTGTTTGATAGGTGCTGAGTACTATTTCATTCTGAGCGCCTTGCGTTGTGCTCACGCTCACTGCAACGGGAGCAGTACTTACAGTCCACGAATCGATCAGCGCGATATCGCGCGAAGTTTGGCTGTGCCACGCGATGCCGATCCAGAAACTCGCTGCTGCTGCAACTGCGGTGATAGCCGCAGAAAAAACGATACGCCGAATTTTTCGAGGGCGCTGCTCAGCCTTGCGATACACATCGGCAAAGTCCGGAAAAGAGGGAGCAGTCGACATCGCTGCGTCTTTCAACGCGTCTTTGAGATAGATTTCTTTCTTTTCAGCGGAGCTCATATCCCATCTCCTTGAGCATCACGCTCAGCTTTTCCCGCACGCGGAACAGGCGCGATTTTACTGTTCCAACCGGCAAATTGTACATTGTGCCCAGCTCTGCAAGCCCTTTTCCTTCTACTTCGTGGAGGTAGAGCATCGAGCGATCTTCCGGATCAAGGCGTTGCATCGCCTTTGCAAGCATCTGGTTTGCTTCTTCCTGAAGGACATTCGCTTCTCCCGTAGAATGCGGGCTTTCGAGAGAAAGCGAATCGAAATCTTCCACCGACATCGAACGCGCACTATGCCGCGCACGGGAACGGATCACATCAAGGCTCGCAGTCCTGCAGATGCCGTAGAGATAGCCCCCAAGAGGGCTTTCTTTTCGCCAGCGGGGAAGCGCTTTGTACATCCGGATCAGCGACTCCTGTGCTGCTTCCTCAGCGAGCTCCGGATCGAATGCCACAAAAGCCGCACAATATCCACGGATCCGATCCCACCAGCGCCACATAAGGCGCTCGAATGCGCCTTTGTCGCCCTTTGCCGCATGCTCCGCGAGCGAAAGGTCGACAGGATCATCNNCGGCGGGCAGAGAAAGCTGTTCCCCAGCAGCGCTTTCGTCCGGCTTGAGACGGCCGAATTCTTTTTTTTCTGCGCTCATTGTACGCACCAATAACTCATTGCTGTTCATAATATAATGCTTTTTGATACGCCTAGGGCGGCTGCCATGCGCAATCGCACCGCCGTACTCACATAATCCTCCGCAGCACCTTCAGAAGCCTGCTATAGCGATCCGCTTCATCCGGGCTCAATCCCTTTGCACTGAATGAATTAGCAAACTTGCCGGCTTTTTCCGACATTCTCGCCTCTCGCACAAGAAGCAGTACCGACTGCCAGCGCTGTTCGCCGAGAATTTTGCGAATTTCCACCTGGCGCTCGATCTGGATCATCCTCACCGTTTTTTCCCATTCGAGACTTTTAGTAACAGCATCTTCGATCTGCGCCATATCGGGGTTCGGTTCGAGCAGCATGTTGGCAACCTTTGTCTGTAAGATCTTTATTTCATTCTGCGCTTTTATAAGCTCGAGCTCGCGCGCCTCGAGGACCTTTTCGAGTTTGTCCAGGTCATCGTTGGTCAAATTGAGGCTCTTGAACCATTCACGCACTGCAGATGGCCCCATCACGCCCTGCATGCCCATAGCCGGCCCGCCCTGCGCACTCACAAACGCGACAGCCGTAATCAGAAACAACAGAACGAGCAGTTTTGCCCGGTTCGATTTCATATATTCCTCCGCTCTTCATATAGATGTCGCACGCTGGCGCCATATGGTTCCAAGCATTATAGCATAAATAGAAAAGCCGCACGGCGCAGGTGGCCGGGCGGCTTGATCATGTGCGCTCAAGAGNTCAATCTGAGCTTGAGCAATTACTGGGCAGCCTGAAAGATCTTGTTGATCTCGAGAATGCTGTTGGTGCGGAGCTCCTGAATTTTCTTCTGAAGATCTGCGATCTTGGCTATTGTCTCGTCAATCTTGGCTTTGTCGGGGTTGGTGTCCCAGACATAGCCATTGAGAGCAAGTTTGAGCGAACGAAGCTCGTTCTGCAGGGGCAGAATCTGCTCGGCAGTGTCCTGGACCAGCTTGTCCACTTTTGCCTTGTCTTCTTTCGAAAGCTTCTGATACTGGAAGTAGTGCAGAGCGCCATATCCGCCTGAACCCATCATGCCCATGCGGCCCATAAAGCCGAGGTTAGGGTTGAAAGATTTATTGTTCCACGTTCTGGGAACTGCGGTACCAGGAACAGTAGCCCAGCCTCTTGCTCCATATCCATATGAAGGGGCGACCGGCGTAGCTTGGTTAAATCCATAGCCGGGAACTGCGACACCCGGGCCGCCCATTCGGCCGAAACCCTGCGCAAATGCGCCAGCAGTCACGGCGACGAGCATTGCGCCCACCATCAGAAACACAATCGCTTTTCTTGATGTTCTCATGTCCTTCCTCCCTAGAAGGTAATTTGTTGTTCACTAAGATGTCGCAGGGAAGAGGAGTTTGGTTCCAAAAATTTTTCACTTTATACGCGGCAGCAGCTCATACGCGGCAGCAGCTCATACGCGGCAGCAGCTCATACGCGGCAGCAGCCCGAAACTACCTGCCGGTTGAGCCAGGGCTGCCAC
>JGI24721J26819_10005051_pt1 | contig 13344 bp, 10 predicted proteins | sample YelNatPaOPGAMG01_FD_26819 | JGI IMG/M metagenome (IMG submission 26819)
AAGTAAGTAATATGCCCTATCATCCTCGCAATAGAAAGCCCGACAGATGGAACACTTTTCCCGTAATAATCTCCTTTATTCCAGTTTTCATCCCTGATTATTGCGTTTCTACCGACAGCATCAAAAGCAATAGACTGAGGCGAAAGTCTTGCTGGAGCAGCAATAACTATGGAAGAACAAACACTATCAGGATAACGAAGTGCCCACTCAAGGGCCTGCATTCCTCCCATTGACCCACCAATCACACCAAGCAACTTTGGAATTCCCAGATAATCTATCAACAGCTTTTGAACCTTCACCATATCACCAATTGTAATGACAGGGAAAGAAGCACCATAAGGTTTGCCTGTTTGTGGATTTATAGATGAAGGACCTGTTGTACCTGCACATCCACCTAAAACATTAGAACATACAACAAAGTATTTATCTGTATCAATAGCCTTTCCAGGTCCAATAGCTTCATCCCACCACCCAACATTATTACCTATGTTCCCATGGTAACCTGCTGCATGTGCGGTTCCCGAAAGAGCATGACAGACAAGCACAGCATTCGTTTTCTCTCTGTTTAGATTACCATACGTTTCATAAGCCACGGTAATTGGTCCAAAATCCTTGCCACAATCAAGTTTTATATATTCCTTTTTATCCTTCACAAGCTCAACATACTTTGTTTCTACTATACCTACTGAACCCTTTTTCTTTTTCATCAAGTAACCTCTTTTGAGAAAGAATCTAAATCAAATAACAAAGTTAAGTATAAAATTTTACTTAATTTTTATCAAAAGAGCAAGTAATCCAGCTAACTCTTGCAATGGAAAAGAGGCCCACTGCCATGACCCAGAGAAATATCCTTTGAAATCTTTATAAGCCTGTATACATAATTTATGGCTTTTCTTACAGCATCCTCTAATTTATATCCTTTTGCAAGAAAAGCTGCTATTGCACTGGAGAGTGTACATCCTGTACCATGAAGATTTTTAGTTTTTATGCGATTATGCTTGAAATTCAAAAGTTCAATTTTATTTTTATCCTTCAAAAAAAGCCTATCAATAATAATTTTTGAATTTTCATCAAAATGCCCACCTTTTATTAACACCCCTCTAAGATTTTCATTTTCCTCAAGAAGTCTCTTTGAAAATTCAAAATCATCATCCTCTGCAACTCTTTGAAATTCTACATAGTTTGGAGTAATAAGATAACTAATTCTGGCAAATAAACCAAAAACCTCCTTAAATTCTTCTCCTTTTGTAAGTTCAAAACCATTTTTAGAGTAATAAACTGGATCAAAAACAACAATCCTGTTTCTTAAATAGTTTGAAATGAGCTTTGCATTCTCAAGACTTCCAATCATACCAACTTTTACAACATCAACTTCTATATCAGAAAACAGAGTTTCAAGCTGCTGTGCAATGATATTCTTATCCACCGGATAAACCCTAGTTACCCCCAAGGTATTCTGAACTGTATGAGCGGTCACAACAGAACAACCATAAACACCAAGAGATGTAAATGTCTTAATATCCGCCTCTACACCTGCCCCACCACCTGGATCAGAACCTGCGACTGTCAAAACAACTGGAACTTTTTTCATAAAAATCATTCTTGCCTGTTAATAAGTTCCGAATCAGGCCCGATATTTAACTCAAGACTATTGTCCATAATATAAGAGTTATCCCCGATAAGTGATCTATCAAGAATAGCATTCTCTATGGTTGTTTCCACACCAATTATTGAGTTTCTTATAATTGCATTTTTTACAATACATCCCTCTGAAATTGAAGTGTTTGGCCCTATTATTGAATTTTTAATTTCACAATTTTTTCCAATAAACACAGGTTCTATTATGATAGAGCCATCAACTTTATATGAACTGGACTGTTTTTTGAGAAGAACCTTATTAGTATTTAAAAGTGTTTCTTTTTCCCCGCAATCATACAATTCATTGATATGAAAAGCCTTAAATTTTTCTCCAATTTTAAGCATATAATGCATTGCATCAGTTAGCTGATATTCTCCCTTCGTTCTTATATTGTGTTCCATAAGATATTCTATTGAATTAAAAAGCTTTTTACTGCTGGGGAAAAAATAAATTCCTGCAATAGCAAGGTTGCTTGGGGGATTTTCTGGTTTTTCTATCATATTTTCCACATACCCCTGCTTATTCACGACAACCACACCAAACTTCCTTGGATCATCAGGAATCATTACCCCTATCTGATTATCCTTTGAGTTTACAATTGTGGAAAGGTCAGCTTTAAAAATTATGTCTCCTAAAATAATCAGAACTGGCTCATCACTTAAAAACTCATCCTTGGAAAGATAAATAGCATGCCCTAACCCATGAAATTCCTGCTGTCTTACAAACTTCATGGGAAAGGAATAGGTTTTAAGAAGATAATTTTTTATCTGTTCTCCAAGATGACCTATTATAAAAATTATTTCACTGAACTCTAAAGTTTCTATCTGCTCGATAATGTAATCTATAATTGGCCTGCCAGCCACTCTTATCAAAGGTTTAGGAAGAACATACGTATGAGGCCTCAATCTCGTACCTTTCCCTGCCACAGGTATTATTATTTTCATTTTTAGACCCCTGAAAGTTGTAGTTTTGTAAAGTATCTTTTATATAAAAATATCTTGTAGTACCGCAATCACTGACTAAAATCCCGGGATAACCCCCGTTTTTTCAATATAAAAAACTACTCCCTGAATTTGCCTAATTACTATCAGTTAAGTAAATTATAAATAATAAAATTCTGTATGTCAAAACTTCGAATTGATTTAAAATAAATCCTCTCATATCAAAAAGCAAGGTAAGAAAAAAGTATGAGAATCCTAAAACCCATACCAGAGACTAATAGATTGTCCTTTTCTTCCAGAAGAAAGAAAGAAACAATTAATATATGTTAATTTCAAGTAGATTTCTGTTTTGAGGCAATGAATCAATTTCAAGTAGATTTTTATTTGACGCAACAGGAATTTATTTCTTTAATACTGCTAATTTTAGTTTTTCTCACAAAATTTTTGATAATTCTCAAAAATATTTCTAATTTCGGCTATCGGAGTAAAACCCGATAGCCGAAAATCCTTTTTTATACAGGTAAATTTTATTATGAAATTTTGTCAACTAAAAACTTTACTTAAAACAAAAAAGGAATAATTACCAAAGGTATAAGTATCAAAGAGAAAATTCCACCCACAATACCAATTCAAAATTAATTTCTACTACTGGAACTTTAACCCAGAATTTGGAACGAATGGCCATTACCAACACATAACTTGAATAAATTATCAAAGCAAATCCTCCTATTAATAATCCAAAAAATAATATTAACACTAAAAAATTCTCCATAATAAAACTTCCTCTTCTAATACAAAAAAAATTTTAATTCCAACCAAAATATATGGATAGCTGCAATTGTATTTTTAGTGAAAAAACACTAAAGTAATCAATATCTTTATAAAAACTTTGCCTTTTAATCATCAGATCGATAGCGTATGGAATTGCTATCCCAATTCCATAATTTAAATTAAGTATAAGCCCGCTATTTTTACTGGAAGGCGCATACAAACTGATTAACATATTAAAATAAAAATCATACAGGTAATTGTTAGCTATATAATCTTGAAAATCCTTAGATTGAAAAGCATCATATACTAAATAATCATAACTATTTGTTTCATTCTTGCATTCTATGCTAGAAATATTCATTTTAATTGCTGAAAATGTCAATCCAGGAGAAAATCTAAGCAAACTAAGTTTAAATAAATGGAGATAGAGTGAAATACCTCCCGACTTCATCGGAAAATGGGCAAAAACGCAGGGATAATAATTTGCAAGGATGGCAAGGTAAGGCAAGTCATTTTTCGTCATATTGGTATGGCAAGGGTAGCTTCTTGAGTTTATGATAAGCCAATTTTATAAAAAATTATTTCCCGAAGTCATAAGAAATGAACTGCTTAAGGTTCAGATTAGCATATTAAAGAATTTGTCAGATAATAAATTACAAAATTTTACCGATGAAGTCGGGAGATTATAAAAATGAAATACGATGTAAAAATTGACAAATATTTATTTAATATTAAAATATATATTCTGAAATTCTGTAGAGAATAGATTAAAACTACTTTAGGAAAGATTTTATTTTTATAAAAAGGCAAATTTAGAAAAGTTAAACTGTGAATAAATCTCTTTTATGAGGTAAAAATATATGAGTGATGATACTATGAACGATATCTTTCTGGAGGCAATGAAATCAAAAACCCTTGCTCCTTCAGAAAATATTATTAACAACAAACTTCACAGAGGAAAAGTAGTTGCAATTTCAGAGACAGATGTTTTCCTCGATATGGGAAGCAAGTCGGAAGCTGTTGTTCCTCTGGAGGAATTTGATGTAAAGCCTTCTATAGGAGACACAGTGGATGTAATCTTTAAGGAAGTTAAAGAAGGTGTAATGATTGCCTCAAGATTAGAGGCAGAAAAATTAAAGAAAATAAATGAAATTAAAAATGCATATAAACAGGATCTAGGAGTAAAAGGGGTTATTCAGGATGTTATATTAAAGAATGGTGAACCAAAAGGTTTTAATGTTGATCTTGGCTTTGGCATGGTTGGTTTTCTTCCAATTTCCCAGATTGACTTAAGAAATAAAAACACAGAAGAGTTAAAAGGTGTCACATTAGATTTCAGTATTCTAGAATATCAAAGGAATAATATTACTCTATCAAGAAAGAAGTATCTTTCCAGTACAATTCAGAAACTTTACTCGAAGTTTTTTGCAAACCACAAAGTTGGTGATATTCTAAAAGCAAAAGTTGAAAAAGTAGAAAAAGACTATCTTTTGCTGGAATGTGAAGGAATAAACCTTTTTATGCACATTTCTGATTTTTCATGGAAGTTCTTACAGGATCTGAGAAAAGTCGTAAAAATAGGAGATGAGTTAGAAGCTGAAATAATTTCTATGGATGAAAACAAAAGATCCGTAAAAGTAAGCAGAAAAAAGCTAATCCCCGATCCATGGAATGAGGTGGCAAAAAAATACTCTTTAAACCAGCTTGTTAAAGGAAAGGTTGTAAGTTTTAAGAAAGATGGTGCAATAGTTGAAATAGAAGAGGGTGTTGAGGCTTTTCTTCCAGTTGACGAACTCTCCTGGACAAAGAAAATCAAAGACCCAAAAGAGGTATTAAGGTACGGTAACATAGTAAAAGTAAAAATAGTAAACATAGACGTAGAAAAGAGAAAAATGCTTGTTTCATTAAGAGAACTCTACGAAAATCCCTGGGATAAAGCCGCAGAAAATTATCCTGTCGGTAAAAAGGTGGAAGGTAAAATTACATCTGTCTTGGATTTTGGACTATTTATCCAGCTTAATGATGGAATAGAAGGTTTAATGAGAAAAGAAGATGTAGACTGGCTTGATCAGAATATTAATCTGAAATCAAAGTTCAAAAAAGGACAGAAAATCAGTGCAATAGTTCTTTCGGTTGACCCGGAGAAAGAAAAATTAAGACTTGGCTACAAGCAACTATCCGAAAATCCTTACAAAACATTTTCTCTAAACTATCCCAAGGGTAGCCCAGTAAGTGGAAAGATTAAAAGGTTTACAAACGATGGAGTTTACATCTCTCTTGAAAATAATTTAGAGGGTTTTGTCCCTGTAGAACATATTTCAAAAGAAAAGGTAGAAGATCCAAAGAGTATATATAAAGAAGGGGATGAGGTAAATGCAATTGTGAAATATGTTGATGTGGGAAAACAAAAGATAGAATTAAGCATAAAAGATTATCTGATAATGGAAGAAAAAAAGGAAACTGAAAAATACTTAATAGAAAACACAGAGGATATTAACAAGATCAAAATGGGCAATATATTAAAGGAAAAACTAAAAAATCTAAAGGTGGAGTAAACCAATGGAAAAGAAGTACAGAAAAGCTAAAGTTACATCAAAGAATGCTGATAGATTTGAGAAAATATTACTTTATACAATAGAGTTTTTAAATAAATACAAAACTCAGCTTATTGTAACTTCTTCTGTGATAATACTTCTGGTACTTTCTATTTTAGTATATACCTACATTAAAACTTCCAATGAAGAGAAAGCAGCCAGGGATTATGATATAGCACTTTTAACCATTCAGAACATTACGCTTATGACAAATGAACAGGAAAAACAGCAGTATTTCCAGAATGAAGTAAACAGATTGCAGAGTTTGATACAGAATTATCCAAAAACTTCTGCTGCCATAAGAGCCCGTCTGTTTTTAGCAAAACTGATGTATCATAACTTTGTCTCTTCACGCAGTGATGAGGCATTAAATATTGCAATTTCTTACTATTCAGCAGCATTTGAAAATTCATCAAAACCTTTTTACAAAACCATTGCTTTACTTGGTAGAGCACAGTGTTATGAACAGAAAAACGAGATGGCAAAGGCCTTTGAAGATTACCAGCTTGTTGCAACAAGGTATAAAACTGAAGGATTTACTCCCACGGCCCTTATAGGCATGGCAAGGTCAAAAGAGCTCATCAATGATGTAAATACTGCAATTGAAATTTACAAAAAGGTGGTAACTGATTATCCTGATTCTCTGTGGGCTATGTTTGCCAGAGGCAAGCTGTATTTTTACTCCTCCCAGGAGAATAAATAAAGCCTCAATAGGATTAATGTAAAATTTATGGTTAAAAAGACTGTGTGAAAGCTTTTAGTTTTAATTTTTTTTATTTTTATCAACATATAAGCCCACTGATGTCTAACTTCTTTAGCTGTTGGGAAGTCAATTATCGATTTGCGGTAGCTTTTTATTACCTGTCAATCTAATAAATCTTTAATAAAAACTTACAGAAAAGTTTTTTCTAACATATTGCAAACAAATAAGTTAGAAAACACCAGTTTTTTCTAAAAAGTTAATTTTTTGATTAAATGTAAGAAGTCAGCAACATCTCCTTCTTTATGAAAATAATCTAAACTGACTAATACATTTACCCTACAAGATAACTCTAACCAGTAAACAGGTAAGTTGACTTATATTTTTTTTCAATATTCTCTAAATCCATTCTTCTTAGCTTTTTTCTGAAATTTGTTGTTTGATCGCTTAAAATTTTTTTAATATACTCCATATGTCTATCTATTGCAATTAAATATAGGTTATAGGGAATATCATATCTGTTCTTAAAATGTTCTTCAGCATAACGGTAAACCTTAAGTAAAGTTCCGTCAAGTCTTTCCATGGTTACTTTGTAAAAATCAAGGGTTTTTCTAAGTATATCAAATTCTGTATCATACCCGGGTATTCCGGCTTCTTTAAATTCATAGTATAAGAACAAAAGCTTTTCAAGATACCTCCTATCAGCCATCTGTCCTAAAAGGTCTGCAGTACCCATCATAGCCCCTGCTATCTCTTGTTCTTCATTCTCAAAGGGGATTTTTTCCCACTGTACATTTAAACCTGTTGAAGAGATATAATTTGAAATCTCATTTAACTCATCAGGTTCTATATTAAAGAAATCACGATTTTTAATTAGAAAAAGAGAACTTCTTTCTACATGGTTTTTTGTATACTTTGCCCCCGTGCCATCATTATCGTCTTTTTCCTGAATATAACCCGTGTCATGTAATAAACTTGCAAGAATTAAATTTCTGGCGATTTTTACAGGTAACAACCTTTCGGAAAAATTGTATCCATCAATAAGTCTTAAAACAGCCACAAATGCATCCACCGTATGAGAAAAATCATGATATTCAGTGTTACAGGCCTTATAACCTGGAAACTTACCGTCAAACAGAAGAAAGGTTAACTGAAAAGCTTTTCTAATTTTTTCAAAGTATCTCTCACTATACCAGCTACAGAATATTTTTTCAGCATTCTGAATAACCTTAACAAGTTTTGTGTTATCAAGTATCTGAGAAATTTGGATGTTTTTAAGGTTCATAGATTTCCCCCTTAACGAAAGGTTTATTTTTTACTAATTTTTTTATATATTTTTTAATCTCTTTTCCAGGGAATTTTAGAGTAAAACCTATTGTAGCAAGACAAAAAATTTGAAGTGAGTGAAAAATATTATTCATAAAAAATTAAATTTTTCTAACTTTTTGGTTTATTTTAATTAAAGAAAAACAAAAACTCAAGTAAAAAATTAAAAAAATCAATAATAAAAATTTTTTGACTACGGTAATATCCTGTTTTATAATAATTATCTTTTAATTTTCTCTTGGGCAGAAAAAATGAAGAAAAATATTTCTCTTGTAATATTTGACCTCGGAAATGTTGTTTTCAAAATTGATACAATGCGTACATTTAATTACTGGAGTAAATTAACAGACAAAGATCCTCTCTTCCTCAAGGAGATTTTTTTTAATGATGGCACATATGTTTCTTATGAACTTGGAGAAATTTCAGAGGAAAGATTTAGAAAACATTTTTCTAAAAAAATCAACTTTAATATTTCCAGGGCTGATTTTGTGGATGGTTTCAACTCAATGATAGCAGGATTGACTCCAGGAATAGAAACCGTTCTTGAGCAGGTCAAGGGAAAGCGTTTTCTTTCTACATTGAGCAATACCAACAAAACACATGAGATTTTTTTGTTTCATAATTATCCCAAGATACTTACCTATTTTGACAGACTTTTTTTTTCTCATAGAATAAAATCCAGAAAACCCGATATTGAAGCATTTAAAACTGTTCTCGAATACTTCAGGGTAGAACCTGATAACTGTCTTTTTTTTGATGACCAGAAAGAAAATATTGATGCCGCAAATAAGTTAGGAATAAATTCATTTCTTGTAAATTCCCCATCTGTAGAAGAACTAAAAAAAATTTTAGATGAATACGGTATAATTTAGCTATATTTCTTGCAAAATTTCATTTGAGTAATTATAATCTTTTTCAACAAGCTTGATAATGCTCTATTTTATTGATTACTCTTGGTTTTTCTTTTCTTCTTTGTGAAAGGCAACTTTCCCTGGTTTTTACATTGATTTTAGCTATTAAATTTTCATAAAAGGAGATGATATGAAAAAAATTTTTCCCCCTCTCGGAATTCTTTTAATCCTTTCATCTTTTTCTTTTTCAGTTTTTGATTATCTTCCCGAACTTTATTTCATAAAGACAAAGTATTTTGACATAATCTACTCTAAAAATTCAAGGGAAACGGCTTTTTATATTGCTTCTTTTGCTGATGAAACTTTTGAAAAACTTCAATCTATTTTGAAAACCAACCATAAAGAGAGGTTTAGAGTTATAGTTTCAGGTGACGTAGAAGAGGCAAATGGATATGCAAGTGTTACACCTTCCTACACCACAATAGTAATATTTAATGTCTTACCTCCAATGGACTCCACAGTTGTAAATTCGAAGGAATTTTTTAAAATGGAGTTCTTGCACGAACTCACCCATGCGATGTCTCTAAATATAAGAAACGGTTTTTTAGAATTTCTGTCCGGAATTTTCGGTAACTGGTTATGGAGTGCATCAAGTATGCCAATGTCAATGATGGAAGGAATAACTGTAAGTTTTGAAAGTCTCGAAGGTGAAGGTAGAATAAACTACCCTCTGATAAAACAGGAAATCCAGCAGGATATTTACGAAAAAAAATTCAGGACACCCTTACAGGCCAATGGTTCTTATGATGGATATCTGGCAAGACACAATTTCTATCATTATGGTGGATATTTTAGCTTTTATCTTCAACAGAAGTATGGAATGGAAAAGTATGTCCAGTTGTGGAAAAATGCCCTGGAGTCACCTATAGCTGGAATAGGTGGTGCTTTCTTCCTGAATTCATCACTCTGGTCTTTTCTTTCCCCTTATGATCAATTGAAACCGATTGTAGGACTTGCTCCCCTTGCAGTAGAAAATGTTTTTGTATATCCACTGGCATTTTATGCGACATACAAAAAATCCATCGATGAGGAATGGAAAGAGTTTGAAAAATTTATGGGGTATAAGGGTGAAATCCTGGTAAATACAAACCTTTTAACACCACCCCAGAAATTTAATATTGAATATCCTGTGTGTGTAAATGGAAAAATCTACTTTATCGACCATTTCGATGAAGGAATTGTTGAGTTTGATATAGAGAGTAAAAAATACAGATTCATTTTTCCTGGAGAAGGCATAAATTCTATTTCAGTTTCAAAAGATGGGAAAAACCTTATTGTCAACAGAAGCTATTACAGAGATAGAAAAAATGAAATAGTAAAAATTTTTGCAAGAAAGTTTGATATAAAAAATAGAAGATTTTTCGGGAAAAAATACGAAGGGGTAAGAGAAGCTTCTTTCTTTAATGATAAACTTGTGGCTATAAAATTAAGAAAACATTTTACAGATATTGTAATGATAGATGAAAAAGGAAATTTTGAAACTCTTGTAAGTGGCAATGAAAATACTATTTTTGGTAACCCTGTTCAATTAAATGAGAAAGAAGTTGCATTTATCGTGAATGATGGTGGAAAAATGAAAATTGGTAGAGTAAACATCTATACTAAAGAAACTTACCTTCTTGATGTTAATGTAAAATTTATAAGAAATCTGGCCGTTTACGACGAAAAAATATATTTTTCCTATAATGATGAAGAAGGTTTCTACAAGCTGGGTTTTGTGGATAAAGAAAAAATATACCTTGATGACAGAAATTTCTCGGGAGGTATTTTTTATCCAATAGCCTACAATGGAGAAATATATTATGTGGGTAAATTCTCTGAAGGAGATGCAATTTTAAAACTTCCAGAAGAAAGAAATCTTAAAACCTATGATTTAAAGTGGGTTAAAAAAAGCTTTGACAAAGATAAGACTGAAACTTATATTGCAAAGTTCAACAAAGATGAAAAGAAGTATCTTCCATTTTTTGATCTTTTGCCAAGGGCGTGGATACCGTATTTAGGTTTTCAGGGAGAAGATATATTCAAGGGAATTGATGGTGTTGGACTTATGATGTATATGGTTGATCCTTACAGATTTAATACTATCAGACTTACAGGTGTATATAATTATCTATTAAACTTTGCAAATCTTCAGCTTGATTGGGAATGCTCGGCATTACCACTACATTTTAATATCGGGGGTTATGACAGATTGATCTATTACGATGATGTAAATTTATATAGTTCAATAATTCCAAAAGTTATTCCTTATTATATAAGATACACCGGAGCTTATGCAGACCTCTGGAATGTAATTAATCTTGATGAACCAAATCAATATATAAAAATAGGCGAGAGGGTTGGTTTTAATCAGATTTTAATGGATTATGATTATATTACAAATTTACTTTTAAGCAATAGATATGTTCGTTCTTCTCCTTATGACTGGTATTTTGTATACTCAAGGTATATAGTATTTACAACTTATCTCAAATTTGCAAATTACAGTATGTATCATCCATACAAATTTTATGATGGCAATAGAGGTTTTGAAGTTAACCTCTTCTTTGATTATTATTACTCTCTTACAAACAGCCTCGGTATAAATACAAATATCTATCAATTTGAAGGTGGAGTTGATTATTATTTATATTATCTACCAGTTCTTGTAAAACTCTTTGGTGGATACAGTGCTGAAAGGTCTTTTCGACTTTCAGGAAATAACAGATTTCTTTATAATCATTTTCTTAATATGTACGAATACAAAGAAATTGAAAATTCTTACCAGTGGTATGGAGGTGGCGATATAAGTGTGAGAATATTGAATTTTGAAATCCAAAATGGAATAAGCTTTATACCATTTCTGTACTTTAACAGACTTTATATAACCACAGGATACAGATCTTGTTATGTGGAAGATGGATATTTTCATACAGGATACTTAAAAGCAAATCTTGTAATGCCAATGCTTGGTGGCTCGGATGGACTTGCTTCATATAAGATGATAATGTATTTAGAAGGATATTATCCAGTAAATACCGGTAATTATGGTTTCGTATGGGGTATTGATTTCGGAAAACAATTTGAAATAGAATAATATAGAGAAATTTTTACCTTCAGGGGGTACTTATGAAAAAGGAAAGTATTGTATTTCTTTGTTTAATTCTTGCTCTTTTCCTTATCAGCATATTTTTGTATCTTAACAGAGAAGAATTTTCAAAAAACATTTTTGATGCCAGATTTTATTTTAAAAATCCCTATCTTGTAGCGTCCGATTCCAAACGCAATATTTATCTGGTAGACAACAGGTCTAGAAGACTTACAAAAATAAATCAAAAGGGGAAAATAGACTTTATTATAGAGGGTGCAAAAAGAGGAAAAGAAAATTTATATCTGATACTTGATATGAAGGTTGATGATAATTTTATTTATGTGGTTAATGTGGAAGTTGATCTTGTGGATGGTTATGCAAGCATTTATGAAGTAAAAAGATATAATTCAAGCTCTGGAAAGTATGATAGAACTCTTTTCAGATATATCAGAAGCAAGGAGGAAAGACTTGGTAGAGAGGCTGAAATACTTATTGGAAGCCTTCAGCTTGTTAATGACAAGGTCTATTATGTTTTTTATAAAAAAGACACAGGAAGTGTACTTTATGAACAGGATGTTAATTCACTTGAAAAAAGAAAGGTTGTCTCAATAGAAGGTAAACTTGCAGCAATAAATATCAGCGGTGTTGAAACAGGTAGTATTTATTTAACAAAACTTGATGGTAGAATATACAGGGTAAACAGTTCTGGCAAGTTAGAAGAGTTTACTTACTATCCTTACCTTAAAGCTCCCTGGGGAATTACTACTGATAATGAAGGAAATCTTTATCTAACGGACATTGAAAAACAGGGGATTTTTAAAATTAATACTAAAACAAGAAAAGTTGAAAACATAATGAATATTTCTACCTTAAAAAGGGATGGATACAGTGTTGAGAAAGCCATTTTCAGGTATTTTTCAAGAAATATAAATGATGGTTCTATTTCTATAGTCGATGAGTATAACAATTCAATCCTGAATATCGATAAAGAAGGAAAAATAAAATTCACATTAAATCAGGCAGCCTTCCCTTTAAGAATGCTTGTTTACAGATGGCTAATGTGGTTCATTTTGATTTTTGACATTCTTCTTTTTGTATTTACACTTGGATATCTGTATTTTGTTGTAATGAAAAGATATGTTTCACTTATTCTAAAGATGGTTTTAGTATTAATTCCTATAGTAATAGCTTCCATAGTCGTTATCTCTTTTAGAATATATGGCGATCTTTACAGAAGACAGGAAGAAAGCATATACAACAATGTAGCAATGATTGCTCAAATTGCCTCTGAAAAGATTGATGGTGATGCACTTGAAAGAATTACAGAACCAAGAGATTTTATGGGTAAGGATTACAACAAGATTCTAACGCAAATGCATGCAATAATGAACG
>JGI24721J26819_10005084_pt1 | contig 13285 bp, 12 predicted proteins | sample YelNatPaOPGAMG01_FD_26819 | JGI IMG/M metagenome (IMG submission 26819)
TCCCCCCGCTCGATCAGGCAGGAGAACCCCCATCCCCTCCCGAAGCCAGGGAGGGCCTCGCTGTCGTACACGATGGTGAGCCTCACCCTCCTCCCTCCCCCCTCCCGGTCTAAAAGCCCGGGCACCGAACTGGTCCGTGAGGTCGGGCCAGCCGGGAGCCGTCCCGGGGTCAGACAGGTTTTTATATCTGGTAATTAAAATTCTCACAGAATCGAATATAGGGGAAGTAAAAATGCCAAAAATTAGGGAAGCGATGGTGGAGATGAATCCCTGGTGGAAGGAGCCCTTCGAGCTCCCGGAGTACCGGCCCAGGGAGATCTACGGGGAGATCCAGAAGTTCATGGCCCTCCCCCAGATCATCGGGTTGACGGGTCTGAGAAGGGTGGGGAAGACCATGCTCATGCTGAAGCTGGCGGAGGACTGGGTCAAGGAAGGGAATCCGCCCACCAACCTCCTCTACTTCTCCTTCGACGAGTTCAGGGGTGTCGAAGTCCGCACCGTGCTCAGGGAGTACGAGGACCTCCTGGGCAAAAACCTCAGGCAGGGCAGGTTTCTGGTGCTGCTCGATGAGGTGCAGAAGCTACCCGGCTGGCAGGACCAGCTGAAGGCGCTCTACGACCTGTACCGCAGGAACCTCAAGTTCGTCGTGTCCGGCTCCGAATCCCTCTTCCTCAGGAAGGGATCGAGGGAGACGCTGGCCGGGAGGTTCTTCGAGTTCAGGGTGAATACCCTCTCCTTCCACGAGTACCTTGAGTTCAAGTCCGTCGAGCACGAGCCGGTCGGCCTCTACGAGAAGGAGCTGCGGAGGCTCTTCAGGGAGTTCCTCCTCACCCAGGGCTTCCCGGAGCTGGTGGGGAAAACCGAGAAGGGGATCGTNCGCAANTACCTCAGNGAAAGCGTGGTGGAGAAGGTGCTGTTCAGGGACCTGGTTCCCTTCTTCGGGATCAGGGACGCCCTGCTCCTCGANTCGCTTCTGAACCTCCTGATGGAGGAGCCGGGGCAGCTCCTCCAGCTCTCGGAGCTCTCCGGGACGCTGGGGGTTTCCCGGAAGAGCCTGTCCAACCACCTCGCGTACCTCGAACTGTCCTTCCTCCTGCGGAAGCTCTACAACTTCTCCGCGAGCAGGAGAAAGGTGGAGAGAAAGCTGAGGAAGTATTACCCGACCGTGGTCTCCGCTGACCTGGCCTTCAGGGAGGATGAGCTCTCCGCCTCCCGCATCCTCGAGTGGGCGGTGGTCAACCAGCTCGGGGCGGAGTTCTTCTGGAGGGATCCCTACAAGAACGAGGTGGACGCGGTGATCGTCCGGGAGAAGCCCGTGCCCGTGGAGGTCAAGTTCGGCAAGGTGGAGATGGGGGGGCTCCTCAAGTTCATGGAAAGGTTCGGGGTCAAAAGGGGCTACCTGATAACCCCTGAAGCTGAGGAGGAGCACCGAAAGGATGGATGCACCGTATCCGTCCTGCCCGCGTTCAAGTTCCTCCTCCACCCCGCACGGTACCTCGATCAGGCCGCCTCGGCCTAACACCGCCCGAAACTTCTGGGCTCAACCCGATCGAACTCACTTCACCCGCTCAAGGATATCGCCGCACAAACCCTCCTGATACCCCCTATCTCGGCCTACACCCTGATTCAAGTCTCCTTTTTCAAGTCCTCACCCCCAGAGAAACGCGAGGTTCCGGGTCCGTGAGGAAGTTACAGGTGTAACTAGCTCTTCGACCTGAGGCCCAAGGAGAGCCGGAAGGACCTGTTCGGCCGGGAGAGGGAGCTCCTCGAGCTGGAGAGGCTTACGGAGAGCGAGTGGGTCGCCGTGGTGGGAGCCAGAATGACGGGCAAAACCAGCCTGGTGAGACCTTCGTGGCGAAGTCCCGCCGGGACGACACGCTGGTCCTGTACCTCAACCTCCGGGAGCCAGGGGAATCAGGGACTTCCTCGCCCGACTTTCCGAAGCCCTGAGCTGCAGGGTGACCTCCCGGGAGATCTCGCTGAAGCTGCCCTTCCTGGAGGCCACCCAGGCCTCCAGGCTCGTGGAGAACCTCTTCTCGCAACTCCGGACCACCAGAAGGAGGGTGATGATCGCCCTGGACGAGGTTCAGGAGCTGTACCGGGTCTCCGGGCCGTTCCTCAAGCTGCTCAAGATGATCCACGACTCCTATCCCAACGTGAGCTTCATCTTCACCGGCTCCATGTTCGGCCTCATGCGCGTCCTGCTCCAGCCGGAGGTCTCTTCCCCGATGTACGGGAGGAGACCGGCCAAGGTGGAGCTGGCCCCCTTTTCGGAGGAAACCTCCCTGGCCTTCCTGAGGAAGGGGTTCAGGGAGCTGGGGGTTTCGGCTGAGGAGGAGGAGCTGAGGGAAGCGGTCGGTGTGCTCGACGGCTACGTGGGATGGCTCACGTACTACGGGAACTTCAGGGGCATCAGGANAATGAGCCGGGCGGCGGCCCTGGAGGAGGTCGTGAACGAGGGAAAGAAGGTGGTGGGCCAGGAGCTGAGGAACTTCCTGAAGGGCAGGGGNGAGGAGGCCTACCTGACGGTCCTGAGGAGCGCCGCGCTGGGGGCCAGGTGGAGCGAGATCAAGGAAGCGCTGGAGAGCAGGTTCGGGGGGTTCAACAACAAGAGGATCTCCGACATCCTGAGGACTCTGACGGCCTCCATGCTCGTGGAGAAGAGGGGGGAGGTCTATGTGGTTCCCGATCCCGTGCTGAGGAGGATCGTGCTGGAGGGGATCTGAGGCTTCACCGACCCGGGTGAATCAGGATCAGGGGAGCTCCAGGAAGAGCCAGCATACCCCCAGCTGGGCTAGGGTGAGGGGGAGCCCCACCCTCACGAACTCGAAGAAGGTCAGGGTCTCCCCCCTCCTCTCCGCGTTCTGGATGATGATCACGTTGCTGGCGGCCCCCAGGATGGTGAGGTTCCCCGCCAGGGTGCTCCCCGCCGCCAGGGTCACCAGCTCCCGGGAGGAGGCCCCGGCGTGCAGGAGGAGGGGGAGGTAGAGGGCCACCAGGGGGACGTTGGAGAGGAGCTGGCTGAGGAGGACCCCCACCAGCAGGATGGAGGGGACGGAGAGGAGGTTCAGGCTGGTGCGCTCCAGCAGGGACTGGAAGAAGCCCGTGGACCAGACGCTCTCCATCAGCACGAACATGGAGGCGAAGAAGACCAGGGTGGGCCAGTCCACCAGCCTGAGCAGCCTCAGCCTCCTGCGGCTGAAGAGGAGGAGGGGGAGGGCGGAGCCCAGGGCGATGTAGGTCAGCCTGAAGTCCAGCTGGGGGAGGAGCACCGCCGCCGTCACCTTCGCCCCCACCAGCCCCAGCGCCAGGCCCAGGGAGAGCCTGGAGAGGCGGGCCAGCTCCCGGTCCCTTATGGGCTCCAGGGGACCCCTCCTCAGCCTGCGCCCGAAGTGCCTGCGGTAGAAGAGCCTGAGGAGGAGGTAGGCCAGGAGGAGGTTCACCAGGGTGGGGAGGAAGAGGTACCTGAAGAAGAGGGGGAAGGGCCTGTCCAGGCGGAGGGCGATGAGGAGGTTCTGGGGGTTCCCTATGGGGCTGAGGACGCTCCCCGTGGTGACCGCGAAGGCCAGGGTGAGGAGGAGGAGCTTGGGGGGGAGGCCGTGCCTCCTGGCCAGCAGCAGGACCAGGGGGGTGCCTATGATGGCCAGGGTGTCGTTCATGAGGAGGGCGGAGGAGAAGCCCATGAGGAAGAGCAGCCCGAGCACCAGCGAGTCCACCGAGCGCGCCCTCAGGAGCCTGGAGGAGAGGTGGGAGAGGTAGCCGCTCTCCTCCAGGGCCGCCCCCACCACGAACATCCCGAAGAGGAAGAGCATCACGTCGGGGTCTATGGCCTCCAGGGCCCGGCGGGGGGAGATCTGGCCCGTGAGGAGGACCGCCAGGGCCCCCGCCAGCATGATCTGCCATATCCCCCTCCTGGGCAGCAGAACCTGCCTGAGGGCGATGAGGAGGAAGACCGCCAGCAGGACGAGGACGGGAAGGTTCATACAGGGAGGGGGAGATGGGAACCCCTCTATAAACCTTCCGCTTCGGCGGAGGTCAACCCATGGTCGACTCATCGCTCTTCGTCGGGCTTTTTTGCGAGAACCAGTTGGAATCGAACGGATCGTTTGATCCTGTCAAAAAAGTTAACCGGACCTTCAAGGGTGTGCTTGAGGTCTGAGAACGGCTCTTGTTAACCACGGCTTCCGGCTACAACCCCAGCTTTCTGAAGGCCCAGTACTTTGGAAAATCTATGGCCAGCGTGAACAGCGCGGAGAACACCAAAACGAAGGCAGCTTGTAGCGCCGTGACAGGTGGAACGATCAGACCGCAGACGCCCAGAAAGGCAAAGGCGGCCATGGTGGCGAAGCTGGAGAGGAGGAGTTCTCTGCCTGGCCTTGAATACCAAAAGCGTCCCCTCTCCCTCACGATGAAAATCCTNAACAGGCTGCTGAAGACGAGATTCAGCATGACAAAGGTCTGCAGGGAGGCCAGCGGCAGGCGGAAGTAATGCGTGCCANCGAAAANCANNATTGCCCCCTCAACCACGAGCAGGAGCCCCACCACTAGGGAAGCCAGGGTGATCTTCTTAACATCCCACAGGTTCGGCCTCGCGGTGCTCTTCGAGTTGTCCGTCGCCAGCGACATCGTCACAAAATCGTTTGCGAATATCAGCAGAACCATCCCTATCGGAGCAAGCAACAGATCATGCAGCCAGAAGAAACCGATGACAAGCAACCCTATGAACTGAATCACCTTGCTGACCTTGTTCAGCACCCAGCTGAGCATGCGCTGGTAGATCTGCCTGCTGGTCTTCACGGCGTCGATGATCCCTTTCATCCCCGGCTCGGTCAGGACGATGCTCGCCGAAGCCTTGGCAACGTCGGTGGAGTTGCTCACCGCTATCCCGATCTCAGCCTGCTTCAGGGCGGGGGCGTCATTGACCCCATCACCCGTCATTCCCACTATGTAGCCCCTGGACTGCAGAAGCCTGACGATCTGATACTTGTCCTCCGGGTATATCTCGGCGAACCCGTCGTTCTCCTCCACCATTTTCAGCTGCTCCTCCTCACTCCTTCCCCTCAGATCGGGCATCCGGACGATCCTGTCTCCGAGGGAAACCTGCCGGGCTATCTCCTTGGCTATGGCCACGTTGTCCCCGGTCAGCATCTTCACCGCCACACCCAGCCCCTTCATCTCCTCAACGATTTCTCTAGAATCCGGTCTTGGAGGGTCGGCTAGGACCAAAAGTCCCACCAGCTGAAGATCGCTGAGGTCGCTCCCCCTCGACCTGGCCACGGCAAGAGTCCTGTAGCCCTTTGAGGACTGATCGATGACTAGCCGGTCAACCCCGCTGAGCTCCTCCTCCGTCATTCGACACAGCGACGCGACCACCCGCGGGGCACCCTTGACGACCCTGAACCGCTGCCCTCCGTGCTCGACTATTGCCTCCGACCTCTTCGTCGTCGGGTCGAAGGGCGTGAAAGAGACCTGCAAGTAATCAGACCATCCCACGCCGGTGGACCTCGCGTGCTCGATAACGGCGAGGTCCATGGGATCCCCTGTCTCGACGCTGGAAGCCAGGCTCGCCATCCGCACAACCTCTTCCTTTCCAAATCCCGAAAATGGAAGGGAGTCCACGACCGAGAGACTGTTCTGGGTGATCGTCCCCGTCTTGTCAAGGCAGAGCACTTGCATCGAGGCTGCGTCCTCTATCGAGCTCAGCTTGGTGACCAGGACATTTTTCTTTGACAGCTCTATCGCGCCTGTGGCCAGCACCACCGCGAAGACGGCGGGCAGCGCCACCGGGATGGCCCCCATCAGGAAAACTAGGGCAAAGGTCAGCATCGTCATGGCATCCGTGTGCAGCAGAAGGGCGTAAGCGAGAACCAGAATCAAGGCGGCTACGCTAACGTACAGACTGTATTTCACGACGGCCATCATTATCTGCTGCTGGTGCGACTTCGGCCGGGCAATTCTTACCAGCTCGGCCGTCCTGCCAAAGTAGGTGTTTTTTCCCGTGCCTACGACCACGCACTTCGCCTCCCCGCGTTTCACGATGGAGCCCGAGTAAACGATATCCGACTTATGACGCTCCGCAGGTAGGGACTCACCTGTCAGGGCCGACTGGTCCACNAAAATCTCAGCTTCGCTGATTATCTTCGCATCGGCAGGCACAAGATCACCGAGGCCGATTGCTATTACATCTCCCGGGACCAGCTCCCTCGCCGGGATCGTCACCCACTTTCCGTCACGCAGAACTTTCGCCTTGACCGCCAACCGCCGCTTCAGCAGCTCCAACGCTTTTTGAGAGCTCCTGGAGTGCCACGACCCTATCAACGCGTTTATGGTGAGCAGGGAAAAGATCACCAGAAGTTCCAGGTAGTGAGCCGAAAGGTACGAAATCAGCATCGTGAGTTCCAACAGCCAGGGCATGGGGCCCCAGTAGCGGGAGAGGAAGTCCACCACGGGGNTTCTGCCCCTTTCCGCCACTTCGTTGAATCCGTACCTCCTCAACCTTTCATCGGCCTGGGCACCCGTCAGGCCGTTTGCCGAGGTCTCCAGCAGACGAAGGGTCTCCTCGACCGAGAGGTCCTTAAAATCTGGTGCCGCCGGCCCCAAGGAAGACTCCCCCAGACCCCTTTCCGCACAACCGTCCCGCGGATGAAATAAAGTTGTTTTGTCCGCAGGGTTCCCCGCTTCCTGCTCCCCTCACCTCAGGCTCCGCGCGATCTCCCCCACGGCCTCCAGGAACCTCTCCACCTCCCCGGCCGTGTTGTAGAGGTAGAGGGAGGCCCTGACCGAGCCCAGGGGCCTCCCCAGCAGCTCCAGGTGGAGGGGCATGGCGCAGTGGTGCCCCGACCTCACCAGCACCCCCGCCGAGGCGTCCAGGAGGGAGGCCACCTCGTGGGGGTCCATCCCCTCCACGTTGAAGGAGACGATCCCTCCCCTCTCCTCCTCCGGCGGGGGTCCGTAGACCTCCACCCCCTCCAGCCCCCACAGCCCCTCCAGCATCCGGCGGGTGAGGGCCTCCTCGTGCCTCCTGATGCTCCCCAGCCCCACCGCCCTAAGGTACCTCACCGCCTCCCCCAGCCCTATGGCCTCCGCTATGGGAGGGGTTCCCCCCTCCAGCCCGGCGGGGGGCTCGAGGAACTCGTGCCCGCTCCCCGTCACCTCCCTCACCGTTCCCCCTCCGGGGCAGAGGGGGGAGAGCCTCCCCAGCTCCTCCCTCCTCCCGTAGAGCACCCCCACCCCGGTGGGCCCCAGCATCTTGTGCCCCGAGAAGGCCAGGAAGGTGCACCCCAGCCTCCTCACGTCCACCTCCCGGTGGGGAACCGACTGGGCCCCGTCCACCACCAGCCAGGCCCCGTGCTCCGAGGCCACCTCCGCCACCTCCTCCAGCGGGGAGAGGGTCCCCAGCACGTTGGAGAGGTGGGTGAGGGCCACCACCGCGGTGCGGTCGTCCACCGCCCTCTCGAACTCCCCCGGATCCAGCCTCCCCTCCCGGTCCGGCCTCACCACCCTCACCTCCACCCCCGGCCTCCTCCAGGGCAGGAGGTTGGAGTGGTGCTCCAGCAGGGTGGTGACCACGTTCTCCCCCCTCCTCCACTCCCTCCCCGCGGCCACCAGGTTCAGGGCCTCCGTGGTGTTCTTGGTGAAGACGATCTCCTCCGGGGAGGCCCCCAGCAGCCCCGCCACCTCCCTCCTGGCGGCCTCGAACTCCTCCGTGGCCCTCACGGAGAGCCTGTGCACCCCCCTCTCCACGTTGGCCCTGTACTCCCGGTAGAACTCCAGCATCCTGGCCAGGACGGGCTCGGGCGTCAGGCTGCTGGCGGCGCTGTCCAGGTAGATCAGGCCCTTCCCCAGGAGGGGGAAGTCCGACCTTATCCTCTCCACGTCCATCTCATCTCCCCCCGCGGGCCAGCCTCCTGAGGGCCAGGGAGGCCTCCTCCCTTCCCCCCTCCAGCAGGGAGGAGAGGACCTCCCCCCCCTCCTCCGCCTCCTCCCATCCCTCCACGCAAGCCCCGCACTCCCCCGAGGCGCAGCGGAGGGAGGGGCCACCGCACACCCTGCACGGGAAGGCCCCCCAGGCCAGGCGGTAGACCGAGCCCGCGATCCTCAGGGCCTCCTCCTTCCCCAGGTGCCCCTGGATCCTGACCTTGCCGTTCCAGAAGAGGGTGACCCTGCCCTCCCCCCACCAGCACCTCACCACCCCCAGGGCGGCGCTGTACCTGGGCTCGGTGGAGAGGGGGCGGGAGAGCTCGAAGAGGGTCCGCAGGGTGGGGAAGTCCAGCCGGAGGGGCTCCGCCGGCTCCACCTCCCAGATCGTCTCCCCGCTGGCGCAGGGGCGGGAATCCCGCAGCAGGAGCCTTCCCCGGGAGAGGAGCTCCGGCAGCTCCATCCCCTCNGAGACCAGGCAGTCCGCCCTGAGCCTGGGGAGCTCCATCCTCCCAGGTAGCCCGGACGCGTATATATCGGGACCCGCCGGGAGGGACGAAAAAGGGATATATCCGCCAGGGCTGGGGGTGGAGATGGAGGACCTCAGGAGGAGGATAGGGGAGCTGAAGGAGAGGAAGAGGGCCGTGATCCTGGCCCACAACTACCAGCTCCCGGAGGTCCAGGAGGTGGCGGACTTCGTGGGGGACTCGCTCGAGCTGGCCAGGGCCTCCTCCAAGGTGGAGGCGGAGCTCATCGTCTTCGCGGGGGTGGACTTCATGGCGGAAACGGCCTACCTGCTTAACCCGGGGAAGAGGGTGGTGATGCCCGATCCAGAGGCCAGGTGCCCCATGGCCTCCCAGCTCCCCGCCGGCCTGGTGAGGGAGGCCAGGGCGAGGCACCCGGGGGCGGCCGTGGTGCTCTACGTCAACACCCTGGCGGAGGCCAAGGCGGAGTCGGACGTGGCCTGCACCTCCGCCAACGCCCCCCAGATCGTCAACGCCCTGGAGGAGGAGACCGTGCTCTTCGGCCCCGACCGCAACCTGGCCTGGTTCGTGCAGCGGCGCACCGGGAAGAGGGTCATCCCCCTCCCCGACTACGGGTACTGCTACGTGCACAGGCTCTTCTCCCCGGCGGACATCCTGGCCCTGAAGGAGAGGTACCCGGACGCGGAGGTGCTGGTCCACCCGGAGTGCGACCCGGAGGTGCAGGAGCTGGCCACCCACATCTGCAGCACCAGCCAGATGCTCCGGAGGGCCAGGGCCTCCCCCTCGAGGAGGTTCATCGTGGTCACGGAGGTGGGGATGACCTACAGGCTGAAGAAGGAGAACCCCGAGAAGGAGTTCATCCCCGCCCTCCCCACCGCCGTCTGCCAGCAGATGAAGAAGCACACCCTGGAGAAGGTCTACCTGGCCCTGAGGGACGAGAGGTACCCGGTGAGGGTGCCGGAGGGGATCGCCGAAAGGGCCAGGAGGACCATAGAGCGCATGCTTGAGCTCTCGGGGAAGGCCGCCCACGACTAGGGAGAGGATGAGGGCCAGGAGGAGGGTGCTGAGGCTGGACCTGGAGAAGGGGAAGGGCGAGTGGGAGGAGGACCTGGTGGCGGTGGACCGCTCCGTCCTCCTGGTGGTGAACGGCTTCCCCCTCACCGTCCTGCCCTCCAGCCCCAGGAACCTGAGGGAGCTGGCCCTGGGGCACCTGCTGGGGGAGGGGGTGATCTCCTCCCCGGAGGAGGTGAAGGGGGTGAGGGTGAGGGGGGAGAGGGTGGAGGTGAGGCTGAGGGGGGAGGGGAGGATGGAGGCCCTGGACCCCCTGGAGGCGGCCGAAAGGCTTCCGCGCCCTCCCCCCACCTCCTTCGACCCCGCCGTCCTGCTGGAGCCCTTCCGCTCCCTCCTCCCCCGCTCCCCGGTCTTCCGAAGCACGGGGGGAACCCACGTGGCCGCCCTGGTCACCCGGGAGGGGGAGGTGGTGGCCAGGATGGAGGACGTGAGCAGGCACGGGGCAGTGGACAAGGTGCTGGGGAGGGGGCTGATGCTGGGGGCGGACTTCTCCTCCTCCTTCCTGGCCCTGAGCGGGAGGGTGGGGGAGGAGGTGGTGGTGAAGGCCCTGAGGGCCGGGATACCCCTGGTGGCCTCCAAGGCGGCCCCCCTCCTCTCCGGGATCCTGGCNGCCGAGGCCGGTGGCCTCACGCTGGTCTGCTTCGCCAGGGGCTCNAGGCTGAACGTTTACACCCATCCGGAGAGGGTGGCGGGGAAGGCGGGGGGCTAGGGCCTCACGCCCGGTATCCTCNGCTAGTGGGGTCCTCGAAGATCGGAAGGTGGGGAGGAGAGAAGGTGAAAACCACGAAGAGGCACGCCAGGAGGGCCAGCGCCAGGAGGGAGGCCCTGGCGGAGATCCTGGAGGGCCCCCTCCTGACCATCAGCCGGTAGCTGGCCAGCTGCCCGATCGCCACGGCCAGGACGAAGATCGAGAGGTCCAGGGCCAGGCTCTCCTCCAAGAAGGCCCGGTACAGGTAGAAGGAGGAGGTTACAGGGGGCATCAGCAGATGCCCACCGCCTTGGCGGGGAGGAAGCGGTCGGTCCTTCCCCTCAGGTGCCGGTGCTCCAGGAGCGAGTGGGGCAGCGCCGGCCAGAAGCTCAGCTTCAGGTGCTCCCAGACGCTCTCGTTGACCGCGGAAAAGCCCTCCCAGGGGATTCCCGCCCGACCACCCGAAGGAGAAGTGCAGGGTGCTCCCGAGGAAGACTGTGAAGACTATGCCCGCCAGCTCTAGGGAGAGGATGGCCCCGGTCCAGACCCATGCTCCGAACCTCCCNGGGCCGGCCAGTATAAGCGGGTTTTCNCGCCGCAGGGCTTCGCCAGGGATATAGCGCCGCCCGCGCGGTTTGAGAGGATGAGGCGGGTCATCGTGGTGGGAGGGGGCCTGGCGGGTTGCGAAGCGGCCTGGCAGGCCGCGGGGCTGGGGGTGAGGGTGGTCCTCTACGAGATGCGCCCCCTNGTCATGACGGCGGCCCACAGNACCGGGAGGCTGGCCGAGCTCGTCTGCAGCAACAGCCTGGGCTCCAACCTGCCGGGGAGGGCCCCGGGCCTGCTCAAGGAGGAGATGAGGAGGCTGGGCTCCCTCATCCTGGACTGCGCCGACCGGTCCTCCCTCCCGGGTGGGTGGTCCCTGGTGGTGGACAGGGAGAGGTTCGCCCAGCTGGTGACGGAGAGGGTGGAGGGCCATCCCCTGATAGAGGTGAGGAGGGAGGAGGTGAGGGANATCCCGTCCGAGGCCCCGGTGGTGATAGCCACCGGCCCNCTGACCCACGGTCCCCTGGCGGAGGGGATCAGGGGGCTGGTGGGCTCCGAGTTCCTCTACTTCTACGACGCCGTCTCCCCCATCGTGGACGGGGAGACCGTCGACAAGGAAAGGGGGTTCAGGGGGTCCAGGTACTCGGAGGAGCCCGCCTACCTGAACCTCCCCATGACGGAGGAGGAGTACAGGAGGTTCTGGGAGGCCCTGGTCTCGGCCGAGCGCCACCTCCCCCACGAGTTCGAGAGGGCCGTCTTCTTCGAGGGCTGCCTCCCCATAGAGGAGCTGGCCAGGAGGGGCTACCTGACCCTGGCCTACGGCCCCCTCAGGCCCACGGGCCTCCGGGACCCCAGGACGGGGAGGAGGCCCTTCGCCGTGGTGCAGCTCAGGCCGGAGAACCGGGCGGAGACCATGTTCAGCATGGTGGGGTTCCAGACCAGCCTGAGGTGGGGGGAGCAGAGGAGGGTCTTCAGGATGATCCCCGGGCTGGAGGACGCCGAGTTCCTCCGCTACGGCTGCATCCACCGCAACACCTACATAAACTCCCCCGCCGTCCTGCTCCCCACCTACCAGCTGAGGGAGCACCCGGGCATCCTCTTCGCCGGGCAGATCACGGGGGTGGAGGGGTACGTGGAGTCGGCGGCCTCGGGGCTGGTGGCCGGCCTGAACGCGGCCAGGCTGGTCCTGGGCAGGCCCCCCCTGACCTTCCCCCCCGAGACCGCCATAGGGGCCCTGGCCCAGTACATAACCTCCGCGAGCCCCAGGGGCTTCTCCCCCATGAACGTGAACTTCGGCCTCTTCCCTCCCCCCGAGGGGGGAGGGTCCAGGGAGGAGAGGCATGCGAGGATCGTGGAGAGGGCGCTGAGGAGGCTGAGGGAGTTCGCCTCCGAGCACGGGCTGACCCTGAGGGAGGGGTGCTAGCGGGCCACCGGGCATCAGCCACCTGGGGGCCCCGGGGGAACCGTTCACCAACCTTTATTAGTTCAAGGGGTTGAACTAGTTCAAGGGGTTGAACATGCTGTTCGATCCGGAGCCCAAGAGGAGCAAGAAGGACTTCTACGACAGGGAGGAGGAGCTCCGNGAGCTGCTGGAGGCCATGAGGAGGGAGAAGCTGGTGGTGATCCAGGGGATAAGGAGGCTGGGGAAATCCTCCCTGCTCAACGTGGCGCTCGCGGAGGGCGGCCTCCCCTTCCTGAGGCTGGACCTGAGGGAGATCTACTTCACGCAGGGCTCCCTCTCCAGGTTCCAGCTGTACCGGGCCCTCTCGCAGGAGCTCTCCAGGCTGAGCAGGACCCACCGCCTGGCCTCCTGGCTGGAGAGGGTGAGGGGGGTGAGGATCGGGGGGTTCGAGGTCCAGCTCGACTGGAGGGAGAGGGGGGCCCNGCTCCCCGAGCTCCTCAGNGCCCTCGACGGGTGGGCCTCCTCCCGGGGGGAGAGGGTGATCCTGGCCATCGACGAGGCCCAGTACCTGAGGATGGCGGGGAGGACCAGGTACGACGGGCTGCTGGCCTGGGCCATCGACAACCTGGACCACCTGGCCTTCGTCCTCACGGGGTCCCAGGTCGGGCTGCTGCACGACTTCCTGGGGACGGAGGAGCCCCGCTCCCCCCTGTACGGCAGGTACGCCAGGGTCCTCAACCTCCGCAGGCTCAGCAGGGGGGAGGCGCTGGACTTCCTGCGGAGGGGATTCGAGGAGGCGGGGGTGAGGGCCCCGGAGCTGGAGGAGGTGGTGGACTGCCTGGACGGGCTCATAGGGTGGCTGACCCTCTACGGCCACACCTGCGTCTCCGAGGGGAGGGCGGAGCTGGAGAGGTTCCTGAGGATGGCCGCGGGCCTGGCGGCCGAGGAGAGCAGGAAGGTCCTGAAGGGGAGCGACCGGTACGGGGTCGTCCTCAGGGCGGTGGCGGAGGGGGCCACCCGCTGGTCCGAGATCTACGGGAGGGTGTGCGGGAGGCTGGGCCCCATACCCAGGTCGAACCTCACCTACCTGCTGGACAGCCTCGTCCGCTACGGGTACCTGGAGAGGCTGCCGGACGGCTCCTTCACCATCCCCGATCCCGTGATCCGGTACATGGCTTC
>JGI24721J26819_10005087_pt1 | contig 13284 bp, 14 predicted proteins | sample YelNatPaOPGAMG01_FD_26819 | JGI IMG/M metagenome (IMG submission 26819)
TTTACTTAATTGGCGCAGTAACTTCAATAGTAATTGTTGGCTTTTTAATAATGTTTGTAGCAAACATATTAAAAATAGCGGCATACTTTAACATTCCAGAAGCAACAACTCAAGCTCCTTCACCTGCACAGCCTTCGTCTTCTTCGTAACTGAGTCAACGCAATTTTGTAAAGAGTATGGTGCACCAGCTAAATATGAAAGAGAAAACCATAGCTCGGTCACACGATATTTTTACTTCATCCATGTAATAAGTCAACTCTTATAGTTGATTTAGCCGAAGAAATAGCGAGATTAGCTGGAGAAATAGCTTTTGAAAGGAGAAAAGTCATAAAAGGTTGGGGAATAGCCGATTCAATTATACTTGTTGCACTTTCTTTCCGAGCTGTAAGAGTTGTAACTGGCGATAAGCACTTTGCTGACTTAAGGAACGAAGCTATTCTTATATAGTTTAAGCATCATTTTTTAATTATCTTTGTATAAACTGCATACCATAAGATTCCAACGAAACAGGCACTAATTCCTATAAGTATTGTATTGGTTCCCAAGCTAAGTGCAAGTACCGTGCTCATTATAAGTCCAATGATACTGTGAAGTGGTCTAAGTGGTACCTTAAATGGAGTGTCATACTTTGATAAAGAGTTATATAACTTTAAAGCAGAATAATTCGTAAATATGTGAGTAAAAAGCACGCAAAAACTTCCAAGCGAAGCTAAGCCAGAAATGTCTATGGTAGAGGCTAGAATTGCCATTATAGATCCTGAAAGAAGGACGGAGTATACTGGAGTTTCAAACTTCTCATGAACCTTAGAAAGTATACTAGGCACTTCCTCGTTTCTTGCCATTGCAAAGAAAATTCTTGATTGACCCATAACTGAAGTTAAAACAACACTAAAAGTTGCTAAAAGTGCTCCTAATTCTACTATTCCACCTAATCCTAATTCTCTTGCTGCATCTCCGATTGGAGTTGTTGAGTTACTTAAGTTCTTATATCCAACTAGTCCTACTGCAGTTACAGAAGTTAATATGTAGATTAAAGTAGAGATGAATAACGCAAACAGTATTGCAAGTGGTATGTTCTTTTCTGGCTCTTTAACTTCTTCAGCAGCAGTACTTATCCTTGGGAATCCTATATATGCAAAATAAAAAAGTCCTGCAGCTTGAAAAACTGGGACTATACCATTTGGCAGAAAGTTCTCGAAGTTTGAAACACTTATTCTAGGCAATCCCACAAATACAAAAAGCAGAAGAACAAGTACCTTCACAATTACTATAAGGTCGTTTACAATGGCTGACTGTTTTACTCCTATTACATTGAAGAATACAACAAGTGCGATTATTGCTAAGGCCCCAACTTTGAACGGAATAAAGTTAAAGACAGACGAAAGGTAGTATCCAAATCCAAGGCTAGCAGTTGCGCCCATAACAATGTTTCCAAAGATCCACATCCAGCCCAAAAGAAATCCAAAAGAGGGTGATATTAATTCATGCCCATATTCATATACTCCACCTGCTCTTGGTAGTGCTGCTCCAAGTTCTGCAAAGCTTAGTGCAGTAAAAGTTGCACTTAAGCCTGAAATAATAACGGAAACTACAACTGCAGGACCTGCCATTCCACTTGCAATTCCTACTAAAACAAAGATTCCAGCTCCGATTATAGCTCCTAGTCCTATTGAAGTGGCATCAAGTAGTCCAAGTTTTCTTTTAAGCATCGGCTTACTTTTCTGGTTTTTGTTTATATTCAACTTTAGCGCAGGATGTTTCTTATTAACTTTATAAAGATTCGTTCTTTAGATTGTCTAAAAAATACGTAGGCGCTAAGTAAGGCAGTCAATGAATCTTTATTTTTTGCTTAAACATTGTGCCTAAGCCTAGTTCTAGAGGTTTCATGGGCATTTACAATATAATTATAGAAAGAAAAGATTTAACAATAGCTTTAAGGTGACAGAGAGTAAAACAATGAAATTCATAGGAAGAATAGCAGATGGTTCAACTGAAACAACAGCTAGGCTAATTTTGTTAAAGGATCTTGAAAGGAGTATTTCTACTGAAGAACTTGTCATTATAAAAAATGGAGGCGATGAAAAGCCAATAAATCAAATACTAGGCGTACTAAGAGAAGGACTTGGGAAAAATGAGTTTCTTAGCTATACTGCATACAGGCCAGATGTTGCGTATATGCGTCATGGAGGTGAACCTTCAGGAGCAAGAGAAGTTTATTCTTTTATGATAAAACCAATAGGGGTTGTTACTGAAAATGGCATAGAACCAAACAAGATCATAATTCAGCCTCGTTCTCCTGTTTACTTGCAAGAAGAAGATGATAGGCCATTAGAGAAAATAGCAAAGGGAAATGAAATTCTGTGGATGAATGCTCATCTAGAGAATCATAAAACATGGAAAGTACCAGTATTAAAAAACTTCATCTCATATCATGTAGGCGTTTACGGTAGTACTGGGAGTGGAAAGTCATGGTTCACACGTTACGTTCTTATTCCCCTTTACATAACTGCAGGCTATAAAGTTCTAATCCTTGATTGGAGTGGTACTGACTATGTGCCGTACTTTCAGGACTCCAATGAAGTTGAAGTTACGAAAATTACAGATGTAGCGTTTGATGAAGAGTCAATTCTAAGCTATTTTCAAGATAAAACTTACGATTTTTCAAGAAATGAAAGCGTAAAAGATGGCTTCGATGAATTCATAGAAGGTTGGATTGAAAAGGTAAGAGCAGTAGTTAATCTTTCCAAAGGAAGTAAGGATCCTGCTGATGTTTTGTACAACCAACTTAAAGAACACGTTGAAGAGAGTATTAACAGTATAACTAGAGCCGATTGGCGGTCTTCTGCACAAAGGGCAGCAAGAAGAGTGTTTAGAAGATTGAAACCGCGTGACTTAGCTCCAATAATGGGCACGCTAAGCATAGAAGAACTTCTCAAGATGTTTGAAAGCAGGAGAATACTCTTAGTGGATATGGGGGGTACAATAGCCGAAGCTAAGCTTGGGTTTTTCTTGTCGCTTGCAAAGCAACTCTACAGCGTAATGGAATCTGGAAACGACATAAATATCGCACTAATAATAGACGAATCACCTCAATATGCTCCATGGGAACCAAGAGGAATTCAAGGTGAAACTTCAGAAATGATAAAAAACTTAGCAGCACTTGGAAGAAAGAGAATGCTTAATTTAACTTTAATTGCGCAGGGAATAAAAGGAGAAATAGGAATAAACGCATCTGTAAGGAGAAACCTCAACACTCACTTCTTTGGAAGGATACATCCACTAGACGCCAGCGGAGAAGGAGGCGCCTTAGAGTGGCTTTCTCCATATGGCATAACTGCCGACCAAATGCTACAGTTAAAGCCAGGAAGGTTTTACTTTTCAGGTGCCATGAATCCCTCACCAGTTCCCTTGCTCATAACTTATGAACCTCCAGGTGAGGAAAATGAGTGAAGAGCCTTTAGAATGGGTAACGTTACCTCTTGACCTTCAGCATCGCTTTTTTGAGTTAGCTGAACGAGAAGCTAATAATACATTAAAAGCAATCCAAGACCTAAGTGTTAAACTCAAAGAGTTAAAAAATCTGATAACTCCGCACATAAAAAAACTAGAAGCCTCAAGTAAAATAGTAACCACTGCTGCTGTTGATGGCTCAAGGTCTCCAAGGCTTAGTGAAAGACTAGGCGTAAGATATGGCGTTTTTGCTACTGGAATAGTGTACTTAGAAGGCGTAAAGAAAAAGGATGAAAAATTTGGGGTAGGATCTTTTAAAAGAAAACAAGCTCTATCTCAGGATAAAAGCAGATACTTCTTTGACTTGTTGTCAACCTACGCTGAAAGAAAGCTTGCGTTAGAGGCTCTGGACAAGTGTGATCTTTTAATCTTGGATGGTAGTTTCTACAGCTTTTTGTACCCTGTTCTAAGGATGAAAAAAGTTGGGCTCTATGGTGAAGAGGAGGAAAGGCTTACGAAGGAAACATTTGAAATAACAGAGAAATTAAGAAGAAGTGAAAAAACAATAGGTGTAATAAAGAGAAGTCATACTCGTGCCATAGGCGGCTATATGTCGCTCAAAGATAGAGAAAATTCGCTTGTAACGATTATTGATAAGCTTATTCTCTCAACTTTTATGCCGGAACGAACTATATTTTACTACGAAGATCTAATTGGAGATGTTCCAGTGCAAGTGTACACTCAACTAGCACAGTTTGCTATAACTAAAAACTGGCCAGAAGAAAACCCATTAAAAGAGGCAGAGAATAAAGTTTTTGCACCATTTGAAGCATTAAAATTACAAAGAGATGGGGTAAAAGAAATGCGCCGCTTACAAGTTAAAGCTTACGACCACCTTCCTCCATGCGAAGTAGAGTATCCTTCCTCAGTTAGCATTAAAAAGATGCACGAATGGCTTGGGCAAAAAGACTTCTTCAACGAAGCTACAAACTTACCAATTGCTTTAGACCTAGTTGACAACTTAGTTGGAATTCCATCAAAATTCATAGATGAGTTTGTTTCAGAAGTAGAGGGAAGAATACTTGACGCTATTTCATTAAAAAAGGAAGAATATGAAATTGTAAGGCTTTACTTTACTCTGCTTAACCCCCAAAAGCCAATGTAGCCTTTTTTATTAGAACAAAGTGTTGCTCTTTAAAACTTAAATACTTTTTAAGGTAGATATAAGCTCATGAAAAAGCGAGAAGAGGCCATAGAATGGTTCAGAAACGCAAAATTTGGAATATTCGTTCATTGGGGTATATACTCCATTTTGGGAAGAGGCGAGTGGGTAATGCAAAATGAAAAAATTCCGATAAAAGAATATGAAAAACTTAAAGACATTTTTAACCCAACTTTATTCAGCGCAGAAGAATGGTGCAAAATATTCAAGGAATCAGGTGCAAAGTATATAACATTTACAACAAAACATCACGATGGTTTTTGTATGTTTGATACAAAACTTACTGACTACAAAATAACAAATACGCCATTCAAAAGAGATGTCGTAAAAGAACTTGCTGAAGCGTGTAAAAAAGAAGGATTAAAAATTTTCTTTTACTACTCTCTTTTGGACTGGCACCATCCTGACTACTACCCACTTGGAATAACGGGACAATATTCTGGAAGGCTTGAAAAAGGAAACTGGGAAAAATACCTTGAGTACTATCATGGTCAGGTAAAAGAACTTTGTAAAAACTATGGTGAAATCGGTGGGTTTTGGTTTGATGGATGGTGGGATAAACCAAACGCAGATTGGAAACTTAATGAACTGTATGAGATGATTCATAGTTTACAACCTTCTGCTTTAGTTGGGAATAATCACCATGTAGACCCATTTCCAGGAGAAGATTTCCAAATTTTTGAGCAGGACCTTCCAGGTGAGAATACAGCTGGCTTTAATAAAGCAAAAGTTTCAAACCTTCCATTAGAAACATGTCTTACCATGAACAATAGTTGGGGATATAACTCTTCGGACAACAACTACAAATCCTTAGAGACGTTGAAGGATTACTTTAGGAAGGCTTGGTCTAGAGGTGCAAATTTGTTGCTTAATGTTGGGCCCTTACCAAATGAAAATTAGTTTCAGAGCAAGTAGAGCTATTGCAAAAGATTGGACTATGGATAAAAAGTTTAGAACATTAAGCTATTCGAAGTTCAGATTGTTCAGATTGTGGTTACACAAAACAACTTAAAATTTAAGTTAAATATTTCTTTGAATAGCGTAAAAACGACGAAGACTTTTACTTCGCTTGAGAAAAATACTGATTAGGGTTCATAAAGTATAAAAAAGTAAATTAATGCTACTCAAACAAGTATAACGTTTCTTACTTTAGCTAAGATCTAATTGGAAGAAAGGAAAATGTATTTAAATACAACCTGTTTCTTCTTGCCGCATGGCAGAAAAAATAAAGGTTGGAATAATTGGTTGTGGTGGAATAGCAAGAGGAACCCATATTCCAAACTATAAGAAAATTCCAGACGTAGAAATAGTCGCCTGCGCTGATATAAACATTGAAGCTGCCAAGAAAACAGCAGAAGAGTTCGGTATTGCAAGGTACTACAAGGACTATAACGAGATGCTTGAAAAGGAAAACCTAGATGCCGTAAGTGTTTGTACTCCAAATGTTCTTCATAAAGATCCTGCAATAGTAGCTATGAAACACGGAGCTCATGTTCTTACTGAAAAGCCAATGGCTGGAAACTTAAAGGATGCAAAGGAGATGTATGAAGCTTCTAAAAAGTACAACAAGATTTTGATAGTTGGTTATCAAACTAGGTTTCGTATAGACATAACAGCATTAAAAATGTTAGTAGATTCTGGAGAGCTAGGGGAAATTTACTATGCTAGAGCCTTACACCTAAGAAGATGGGGTATCCCAGTCAGTCCAACTTTTCTTAACAAGAGTTTATCTGGAGGCGGTCCACTTCTAGACATAGGCTGTTATGCTGTAGACTCTGCGATGTATGTACTAGGGTTTCCAAAGCCAAAGTCAGTTCTTGGTGTTACATACAACAAATTTGGAAAGAATCCTGAGATGGCAAAGAAAGGGAGCTGGGGTGGAGCCTGGAAACCAGAAGACTTTCAAGTTGAAGACAACGCATTTGCATTTATAAAGTTTGAAAATGGAATGACGATGCTGCTAGAAACAAACTGGGCTTCATTCATAAAAGAAGATGGGCTAAACTTGGTCTTGCTTGGAACAAAAGGTGGAGCTCAACTAAAGCCCTTAGAAGTATACAAGGAAGTGATGGGCGCAAGGGTTACAATAACTCCTCAAGATAGAATTCCTGAAACTGACTTATACAATCAAAGGATAGCAAAGTTCGTTGAGTCGATAAAGAGTGGAAAAGCTTTGTTCTCACCTGCTATAGAAGGCCTTAAAGTTCAAGCAATTTTAGATGCAATATATACTTCTGCAGAAAAAGGAAAAGAAGTACCTGTAGAGTGGGACTTCTAAAATCTTAGCTAACTTCTATTCCGTATTTTTTTGCTAAAATTTCCATTTGTTCTTCATAATCTTGAACTCCTTGAAAGTATAGCTTTGTAGCTTCGTCATCTAGTTTCTCTTTTCCAATTTTATTTATTAAAGCTTCTGCGATCTTTTCAGCTTTTGTTTTTTCTTTCTTCTTTTTGAAGAGTATCATTTTCTTGGCGCGCTTTCTTGTGAAGGAAAGTTATAAAAGTTTTTCTTCTAGTAGTTTCTTCTAAACTAACTGCAAAGTAAGTTTCTAACAGGTCTTAAGAATATCTTCAAGTATCTTTTTTGCTCTTAGAATGTCTTGAATTTGTTGCGGTCCGGATATTTCTCTTTCTATAGTAATTGCACCCTTATAACCTAAAGAAACTAGCTTTGGAATGAAGACCTTATAGTTTACTTTTCCTTCACCCAGTGGTTTTTCTTGACCTAACTGGTAGCCATCCCTTGGGTACTCGCCATCTTTCGCATGAACTCCTCTTACATACTTCCCGATAACGTCTAAAGCATCAACAGGATTAGCCTTACCATATAGGATTAAGTTCCCTGCATCAAAGTTTACTCCTACATTGTCTAATCCAATGTCTTGTATTGTCCTTAGTAAAGTCACTGGAGTTTCTTGCCCAGTCTCAAACCAAAAACTTTGGCCATTTTTTCCAATGTAATTTACTATGTCTTTTAGGGTTGGAATCAAAGTAATGTAGTGCGGGTCGTTTGGATTTTCGGGTATAAAGCCAACATGCGTTGTTACACTCTCAACTTCTACTTTTTTAGCAAAGTCAGAACCCTTCTTTAGTGCTTTTGCCCTTACCTCTCTGGTCTCCAATGGAACTAAACCAATAGTTAATGGTCCCTGAACAAAGTTCCATATTGGTGTGCCAGGTAGACCTGTCCACATTGTTGTTATTTCAATGTCATAGTCTCGAGCTGCTCTCTTCAGATGCAAAGCCATTTCTTCGTTGAAGTACTCCATAGTCCAACATGAAACTTGTGCGGTTGGAAATCCAAGATCCTTTAACTTTTTGAACTCTTCTTCCATATTTGGCCTTAATCCAACTATTACACCTAGTTTTAAGTTCGCCATCTTGTTATCCATTAACTAAGATTTACTGCAGGGGCTTAAAAACTTTTTCAAAGCCCTGTGCTCCTTAAGCAGAAATATAACTGTTGAAAAAGTTTATAAACTGTACATTAATCATTAGTATTCAAGATGATCTCGAAAGTACCTGTTAACTTAGATAAAGTTAAGAAGGAAGAGATCAACAAGGAAATACTTCGAGTAGCTATAATTGCTGAGCTTGACGCAATAAACTTATACGAGCAACTGGCTCAAGCCACTGACAATGAAGACATAAGGAAAGTTTTTCTAGATATAGCAAAAGAAGAAAAAACACACTTTGGCGAATTTCAAGCTTTATTACTAAAAGAAGATAAAGAACAAATTCTGGAACTGGAAAAAGGCAAAAAAGAAGTGGAAGAGTTAACTGAAAAGTAATTTATTTTCTTTCTTTTTATTCTTTTGCAATTCTTAGTATTTCTATTACGTCTTCCTTACTTAGCTTAACAAAGTTACCTATAGTTGTAGTACCTCCGTTTGTGCACTTTAACGCTAGTTCTTCAAACTTCTCTTCAGGTATGTTTAGCTCCTTTAAGGTAGTTGGAAGTCCTATTTTCTTGAAGAAATCTCTCAACTGCTCTATGCCTTCAAGAGCCGTTTTTTCTGGGTTCTCAAAATCTAGCTCAACGTTCCACACTCTTAGTCGCAAATTGTACAAATTTGTCTGTCCGATGTTTATATACATACTTCATCCAAGCAGGGAATATTACTGCTAGCCCTGCACCATGAGTTACATCATATAAGCCGCTTAGCTCATGCTCTATAAGGTGCGATGCCCAGTCCCCCACTCTTCCAGTGCCAAGTAAACCGTTATGTGCAATGGTACTTGCCCACATTAACTCAGCTCGAGCATCATAGTTGCTTGGTTCTTTCAGTGCTATCTGAACGTTTTTTATTATAGTTTTTAGCGTAGCTTCGCATAGCCTATCAGTTAAGTCCGTGTTACGAGTATTCGTAAAGTAACGTTCCATGACATGAGCCATCATGTCTGCAGCCCCACATGCAGTATAATACGAAGAAACAGAAAAAGTTACTTCCGGGTTCATTATTGCAAATTTTGGCCTTATAATGTCGTTGTTAAGTGAACGCTTATACCAACCTTCTTCGTTAGTTATGACTGAACTATTGCTAGCTTCGCTACCAGCACCAGGTATTGTAAGCACAACGCCAACTGGTAAAGTTTCCTTTGGCGTAGCTTTTCCTGTGTAGAAGTCCCACACATTCCCTTCATATGGTACTCCAACTCCAATAGCTTTAGCAGAATCAATTACACTACCCCCGCCAACAGCAAGAATAAAGTCAATTTTGTTTTTTCTGCATAACTTTATTCCTTCTTGCACTAGGCTTAATCTTGGATTCGGCTTAACTCCAGGAAGTTCTATGAATTTTACTCCAGCTTCCTTCAGCGAACCAACTACTTTTTCGTAAAGGCCTATCCTTTTTATGCTTCCTCCACCATAGTGAAACAAAATTTTGTTACTGTACTTTTTCACTTCTTCTCCAACTAAGCTTTCAGTACTTCTTCCAAAGATTATCTTTGTTGGGCTTATGAATTCAAAGTTTTCCATACTTGTTTCACCTTTTATAAAAAAAGAATTAGGACACTTAATAAATGTTTTTTAGCAAAACATAGTTATACAGGTTATCAGCATCGTGAGTGACGAATTTCATGTGTCTTAAGTTAAGCTCTATCTTGTACATAAGGTTTCTTTTCTCTTAAAGCCATTTCAGCGCGTGCTAACTCTTTTCCTAAGTATGCAGCATGGTCTAATCTAGAAACTAAGTTCTCGTTTAAGATGCGTCTATAGAGTTCTTCTGCACTATTCCCTCTAAACTCGTACTTTGTTTTTCTTCCATCTCTAAGTCTATGTTCTACTACGATCTCGTTACCTTCAACTTTTATGACGAAAAATCCTCTTAAATCTTCACTAAATTCCATCTTATTTCCTCTGTAACGCTTTTCTAGAATTTCTTCTGCAGCACTCCAATTGTTTTCGTAAACATGTGCAGAAACAGAAACAACTATTAAGCTTCCAAGCGGAAATCCAACCTTATCTGAAACATAATGTTGTAACCTTCTTAGCGCAAAAACATTAAGTAACCAAGCTCCAAATATGTCATGGCTTCTAAAAGTGCACATTTGATGAAGTTTCCCAAACTTTATACTCCAAACTATCTCAATCAAGCACGGAGGGTTAGCAGAAACTAAGTCAGATTCATGTCTCCATGTTACAGCGATTGCTCTTCTTGTAAATGGTTTTTCCTTTAGTTTCTTAGCTATTAGTTCAACTTGGTCAAGAATTGCATGAACTTCCTTAACCATCTTGGGTTCTAGAGTATTTCTAACCTCCTTAGGTATAGAAGAAACTTTTAAACCAAATAGTCGTTCTCCATAAGTATATTCAACACCTTCTGGCTTTGCTTGACTAAAAAATGTTAAGTAGTAGTTTTCAAGGTCTTCTTTGCTTATTGGTAGCCACGAGGGAAGCTCAGTTTCTTCACCATTTATTATAGATACAATTCCAAGCACTTCTCTTTGTCTTAAGTTGTACTCTGTTTGCTTTACTTCTCCAAACTTCATTACTAGGTCTAAAGCCTTCAACCAAACTTCAGAAATGGATTCACCTTCTACACGAAGCATTTTGTCTTCTGAGAAGAGAGTTTCAACCTCTCTTTCTTTTTCACCTATAACCATAGGCTTACTAAAAGGTTCTTCTTCTCTCGATATTTTGCTAAGTACGTTTGAGATTTTTTCTTTTAGTTTTTCTAAGTTTTTCTCATCTCTTAGGTCTATTACTCTTACGTTTTTTCTTAAAGTTTCAATAGCCTCTCTAGGAATATTTCTATCAATGTATGCTTGCGTCCCAATTACTTGGTAATCTTCACTTATACCATTAATAAAGAAATTAACTAGAATGTCGCCTGTTTTCATTAAATCTTCCCCACACACAACAATGTATCTTATTCTTGGATTTGCTAAGATATTTTTTATTAGTGGGTTTATTCCGTAAGTAGTGCGTAAGTTTCCTATGACTGTGAACTCTTCTTTTGGCAGATCCAAGAAAAGCTCTTTTTTTGTCCATAAAGTACATATTGCAACGTTGCTCTTTGGATTTCCAACTATAAGCTCGTCTCTATAGTATAAGGGCCAGGTGATGCTTTCCAACTCCTTCATGAATCGCTAATCTACGAGTAAATTGAATGTTTTTAAAAGTTTATGTCTTTAGTCAATAGCGAGCATGAGTAAAACAGCAGGTTTAGGAACTAATATTTGTTAATCTACTTTATGTTACAAGTTTCTTCTAAACATTGTTTAGTTTAAATGAAAGTTTTGGTCTTGATTCTATAGAATCTAACCTATTAACTAGTTCAACAACTTTCTTTTCAATAGCGTCTCTAATTTTTCTTGCCTCTTCTAATGACATTTTTGCGGGATCTGGAAAGTTCCATTCTTCAACGTAACTTGCATAAACGACTGGGCATTCATTTCCACCACAAACTATTACCGCTATATCCGCTATTGTTTGGAGGTCTTTTGTCAATAGCTTTGGTTTTTTCTGAGAAATGTCTATGCCTTTTTCTTTCATTAGGATTACAGCGTTTGGATGAACTTTATCTGCAGGTTTGTTGCCAGCACTTACAGCAATCCAACCTTTAGGAGCATATTTGTTGAAGAATGCTTCAGCAATTTGGCTTCTGAAACTGTTCTCCACACAAACAAAAAGAACTGTTTTTGTGTAAGCACTATTCATATGAGCCACAGCTATTGCATCTCCGTAATAAACTTTTCGATTGTTTCATTGTTAGGATTCAGAAGCAGTGACTTAGTATCTCTGAAGGCTATAATTTGTCCAAAATGAACAAACACAATATAGTCTGAGATTCTCGCTGCTTGCTGTATGTTATGGGTCGATAAAACAACTGTGTACTCTGAACTCATCTTTTTGATGAGATTTTCTATAGCAATTGTAGAAAAATAGTCTAGTGCACTAGTTGGCTCGTCCATCAAAATTATTTCTGGGTTAAGAACAATTGCTCTCGCAATACAGAGTCTTTGTTGTTGTCCGCCGCTTAGTTGCGTTGCAGGAGAGTTAAGCCTATCTTTAACTTCATTCCATAAGTTTACTTTTATTAGCGCCTCCTTAACTAAGTTCTTTATTTGGCTTTCATCTTTTATACCGTTTACTCTTAAACCAATGGCAACATTCTCGTATATACTCATGTTTGGGAATGGATTCGGCTTTTGAAAAACAAGGCCTATAGTTTTTCTCACTTTTACTGGGTTAATTTTGTAAATATCTACATTATCTATAATCATTTCTCCACTGACCTTAGCTCCTCTTTTCAGTTCATGCGTTCTGTTAATGCATCTCAGAAGCGTTGACTTTCCTCCACCACTTGGCCCAATAATTGCTGTAACTGTTTTTTCAGGTATTTCCAGGTTTATATTCTTTAAGACATGTCTTTTGCCATACCATGCATTTAAATTTTTTATCCTAATTTTTACTTTCATCTTTTGTTAATCCTCCTAGATAAAAGGTATAGCAAAAGCTCAATAATAGTTAAAACAAATGCAGCACCCTACGCCTTTTCTTGCCAATCTTTCCAAGGAGACATAGCATAGTTGTAAATCAACAAAGGAAGCGCTGAGGTGGGTTGCGTTAGGTCGAGATTAAGGCTTGGACTGCCAAACGCTGTAAATATTAATGGCGCAGTCTCTCCTATAATTCGTCCAAGCGCTATAAGTATTCCAGAAAGAATCATAGGCAATGCTTCTCTAACTATCGCAAAAAGCAGTACCTTCCAGTCCTCTACTCCTAAGCTTACAGCTGCTTCAAGTATTTCATGTGGAACTAATTTAAGTGCTTCTTCAAAGACGCTTACCATTACTGGTGTTGCAAAAAAAGAAAGTGCGAGAGCTCCCGCTAAAGCCGAAAATCCTTTAATTGGTACTACTACCACAAGGTAGTCATGTGTTGACTTATTAAGGAGTCTAAGGGATAAAAGCAACAACGTCACTTATGATCTAATGGAAAAAAGAGATGATGAAATGGATCGTTTATACTTTTCTTGAAGCTCTTGGTATGCTAAGAATAAAAGACAGTTTTAGCTATATAATTGCAATAAAAAGCATAGAACGAGTTGCAGACCACGCTGTAAGCATCTCTAGGGTAATAAATACAATTAGTAGCTCTGCTC
>JGI24721J26819_10005095_pt1 | contig 13265 bp, 15 predicted proteins | sample YelNatPaOPGAMG01_FD_26819 | JGI IMG/M metagenome (IMG submission 26819)
AAGCACATTCGGATCAAATAAACTCGATAAAGTATAATATACTAAAATTGAATGTCATTTATACTTGATCAACTTTAAATATGAAATATCGTTGGCTCCGGCATTCGCCAAACTCATTAAAAGAGATTTAGTATACCTTACTAAAGACAGAACCACATAAGGAAGTCGGTGCTAAAAATCATTTTAAATCTAAATGAGGTGTTATATTGACAAATTACAAGAAAAATTTTGGCCAGAATTTCCTGATTAATCCCACAATTGCAAGCAGAATAGTGAAAGAATCCGGTGCGTCAAAAGGTGAAACGGTGCTCGAAATAGGTGCCGGAAAGGGAATTTTAACGCAATGCTTGATTGAGAAAGAGATCAGCGTAATAGCCTTTGAAATTGACAGGGAACTTTTTGAATTTTTGAAGAATAAATTTGAAGGCATGAAAGTTGAATTCATGTTTGAAGATTTTTTAAAATTTCAAGGAAAGATAAAAGCGGACAGGTGTGTTTCAAATATTCCCTACAACATATCCACCCCGATAATAAAAAAACTTTTTGATCTTGAAATCCCGTCTATGACGTTGATGATTCAAAAGGAATATGCCAAAAGACTTATGGCTAAACCAAAAAGCAGAGATTACAATTCTTTAAGCGTTTTTGTTCAGGTAAGAAGCAAGATCGATCGTCTATTCGATGTGGATCGAAAATCATTTTTTCCATCTCCAAATGTGGATTCCACAGTTATACAAATCACAAGGACAAAAGAAATGGAAAATAAAATAAAAGACATGAAAAAGTTTGAAGAAATCGTAAAAATATCTTTTTCTCAGAAAAGAAAGATGATAAGAAACAATCTCAAAGGTATGGATATGATTTTAAAAAAAGCAGGGATCTCTCCCACTCAAAGGGCAGAAGAGATCCCAGTAGAAAAATTCATAGAACTTTCAAATCTTTTATCCGACGACACATTTTGACCAGTTACAATTCATACAGGTAACACAACCTTCTTGATTAACAAGTGAATTTTTAGAAAGGCAAACCGGACAATACGTGTTTCCGTCTTCGTCTATGTAGTAGTCGTTGTACCATTTAAGGTTNTTCGCAACTACGAATTTCTCTATTTCTTCAGGACTTTTCTTTGTTCCATCAAGATGTATTATCTCCTCTTCGCCATCTGATTTTACAGATATACCCCAGAGTTCAGCAAAATCATCTATCGCTTTTTTTATCTCTTCGGCAACTCCTTTTGCGTAATCGCCTTTGACTTTTTTGAGTTGTTCAAGTATCTCATCCATCGAGACACCTGCCCTTAGGGCGATAGATGAAAGTCTTCCTATGATCTCAGCCGTTTCTCCTCCATTCGATACAAATACTTCTATCGCTTCTCCCGAGTCATCAAACTCACCGTTATGTAGGTTGTTCCCGAATCTCCCTTGTATTTTCTTGTAACGGATCTTAAAGTTTTCTTTCTCGGTCTTGCCCTTAACTTATGATGTTCGTCGATCACAAAGAAATTAACCTTAGGCGCATCTTTGGTCTTAACGTTTTTGTTTGCGTTTAAAACCTGTGTCTGCAAAGAACCATCTCTGTATATCGTTATTCCTCTGACATTTGATTTTAAGGCACGCATATAGACATCGAGTATGTCTTCAACACTTGAAGAATTTGGCATATTTATCGTTTTCGATATGTTGTTATCGACGTAATTTTGAAAGGCTTCTTGCATCTTCAAGTGCGCATCGGTGGATATATCATGACTCACGACAAATACCCTTTTGATTTCATCAGGTATTGAATCTATATTTTTGAGTGTTCCTTCATCCATTATGCGCTTTTTCATATCTTCGTCAAGTAGATCACCTATTTTCTCAACGAGCAAATGATTAACATAGACAAGCGGTTCTTTGGTTCCATCGCTTTTGTTCATGTACCGAGTATAGGCAAGCAAGAAATTGGGTTCAAGTCCGGATGATGTATCTGCTATATTTGAAATGGAGCCAGTAGGAGCGACTGTCATAACAGCAACATTTCTGTGTGCTTTTGAAAGTTCTGTAAACTCTTCTCTTAATTTGTCATCCATTTCGGAACTACCCATTGCAAATGGAATGAATCCTCCATCTTGCGAGTATTTGCTGTGATCGTAGAGTGGAAAATTTCCCTTTTCTAATCCCAGTTCGTAGGAGGTTCTGTGAGATGCAAGTGCAAGTTCAGCCATCAAATTAGACGCAAATTTGAAAGCATCTTCCGAATTGTAAGATATCCCCATCTTGTAGAGCAAATCCGCAAAACCCATTATTCCAAGTCCCAATCTTCTCGAATTTCTAACTGCATCATCTATTTCTTTAAGTGGAAAGACGTTGACATCTATTATGTTATCAAGAAAACGAATCGCAATTTTGGCCGTTTCATCAAAAGCCTCATGATCGAAAAATCCATTGTCATAAAATTTCGCCACGTCTATCGATCCGAGATTACATGCTTCGTAAGGAGGCAAACCAATTTCACCGCATGGATTGGTTGACTCTATCGTTCTGTAAGGATAAAGTGGGTTGTACTTGTTCATTTCCCCAAGAATTGCAAGACCTGGATCACCCGTTTTCCATGCATTCTCGGCTATTTTCCTCAGCAAATCGCGAATTTTTATCTTTCTGACCACACCCGATTTGGGATGCGATAATTCTATTTCTTCATCGTTTTCATAAGCCGTGACGATCTTTTCTTTGTCCTTTATTCCAACGGAAATGTTGAAAAATTTCAACACCGATTCTCCGGTATTTTCCTTCTTCGCTTCGATGAATTCCTCTATGTCCGGATGATCTATATCGAGAATACCCATCAAAGCGCCTCTTCTTTTGTAACCTTGTTCCACGACTGCTATCGCAGAATTGAAAACATGCATAAAACTCACAGGACCCGACGCGCGACCGGAGGTGCCCGCAACAAAAGTGCCTTTGGGCCTGAGAGAAGAGAAATTCGAACCAACACCCCCTCCCACTTTTGTTATAAGGGCATAATTTTTGACAGCATCAAAGATGCCTTCTATGCTATCATCCACGGGAACGACAAAACATGCGCTTAGCATATGAAGGTGATTTTTAGTTTTGTAAATTTCCTCGTAATCTTGAAGCATCATCTCTTCGATCGGTTTTCTAAGCAATTCTTCTCTAACACCTGTGCCGGCGTTAAAAAGAGTTGGACTATTTGGAATGAAAAGCCTTGCATTCAAAACGGAATAAAATGTTTCTTCCCATTTTTTGATGTTATTGATATCTCCAGAAGACAAAATTTCTGCCGTGGCCGTGACGCGGGCAACTCGTCTGGAAACATCCGACCAATTTTTTTCAACGTATTCACCACTTTGATTTTTCCAGAAATATCTTTCTTTGAGAATATTTTTGGCGTTATCGGTGGGTTGAATTTTAGAAAATTTTTCAATGATATCAGATAGCATAAGATCCCTCCTTGAAAGATTCTGAGATTAGTTTACCCTTTTAAAGTTACAGTCAAAAAAATCTTTTAAGACTTGTGAATGAAAAGGCGTAGGTCAAAAAGAGAGAAAAGTGGAGTTTTAATTCAAAATGAAATAAGGTTTGAGAAAGTTAACTTACCTTTGATCAAAAATTCACTCCTCCAAAACTGATTTTTGCGCAATTTGAAAGAGAAAAAACGATCTTAATCTTTTAATTTTTAATTGGACTGCCATTCCACAACAACGGTAATCTCACCTATGGCATCAACCTTTTCAGAAAGTTCGCATGGATTTCCACGATAAAAAGTTTGGTTCACCTTTGTCATTTCTCTTGCGATGAAAACTCTCGCATTCGGATCGAAAATGCATATCTCTTTCAGCGTTTCTTTTATTCTGTATGGAGATTCAAAAAACACTATTGGAATTTCAATTTCATGCATTTGACGCATCAATTTCCTCAATTTCGATCCGCGCGGTAAAAAGCCAAGAAAGACGAAATGCGAAACGTTAAGGCCGCTCGCCGCAACTGCACAAACCGGAGCACTGGGACCCGGAATTACATCTACAGGTATACCTCTTTCATGGCATTCGTTGACAAGTTTCATTCCCGGATCGGATATGACTGGCATTCCGGCATCGCTGACAAGGGCATATTCATTGCCCGATCCCATCTGTTTTACAAGTTCCGGAATCTTTTTTTGAGCATTTTTATCGTTGAAAGAGATAAGTCTCTTTGAGATTTGAAGATGACTTATGATTTTGAATGTTCTTCTTGTGTCTTCACAAAGAATGGCATCAACAAATTTGAGGGTTTCAATGGCCCTTTGAGAAATATCGGAAAGGTTACCTATTGGTGTGGCGACGATTTTCAGGCCCATACTTTTGCCTCTTGAACATATTCATCCACATCAAAAGATATTTGCAAAGGCCGAAAATCGACATTCAAAATTTTTTGAAATCCAGATTTGATAAATTCTTTCAATTCTCCAATAGTTAAGTTTAGATATTCGCCAACGGATGTCATTGAAGAATTAAGCTTTATAAGAAGCTTTTCTCTTTCAATTTCATCAAGAGAAAAGCAATTGGCATATTCTTCAACATGAGAAATTACCGGAATTGAGCCGTGTTGAAGAATTTTACCATCCCTTCTTACCTGAGCACTTCCAACCAATTTTTTACCGTCTAAAACAATCTCATAAATCGATGAAACGGCAAAACATGCCGAAAAACGTGAATAATTCTCTTTTTTATCCTGAGATATTTCACATTTCAAACCTGCACTTTTAAGTCCTTCAACGATTGCCTGTGAGATAAAAAGGTAAACTTCCGTAACACTTTTAGAACTCATCGACGCCGGAAGTACGATTGAGTATGTCAATTCATCGTGGTGCAAAACTGCCCTTCCTCCGCTTGGCCTGCGTACAAGATCGAAATTGTGATCTTTCAAATAAGAAAAGTTTATATCCTTTGTATTCTGAAACCTTCCTATCGAAAGAGCAGGTGGATTCCATTCGTAAAATCTCAAAATAGGAATATCTTTTACATTCGAAAGCAGTCCAAGATCGTAAGCCATGTTTTTAAAACCATCCATTGCTCCTGAATCAACTAAATTCCAGATCATGAATTTTTTACCTTGTAGATAAGCAGATATCTTGATACTTCTTTTGATGGATACATGACTTTTAAATTGACAATTCCATCAAAATAAATCACAGAATTTTTGATCGATGCATATTCGGTGGAGTCTAATTTCGCCTTGAAGATGACAACAATTCCTTTATCTTTGACAAATTCAGCAGCGTAATCGAGTGTTCTTTCAAGAGGGCCTATGCCTCTTGAAACGATGAGATCGAATTTTTTCTCATTTGAAATATCTTCGATTCTTGATGTTAAAACCTCGACTTTTTCCATTTTTGTCTCTTGGACTATTTGCCTTAAAAGTGCCGTTTTCTTTTGAGATNAATCGACAAGCAAAAAATNTGTATGCTTAAAATACACTGACATCGCCACTCCCGGATTTCCAAAACCCGTTCCCATGTCTAAACAATTTTCTGGAATAATGAGTTTTGAAATGGACATCGATGCCAAAATAGGTTCCACGACAAAAACATACGGTATTTCTCTTGCGGAGACAGAAGTTAAAGCGTGAATACCGTTCCACTTTTCAAGTTTTCTAACGTACAAACTCAATTTGTTTATGTCTTCATAATCAATTTCTATTTGGTTTGATTTTAAAGGCCCAAAAATTTCCATTCAATCATCGACTCCATTTTTCGATATTATGCCACTCATTATTGATTTTCTTGCGATCAAAAACACGATCAAAATAACCACTATGTTTATCACAGATCCGGCACCAAAAAGATTCCATTTTGAATATGTAAGACCATATTGACCAACTAAATTGTACATCGTCATTGACACCGGATACAAGTTCTCTGAATTGAGAAAAATCAAAGGAATGACAAAACTGCTCCAACTATCAATAAACACAAAAACTATTATAGTCCATAGGGCCGGTAAACTCAAAGGCAAAGCAATTCTTACCATCCTCGTAAATCCATTTGCTCCATCAATTTTTGCCGCTTCATCGAGATTTTTAGGTAAACCAGAAAGGAATGGATAAAGCAAGAAATAAGATATGACGCTTCCGTGCAAGGCGATCACGATTGAAACACCCAAAAGAGTATCAAGAAGACCCAAAAATCTAAAAGTAATTGCTAAAGGTATCATGGTATGCATGCCTGTAAAGAAAGACGAGATCAACAATAAAAAGCCTATTCTTGAAGCCCGCTTTGAATTTGCGGCAGCGTAAGTGGCTGGGAAAACCGTCACCAAAACGATCGCGATTGCCATAATTCCTATTACAACACTGTTCAAAATGGCTTGACCAAAATTGTAATTCGAAAAAAGTTCTGAAAAATTATTCAACGTTAATCCACGGGGTAAAAGGTTAGATATGGGAAGGATATTTTCTTTTGACACTCCCATGACAAAAACATTCCAAATTGGCAGAAAAACGATTATTGCCCATAGCACAAGCCATGACATTTTCAAAACTTTCCAAAGCAAATCCGGTATTTTTAAGATGCTTATGTAAATTCTGCCTTCGAAAATAATCGTCAATGCCACGATGAAAGAAATCACTGCCGATATGCTTACACCCGATAATCCTGAATGCGCAACGGAAAAAATCAAATAAGCAAGATCAAAAGACGATCCGATGAGGACGAATTTTTTAAATCTTTTTGATCGTTTTTCATACATAAAGAAAGCTATTAAGTAAAACAAAACCGGCAATATCCCAAAAAATCCTGAACCTATTCCCCAAAAATCAAAAATAATGTGGGTGATGATGATTGCCAAGATCAAATTTCTATTTTTCTTTGATGACCTGTAATTCCATCCGACGGCAACAAGCAAAAGCATTATAACCCCTATTGCCACCGAATAAGCACCGAGTACACCGTAGTTTTGAGTGATGGAAAATTTATCATACATGAGCATACCCAAAACCGTTGTGGCACCAACTATCGATTTGCTTCCAAAGCCGGAGACAATGGCAGGACCTCCGGCTGTCATAAGAAAGATGGTCGAAAATTCTTTAAAAGATTCAAGGAATATTATGAATATGTAAGGAAAAACTATCGGCAAAGTTTGTGGAATGTAAACGTTGATGGCCTTTTCGAAAGAGCTTGCCCCTTCCATTTCGGCAAGATCACGCAGATGAGGTGGCAAAGTCTGAAGAGAACTCAATATGACGATTGTCATAAGAGGAATTCCAAGCCACGCAGCCACAAAAGCGCTCCACAAAAATGCGGCCGGTACATTGGTACTTAAGTTAAAAGTTACATGCAAAATTCGCGAAAGAAAAGAATCTCCGCCGTACCCTTCTATAAGAGAAGTCCATGAAATAACGCTTATGTAAGAAGGCACTGCCCATGGAATAAGCACGATGGCGTAAAGCAGTCCAGAAAATTTTTTTATCGAATAAAGAGAAAGTGCTATCGAATAAGAGATCAAGATCTCCATTGCCATTGAAGTCATAGCCCAAAGAGCCGTAATTTTTGCTGAAAGTACCAGACCCGGATCTGAAAAGGAACCTATGAGATTTTTAAATCCAACAAATTTCATCGTTGGCGGAAAAAAATCAAAAAAAGATATACCGACACCCCATAAAAACGGGAAAAAATTAACTGTGAAGAGCAAAATTGCAAGGGCAAAAGTGTAAATAGGTTTTGCCCTTACAACGAAGATCAGGAAAAATATTAGACTTACAGAAAAAAGTAACCAAAAAAATGTCATTTAGATTGTGAATTTATGTATTCTTGAGCTTTTAAAAGTGCCTCGTTTAAGGACATCTGTCCGGACAGGTATAGTTGCAATGCGGTCGTAATGGCATTTGAATAAGCATCGTTAAATATCGTGGTTGTGGGAAGCACAAGACCTTTTTGGGCACTGATATCCAAAACTTTGAAAGCATTGTTCGAGTTTTCGAGCGCATGCATCGCATCGATATTCGCAGGTAACTTGTACGTGGGTTCGCAGAAGTACTCTTCATTTTTGGCAGATGTTATGTAATCGATGAATGCTTTAACGGCGGCGCTATCTTTGAAAACGACGAAACCTTTGGCATCGAATGTAGGCGGTAATGGTGATCCATCGTCAAGATTGGGATAAGGCAATACGACAAAATCGAGTTTCGAAGAAAGAAAATCGGGGATTAAAAATGATCCCTGAACAAGCATCCCAGCCTTCCCGGTTTTAAAAGATTCTATCAAGGCAGATTTGTTGTACGAAAACGCTATTTTATCTACTTTGAAAATCTGATTGTAAAATTCGAATGCTTTCATGGTACCGCTGTTATCAACGATGGGGATCCCATCTTTTAAAGGCACAACGCCACCGTTGAAACCGGCATAAAAAGAATTGAAAAAGTATGAGGAAGCAGAGTTCATGGCAATACCAACATGACCACTCTCTTTTATCTCAGACGCGATCTGTTCCAAATCTGAAAGTGTCCAGTTGTAACTTGGAATTTGACCGTTATATATCTTTTTGTTTAGATAGATAACTTGAAGATCCGCATAATAAGGATATGCATAAATTTTTCCATTCAATTCAAAAGATTTCGTGAATGCCTGTAAAGCATTGACGCTTCCAACAGGAGTTATATCTTTGGCAGAGGCAAGCATTCCTATGACATCATTTCTAACAAGTGCCACATCAGGAAGGGCTGTGCCGGCACTCAAAGATATCTGCAGTTTTTGTGTCATGTCTGGAATGTAGACAAAATTGACATGATAATTAGATTGTGACGTGTTGAAATCGTTAACGAGTGACTGAAATTCTTTTTGACCTTCCCAACTGAACCAAACCGTTATATTGGTCGTGGCAAAAACCAAAGTTGAAATTGTGATTGTCAAAACAAATAAAATGATCTTCTTCAAATTCATCACCATCCTTTTCAAAATTATACATCAAATCTCCTAAAAAGAAAGATAAATTTGATCGGCTTTAAATGTGAATGTCCTTTGATCAGATATTCAAGTGTTTAATAAGGCTGCATTCCTATCTCAATTGCAACACCGAAAGGCGAATGCCGGAGCCAACGATATTTCATATTTAAAGTTGATCAAGTATAAACATTCGGCTTTTGAAGTAGGTTTAGAATATGTTGACTTCATCTCCTTTAAATGATATAATCTTATATGTGAAACAGATTAAATAAAAAGAGGTGAAAAAAGATGTGGAGAGATGATTTTGAATATTATCCAGGATACGGCAGAGGCTGGGGAAGAGGCCTGGGTTTGGGTTATGGTAGAGGATGCGGTTACGGCAGAGGATATGGCCTTGGATGGGGTTATGGAAGAGGATACATGACAAAGGAAGAACTCAAAGATTTCTACAATTACCAGAAGAAGAGACTTGAACTTGAACTTGAAGAATTAAACAAAGCCATACAAGACCTTGACAAAGCATGATCTAAGGCCGCAAATGCGGCCTTAGAATCTTTTAAGGAGAAAAAAACATGAAGATAATGATTGCCGTAGATCAGCCATCTTTAGATAGCAAGATATCAGATAGATTTGCAAGAACTGCCTATTTTTTGATCTATGATCTTCAAGATCAAAAATATCAATTCATAAACAATGACATAGAAACAAAACATGGTGCCGGCCCAAAGGCCGTCCAGTTGGCGATAGATAACAAAGTTTCAGCGATAATCTCGGCTATTCCCGGTGAAAATGCGATGGATGCCATAAAAGAATCGAAGATCAAAGTTTACGATGGAAGAGGCTTCAGTGCAAAGGAAGCAATAGAAAAGTTTGAAAATGGAGAATTCGAGGAGATATGAAAATTGCAGTACTTTCAGGCAAAGGTGGCACAGGAAAGACAACCGTGGCAACGAATTTGGCCTATGCTTTGCACGTGGCAGGGAAAACGGTTCAATTGCTTGATACCGATGTGGAAGAGCCAAATGCCCATATCTTTTTCAGCGTGAACTATAACCATGAAGAAAGTGTTCAGATCCTTTTGCCGGTTATAGACAGAAATCTCTGCACGCATTGCGGAATATGCGCAAAATCCTGTGAGTTTTCCGCGATAACCGTTTCTTCAAAGTACATAATGATCTTCGACAGTCTCTGTCACGGTTGCGGTGTATGCTCGATGGTCTGTCCGGTCAAAGCGATATCAGAAAAGCCAAAAGATATCGGTACGATAAAATTGGGTACGACGGAGGAAGGAATAATCTTTGGAGAGGGTATCATGAACATCGGGGAACCATCACCGGTTAGAATAATAAGACAGTTGAAAAAGCATATCGATCCGGCCGTTGAGGTCGTAGTACTTGATGCTCCTCCGGGAACCTCATGTCCGGTTATCGAGACCGTTCATGACACAGATTTCGCTCTGCTTGTGACAGAACCCACTCCATTTGGACTTCACGATCTCAAACTGGCCATAGAGACGACACGTGAGTTCAATATTCCCATTGGAGTTGTCCTAAACAGATACGATGGAAGTTACAAAGAGATAGAGGCGTATCTGGATAAAGAGAAGATACCGCTTCTTATGACAATTCCTTACGATGCAAAAATTGCCCAGGATTATTCGAAAGGATTTCTCTTTTCCAAAACACAAAATTACGCTGACAAATTTTTCGATCTTTTTGAAAGAATAGAAGTGAGCGCAAAATGTTAGTCTTTCAAATGGCAATTGTAAGCGGCAAAGGCGGCACAGGAAAGACCACACTATCAGCCTCTTTTTCTTATCTGGCTAAAGAGAGGGTTATGGCAGACTGCGATGTGGATGCTCCGAATTTGCACATAATATTAAAGCCGCAGTTAATTGAAAAGCATGAGTATTTTGGATCGAAAAAGGCTGTGTTGGATCAGGAAAAATGCGTGATGTGTGGCGTGTGTGAACAGGTTTGCAGATTCGATGCCATAAAATTTGACAGCAATAGTTATTCCGTAACTGAATATGCCTGCGAAGGATGCGGTGCATGCACCATAGCATGTCCCGCGCAGGCTTTACAACTTGTCCAGTCTTTAAGTGGCGAATATTATCTGTCCAAAACGGATAATGGCCCGATGGTACACGCACTTTTAAAGCCAAGTGAAGAAACAAGCGGGGATCTTATAGCCGAGGTAAGAAAACTTGCACTCAAAGTTGCATACGATTCCCAAATTTCTCTGGTGATAATAGACGGAGCACCAGGCATTGGCTGTCCAGCGACCTCTTCGATAACATCGACAAATTACGTGATTTTGGTCGCGGAACCGACGATGAGCGGCCTTCACGATCTCAGGCGCATAGTTGAAACCGTAAGACATTTCAGAATAAAGATGGGAGTTGTCGTGAATAAATACGATATAAACCCATCAAAAACTCAAGAAATTGAAGAATACTGTAAAACCGAAGAGATCGAAGTGCTCGGGAAGATACCTTACGATGAGTGTGTAAAGCAGGCAACTGAAAACGCGCAACCTGTCATTCTTTACGATTGCCTTGCATCAAATGAGATAAAGCACGTGTGGGAAAATGTATCGTCCAAATTTTAAATTCGTCTTTGAATTGCCTAAAGTATACTCATGATGTGCGTGAATGTATACGTGATCAACTTTAAATATGAAATGAGGATGAAAGAACTGAATATCAAAGGCCTGTTTAGGGAGAGAATCGCTTACACCGTCTCCCCGACCCACGATCAGGTCGAGGGTGACGTTAAGGATACGATTTATCAAAGTGTGGGAATTGCCTTTTTGAGATTCCCAATCAGGTTGGGAACGACAGTTTTGTAATATTTATCGTAATCTTGACGCACATCATGAGTGAGTATAAGATTTGAAATTCAAATTTTATTTTCAAAAGAGAGGTGAGATTTATGCCATGGGTCAAAGAGGATCTGTGTAAGGGATGCGAAATTTGTGTAAAGGCCTGTCCCGTTGAAGGTGCGATAGAAATGAAAGATAAAAAGGCTTACATACATAACGATATATGCACAAGATGTGGAAAATGCATGGAAGTATGTCCGACCGATGCGATAAGGCCAAATTCCGAAAATCCAGCGTTAAGAGGCTTTGGAATGGGTGGTGGCAGAAGGGGTATGGGAAGAGGATCAGGTCATGGGATGGGAGAGCACAGACATAATTCTGGTGAGTGGTGATGAAATACGTCTACGGTCCGGTACCGTCAAGAAGGCTAAACAGATCACTCGGAGTAAGTCCTATTCCGTCAAAAACGTGCAATTACTCGTGCGTTTATTGCCAACTGGGTAGGACGGATCATTTTACAAATGAAAGAAAAGATTTTTTCGATCCTCAGGAGATCCTAAAAGAGATCTTTCAAAGTGTGGAAGAAAACAGATCTCGAATCGATTACATAACCTTCGTGGGAGAAGGGGAACCCACACTTTGCAAATCTATAGGATATTTGATAGATCAGGCAAAACTTACCCATCTTCCCGTTGCCATTATAACAAACGGGGCACTTTTGTACGATGAAGGTGTTAGAATGGGTCTGAGAAACGCAGATGTAGTTTTGCCATCTTTGGATGCAGGCGATGAAGAAACTTTTTTAAAAATAAACAGACCACATAAAGAGATAAAATTTGAGAGAATGGTTGAAGGTTTAAAGCAATTTTCAAAGATAAGAAAGGGACAACTTTGGATTGAGGTAATGCTTGTCAAAGGTCTTAACGATTCTGAAGAAGAAATCACAAAGATCAAGGATATTCTAAAAGATGTCAATCCGGACAGAGTTTACATAAATGTACCAATCCGTCCTCCTGCAGAATTATGGGCAGAAATACCGGATGAAGAAGCCATCGCGAAAGCCCATGAGATACTCGAAAGTTATGTGATATCCGGATATGAAGCAGGAGAATTCAACGTAGATCCGAACCATCTTTACGATGAAATTTTGAAAATATGCGAACGTCATCCATTAAGAGAAGATCAGATAAAGGAAATATGCCTGAAATTCAACATCAATCCGGATGGAATAATCTCAAAGATGAGAAATGATCGAAGTGTCAAAGAGATTTCCTACCATGAAAAGAGATTCTTTGTTGTTAAGCCAAAAATGGAGGGAAAAGCATGAAAGTAACCATACTGTGCAACGATATCGCAAAGCCAGGCCTTTTTGCCGAGCATGGACTTTCTCTTTTGATAGATGATGACACTATCTTTGATACGGGAACAAGCGATGTTGCCGTAAAAAATGCCGAATTGGGTGTAGATCTTTCAAAGGTGAAAAGGATCTTCATAAGTCACGGTCACTACGATCATATTGGAGGATT